>Ga0189286_100254_pt1 | contig 20933 bp, 19 predicted proteins | sample UW69minimetaG_FD_130330 | JGI IMG/M metagenome (GOLD analysis project Ga0189286, IMG submission 130330) | Marine microbial communities from the Costa Rica Dome - UW69 mini metaG | ecosystem: Environmental > Aquatic > Marine > Oceanic > Photic zone | place: Costa Rica: the Eastern Pacific...
GTCTGGCGAGCGAGACCGGTACCGGGCTTGGTCTTGCAATTATCACGGCCCTGGCGGAGGCAATGGAAACACCCTTCACCCTGGAGAGCGAAGAAGGAAAAGGGACCGTCGCCACGCTTATGCTGCCATCTGTGCGATCAAAAGCCACCTCGCACCATGTTTCTGGCGTTGCAGCAGAGTAAAAGCTACGTCAGTAAAGACTTGTAAACCACAAAAATTGTCAGTTTGGAAAACTCTGAATCGCATACTGGGCCTGCGAAAACGCAGCATGAGATATGCTTGTCGGAGGCGTCTGCGCGTGGCGGATGAAAAAGAACAGAGGGGTCGTGTCTCAGCCGCCATATTTATTTCGGTGGCTTTGGTCGGCCTTATTGTATGCGCTGCAACCGCGTTTGAGTTCTACAGCCTGGCTGCCATAGGCAAAGAACGCTTTCGTAGTGAAATTGTCGTCGTGATTGTGACGGCCTACTTCCTTGGCGCGATCCTGATACTTTTCTTCTCACGTGGGCGTCTGCTCCGCCCGCTGGTCGGATCTGTCTTTTCTATGGCGAGCCTCTATCTGCTTGGTCAGATAGCGATCAGCCTATTTGTTGCCACCGACTATCTCTATGCAATTGAAAATGCGATGTGGATGATTCCGTTGCAGGTGTGTCTGTTTGCCACGTTTTCGCGACGCATCGCCTATATTCTTGCGGGCTCGCTCTTTGGCCTGACTGTTGCTGTACTCAGCGCGTATTTCGTCTTTCTAGGGTTGAACCCCGCAGCGAATGCGCAGACGTTTCTTCTCGTGCAAACGGTCTTTTCTCAAGCTGCTGCGATTTTGCTGCTCGGCGCTTTGGCGTCCTATCGTGATCTTGTCACGGTTGAATCCGCGCGGGTCAAAGCTCTGGAGGAAAACGAAACTCTCTTGAAAAAGGAAGCGGCAAAGGCCGAGAGAGAACAAGAAAAAGCAATTCATGCATTGAACAAGGCCGAAGAGGCAACACGCGCGCGTGAAGCCTTCCTTGCATCAATGAGCCATGAGCTTCGCACCCCGCTCAATGCGATCATCGGTTTCTCGCAGATCCTCGAAATGGGGAAAGCGGGGATCGCGCGCACAGAAGAAAAGCGCCTGGAATACGCCAAAGACATTCGCAACAGTGGCGAACATATGTTGGGCCTTGTCGGCCAGGTCTTGGAATTCTCTCGGATTGAGTCTGAGGGGTGCGATATCGATCTTTCCGAACAGATGCTCTCTCCCATTGCAGAGGGCGCTATGCGCATGGTGGATGTGATTGCGTCGGCGAAAGAGGTTCAGCTTCTGCGCTACTGGGATCAGCGCTTTGATTTTCGCGTTGAAACAGACGAGAAAGCGCTCAGTCAGATTTTGGTCAACTTGCTGACGAATGCGGTGAAGTTCACCCCGAAAGGCGGCCAGGTCTGGCTTGTCCTCAAGACGGACGGGTCCAAAGGCCTGTGTATTGAGATTCAGGACAATGGCATCGGTATTCCAGCTGACAAGCTGCAAGACGTCTTCCGGCCGTTCGTTCAGATTGGTGATGCGCGCTGTGCGGGCGAAGGCGGGACAGGACTTGGACTCTCGATTGTCAGCACTCTCGTGCGTGGCCTGGGCGGAAATTTCGAAATTGAGAGCGCAGTGGGAACCGGCACATGCTGCCGCGTGACCCTTCCCGGTCTCCTGGCAACAGAGCCTGTGGAGACGGAGGACCAACTTGTTCAAATCACACAATCTGTCGGCTAACCAATCCGTTGACGCCGACACCGCTGCACGTCCTGCGACGGACCTTTATCAGAACCCAGATTTCTGAGTCACTTCGATTATCGTTTTGGTAAGCGCTCTTTGTCATAATCGTTAGACGGGTCCGGGACAGACACGTATGAACATCGATAAGGCCATAGAGAATGGCGAACCACCATCGCGAATTGTCCCGGTCTCCTCAACGGACTGTCATCATATCTGTTACACTTGTCGGCCTGTTGGCAACCAGCGCCGCGGTCTATGATTATCTGCATCTTGAGGCGGCGCATCAGCAGAACGTTTATTCTCGGTTTGCTATGATCCCCCTGTCTATTTTCCTGTCCTGTCTGGCGGCATTTGTCCTGTTATCGCGTCGACGGTTTTTGCGCGAGGGGGGCTGGCTTCTTTTAATCATCGTTAGTTTCTACCTCCTGACGCTCGTCGGCGTGGCGCTGTTCGTTGAAAAAGCGCCGCACATTGCGGTGGAACGTAGTATCTGGATATTGGTGACGGAGGTTTGCCTATTTGCGACATTCGAGAGACGGACAGCGCTAATTATGTCGAGCGTTATCTATGGGGCATTGCTTGCAACCATCGCCAGCTTCCTAATTTTCCAAGGCGCTCAGTCGGTGCGTGACATAAGCGAAGGATTATTGGTACATTTCCTCATTGCAAATGCTGCCATTCTGGTGCTCCTCGGCGGTCTCTCATCCTTCCGCGAATTTGCTCTTGTTGAGTCCGCACGCGCTAGCGCGTCTGAGGAAAACGCGGTTCTCTTGGAAGCGAACGCGGCGCTGGCACACGCGGAACGACAAAAAGCCATGCGGGCGCTCAGCTGTGCAGAAGCAGCGGCAAAAGCGCGGGAGTCGTTCCTCGCGTCAATGAGCCACGAACTCCGCACGCCGTTGAATGCTATTATCGGCTTCTCTCAGATTCTGGAGATGGGCGACAAGGGAATTGCCATCAACCCGGAGAAACAGCGCGAGTACGTTACCGATATCAGGCATAGCGGCGAACACATGCTCTCGCTGGTAACGCAGATCCTTGAATATTCCAGGCTCGAGTCTGAAGGCAGCGATCTTCATGCGGAGACTCTCTCTGTCACAGAAATTACCGAAGCTGCAATGCGGATGGTCGGGGTCCTGGCAGACAAGAAGCAGATACCGCTCCTGCGCCAGTGGGATGGGCGATACAAGTTTGAGATTGAGACAGATGAGCGGGCATTAAGCCAGATCCTGGTCAACCTCTTGTCCAACGCCGTAAAATTCACCCAAGCAGGAGGTCTGATTTGTGTATGTGTTGACTTTGATTGTGCGGGAGGGGTGAAGGTGGAGGTTCACGATAATGGGATCGGGATACCTCAAGAAAAAATCGCCAGTGTGCGCGACCCGTTTTTCCAGGTAGATGATCAACGCAGCACAGGGACAGACGGGACCGGCCTTGGGCTCTCAATTGTCACCTCGCTAATCCGTGAACTTGGCGGCAAATTTGAAATCGAAAGCGCGGTCGGGGAAGGGACCTGTTGTCGTGTCCGGCTGCCGCTCAAAATTGGCGGAAGCATCTCCGCCGACCTGGAAGAAGAAGAGATTGAGCGCTCGGTTACCAGCGCCTAACAGAGCTTAAGTGCTAGGCAACGGGCTGACGGCAAACAACCATTCGTGTGATGCGAACAGGCCTCCCCAGACAAGCAGGGCAAGCACGAGGCGCCACCACCCAAGTTCCGACATGGAAAATTTCGCTCGGCCGGTTGCCAGAGCCGCGAAGGGAATGTTGGACGAGGCGCCTGCATAAGCATTCCACTTTTCTCCAAGTGCCCGCCGACGTTTCCCGTCTATGGCAAAGGTGCCAAAAAACGCGACACCCAGGAATGTCCCGAAAAAGACAAGGCTGGCCTGATCTCCGTTGGCGCTCATGTGAAAGGCTGCCCAGATAATCGCGCCCCACAAAAAAGGATGCCGGGTGATCGTGTGAATACCTTTGACCAGGGTCGAGGGGTCATCGGCCTCTGCGACAGCCTTTTCGCCGCCATCGCTGGTGGCGCTTGGGGATGTGACGCCAATAACGGCGAAAAGCGTGGCGACCAATATAATCAGACCGCCTGAACGCAAAAGGCCCGCGGGTGTTTGCCAGAGGATAGAGTTTTCGGCGCTGACAACAGCGGCATTGTAACTCATCGCCATCCAGACAATGGCACCAAGCGACGTCACCGCGAACAGACCTTTGTAGGGAAGCTCGCCAATCATGCCAACAATGGCGTCGCGCAGCTTTGTGCCGGAAACGAAGATATGAATGCCGAAAAACAGGGCCGCAGCCATCACTAAATGTGTCATGTGGTCTTCCTCCCAGATCCGCCTTTCCGATCCGCGTTTCAGGCAGTCGCCAGGCTGACATAAACTCTAGGATGAAGATGGGCGATTTGGGAGGTTTTTACGAGGACATTAGCGCACAGGCTCTGTGCGCAGATGCGCACCGTGAGCTTTAAGCGGTGGTATCGACCGACCCGCCGGGTGCTGTCCCATCATCTGCTTTGGCAACACCGACACGTGCCGGGCGCAGCAACCGATCAGAGATCATAAAACCTGTATCCACCACTTGCACGATTGTCCCGCCAGGTCGGCCAGTGCCGGGAACCTCAAACAGCGCTTCATGCAGGTTTGGGTCAAATTTATCGCCGGGTGCTGGGTCGAGTGGCACAATACCATTCGCTTCAAAGGCGCTCAGGAGCGACTTCTCCACCATCTCAATTCCTTCAATGATAGATTTCACCACATCATCGGATCCGTCTTTGCGATCATCTGGGACGGCATCAATGGCGCGGCGCAGATTGTCAGCAACTGTGAGCACAGACTGGGCGAACCTTGTCGCGCCATATTTTCCGGCATCTGCTTTCTCGCGCTCAGAACGGCGGCGAATATTTTCTACTTCTGCGGCGGCGCGCAGGAGCTTGTCTTTCAGGTCCGCATTTTCAGAAGCCAAGGCTGCCATAGCATCAGCGATCTTTTCTTCTTCGCTGCGCTCATCCACTTCTTCAGATGCGTCAGTTTCATCACTGCTGTCGTCGTTGGCGGCAGCAGCGGCTGCCAGCAGGTCGTCAGCCTGTTGCTTCAATTCGGCAGGCGTTGGCTTGCGGGGCGCATCACCCTCACCACCCGTGTTGCCATTTGCAGAATTGTCTTGATCGCTCATGTCTACGTAATCCTTGAAAGCGCCAAATAGATCCAGTTGGCCACTCTAAATACTCGTGAAGCGGAGAAATGACCCGTCAGCCCGCCGAAGTCAACACTCAGCGTAACAGGCGGCCCACAACCTGGGCTGTATAGTCCACCATAGGAATAATCCGGGCATAGTTAAGGCGGGTGGGACCGATAACACCTAACACCCCTACCACCCGGCGGCTTTCGTCCATAAAGGGGCTCACAATCACAGAGGAGCCAGACAGAGCAAAGTGCTGGTTCTCTGATCCGATAAAGAGCCGGACGCCCTCTGCGTCCTGAGCAAGGTCCAAAAGCTGAACCAGATCCGCTTTGTTTTCGAGTTCCTGGAACAAGAGCCTGACACGCTCCAGGTCTTCCATCGCGCTTACATCTTCCAACAGCTTGGATTGGCCGGTCACGATGAGGGAGCGGTCCAAGGGATCGCTGTTACTGGTGCCCGCCAAGTGCCCATCGCTTCCCGACCAGACGGCAAGGCCCGCCTCAACCACCCGCTGGGTAAGAGCGGACAGCTCCGCCTTTTGAGCAGCGATCTCGGACTGAATGACCGCTGTGGCGTCCGCCATGGTGCGCCCCCGCAGGCGGGCATTGAGGAAATTGGTCGCTTCCGTGAGGGCTGAGGGGGTGATGCCGCGGGGCACGTCGATCATGCGGTTTTCCACACTTTCATCTTCGGAAACGAGGACCACGAGGGCCCTGCCACTATCGACCGCGACAAATTCAATATGCTTGAGTGTTTGCTCAGCCTTTGGTGCGAGCACCAATCCTGCACAATGAGAAAGGCCTGACAGAAGCTGCGAGGCATCCCGCAACACATCTTCAACCGTGTTGGCCGAGAGAGAATGGGTGGCTTGGGCTTCGATGGCCCGGCGCTCATCTTCTGAGAGGTCGCCTATTTCCAGGAGGCCGTCCACGAAGAGCCGAAGGCCTGCGTCAGTGGGCAGGCGTCCAGCGCTCGTATGGGGGGCCGCCAAGAGACCCAGCGCCTCAAGGTCTGACATGACATTGCGCACGGTTGCCGCCGACAATGTGAGCGGCAGGTTTTGAGACAAAAAGCGAGAGCCCACCGGCGCACCCGTTTCCAGGTAGGTTTCAACCACCTGCTGGAGGATGGCCCTCGAACGGTCATTAAGGTCTTTGACGGCGGGCATGGGCTTCACACTCTGGGTTGGCAGTACAGCAAGCGGTGTCGGCTAACCCTCTGAAATTGGACGGAAATAGCCATTCGAACTTAGAGCGTTTCCAGCTGAAGTTGAAGCACTTCAGCGTCCGGAAACGCAACAAAACAAAGGTTAAGAGCAGTTCATGTGATGAGTCATAGAGGTGAACTGTTCTTGGAAGGGCGGCAGGGATCGTCAATTGCTCTTCTGATTTCGTTCTAATGCGGCTCAAAGGCCGCCCTAAGACTGGACGCCTGAAGGGCACCGGGGTATGACCGGCGCACCATTTACACCCGCTTTACGAGGTCCACACTGTGAGCACCACCCGTCCATCTGGCCGCGCTTTTGACGAAATGCGCAAAGTCTCTTTCGAGCCTGGTTTTTCAAAAAGCGCTGAAGGCTCCTGCATGGTGCGTTTTGGCGATACCCATGTGCTCTGCACAGCAAGCCTGGAAGAACGGGTTCCTCCCTTCCTGCGCGGTCGCGGTGAAGGCTGGGTGACGGCGGAATATGGCATGCTGCCACGCTCCACCAATGAGCGCATGCGCCGGGAAGCCTCCACTGGCAAGCAGTCCGGTCGGACGCAGGAAATCCAGCGTCTGATCGGCCGCTCGCTTCGCGCCGTTGTCGATATGAAAGCCCTTGGCGAACGTCAGATCACCGTCGATTGCGACGTCATTCAGGCTGATGGCGGCACCCGTACTGCATCCATTACCGGCGCCTGGGTAGCTCTTCACCAGTGCATCGAGTGGATGCGCGCGCGCAACATGATCGACATCTCGCCGCTGACAGACCATGTCGCAGCCATTTCCTGTGGCATCTATCAGGGCGCGCCTGTGTCTGACCTGGACTATGCAGAAGACTCCAATGCGGACACGGACGCCAACTTCGTCCTGACCGGCACGGGCGGCATTGTCGAAATCCAGGGCACCGCAGAAGGCACACCTTTCTCGGAAGAAAATTTCCTCGAGCTTCTGCGATTGGCAAAACAGTCCTGCGGCCAGCTTGTCGAGATGCAGAAAGAAGCTGTGCGGTAAAGACAATGGCACGCGATCTCAGAGGGCAAGAAGCAGAGCGCATTCCGAAAAGTGGGAGCCGGTTTTCGGATCAAAATGCGCGACCCTCAAAATTGGTGGTCGCGAGCCATAATGCGGGCAAGGTGCGCGAAATCGGCGCGCTTCTCGAACCTTTCGGTATAGAGACTGTGTCGGCTGGGGACCTGGGGCTTCCAGAACCCGAAGAGACCGGCCTCACCTTTCAGGCAAATGCGGAACTGAAAGCGCGCGCGGCTGCAGAGGCTTCCGGCCTTCTGGCGCTGGCAGATGACAGTGGCCTCGCAGTCGCTGCCCTAAACGGTGATCCAGGTATTTACTCTGCGCGCTGGGCGGGCCCATCAAAAGACTTCAGGCTTGCGATGGAGAAAGTTGAGCATGCGTTGAAGGAGACCGGCAGCGCGGATCGCTCTGCAGCTTTCATTTGTGGCCTCGCGCTTGCGTCGCCAGACGGCAAGATGGAGTATTTTGAAGGACGTGTTGAAGGATCTCTTGTCTGGCCGCCCCGCGGCGACAAGGGTTTTGGGTATGATCCGGTTTTTGTGGCCAATGGCTATGACATCACTTTTGCGCAGATGGAGCCGGAGGCAAAACACGCCATCTCCCATAGAGCTGATGCGTTTCGGCAATTGACAAATGTCTTCCTCAAATAGGGTCGCGACATCTGATTTGACTGCGTCTGATCCGGGCTTTGGCATCTATGTGCACTGGCCCTTCTGCCAGGCAAAATGCCCCTATTGCGATTTCAATTCCCATGTCGTCCGCGCCATGGATCAATCAGCCTATGCCCGCGCCCTGGTGCGGGAACTTGAGCATATGGCGACGCTGTCTGATCCGCAGACAGTCACCAGCATCTTCTTTGGTGGGGGCACTCCGTCTCTTATGGAACCTGCGACCGTAGAAACGGCCCTTGCAGCCATCGACCATCTCTGGGGGATCAATCAGAGGATCGAGATTTCTCTCGAAGCCAACCCCACGAGCGTGGAAGCAGAAAAGTTCCGAGCTCTCGCCGCGATGGGCGTCAATCGGGTCTCTCTCGGGGTGCAGGCGCTGAACGACAAAGACCTGAAATTTCTGGGCAGGCTTCATTCCGTTGACGAAGCGCTCGGCGCGATTGAGCTTGCCCGCACGCATTTCGGGCGCCTGTCCTTTGACCTCATTTATGCGCGCCCGGAACAAACAGTTGAGGCCTGGGAGGCGGAACTCACACGCGCCTTATCATTCGCTGTGGACCACCTGTCTCTCTATCAACTCACCATTGAAGAAGGCACGCCGTTCTTCGACCTTCATGCCCGCGGTGCCTTCACCGTGCCCGACGAAGATCAAGCAACCGCACTCTATGACGCAACCCAATCCATCTGCGCGGACGCTGGACTCACCGCCTATGAAGTCTCAAACCATGCAAAAGCAGGCGCGGAGTGTCGTCACAATCTTACCTATTGGCGCTATGGAGATTATGTGGGTGTTGGCCCCGGCGCCCACGGGCGTATCACCAAGGATGGGGTGAAGCGCGCGACCGTGACCGAGCGAATGCCATCCAAATGGCTGGCGGCAGTAGAGGCTCAAGGTCATGGACTTGTCGACCAGGAAACAATCACCCGCGCTCAATCAGCTGAAGAGATGATGTTGATGGGCCTCCGTCTGGAGGAGGGTGTCTCCCTTGAGCGTTATGCATCGCTCGCTGGAAAACCGATCAATCCAGACCGCCTGATTGAACTGTCAGACGATGGCCTGTTGCAAACGAACGGTGATCAGCTCAAAGCCACTCCGGCAGGTCGCCTTGTGCTCAACAAGCTATTGGGTGAGTTGCTCGCTTAGCGGCAAGTTTACAATGTACGAAGTCAGTGAGCCTACCTGGTTACATAAAATGTCCCCCCGGCTTGATCCGGGGTCCATTGAGACCGTCGATAGGCTTTATGGATCCCGGCTCGCCAACGAATTGGCGTCCGGGATGACAGCAGAGTGCGGCAGGAATCGATATAGGCTCTCCACCTAACCCGCTTTGGGAAAATCGGGCTGGTTTTCCGGCGCCGCCTTTATGAAGGCAGGATGGGCGTTGCACGCATCCACAATGGCCGCGAGATGTGGGTAGGGAGAGAGATTGAGCCCCAGATTCTGATAATTGGCATATTGAGGAACGAGAAACAGGTCGGCCATACTTGGGTTCGCCCCAAAACAAAAGGGCCCCTCATCTCTGTTCTCAGACACCAGTGTTTCTAAGGCGTGAAGTCCCTTATCGGCCCAGGTGACATACCACTTGGCGACAGCCTTTTGGTCAAGCTCCAACTCTTGGCCCAGATATTTGATCACCCGCATATTGTGCAGCGGGTGCATGTCGGCCGCCACCGTCATCGCGAAGGCCTTGGCCTGTGCTTTTTTCATCGGGTCTGTAGGGTAGAGCGACGGCGTAGGATGAAGATCTTCCAAATAGTCGAGAATCGCCATCGACTCGATCAGAATATGTCCGTCATGCTCCAAGGCCGGAATAAGCCGCATCGGATTGATCTTGCCAAATTCCTCACCCAGATGTTCTTCCGCAGGCGGAGCAATATCAACAGACACATACTCAAAGGGAATGTTTTTGAGGTGGAGCGCGATGCGCACCCGGCGCCCGGCAGAGTTCGCATAAGAATTGTAAAGACGATAGGTCATGAACCGAGCCCATAAACGGAAGAACAACACCTCCGAGCGTGGCCCTGCCAACCTTTCAGGTCAACGGAGCCAACACACACTTAGCTGTTAGATTGGCGTGAGGGTTAGAAAGTTGGTTCTGGCACGAAGCTCTGTGGTGCAGGGTCGACAACAACCGGTCCGTTGCGGCGAAGCTCCAGCACGGCAAGTCCGCGTTCATTGCGACCATCGGGCAGAAAGCGGAAAATGCCATCGACGCCGGCAAACCCATCGGGGTTTCCGAGGATCTGTTCGTTGAACCGCTGGCTGGGCGGCCGCGCCGCAAGTGCTGAGGCGAGACTGGTCGCATCATAGCCTAGGCTTGCTATCCGAGGTGGTTCAGAGCCGAACGCGCGTGCATAACGTTGTTCGAAGGCACGATGGGCTTCTCGTGGCGGAGCGGCAAACCATCCGCCAACAAGGCTGGGCTCGCGACCGAGCGAAGCATCATCCCATTGGCCAGTCCCGAGAAACCGTACTTTGCGCGGGTCCACGTCAAAATAGGGAAGCAGCGGGGCCACGGAGCGAAGTTCTGTTCCCCCGGCAGGCACGAAGACCGCCTGATAGGGAACGTCGCCCAGCGTCTCGCGGTTTTCGAGCGCTTTCAGCGCGGCTTCGGCCTCAGGATCATCAACCAAGGCCTCAAGTCGGGCCTTCTCTTTCGCCAGGGCGCGCTTGCGATCATCATAAAGGGCAAGCCGCCTCGCTGGCTCAAACATGGCTTCTGCCCGGTTGGGATAGCTCTCAATACTGTAAACTTCACCAGCCCGCGCGGTGACCGCATTGGTTAGCGCCTGGCGCATCAGGCTGCCATAACTGTTCTGCGGCACCATGCCTGCAAACACGGTAAGCCCCTGCAGTCCCGCATAATCGACCACCCGGTCAACATCCTGCTCAGGCAGGAAGGACAGGAGATAGACTCCATTTCCAGCGACACTGCTGTCACTTGAAAACGCGATGACCGGCACATTGCGTTGCGCGGCGATGGGGCGGACGGCTGTAACAGATCCCGCAAAGAGGGGCCCTAGAATAAGTTCTGCCCCTTCCTGGAGGGCTTCTCGTGCTGCCCCTTCCGCACCGGAATTGGTGCCGCGCGTGTCTTTTGGGATCAAAAGGACATTCGGGTTCCCAAATTCAAACAATGCAAGCTGGGCGGCGTTCAAAAGAGATTCAGCGACGGCGCGTACAGAAGGCTGGCGAGCGCTCAGAGGCAGCAGCACGGCAATACGAACCGCGTCACGGTCCCCCATATGCGGTGGGCGCAAAAAGAGGGTGCGATCTTGCTGCGCCGATGGCGGAGGCGTCGCCGCAATCGGCGTTTCTGTGCGAGGCTGTGAAATAGGAGGCGGTGTGCTGTTGGAAGCGCAGGCTGCCAGCACAAAGGAAACGGAGACAAAGAGTGCGAGGCGGGCAATGGAGCCCGAACGGCGACCAGAACGAAAGATCGACAACCTAAATCCCCTTAAGTGCAGTAAACATCAACATGGCCTGTCGAGGCATTTCCGCGGCCACTCAAATTTCAAACGCGACTTTGTATAGAAACCCAACTTTATATAGAAACCACGGCTAGAGACACGGGGGAAACGGCTTTTTTGTGGCGCGGGCGCCATCCGCATAGACAAAGAAGGTCCGAGCGCGGCACTTTGGCAACATCACCAAGGATAGAAGAGCCGATTGAAATACATGGAACCAGGCCTCTACATCGTCGCGACCCCGATTGGGAACGCCCGTGACATCACGCTTCGCGCGCTGGATGTATTGGCGGAGGCTGATCTTGTGCTGTGCGAGGACACGCGGGTCACCTCAAAACTCTTCGCGATACATGGCCTGAAGACACAGCTTCGTGCCTACCACGAGCACAATGCAGCCGCCGAGCGCCCGAAAGTGATTGCCCGCATCCAGGAAGGGGAATCAGTTGCGCTCGTCTCTGATGCAGGCACGCCGCTGATTTCAGATCCGGGCTACAAGCTTGTTCAGGCTCTGTTGGAAGAAGGTTTGGCCGTCACCACCTTGCCCGGCGCAAGCTCGGTCATGGCTGCGCTGACGCTTGCTGGATTGCCAACGGACCGATTTCTGTTCGCAGGTTTTCTGCCCCCAAAACAGGCAGCGCGGTGCACCACCCTTGAAGAAGTGCAAAGCCTCACGGCAAGCCTTGTATTTCTGGAAAGTCCCCGGCGCCTTGCGGCCATGCTGGCAGACGTTGCAACTGTCTTGGGGGACCGACAGGTCTCCGTTGCCCGGGAGCTCACAAAGAAGTTTGAAGAGGTGCGCCGTGGCAGGGCTGCAGACCTCGCGGCACATTATGACGAAGCCGGGGCGCCCAAAGGGGAGGTGGTCGTCATTGTCGGGCCACCGCAAGGGGAGACCGTGATGGATGAAGCATCTGTCGATGACATGCTTCGCAAAGCGCTCACCCGGCACTCGCTGAAAGATGCCGTTGCGGCCGTCACCGGCGCAACAGGTCTTAAACGCCGGGAGGTGTATGCCCGGGCGCTCGATCTTTCTAAGAACGGGGGTTGAGACCATTGGCGCGCCCCACTCCCGTATCGCGAACAGAAAGAGGCGCCAAGGCGCATGATCGCGGGCTCGCGGCGGAACGGATCGCGGGCTGGCTGCTCCGAGTAAAATTCTATCGAATTGCAGGGCGACGGGTGAAAACCCGCGGGGGCGAAATCGATATTGTTGCGCGGAAGGGCAAGATGCTGATCATTGTGGAGGTAAAGGCACGTCAGACCTTTGAGGCGTCGGCGGACGCGGTGTCGCCCAAACAATGGGCGCGCCTGCTGCGGGCGGGAGAAATTCTCCTGTCGCGAGAACCCGACGGCACTTCACTTCGTTTTGATGTGGTGCATGTGGTTCCCGGTCGCTGGCCCCGGCATATCAAGGATGCCTGGCGGCCTTAAATAAAGCACTTCCAGGGTGAGGAAGGCCGCGCCACCGGTTCAAGCGGCATTCCGAACGTGGCTTCCGGTTTGCCGTCCGGAAGTGCTCCAATTTGTTCCTCATGCTACGAATAGGCGTGCGGATGATTCGTCCACGCGAACGGCGGAGGGTTGAGATGCGGTTCAACAGGTTCGGCCAAAGAACAATGTATAGAGCGGCGGTGAGCATAGGGGGGCTGTGTGTCCTCGGCGCATGCTCGGTTCCTGGCATGGTGATCGGGGCGGGTGCCACAGCAGGCATCGCAGCTGCCGAAGAACGCGGCATAGAGACTGCGCTGGATGATCTTAAAATCGATGTCGAAATAAAGCGACAGTTTCTCGAACAGGATGAAACCCTCCTCGCGACCGTATCAACCGAAGTACATGATGGCAGGGTGCTGCTGACCGGCGTCGTCGATAAGCCCGAAATGCGGATGACCGCAGCCCGCCTTTCCTGGGCGGTGGGTGGTGTTGCGGAGGTCATCAACGAAATCAAAGTCGCAGGCGATGCCAGCTTCGCGCAGGCGTCCAAGGACATCTTCATCACAACGCAGCTTCGCGCCCGTCTCATGGGCGACGGCGATGTCTCGGCCATCAATTATTCAATAGAGACAGTCCGTGGCACGATCTATCTGCTGGGGATTGCCCGCTCGAAAAGCGAATTGCAACGGGTCATCAATCATGCCCGCAATGTGTCGGGCGTGCGCAATATCATCCCTTATGTCCGCGTCAAACCGCCTGAACAAGACCAATCTGTCTGAAAAAGGCGCTCTTTAGCGGCACCTTGGTGCTTGTCATCGGCACCCGCCCGCCCCATCTTGCAAGCCAACAAGAACAAATATCTTACAGAAGGCGTATCTCATGAGCTTGGACGTAGCGATCCAAATGGATCCGGTCGGTGCCATCGACATAAACGGGGATTCAACATTCGCCATGGCGCTGGAAGCTCAGGCCCGCGGACATTCGCTGAGTTTCTATGAGCCTCGCCACCTGTCCATGCGGGACGGGCGCGTCTATGCCAAGACCAAACCGATTACGCTCCGCCGGGAAGTTGGCAATCATGTCGACATTGGCGAACAGCGTGTTGTTGATTTGGCCGACACAGACGTGGTGCTCATGCGCCAGGACCCGCCCTTTGACATGAGCTACATCACGGCGACCCATCTGCTCGAAAAAGTGCATGGACAAACGCTGGTGGTGAACGATCCGGCCCATGTGCGCAATGCGCCTGAGAAAATTTTCGTGACGGAATTCGATGGCGTCATGCCACCGACCCTCATCACATCAGATGAGGCAGAGATCAAGGCCTTCCGGGACGACTATAAGGACATCATCGTCAAGCCGCTCTATGGCAATGGGGGTGCTGGCGTCTTCCGCCTGCAACCGGGCGATCAGAACCTCAACTCCCTGCTGGAACTCTTCACCGATCTCTATCGCGAACCGCTGATCGTGCAGCAATATCTGCCAGACGTGCGCAAAGGCGATAAACGCATCATCCTCGTGAACGGAAAACCAGTGGGCGCCTTGAACCGGGTGCCAGCAGAAGGCGAAAGCCGCTCCAACATGCATGTAGGTGGCCGTCCGGAAAAATCCGACCTCACAAAACGCGAACAGGAAATCTGCGAGCAGATTGGCCCGGAACTGAAAGAGCGCGGCCTCATCTTTGTCGGCATTGATGTGATCGGGGATTATCTCACCGAGATTAATGTGACGAGCCCCACCGGCATTCAGGAGATCGCGCGCTTTGGAGGCGCCGATATCTCGGCCTTGATCTGGGATGCAATTGAAGAAAAACTATAGGATACCAGCGCGGGGGAGGGAGCTAACATGGACGGCATTCATGACCTGGGCGGCATGGCAGGCTTCGGCGCCATCTCTTATGAGGAAGATGAGCCCGTCTTTCATGAGCCCTGGCAGGCAACGGTCTTTGCGTTGAACATTGTCGGCATTGGGGTGCTCCGCAATCACAATGCGGACGAATATCGTCATTCCATTGAGCGCATGCCGCCGGTCCATTATCTCCAGGCCTGTTATTACGAGCGCGTGCTGACGGGCACCGCGACCCTCTTTGTCGAAAAAGGTGTTGTGACCAAAGAAGATCTGGAGGAACGCGCAGGTGGGGCCTTCCCGCTGGCAAACCCCAACGCGCCTGACCCCATGGCTGAGCTCGAACCGCAACCCGTCGCACGCTTCAAAAAGGGCGATCGTATCATGGTGAAAGACATTCACCCGGCAGGCCACACACGGGTGCCCCGCTTCTGTCGCGGCAAGACCGGCACTATTCTGCATGTGGCACCAGCCTTCTCTTTTCCCGATGCTGCGGCCCATGGCGGCGCGTTCCGAAAGGAACACACCTACCATGTCGAGTTTGCGTCCACGGACTTATGGGCGGATGCAGGGTCAGACAATGAAAGTATCATTGTCGATCTCTGGGACAGCTATCTGGAAGGAGCGAACACATGAGCTCACAGGGAAATATCGCGTCACCCAAAGCGCGCACGGAAGCTTTGCAAAGTGCCCTCGCAGACAAAGGTCTGATCCCCGACGGCGCCCTGGAAGCGGTGATCCACACCGCAGTGGAAGACTGGGACCCGAAAAACGGCGCCCGGGTTGTGGCGCGCGCCTGGGTTGACCCCGAATTCAAAAAACGTCTGTTGGAAGATGCGACGTCAGCTTGCGCAGAGCTCGGCTATGCGGGCATTCAGGGCGAATATATTGTGGCGCTGGAAGATGAGCCCGAGCGCCATAATGTCATCGTCTGTACCCAATGTTCCTGCACGGCCTGGCCGGTGCTGGGCCTGCCACCGGATTGGTACAAGAGCCCGGCATATCGCGCGCGCGTCGCCCGGGAGCCCCGTAGAGTGCTGAAAGAAATGGGCCTCGATCTCGACAAAGACATCGCCATCCGCGTTTGGGAGACGAGCGCTGAAACCCGCTACATGGTGATCCCGTGCAGGCCAGACGGCACAGACGGATGGAACGAAGAGCAGCTTGCAGACCTCGTCACCCGCGAGGCATTGATCGGCATTGCCTTGGCTGACCCGGCCTGATGCAGTCTTAAGACGGGGCGCTATCGCATCCGTCTTCGCCAGCGGCACAGTCCACCGTTTCTGGCTTTTCACCGGCAACAAGCGCACCCAGCCAATCCACAAAAGATGTTCCGTTTGCGGAATACGAGTAGAGATAGGGTGCGCGCAGGATTGTGTGTTCCGCGCCGCCAGCTGTGAAGCTTACAAAGCCTGGTATGGCATCGCGCAAAGCGACACGATTGGCGATCATCTGCTCGTGCAGAGCTGTCCCGCCTTGCAGCGCCTGTTGAAACCCAATCTGCACCCCGTCATGGGCTGCATCATATTGGGCGAAGGAAATCTCAGGGAAAGCTGCCGCCGCTCCCTCATAAAGCGCATTGAAGCTGGTGACGGTTTCTGTGTCGAGTGGAAGCCAGTCTGGCAAAATGTCAATGACACCCCAATTGGCAAGCAGGCCGCCAATCTCCGGCGAGCTGTAGCCGCCTGCGCCGTCGCCCAATTGCTGCACGCGGGCGTCCGGGTAAATTTTGGAGACGACACCCGCATAGACAGGAGCGGCGATGGCACCGGCACTGCTGCCGGCAACCAGCACTTGTTTGGCACCTCCAATATTTTCTTTCACCCAGGTGAGCGCTGCATGCGCATTCACATGGCCCCGATGGCGGATCGTGGTCTCACTCCCGTCGGGTTTTGTATAGGTTTTGTCGGTTTCACCAAGATGCACATCACCCGTGCAGTAGGAGACAAAGACCATGCTCCAGTCCCCGACAGGATTTGCCGGATTGTCGAGATCAAAAATGCCCTTGTGGGTCCGCGGGTCGTTATGGCTCATCTGCGCCGACGGTACATAAGTTGTGGGCTCCACCGCCGGGTCGCAGGTCTGCCCTGCCCAGCAGGCGCCCCCGCCATTGAAGAACACAACCAGCTTTTCCGGATCAGCCTTGCGGGCATGGAAGCTGTAGGGCGTGTCCAGCGCACAGGATGTTTCGCCGCCGGGCGCAATCGTCTCCCAGGCATCCTCAGCGAAAGCCGGAAGCGCAAAGAGGCCAAGGGCGAGGCTCACAAAGACGGCAGGCAGGCGGAACGGCATGAAAAGACATCCTCAAATCTGAGACAGGAAACGCGACCATTTCCATAGCAGAACTGACGGACTTGCGCATGTGTTCTTTTTTTGTTCTTGACTGAAATACTAAACTCATCCAGGATTTCTGGCGCGGGCTCTTTGAGCTTGTCTTGGGGACAATAATCAGGCGGGGCACGCCCATGGTGGCGCATATAGAAACCGTTGCCTTTCTGGGGCTTGAGGCCAAACCCGTCGACGTGCAGGTGCAAATCTCCGGCGGCGTGCCGAACTTCACCATTGTGGGTCTCCCAGACAAAGCTGTGGGGGAAAGCCGGGAACGGGTGCGTGCCGCTTTAAGTGCCATCGGTCTTGGCCTGCCGCCCAAAAGGATCACGGTCAATCTTGCCCCTGCGGACCTGCCCAAAGAGGGCAGCCATTTTGACCTTCCCATCGCATTGGGGCTTCTTGTGGCGATGGATGTGGTGCAAAGCGCAGATCTGGATCGCTATGTGGTGCTGGGGGAGCTCTCATTGGACGGCGCGCTGACAGCTGTTGCCGGAACATTGCCTGCTGCCATGGCAGCAAACGGGCGCGATAAAGGTCTCATTTGTCCGGCCTCCTGTGGCGCGGAAGCGGCCTGGGCGGGCTTTCATGAAACCAACCCGGGTGTCCTCGCCCCAGCAACGATTATCCAGCTGATCAACCATTTGAAAGGCAATCAGCTTCTTTCAGAACCTGTGCCCATGAAAGCCGTGCTGGGCGGCGCGCTGCCCGATATGAAAGACATTAAGGGTCAGGAAAGTGCCAAGCGGGCGCTGGAAGTGGCAGCCGCGGGCGGCCATAACATGCTGATGGTCGGTCCTCCAGGGGCGGGCAAGTCCATGCTGGCTGCCCGCCTGCCAGGCATTCTGCCCCCGCTCAGCCCTCGGGAGATGCTCGACACCTCCATGATTGCGAGCATTGCAGGCGAGCTGTCAGAAGGACGGTTGACCCAGCGCAGGCCCTATCGCGCGCCCCATCATTCAGCCTCTATGGCCGCCCTGATTGGCGGTGGCTTGCGCGTCCGACCGGGAGAGGTCTCGCTCGCCCATTCCGGCGTTCTCTTTCTTGATGAGCTGCCGGAATTTCCAAGGCAGGTGCTCGACAGTCTGCGCCAGCCCATTGAAACCGGAGAGGCTGTTATTGCCCGCGCCAATGCGCACATTACTTTTCCTGCCCGCTTTCAACTGATCGCTGCCATGAACCCCTGTCGCTGCGGACAGGCAGGCGACCCCGGTCGCGCCTGCGCACGGCTTCCCAAATGTGTGCTGGACTATCAGGCTAAACTCTCCGGTCCGCTGGTGGACCGGATCGATCTCCACATCGATGTGCCGCCCGTAAGTGCCAGGGACCTGGCTCTGCCGCCCCCTGCCGAAGACAGCAGCGAAGTGGCGGGCCGGGTCGCGGCAGCGCGCACCCTTCAGGCAGAACGCTATGACGGGACAGATATACTGCTCAATGCCCATGCAGACGGCGATCTCTTGGAAACCACCGTCAAGTTAAGCAGCGCCGGACGCGATCTTCTGATGCAGGCGGCGGACCGGACGGGCCTCACCGCGCGGGGCTATCACCGGGTTTTGAGGGTGGCACGAACCCTGGCAGACCTCGATCAGGTGCCAAATGTTGAGCGCCTCCATATCGCCGAAGCGCTCTCCTACCGCAATCAGAACGGTAACTCCCTTGGGGCGGCGGCCTGAAGGTCACATTAGTCCTCAAATTCCTCCGCAAATTCCTCGACGTGAGCCCCGGAAGTAACCCTTTCTCAAGCTTGGACCCCGACAATCAAGGCACGGTTTAATTCAGATTGTCTGGACCGCTTATGTTCGCCGCGTCGATTGTTTTTCCTGTTCTGGCTGTTGCCGCGGTTCTTGGCGGGGCGGCGACCGGGTGCGCGCTTTTCCTCTGGCGCAAGCTTCGCGAGCGCAGCGTTGAAGTAAACGAGCTTCTTGAAAAAGTAGAACTCCTGAACGATTCAAACTGGGAACTAAAAGAGAGCGCGGAACGCTATCGCGATCTCGTCGCCAATCAGGGTGACATCATCCTCCGCAAAGACCTGGATGGACGGCTTACCTTCGTCAACCAGGTTTATTGTGACACTTTTGATACGACCCGCGGCGCAGCGCTTGGAAATCCTTTCACACCCAATCTCCCCGAGGGTGAGAAGCCACGTCTTCTCGGCGATTTCGCAGGCCTGGCGCTTCCTCCCTACCGCGTTCGATATGACCAGCGTGTAGAGACCGTGCGCGGACCCCGCTGGTTTGTCTGGGAAGAGTTCGCGATCCGCGATGACGACGGTCGCCTATGCGAAGTTCAGACTGTTGGTCGGGATATTACGGACCGGAAAGAAACAGAAGAGCGTCTCGGTGAGGCGCTGGATCAGGCCGAAGCGGCCAACCGGTCCAAAGGTCAGTTCCTTGCTACAATGAGCCATGAAATCCGTACACCGATGAACGGCGTGCTCGGCATGATCCGCTTTCTACTGGACACCGATTTGTCTCCCGCCCAGCGGTCCCATGCACGTGCGGTGCAGCGCTCCTCTGAAGCTCTTCTCACCATCATCAACGACATTCTGGACTTCTCAAAAATTGAGTCCGGAACTTTTGATCTGGCAACGGCACCTTTTGATATTAATGCGCTGATTGAGCAGGCATGTGAGCTGATGACGCCGCGAGCATTTGAAAAACATATTGATATTGCAGGCTATGTGCAGGCCGACGTTCCAACAAACGTAATTGGTGACGAGTCGCGCCTCCGTCAGATCCTGATCAACCTTATTGGCAATGCGGTCAAGTTCACCGATGAAGGCGGTGTCTTTGTCTCTGCGCGCGTCGGCACAAAAGACAAAAATGGTGAGATTGAAAGCTTCATCATTGATGTTGAAGATACAGGCATTGGATTGTCTGAGGAAGACTGCCAGTCCGTCTTTACTGAATTCGCGCAGGCGGAGCAAGGGCACGCCCGCCGTTTTGAAGGCACAGGCCTTGGCCTTACCATTACCAAACGCCTGGCCCAGGCCATGGGAGGCGACGTAACGGTCCGCAGCAAGCTCGGCCAGGGTTCCTGCTTCTCTGTATCGCTTGGCCTTGCAACCGTTTCTGATGACCTGCCACGCCTGCCGCGCCTTCTTGAAGGAAAGACAGCATGCGTGACCGTTTCCACACCGATGAGCGGGCGCGCTGTCTCATCAATGCTGCGAGATATGGGTGCAGACGTAAAAATCACGGAGACGCCGTTGACGGGCGCAGACGTGATTGTGACGCAATCCTCGCTCGCCGAAGAAAGCTGGAAGGTGGATGGGGCCGCGGTCTTTCTGCTGACGTCACCCGGTGACACGCTGGCGGATGATTTGGGTCCCGGCTATGCGGGTTATTTGGTCCGCCCAGTGAGGGCTAAGTCATTTGCAAACCGCATCGGCGCCCCGCAACCAGAAGCCCGCCCGGAGGCTCAAGCGCCTCCCGTTCTCGACAGTAAGGTTGAAGCCGTTCGCACCGAGGTAGAAGACACACATATATCAGCACCTGCGGCGGAAGCGAAAGCAGGTGCGCTTGCCGTTCTCGTCGCAGAAGACAATGAGCTTAATGCTACGCTCACGCGCATGATGGTGGAACGCGCAGGCCACGTGCCTCACATGGTCGAAAGTGGTGTGGAGGCCCTAGCCGCGCTCGAAGACGCAGCTCCCGGCACCTACGATCTTGTCTTCATGGATCTTCATATGCCCTTGATGGATGGCTATGAAGCCACGCGGCGCATTCGCGCGCTCGGCCCTGTCAAAGGCGGCATGCCTATTGTTGCGCTGACGGCCAATGTGATGGCGGAGGACCGCCAGGCCTGCATGGAAGCGGGGATGGATGACTATCTGGCAAAGCCAGTCGATCCGTCTGATTTGGCAGCCATGCTTGAAGCCTGGCGCGGTAAAAAATCCGATAAGGCTGCCTAGAGCGGTTCCAACAAAAGGTGCAGGCTTTTGTGGTTCGGAAACGCGACTAAAAGAGACGAGAGCGGTTCCAACAAAAGGTGCAGGCTTTTGTGGTTCGGAAACGCGACTAAAA
>Ga0189286_100255_pt1 | contig 20931 bp, 22 predicted proteins | sample UW69minimetaG_FD_130330 | JGI IMG/M metagenome (GOLD analysis project Ga0189286, IMG submission 130330) | Marine microbial communities from the Costa Rica Dome - UW69 mini metaG | ecosystem: Environmental > Aquatic > Marine > Oceanic > Photic zone | place: Costa Rica: the Eastern Pacific...
AGTCCATATGTCAAAAGAGTGTTGGTAAATCGGACAATTCCGTATATCCGTTTACACACATTTTACACACATTGGACCTATGGCGAGTATCGAGAAAAGAAAGAACGGGAAGTGGCGGGCCTACAGGAAGAAAGCTACTCGACGCTAAGTGATTGCACCGCCATCCGAACCGCTTTTCTTGTTAACTCGAGATCCATCTCGGATATCGCCAATGACGGGTAGAGCTTGCCGGGCGACTTGAAGATTCCATGGCGTCGCAGCGTGTCGTTGTAGGTCGCGTTGCGCTTTGGATCATCATGTCTGGCGGTTCGATAGTCCCGGCATGTGCCTGTTGTGAAGAAGATGTCGAACAAGGTTTCATCTCCGCAGATTTGGTGCGGGATGCCTGCAGCGCTCAGTGCGTCGATTTGCATGTCTTGCAGTTCTTTCCCGATTGCACGCAGGCGGTCATAGCTGCCCTCACGCCGCAGGATTTCCATCGTCTTTAGCCCCGCCGCGGCCGCAATCGGATTTCCCGACAGCGTGCCAAGCTGCATGAGCCACTTATCCCCGTCAACGACAGACTTGTCGAAATGCTGCATGATCTCGGCACTCGCCCCAAGTGCCGCAAGAGGGAAGCCGCCGCCGATAATCTTACCCAAAGTGCAAATATTGGGCGTCACCCCATAGTGTTCCTGCGCCCCGCCATAGGCCAAGCGGAACCCCGTGACGATCTCGTCAAAGATTAGCAGAACGCTGTGTTTGTCGCACAGATCGCGCAAGCCTTGCAGATAGCCCGGGTCGGCGGGGATGATCCGCTGCAAGGGTTCCACGATGATGGCGGATACGTCATTGTGTTCGTTCAACAGCGCCTCGACCGCAGCCAGATCGTTGAAGGGCGCGATCAGCATTTGATCTGCGACCCCCTGAGGGATGCCCGCACTGTCTGGCACGGCTTGCGGGAAGTTCACGCGCTCCTCGGGCGCTAGGCTCATCTGTGCCTCAGCGCTCATCCCGTGATAGCCGCCTTCGAATTTCAGGATCTTGTCGCGCCCGGTATAGGCGCGGGCAAGGCGGATCGCGTACATGTCCGCCTCGCCGCCCGAGGCCACAAACCGGACCTGCTCGCAACACGGCACGGCATCGACGATCGCCTCGGCCAGTTCGATGCCTTTTGCGTTATTCGCAAAGAAGGTCATGCCGAGGGGGAGCTGTTCCAGCACGGCCTCCATCACCTCGGGATGACCGTGGCCCAGAAGCATAGGTCCGGACCCGATCAGATAATCGATATATTCGTTCCCATCTTCGTCCCAAACATGGCTGCCATCCCCACGTGCGATGACGATGCCGGGGTCGAAATTCCCAAAGCCCCCGGCGGGTAAGACGGAGCGGGCGCGGGCGATCCAATCAGCTTGAGATGTCAGTTTCTGCATGGGTCACTCCAGTTCAAGAATGGGGGTTCCAAGGATATCCGGATCGGGCGTCACGCCAAGCCCCGATCCTTCAGGCGGCGCGATGCGTCCAACTTTGCGGGTCGGGCAATCCGGCGCAATGCGCGGCCCCACATACGAGGACAAGTCGCAGGTATTCAACAGCGCACCGTGCGGGGTTGAGGCTGCGAAATGCAGTGACGCCGCGGTCACGATGTCCGATCCCCAAGTGCATTCGGCACAGATTTCCGCCCCCAGATGCACGGTCAGATCGCGGGCGCGGCGCGTGGCGGACAGCCCGCCGAATTTCGACAGTTTTAAGGCCACCGCGTCCAGCACACCAAGTTCGTGTGCGCGTATGAGCGACGCCAGATCGAAGGCGCCTTCGTCGATTTTCATGGGCAGGCCCGTTGCCTGCCGAACCGCAGCGCAATCCTCGAGCGTTTTACAGGGTTGCTCCAGCATCACGTCCAGATGGGCCACCGCGCGCCCCGTCCGCGTGGCCTGCAACTTGGTCGTCCCACAGTTCCAGTCGCCATAGACTAGGGGACCATCCCCCACAGCCTCGCGCACTTTGGTCAAACGCTCGGCATCGGCCTGCCAATCGGCATCAGCGCCGAGCTTGACCTGAAACTGCCGGATGCCCGTGGCATAGGCCTCGCGTGCGATCCGCGCCATGTCGTCGGGTGCAATGCAGGTGATCGAGTGATAGAGCGGCATGTCTGCACGGGTACGCCCACCAAGCAGCGCATAAAGTGGCTGCCCGGCAGCCTTCCCGAACAGATCCCACAGCGCCATATCGACGATGCTTTTCGTGTGGAAATGCCCTTGCAGGAACCCATCCAGCTTGCGCATGGGCGCATCCACACCAAACGGAGAAATGCCAAGGATTTCCCGCGCCATTTCCTGAACCGCACTGGGGACGCCATCCGCGAAGGCGGGTAGGTAGTGCGGGATCGGGCAGACCTCACCCCAGCCTTGCAGGCCGGTGTCGGTTTCCAGACACAACACATGGCTTTTGACCGTGTCACAGGTTTTGCCCTCGGCCATGTAGTAAGTTTCATGGCTGGTCAGATCGACCGACCATAAAGAGATGCGAGAGATCTTCATGACGCGTCCATCCTTGGCTTCAGGCTTTCAGGATCATAGGCGGGTTCACCCAACACCCGGGCCGCACGAGGTTCGCCGTGGATCACCACCTCAAGCGCCGTGCCGGGGGTGGCGGCGTCGGGTTTGATATAGGCGAAGGCAAGGATCTTCCCGACCGTCGGCCCGAAGGCGACAGACGCGGTGGACCCGACAACCTGACCGTTTAGCATGACCGCCTCACTTCCATGGCCGTCTGCCTTGCCATCGGGTTCGATTTCCAGATAAGCACAGACCCATGGCAGGTCGGTGTTCAGGGTTTTGTCGCGCCCCAAATAGTCCTTGTCCGTCCGGGCAAAGCGCAGCACGTCAGCCTCGGCCAGCGTGACTTCGTTGGTCAACTCGCCCGCACCCTTGAAGCCCTTTTCCATCCGCATCGCGTTCATCGCGAAGCTGCCATAGTCGGCAATGCCATGCGCCTCGCCCGCGGCCCAAAGTGCGGTGTAGACATCCAGACAGGCCGCGTGGGGCATATGGAATTCCCAGCCAAGCTCGCCCGCATAGGACATGCGGAAGGCCCAAATCTTGTGGCCCGCGACGGTGATTTTCTGCGCAGACAGCCAACGGAAGCAGGCGTTCGACAGGCCCGCATCGGTGCAGGCGGCCAAGACGTCACGTGACTTTGGCCCATTCAACGAGAGGGCGCTCCAATCCGAGGACAGCGCAGTGATCGTCACGTCTTGCCCTGCGCGCTGATGGTTCAGGTGGTCCAGAAGACGCTGTTCAAAGAACGCTGCGCAGACCAAATAGAAGCTGTCCTCGCCCATGCGTACAATCGTCGTTTCCAACTCGATCCGGCCCGCGCGGTTCAGCATGTGGGTAAGGGTGATCGAGCCGACTTTCTGCGGCATCCGGTTCGCGGTGAGACGATCCAACAGCGCATAAGCCTTCGGTCCCTCGACCAGCACTTTGGTAAAGGCAGTCACGTCCATGATGCCGACGCCTTCACGCACCGCTTTCACCTCGGCCGCGACCATGTCGTCGACCGGCGAGCGGTTGAAGGAATAATGGTCGCGCTGCTCGATCCCCTTGGCGAAGAAGCGCGGGCGCTCGAAGCCATAGATCTCTTCATGCACGGCGCCTTTGGATTTCAGAAGTTCGTGCAGGGGGGACGGCTTGATCGGACGTCCAGCCAAACGGTTGAAATGCGGGAAGGGGATTTCGTGGCGCAGGCAGTAATCCTCTTCGGCCTTCACCACCTGCCAGTCCTTCGTGGCATAGCTGCCGAAGCGGCGCGGATCGAACTCGCGCATCGAGATATCGGCCGCGCCATGCACTATCCAGCGTGCCAGCTCGCGCGTCAGGCCGGGGCCCCAGCCAATGCCGATCTGGGTGCCGCAACAGCACCAGTAATTTCGCACGCCAGGCGCCGGACCGATAAGCGGGTTGCCATCTGGCGGGTGGCTGATCGCGCCATGAACATCGCGTTGAATGCCAAGCTCGGCAAAGATCGGTATCCGGTTCAAGCTTTCTTCCAGATACGGCATGACACGGTCGTAATCGGCGTCAAACAGCCAGTTTTCGTATTCCCACGGGCAGTGATCATGCCAGACCGAGTTCGGGTTCTCTTTCTCGTAAATCCCGATCAGACCCTTCTTCTGTTCCATCCGGATATAGCCCGAGACCTTCTTGTCGTCGCGAATGACCGGCAGTTCGGTGTCGAGGTTCTGGAACTCGGGCACCTCGTCCGTCACGAAATAATGGTGCGTCATTGAGGTCATGGGCAGTTGCAGCCCCGACCATTCGCCCATCTGGCGGGCATAGGTGCCGCCCGCGTTGACCACATGCTCGCAGGTGATCGTGCCTTGCTCGGTCTCGACTAACCATTCGCCGGTATCGGCTTGCGTGATGTTGGTGGCGCGGCACTGGCGGATGATCCGCACGCCCTTTTGACGCGCGCCCGCCGCCATCGCCATCGTGACGTTGGTGGGGTCCACGTGACCGTCATCTGGCGTGTAAAGCGCGCCCATAACTCCGTCGAGGTTATAGAACGGATGCAGCTCGGCCACCTTTTCGGGTCCGACCAGTTCGATGTTGAAGCCCAGCGAGCGGCCCACCGACAGGGTGTGACGCAGCCAGTCCATTTCGTCTTCCGTATAGGCAAGGCGGAACGACCCGCAGCCATGCCACGTTACGGGCTGGCCAGTTTCGGCCTCAAGCCCGCCGGAGTAAAGCCCGATATTGTAATCCACGCATTTCCCGAGCCCGAAGGACGAGGTCGAATGCGTGATCTGCCCGGCCGCGTGCCATGTACTGCCCGAGGTCAGCTCGGCTTTTTCAAGCAGCACCGTATCTTCACCCCAGCCTTCATGCCCAAGATGATAGGCCAGCCCGACGCCCATGACGCCTCCGCCGACGATGACCACGCGTGCGTGGGATGGAAAATCAACAGCCACGACAACATCCTTTTCGAGTCGGTTTTCCTCTCGACAGGCTAAGCAAACAAAAATACCATCGTCAATCATGAATGGGACAAATGTATCAAACACGATTCTCGAACGTCTGGCCGGAGAGCTTTCCGAGCTGACACCCGAAGCGCGCAAAGCCGCCACATACGTGCTGGAGAACCCGCGTGATGTGGGGGTGTCCACGGTGCGCGAAATTGCAAAGGCCGCGAATGTAAAACCCAACACCGTGGTGCGCATGGCGCGACAAGTGGGTTTTGAAGGGTATGAGGATTTCCGCGCGCCCTTCCGCGATGCCATCCGGCGGGGCGCGGCAGACTTCCCGGATCGCGCGCGTTGGCTTCAGAACATTCGCAAGTCTGACGATCTGGGCGGGCTTTATGCCGATATGGTGCAGGACGTGCTGCGCAATATTGAAGACACGTTTGCAGGGATCTCGACCGACGATCTGAAAACTGCGGCCGAGGCGATTTGGGCCGCCCGCAATGTTTACACCCTTGGGGTTGGCGTGAACAATTCGGTTGCGCGCAATTTCACCTATCTGGCGTCCACCGGAATGACTGAGTTTCATGCTATCCCTCGCCCTGGCTCGACCCCAGTCGATGATCTGGCATGGGCCGATCAAAGCGACGTTCTGATCGCCATCACTTGCAAACCCTATCGGTCCGAAGTTGTCGAAGCGGTACAAATCGCGCGGGAACAGGGCATGGTCATCGTCGCCCTGTCCGACAGCCCTGCCAGCCCGATCCTGCGTCTGGCCGACCATGGTTTCGTGGTCTCGGTCGACACGCCGCAGTTCTTCCCGTCCTCGGTCAGCATCATCGCTTTGCTTGAAACGCTCTTATCCTTCGTCATTGCCGTTGCAAGCGACAAGATCGTCGAGCGGGTCGAAACCTTCCACAACCGTCGCCACCAGTTGGGACTGTATCACGAGGAGAAGACATGACCGAACCCATCAGGTCTTTGGCCGCGCGCTATTACACCGACCCTGACATCTATGCGCAGGAGATGTCCGGCCTGCTTGCACGCACGTGGCAGTTTGCGGGCCATGCCAGCCAGCTGCCCAATGTGGGCGACTATTTCACCGTCGAGATCGCAGGCCAAAGCCTGTTCTCGATCCGCGGTCGGGATCAGGTGATCCGCACCTTCTATAACGTCTGCCAGCACCGCGCACATGAAATGGTCACGGGCACCGGCAATACACGCGTGGTGGTCTGCCCCTATCACGCGTGGACCTATGAGCTGACCGGAAATCTGCGCGCGGGTCCGAACATCAAATCCGTGCCGGGTTTTGACCGCTCGGAAATCTGCCTGACCGAGGTGCAGACCGAAGATTTCCACGGCTTCCTGTTCGTTAATCTGGATGACGACGCGGCCCCGATGGACGAATGGTTCCCCGGCGTGCGCGAGGAAATCGCGGCTTTCGTTCCCAATGTCGATACGCTCGCGCCGCTGGAATGGGTCGAAGCGCCGGAAAACTGCAACTGGAAGGTCTCGGTCGAGAACTATTCCGAGTGCTATCACTGCCCCATCAACCACGCGACCTTTGCCGAGGGGGTGATCAAGCCCGAGACCTATGACATCCAACCGGATGCAGGCGGCGGATATGTTCTGCGTCACACGACCGAATGCCAGTCGATGGACAAGATGACCTATCCGGTCGACCTGTCGGTGCCTCATGCTGGGGATTATCAAAGCTGGTTCCTGTGGCCCATGTTCTCGTTCCAATGCTATCCGGGCAATGTGCTGAACACCTATCACTGGCGCGCCGAAGGGCCCGAGAACTGCACCGTCTGGCGTGGTTGGTTCACACCAGATGGGGCCGAAAGTGATGTGATCCGGGGGCTTGCGATACAGGATCGCGAAACCACGGTTGAAGAGGACATTCGGCTAGTGGAAAGTGTGCAGCGCGGGCTGAAATCTCGTGGCTATCGCCCCGGCCCTTTGGTGCTGGATCCGGCTTGTGGTGTCAGTTCCGAACATTCGATTGCCGCCCTGCATCGCTGGATGCGCGAGGCCGTCGATGGCTCAGAACAATAACGCGCTTTGCGCCTGAATACGGATAGATCTGTGATGAAGACCTATTGGCAAAACTACATTGATGGCGCGTGGGCGGATGGCGGCGCGGGTCGGATCGATGTGATCAATCCCGGCACTGGCCAGAAGCTTGCCGAACACGCGCTGGCGGATGAGCGCGACGTGGATCGCGCGGTGCAGGCGGCGCGCCGGGTGCACCTGTCGGGTGCCCTGTCCGATCTGCGCCCGGTCGAGCGTGGCCGCATGGTGCAGGCGATGGGCCGCTATCTGCTGGAGCACATTGACGAGATCGCCGAGGTTCTGACGCTGGAACAGGGCAAACCGCTGTGGGAATCCCGGATCGAGGTCGAAGGCGCGGCCCGCTATTTCGAATACTACGGCAATCAGGCCGAAACCGTCGAGGGCCGCTCGATCCCGTTGGGAAAAGGCTATTTCGACTTCACAACCTATGAACCGTTTGGCGTCTCGGCGCAGATTATCCCGTGGAACTATCCCGTTGAAATGACGGCGCGATCGCTCTCAGCGGCACTGGCCACGGGCAATGCCTGCGTGATCAAAACGCCCGAGCTGACGCCGCTGAGCAACGCGTGGTTCGCCTATGCGGCCGAGGCTGTGGGGTTGCCGAAAGGGGCGGTGAATATCCTGTGCGGCTTGGGTCATCAGGCGGGCGCGGCGCTGTCGGCCCACCCGGATGTGAACCAGATCGTTTTTACGGGGTCAGTCCCCACCGGCGTCGCGATTGCGACTGCTGCGGCCCAAAACGTGGTGCCTTGCGTGTTGGAGCTGGGCGGGAAATCCGCCGCCATCGTCCATGACGACGCGGACCTTCAGGCGTTTGAAAGTGACGTCCGCTGGGGGATCTATTTCAACGTAGGGCAGGTGTGCTCGGCCATGAGCCGCGTGATCGTGCATGACAGCATACATGACGAACTGGTCGAGCGTATGGTCGGGGTCGCCCAGTCCTTGACCGTCAAACCCGGCATCGACCAGCCAGAGTTCGGGGCGACGATGGGCGCGATGGTGTCCGACGCGCAGCGTGATCGGGCGGCGGGTATGATCCAAGACGCAGAAGCAGACGGGGCCACGGTCGCAACCGGTGGCCGCAAGATGAACATCCCCGGCGCGTTTCTGGAACCCACGATCCTGACGGACGTCACACCCAACATGACCATCGCCAATGACGAAGTCTTCGGCCCGGTCCTGTCTGTCCTGAAATTCCGCGACGATGACGAGGCAATCCGCATTGCCAACGGCACGCCCTATGGGTTGGTCGGCGGCGTCTTCACAAGTGACCTCGACCGCGCCACGACAGCCGCCCGCCAGATCCGTGCGGGTCAGGTTTTCGTCAATGAATGGTACGCAGGCGGCGTCGAAACGCCCTTCGGTGGCTACGGCAAATCCGGCTATGGTCGCGAAAAAGGGCGCGAGGCGCTGTGGAACTATGTGCAGACAAAAAATGTCGCAATCAAATTGAAGGGCTAAGAGATGAGCACGTTTGACGAAGACCTGTTCCTGAAGGGACTAGAGCAGCGCAAAGGCACGTTGGGTGCGGAATATGTCGAGAAAAACCTCGCCGCTGCAGACGATTTCACCCGCCCGTTTCAGGAAGCCATGACCGCGTGGTGCTGGGGCTTTGGCTGGGGAGACGATGTGATCGACGCCAAGACTCGCTCGATGATGAACCTGTCGATGATCGGTGCGTTGGGCAAGATGTACGAATGGGAACTGCACTGCCGCGGCGCGATCAACAACGGCGTCACCAAGGAAGAAATCCGCGCGATCATCCATGTCATCGGGATCTATTGTGGTGTCCCCCAGGCGTTGGAATGCTTCCGCACTGCGCGCAAGGTTCTTGACGAGAGTTAAAAAGCACAAACACTGGACGTGCAACTCTGCAGAACCCTGGGCTTGGTTCGATGACTGTTTCGAGAGACCACAACGAAGCTGAAATCTAGGTAGGGATAATCAACTCCGACCGTTTTCAATCTTCACAGGGTCCGCATTGCGGATCATTGCTGCCTTCCAAGGCAGTCGCAGCATTCGGAGATTTGGGCTCAGAGCCGCCCAATGCTTGTGCGGCAACGACCGACATCGTGCGTCTCTGACACCGGTCATTCATTGAGAATGTAGATTTGTCTCGTCGGCGCGGTGCTGATGATTGGGTTTGGAGGGAGGATCGGAGGGCAAATTATGCCAAGAGTCCAACTTCCCGCAACCACCCCGAAACGCAGAGCCTGGAATAAGGGACGGATTATCGGTCAAAAGCGGCCTTTGCTTCCCAAACAGGTCTGGGCAATCCGGGCAAGGCTCGAACTGGTGGCTATCTACGCGATCTGTCGCTTTTCAACGTCGCTATCGACAGTAAGCTGCGCGGCTGTGATCTTGTGAAACTGGACGTTTCTGACCTGGTCAAGGATGATCGTGTGCGAGAACGCGTGTCGGTTATCCAGAGCAAGACCAAGCGGCCGGTCCAGTTCGAACTGACGGAAAACACGCGTGAAAGTGTCCTAGCCTGGGTCAAATCTCCCGAGATGTTTGCGTGTCGGTTTATGTTCCCAAGCCGCTTCCATTACCGGCCCCACATTTCAACCCGCCAGTATGGATGGCTTGTTCGTGATTGGGTCACGGCGATTGGATTGGAACCAAGCGGATATGGCACCCATCCGTTCCGCAGGACCAAGGCAGCCGAGATCTACCGAAAGACCGGCAACCTCCGCGCGGTCCAACTGCTGCTTGGTCACACGAAAGTCGACAGCACAGTGCGTTACCTTGTCGTTGAACTTGAGGACGCCCTGGGCATCGCCGAGCGTAACGACATCAGAGAAGCTTTGGCGAACGGTCCTGCCGTTCGCCATTCCGAAGCGGAGGTCGGTCCCTCATGCGGCGTTGGTCGGTGGTGAGCCCAACTCATTCCTTGAGATTTGTCGCTGCATGCGCTCGCAGCAGAGAGTTTTCTGCGCAGGCGCAAAAATCCTTTACGCAATGCAGCGTGGGTTTCTGCCATTTGTCGATTTCGCAGCATTTTTGAGGAGGAAACAGCAAAAGGAGCTCTGCCGGATGCACGGCACTGGTGACTATGCCATCAGCGACCTGACTGAGGTGCTCTCTGTTTTTCGGCCAATGATTTACAGAACGTTTAACCGAAATCGGTGTTAGTTTTCTGGGTATGATGCCCGAACTTGCAGGGCCGTTCTAAACTGCCCTGCAAAACGTACCCACTCTATCTGGTTTGCCTTTCAAATGAAGCCAGCCAATCTCCAAGCAACCGGTCGAGGGCTTGTCGCTCGCTCGGGCTTAGGGTTTCAATCAGCCGGTGCTGGTTTGCGACATGATCATTGATCGCCCGGTCAATCAGCGCGAAACCCGCATCGGTGAGGGCAACGACCATGCCGCGCCCATCCTCCGGGTTGCGGCGGCGCTTGACCAATCCGGCCTGCTCCAGCCGGTCAACGCGGTTGGTCATGGTTCCCGACGTCACCATTGTGCGGTCCATCAAAGCGGTCGGGCTCAGGCTGAATGGCGCGCCGGACCGTCTGAGCGTCGCCAGCACATCAAAGGAGGCCGCGTTCAGCCCATGGGCGGCATAGACCTTGTCCAGTCCCCGCGTCAGATGGTCATGCAGCCGTTTCAGCCTGCCGATGACCCCCATTGGCGCAACATCCAGATCGGGCCGTTCAGCCCCCCATTGTTTCAGAATATCCGTCACATGATCCATGCCGGGCAATATGGCACAAAGGTGTCTTGACGTCAAGGCAAATGGATATATCTTGATGTCAAGATAATGGAGACCCCATGACCCGAACCACCGATACATGGCTTGCAGCCACCGCCCCGGCGATCTGGGGTAGCACCTATATCGTGACCACGCTGATGCTGCCGGATGGGTATCCGCTGACAATTGCGATGCTGCGCGCCCTGCCTGCGGGGCTGATCCTGCTGGTGCTGGTGCGGCAGCTTCCTCCGGTTGAATGGCTGGGCAAGGTGATGATTCTGGGCGCGCTCAATTTCACGATCTTCTGGGCCTTGCTTTTCGTTGCCGCCTATCGGCTGCCCGGCGGCGTGGCGGCCACGCTCGGGGCGGTGCAGCCGCTGGTGGTGCTGGCCCTGTCCAGCCTGCTTTTGGGGGTGGTGTCGGGGTGGCGCGGCGTCGTGGCGGCGCTGGCCGGTCTTGTCGGTGTTGGCCTGCTGGTGCTTGGGCCAAAGGCCAGTCTTGATCTGATCGGGGTTGGGGCCGCTCTGGGCGGCGCGCTGTCGATGGCGGCAGGTGTCGTGCTGACGCGGAAATGGCAGCCGCCGGTGCCGCCGCTTGTGTTTACCGCCTGGCAATTGACCGCCGGTGGCCTGTTGCTGCTGCCGCTATCCTTGATGATCGAACCCGGATTCCCATTCGCCGATCTGACCCGCCAGAACCTGCTGGGCCTGATCTGGCTGGGGCTGTTCGGTGCGGCCCTGACCTATTTCTTCTGGTTCCGCGGCATTGCCCGCCTTGGTCCGACATCGGTGACAATGCTGGGCTTTCTCAGCCCTGTCACAGCCGTCTTTCTGGGCTGGGCCATTCTGGGTCAGTCTCTCTCTCTGATCCAGAGCATCGGCACCATCATCATACTGGCCAGCATCCGTCTGGGCACAAAATCACAACGAGGAATAAAACCATGAAAATCATCGTTTTCGGAGCGACCGGAGATGTCGGCAGCAAAACCGTTGCCGAGGCCCTGCGACGGGGCCACAAGGTCACAGCCGTTGCACGCAGCACTGAACGCCTCGCGGCCCTGAAAGGCGACATGACACGGGTTGCACATGACCTGATCCAGAAACCCGAGGGCATTCACGACCTCATGGCTGGCCATGATGCGGCGATTTCCGCATTGCGCCCGGCATCCGGCCACGAGGCCCAGCTTGTGCCCCTGACGCAGGCGGTGCTGATTGCGGCGCAGGTGGCGGATGTTCCCATCTATGTGACAGGGGGCGCTGCAACGCTCAAATTGACCGATGATGGGGAACATACGGTCCTGTCCGCGCCGAATTTCCTGCCGGATGATATTCGCCCCATCGCAGAGGCCTGCGCCGCGCAGGACAGGGTGCTGAATGATCACCCCGGCGCAAACTGAACCTGCCTGCGCCCGCCCGCGATTCTGGATGGCGGGATGCGAACGGGCCGCTACGCGCTTGGTCGTGATGCGCTGGTGACAGATGATCAGGGAAATTCCAGCATTTCATATGCTGACTTTGCTGTCGCTTTGCTGGATCTTGCAGAACTTCAGCCGCGGCCCGGTGCACGTCTCACGGTGGGGCGGTAAAGCTCCGGCAGGATTGCGCAAACTTGAACCGATAGTATCTACGGTCAAGAAACTGGACATCTCTGGTCACAAACGCTGGACATCCTGGGTCGTTGACAATGAGCAGCTTGGTGATGCTAGAAAATTGAGCCTCTATACGGCGATTCCCACGGCTGGCCCGAAAGGTGCGGGGCTGACGTGGATCGGATATGGTGACGTACCCGAATTGCAGACCATGATAGAAGTGTCGCCATTTCCCCAAGCACGCGTTCGCCACAGTGTCCAAGATCCGCAAATGCATCTTCATCTCGCGCGAAATGGTGCAGGTATGACGTTTGTTGCCAATTGGGTGCAATCCGTCTTTCCCGAAATGCAACGCGTACCTGGCACGGCCCTGGACCAAAGACGGTCAACATGGATACTGCTTCATGGCGATTTACGACGCGTACCCCGCGCACGATTGCTGGTCGATTACCTCTATGGCGCATTGCAAGAACGACGGGCGGACTTTATCGGGCAGTAGCCGGAATTGCTCCGTGTATTTATAGAGAGATTGCATCTGATCCACGTTGTCTTGGAAGTTCAGACCAAGGATCGCTTTAGGCGGCGACCCCAACACTTTCGGACATTACCCTGAAAAAATCGCGCAGGTTTGGGCCCAGAGCAAACGTGGATTTGTTATCGTCAGACGACGCAAAAATGCGCTGATTACGATGACTGGCAATAATCAAAGTAGGACAGAGACCGCAAAGACCAGCGTCATTGTCATGACTGGCCCCCAAAGCTTGCGCTCCGCCTGTGATGTCGTAATCCAGTTCAGTAGTGTTGAAACGGCGAGCATTGTTGTTCCCACCCACGCCGTCCAACGTGGCCAATTTGGCCATTGACCATCGGCGGAAAGCATCGACAGCGCGATTGCCGCCAGTACGACAATGGAAAGCGCTGCAATGACCCGACCTTTTAGTGGTAGTGCGCCTTCGATTTGACCGCCTTGGGTCAGCCGGCCCCAAGGGGCCCCCAAGATCAGCGCAACTTGAAAGCCGACAACGCCGAGTAAGATGACGCAGAGCAGATAGACCATGTCAGTGACTTTCCTCTTTGCGACGGCCACCTTTCTGGCCAGCAGACAGCGGGACCGGCGACAGGTTTGACGGTGCCTTTGGCTCGTTGGTTGTCAGCCTCAGTATTATTTCCCGTTCGCTCAAGCCATTGTCGGCCCGTTCCAAGATGAGCTCTGCATGTCGCACGCCGTCTTCGTCATAGCCGTAAAGAACGGACTGGGCCCTGATATCTGTCGGGCCTGAGCGCCAGGATCGGCGGCTGCGCGGATCGATGTAGAGCGTGGATTTCGAATAGTGCTCGTCTCCGCTTGTAACGTCAGTGCGGGCGAACATAATCTCGTCGACGGCTTGATGTTCGAAAGGCTGGCTGATGCTCCGAAAATGCGAGTCCATCTTGCCATCCTCATCGACACCGTATCCCGTGATCGACAATGACGCGACACCTTGCGAAATGCGCCAAATACCGGAGTGGCATTTGCCATTGGCCTCATAGCTGTAGGTCCAGAGGCCTTTGACGAACTTTTCCCGATGGTAGAGTGCCAGCAGCAGGTCGGAACGGTTGATCAGCCAGTAGACCAGTATGATCAGCAATCGGAATAGCCCCACACTTGTAAGAAACGTGATCAGCCACGCGACTTGCGTCGGGATGTCATCTATCGTGGAGAGCAGGCTGCTAAGCGCCATGATGTAGGTGATCGTGACCAGCAGAATGAGAATGTTCACCTTTTCGAGGATCGTCATGGTCTTGGTGTCCCTAAGATTGTCGAGCGGTGCATCGCTCGCAGTTTGCAGGGCGGCACATCACGGATAGCCGCCGCCCTGCCAAAGGCACCGCATCACGCGGTCTGTGCTTGGTTCTGGGTCATCCAGAGCAGTCCGAACAGAAGCAGCGCTGCAGAGATGGCGCAGGCCAGCGTCCGGACTGAGTTCCAGAAGGTCCAGCGCGGGACATAGGTCTGCATCCAGTAGTCGCGCGTTGTGTTCGATGCCGTTTCCATCCCGGCAAGCGCTTCGTTCATGGGTACGTTGAAGAAGACGGTGACGCCAAAACATCCGATCAGATAGACCAATCCGGCCGCCATGATCAGCGTCCCTGCAGGCCCCGTCAGGCCAAAAACCCCATAGGCCGCAACGGCCACCGACACAGCGGCCATGCCCAGGAATAGCGCCATGAAGACCCAGCGAAACACTTCGCGATTGATGACTTGCATGGCCTCGACGCCACCATGACCACCGGTCAGGGCAAGCGACCGCATGATGAAGTCGGAAAAGGCCAGAAAGACGCCGCCCACAAGGGCATAGGCGAGGATTGCGAATTGGAAAAGAAAGAAGAAAGCAGTCGACATGGTCGATCCTCCTGAGTGGGTGTTGCGACAGGAGGCACTGCCTCCTGCCTAATTGTTTGAGATGATCACACGGCCTTGGGCCACGCGTTGGCGGCCATTGCCGTATGGGCGAACTCGGCAAAGTCGCGCGGTTTGCGGCCCAAGGCCCGCTCCACACCGTCCGCCGTGTGGGCGTTGCGACCATCCAGCGTTTCGCGGGCGATCTGCGTAAAAACCTCGGCCACGAAGTCACCGCCAGAGGCTGCGACATTGGCGTGGAAGTCCTCAAAGGTGATCGGAATGTGCTGGATGTGGCGGCCCAAAGTTCTGGAAAACACCTCGGCCATTTCTGCGAATGTCATCAGGCGTGGGCCGGTGACCTCATAGCGTTCGCCGATGTGCCCGTCTTCCGTCAAGGCTGCGACCACAACGTCGGCAATATCGTCAATGTCGATGATCGGCTCCTGGATGTCACCGCCGGGCATGGGCAACACTCCGCCCAGGATTGGGTCGCGCAGATAGCCTTCGGAGAAGTTCTGCGCAAACCAAGCGGCCCGCACGATGGTAAAGGGTAGGCCTGAATTGCGGACAATCTCTTCGCCCATGGTTGCGAAATGCTCACCGCGCCCTGACAAAAGAACGATGTGCTCCAGCCCGGTGTCGGCCGCAACCTTGGTGAAAGCCTCCAGCTTCTCGACAGCGCCGGGAAAAGCGAGATCGGGAAAATAGGTGACATAGGCTTTGGAAACGCCGGTAAGAACAGGGGCCCAAGTGCTGGGATCTTCCCAGTCAAAGGGGGTCGCTGATTTGCGCGCGCCACGACGGACGGCGACGCCTTTTGCTTCGAGTTTGTTGGCGACGCGAGAGCCGGTCTTGCCGGTTGCGCCGATTACTAGGATGGGTTGGTTAGTCATTGTCGTACTCCTTGGTTCGTGTTGATGACCAAGGTTTAGAAAATCTGCAGCTCTCGGGTATTGACCGCGATTGCCAGGGTTTTGACATCTGCGGCCAATGCCGCATGGCGCGGGGACTTTACCCCAGAGAACTCCGATAGGCCGCCGGTGTCATCCCCGTCCAGCGCTTGAACGCACGGTTGAAGGCGCTTTGCTCGGAATACCCGGTGAGGAACGCAATCTCTGACAGCGCGTAGCATTCTTCCTGCAGCATGGCTGTGGCGATTTCGCGACGTGTCTCTTCGGTCAGGGTCTGAAAGCTGAGCCCGTGTTCGGCAAGGCGTCGGTGAAAGGATCGGGCGCTCAGCCCCAGCTTGCGGGCGATATCCGCCATTTTGGGCAAGCCCTCGCTGAGGGCACGGGCAATCTCGCTCTTTGTCTGCCTTTGCAGAGCGGGCGCGTCATCAATCTGGGCCAGTTCTTGATCGAGATGCGATACAAGAAACTGCGTGATCCCCTCATCGCCAAGAATATTCGGATCGGATAGAGACTGGTGGGAGAGCAGCATCGCATCTTTGTTAGCGCCGAAATGAACCGGACAACCGAAGTATGCTTCGTGATGCTCAGTTGTCTTTGGAGCGGCGTGCTTGAAGTAGACCTCGATCGGAGAAAACGGTCGCGGCGAAACTTGCCGACTGAGCGAAACGCCGCTCGCCAAATCAGCCTCGATAGAAATGCGCATACCGAGCCGCCGAATACCGTCGCGATTTTCAACAAACAGAATGCCGCCGTCTGTTTCCTGCAACTCATACTGCGTAAAGCTGGTCCAAAGGCGCCAGTACCGCGCCACGCGTGAAAACGAGCCAAGAAGATTGGGAGCGGATTTCCAAGCCAGGCCAAGTGCACCATATTCATCCGGCCGCATCGCTTCACCCACAATCAATGGCAAAGACGTTACGTCCATTTCTTCGGCCATCAGCTCGATCATGCCATAGAAGTCATCTTCATCAAGCATGTGCTTGGGGTCCCACGCGCCGTCAGCATCCACGCCAACGGACGCAAGCACTGCCCGAGGATCGATCGCATCACCTGCGACGCCAACAACTTTCCGAGCGAAAAGAGACGTAACCTGGCTCATGAAGTTAACTTAAGCCATTCGAAAACACGTTCCAAGTCCGCCGACCGAGCCAAAGTTACTCCCGAAGTCTTCACACATCGCTGCTTCGCTGATGAACTAACCTGCCGTGACGACCGCAGCGATGCTATGATTTCGTTTTTTGACGGAGTGCATTTGAATGACCGCATTGAAGATAGCGCTGCAACGCGGAACATCGCCTGCCGCAAGCGCGAAAAAATGCTGCGTCAGCAATAGCCGCAACTGCACAAGTCCGGTTTGTCCCGCACAACAGTCGCTCATGATAAGCGCAGCGAATGACTGTTCTGAGCCCATCTTGCGCAATGCTGCATAGGGTACGAATGTCCGCAATGTCGATTCGGCTAAGTCTTCACCACCGGATTGCTCGATGATACCAATTGCCTCATGGGAACTGAATTCGCACCATCGCTATTTTCAACAGTCTCTCGCCAATTCATTGCTGACTGGCTCGCCGCGTTGCGTGCAATCTGCACAGAGATCGAATACCAGTCGTTCTTGAAGCGAGCCGACTTGATGCCAGATCAAGTGCCATCGCAAGGCCGTGTGACGTTGGATCAGATCGTTTCGTTGTACCAACTTGCAGCGGTCGAAACTGGCGATGAAATGATGGGCCTTTGGTCGCGCCCAGTCCGGCCACGCGCCTTACAGCATCTTCTGACGTCCGTGCGTGAAGCGACGACACTAGCCTCTGCGCTTTTTCGGTTTTCGACGTTTTGGAACTTGCTGTTGGATGACTACCAATTCGTATTGGTGGAGGCAGATGGCACATTGACGCTGCGGCTGGACCCCCAAGGAGATCATGACGCCCAAAGGTTTGGGCACATGCTCATTCTCAAGCTCGCCCATGGTCTGCTATCCTGGCTTGCGCGATACGAGGTGCCTGTCGCAGAGGTGGGTTTTGCGTTTAAGCGACCCACGTTCGACGAAGACTATACAGTGATCTTTCCCACGATGGTTCAGTTCGGCCAGGCGGCCACGTCGATTTCATTTGCGTTGGATGTCTTGGGAACAGTCCAGCCGCGTCCTTCGGCGGACCTAGATCGCTTTCTGGAAAACGCCCCGCGCGACTGGATTTTCACGCGGTCCCAGCAACACACCCAGTCATTGCGCGTGCGCACATATTTGAGCGAGACAGGCTGGGACAGCGCGAACCTGGCCGGGGCCGCGAATGCCATGCACATGACCCCACGCACCTTAATCCGCAAATTAGAGGCCGACGGCACCACCTTTCAGGCCATAAAAGACGCTTTGCGCCGTGATATCGCGATCCGTCACTTGCAGGCGGGGCAGCACTCTGTAGAGGCAATCGCGCATGAGGTTGGGTTTTCGTCAGCGGCCAATTTCCACAAAGCGTTTCAAAAATGGACCGGTAACACGCCCAGCTCTTATCGGCGCAGGCAGTCAGCTTGGCGCTGAATTTGTCACTTTCGGACAATAGCCTGTCACCTCAAGAGATAGTATCGTGACCTGTAAGTCGCTAATTACAAGCGTAATACACGCATAATCCCGTCCGCCTTACGCTCTCGCGTTTTGCACTCACCCGCCCTCAAACGGCAGGATGCGACAACGCGTGCCTTAAACAAGGATCTCTCTATGTCCGACAAACTCGACGCCATTCTCGCCGCTGCCCGCACCCATGCTACAGAGATCATCGCCCCCAATGTGGACGCATGGAACGCCGCAAGAAAATGGCCGCGCGCCGCATCTGACAAGGCGGGCGCCGCTGGTCTGACCGGTCTCTATGCGCCCGAAGAGTGGGGCGGTCAGGACTTGCCGCTGTCCGAAGGCATTCAAGTCTACGAACAGTTAGGTCTCGGTGACGGCGCCTATGCCTTTGCCCTGTCGATGCACAACATTTGCACCTTTGCGGGCTGCAGATATGGGACCGACGCGTTCAAAGAGAAATGGGCGCGCGATCTGACTTCGGGCCGCAAGCTGGCAAATTTTGCGCTGACTGAACCGCAGTCGGGGTCTGACCCGATGAAGATGTACACACGTGCTATGATCAACGGCGATGGCACGTGGACCATCAGCGGTACGAAGGCCTGGGTCAGCTTGGCGACGGAGGCGGACGTTTACTTTACCGTCGTCAAGACCAGCGACGCGCCCGGCCATAAGGACATGGCGATGATCGCCATTCCCGCAGACGCACTGGGGATAAGCTTTGGCGCGAAGTACGACACCCCGTCTTACAACTTCCTGCCCATGTCCGAGATGTATCTCGACAAGGTGGTGGTCAGTGAAAACAACATCATCCTCCCCATTGGTCAGGGTCTGCAAGGGTCGCTGATGGCGATCGATATTGCGCGAGTTTCCATCGCATCCGGTTGCTGTGGGCTAATGCAAGCCGCACTTGATACCGCGCTGTCCTATTCCAAGAACCGCAAGATGTTCGGTGGCAAGAACCTCGATCTTGATGGGATCCAGTGGATGCTAGGCGAAGTGGCGACAGACCTTGAAGCATCCAAGCTGCTCTATCGCAAAGCAGCCGAGGCGTTGGGTACGCCGGAGGGTCCCTTGATGGCCGCTCATGCAAAACGCTTTGTTCCCGATGCGGCCGTAAAAGCTGCCAATACTTGCACGCAAGTGTTGGGCGGCATGGGGCTTTTGCAGCCCTACGGTCTGGATCGCCTGTCTCGGCTCGCCCAAATGCTGCGGATCGTCGATGGTACGACTGAAATCAGCCGTGTTGTTATCGGGCGAGCCCTGCAAAAGCGTGCGGCGAGCCTGCCGGATTTGGCGGTGCCACGAGGATTTGGGGAGACAGAAGAGGCTGTTGCGGCTGAGTAATCAGCCCCAATCGAACGAATCAGACAGCGGTCGCTCATAATCCAATTGTGAATGACTGTTTTGTCCCGCAAAGCAGTCATCTATCCCGGGCGCGCGAATGACTGATTTCTCCGCATGCGCACCCTTCAAGGAAATCGCAGACATGTGCGGATTGCCGCAGGACGAATTTCTGATCCTCCCTACAAACCTTCTGACCACTCCAACATTTGCAGTTAGCTCTCAGGGAACGTCTTCGGCTTTGAGTTGCTTAGGTGGAAACACCCGAAATTGGGTCTGGATGTTTGTTTCCGATCCACGTTGTATTCGATCAAATGGGGTTCTCGAGCACTGCTTTAATCGGCAAAAACAGCCGCTTCGGGTCTTCCGATGGATTCAACGGGCGAAATCCCAGCTTTGTATAAAACGCCATGCGTTGCTCAAAGCGTTCGTCTTCAAACACATCCAGTATCACTGCCGCCGCGCCGATGGTTTCGGACACCTCCAGCGCCTTTGCCAAAGCATCGGCCATCAGAGCCCCACCTAAACCCTCACCCTGAACGGACAGGTCTGTTGCCAGCGCCGCCAGGTAAACCGCCGGTATCGGGTGGCGCTCTCGGCGCCTGGAAAGGGCCGGTGACGCCTCTGCCTCCACCGAATGGGCTGACAGGCCGTAGAAGCCAACTACGCGCCCCTCCGCGTCCAAAGCGCACCAGACCCGCAGGCGGTTGGCCTTGATCTGATCGGTGATGCTTTCCTTGAACCAGCGGTCCATCCCTGTAACACCACAAGAAAAAGCCCCGCGATCATGCGAGGCCTTGTCGAACCGCTCAACCCGGAATTTTGGTTTAGTCATCTGCGATCAGCTCACGTCGTTTAGTGAACAGATCGGTCAGTGCAGCACTCGGCTGGGCGGGTTGGTCGATGGCGTCCGCAAAAGCATCGAACGCTTTAGTGGGCAAGACGCTCCTGTGCTGCGCGGCTTCGATGTCCTGCGCGGCACGATAAGCGACCGATGTGATAAAGGTGCTGGCGTCCATCCCAACAGCCAATGAGGCGCGTTCAATCGCATCCAAAACGGATGGTTTGAGGCGCAAATCCTTGCGATGTGACTTCGGCTCACGCAGGGCCGATGTGGTGTCCTGAACCTGAATCATGGTGATCTCCTTACTGCGTCAAGATAATGTACAATGTACGTACAAGTCAAGGTCAATGCGTGCGGTTGATCCTCCCCCACAGAAGTGGTCCGCTCCTATAGTTAGGAAATGGAGGATCAAACATGGGAATCAAACGACATAAGCCGGAAGAGATTGTCACGAAGTTACGGCAGGTTTAGGTGCTGTGTGGGCAGGGAATGCCGCGCGCCGATGCTATCCGACAGGTGCAGATAACAGAACAGACGTTCTATCGCTGGCGTAAGCAATATGGTGGAATGGGAACTGACCAACTGAAGGAAC
>Ga0189286_100259_pt1 | contig 20648 bp, 20 predicted proteins | sample UW69minimetaG_FD_130330 | JGI IMG/M metagenome (GOLD analysis project Ga0189286, IMG submission 130330) | Marine microbial communities from the Costa Rica Dome - UW69 mini metaG | ecosystem: Environmental > Aquatic > Marine > Oceanic > Photic zone | place: Costa Rica: the Eastern Pacific...
CTGCGCTATGCTCTTCTTATAACCATTGAATTTCTTTTGGGAGGAGCGTGCAGCCATGCCAACGTCATATCAGGCACCGATGCGAAAAGATCAAGCCAAGGCCCGTACCCACAGCCAAAGCGATGAGACCAATATGCAGTCAGAAAACGCCACGGTTGGGGATGTTCTGCGCGGCAAGGGATCCGAGGTTTTCACCATCACGCCAGACGCCACCTTGCACAACGCGGTTGAGATTCTGCGCGACAGAGGCATTGGCGCGCTGATGGTCAGCAATGACGCCGGACAGCTCTGCGGGATCTTGTCGGAACGTGACATCGTGCGCAAACTGGCAGACACCCCCGGCCAGACGTTGCCGCAACTGGTCAAGGATGTAATGACCGAAAAGGTTGAGACGGCGACGCCGGATGAACCGCTGGTCACCGCCCTGAAACGTATGACCGCCGGTCGGTTCCGCCACTTGCCCGTCGCTTCCGCGGGCGAACTGTTGGGCATGGTCACTATTGGCGACGTCATCAACCACCGCCTGACCGAGGTCGAACATGAAGCGTTGCAGCTGAAGCAGTTGATCGTCGGCTAAGCCAAACCGTCAGCGCTGCGCCCGCAAACCTGTGGGCGCAGGCTTTCGTTGCAGCCCCCTCTTTATCCGCCGAAGGCACCAATTCGGCCGCTTCTGCACAGAATCAGAGGGGAAGCCGCCTCTTTATGGCAACAATTTTGCTGCCCCTAGGTCCATTTCCCTCCCTTGCTGAACATTTCTGTGTGGCCAAACCTGCTGCCCGATCTCTCGGCAAAGGTTAATATTTGGGTGCCAGTTCAATCACCTAGGCCACCCGTCAAAATCTCCCCCACGATCGCAGATGTTTGCAAGCCAAAATACAGTCTGGCCTCACAGGCGGTTTGCGCTAACGTTTAAAGGCGCCGCGGCGAAATTTTCCACGCCTGCCCGCGCAGCGACCACAAAAAAATAACCAAAATACGTTTCTCAACTGCATACCAACAGGGAGTTCCCGAATGCCCTATTATGACGTGAAGACCGTACTTACCCCTCTCTTCTCATTTGCCCTCACCCTTTATGCTGGCGCCGCATTGGCCGACGATCCGCTGACTGTTGCCGGGTCATCGACCGTGTTTCCTTATGCGGCGATGTCAGCGGATGCTTTTGTCGAGAGCCATGAATTTGCCTATCCCGAAGTAACAGCGGGCGGTTCTTCCACAGGGCTTAAGATGTTTTGTGAAGGGGTCGGTGCTGACACGCTCGATATCGCGATGGCGTCCCGCAGCATCAAGGCAACCGAAATCGCCAATTGTGCGGACAATGGGGTCAATGACATCATTGAGGTGCGGATCGGATATGACGGACTGGTCTTTGCCAACGGCGTAGACAATCCTTCTTTCTCTTTTGTGCCCGCCGACTGGTATGGCGCCCTTGCGGCACGTGTGATGGTCAACGGGGTGCTGAGCGACAATGCCGCAACCCGCTGGTCCGAGGTTAACAACACCCTGCCCGATGTGGACATCAGCGCCTATATCCCTTCTGCCCAGCATGGCACACGCGAAGTCTTTGATCTCAAAATGCTCTTGGACGGGTGCAAAGCCACCGGCGCTTACGAAGCCTTCATGACTGAAAATGGCGGCGACCGGAAGGCCGCTAACGCATCCTGCACCAGCCTGCGATCCGGCAGTTTTGCGCAGGAACAAGAGGGCGGCGCTAAGGAGATCCTTGAACGCATTCGCGGTTCGCAAAGTGCAATTGGCGTGGTGAGCCTTGGGTTCTTTGATACCAATGCGCGCGAACTGCAGGCCAGCACAATCAACGGTGTAGAGGCAAACGCCGAAAACATTGCGACGGGCGTCTACCCGGTGTCCCGCCCGCTGTTTATGTATGTAAAGCAAGCCAACATCGCCGAAACACCGGGGATCAAGGAGTTTGTTCTGACCGTTCTTTCTGATGAAATGTCTGGCCCTGGCGGTTTTCTCACTCTGTTTGGATTGGTTTCAGATCCAAAGCTGCAGGAAACCCGCGATAAGGTGATCAACGAAGAACGCCTTGGTGCCAGTGGATAGGGCCATAGGCCTCAGAAAATCTGATAAACAAACAAAGGGGGGCATTGCCCCCCTTTTCTTGCCCCCTAACGGGCAGCTCTTTCACAGGCTAGAAGTTCACCCGATCGCCGCCTTTCAGCGCCAAGATCTCGCGGGCCTCATCGGGGGTGGCAACTTCGCACCCCAGATCTTCGACGATGCGGCGAATTTTCTGCACCTGTTGGGCATTGCTATCGGCCAGTTTTCCGCGCGAAATGAACAGGCTGTCCTCCAGCCCGACCCGCAGGTGGCCCCCCATCTGGCTGGCGCTGGTGCCAAGCGCCATCTGGGATCCCCCAGCTCCCAATACCGACCAGCGGTAGTCATCACCAAACAGGCGATCCGCGGTGCGTTTCATGAAGATCAGATTGTCAATCTCAGGACCAATGCCGCCCAGAATACCAAAGATGAACTGGATGAAGATCGGCGCTTTGAACAGCCCAATATCCATGCAGAATTTCAGGTTATAAAGATGACCCACATCATAACATTCATGTTCAAACTTGATGTCATGCGGCGCAAGTGTTCCGGCCGCCTCTTGAATGTCGCGAAAGGTGTTGCGGAAGATGTTCTGATCCGAATTGGCGACGTAGTCCTTTTCCCAATCAAACTTCCAATCGTCGTCGCCGTAGCGTTTTGCCAGCGGATGGAAGGAGAAATTCATCGACCCCATGTTCATCGAACACATCTCTGGGCTGAAGGTTTTGGCCGGCGTAATACGGTCCTGGATCGACAGGGTCAGCGAGCCCCCGGTCGACAGGTTCACCACCGCATCGGTGGCCTGTTTGATGCGCGGCAGAAATGGCGCGAAATCCTTGGGATCCACCGAGGGCGCCCCGGTTTCGGGATTGCGGGCGTGCAGATGCAGGATCGACGCACCGGCTTCGGCCGCATCAACAGCCTGCTGGGCAATGTCATCGTAGCTATAGGGCAGCGCATCCGACATGGTTGGCGTGTGAATGGCCCCGGTGACCGCGCAGGTGATGATGGTTTTCTTTTGACGTGCCATTAGTCGTTTTGTGCTTTGTGTTCAGCGCGTTTCACCACGCGATATCCTAGGGGGAAGAGCTGCAGATCGAACCGCGCCCGGATCAGACCCCAGACGCCTTTCGGGGCTTTCAGCATCATGACAATCGCCACAGCGCCCAGCACGATCAGATAGGTGGTGCCAAGGTCGGCCAGTGTTTCGCGCAGTGCAAAAAACAGCAGCGTGCCGATAATCGGGCCTTCGATGGTACCGATGCCGCCGATCACCACGATGAGGATCACAAAGGCCGTCCAGTCATTCACGCTGAAGGCCGCGTCGGGCGAAATCCGCAGTTTCTGCAAGAATATCAACGCGCCGATCATCGCCGTCATGGCTGAGGTCACCACATAGACAGTGAATTTGGTGCGCCAGATGTCGATGCCTAGACTGCCCGCGGCCAGTTCATTGTCACGGATCGCGGTCAGGGCCAGACCTTTGCGCGAGCGCAGGAACAGGTAGATCGTGGCAATCACCAGAACCGCCGCCCCCAGCGCCAGCCAGTAGCTCAGCGCCTCGCGCATGGCCCGTTTGGAGGCCAGCGATTTAACGATGGCGACCGGCAGCGAAGATCCCGATCCCCCGCCAAGGGCGGAGACCTGCGCAAAGCCCAGGCGGAACACCTCGGCAATGACCCAGGTGCCGATGGCGAAATAGGCGCCACGCAGGCGGAAGATCAAAACCGCCACCGGCACGGAAACCAGTGCGCCCAGCACCCCCGCCAGCGCAATCGCGGCCAGAGGATGCAGCCCGGCAAACATCGTCAGCGCAAAGAGCATATAGCCGCCGAAGCCGACAAAGGCCTGCTGGCCCACCGAAACCAGACCGGCGTAGCCTGCCATCAGGTTCCAAAGTGAGGCCAACGACAGATACAGAAACAGCTCGCCCATCAGCCGCAGATCGGCGCGACCAGCCCACCATGGGGCAGCAATCAGCAACACCAAACCAATAGCGGCGCAGAGCGCAGCAATCCGGGCAGCGGGTGAGGAACGGGTGACGGAATAATCCTGCAGGCTCATGCGGAAATCCTCGGGAACAGGCCGTTGGGGCGGATGGCAAGAATAAGGAGGAAGGCAAGGTGACCTGACAGGATCTGCCAGCCGGGATCGATCTTGGCGCCGACGGTCTGAGCCACGCCCAGAATGACGCCGCCCGCCAAAGTGCCCCAGAGGTTGCCAAGGCCACCGATGATCACAGCTTCAAAGCCAAAGATCAGGCGCCCGCCACCGATGGCGGGATCAAAGCTGGTGCGGATGCCCAAAAGGATCCCCGCAATCGCCGTGACCGCCAGCGCCAATGCCATGGCAAGCCCAAAGACATGACGACGGTTCAGCCCCATCAGCTGCGCGATGTCCTGATTGTCGGACACCGCCCGGAACGCCCGCCCCATGGCGGTGCGGTAAAACATCCATTGCAGCCCCCAGATGACCGCGATGGCCAAGCCAAAGGTGAAAAGCGGCAGCACCCCAAGGGACAGGCCGCCCAGTTGCACACTGGCCGTTTCCAAAGCGCCCGCGCTGATCTTCTGCGGGTCGGCGGAATAGACCTCCAGCAGGGCGTTTTGCAGGATCACCGACAAGCCGAAGGTCACCAGCAGCGGCGGCAATAGATCATCGCCCAGGGTCTGGTTCAGCAGACCACGCTGTAGCACATAGCCAATCGCCGCCATTGTCGGCACCACCAACAAGAGCGCCAGCAGCGGATGCAGACCCGTGGCCGCGGTGACCGTCAGCCCCAAATAGGCCCCCAGCACAATCAGATCGCCATGTGCGATATTGACCAGCCGCATCACCCCGAAAATCAACGACAGGCCCGCCGCAAACAGGGCATAAAGCCCCCCCAGCAGCGTGCCCTGCACAATTGCATTCACCCAATCCATTTATTTGATCCCGAAATAGGCGCGCGAAATCTCATCACGCGAAACAGTGTCAGAGGCGCCTTCCAGCGAAATGCGTCCCTCTTGCAGACAGTAGAGGCGGCTGGAGACAGACAACGCCTTGGCAATGTCCTGTTCCACGATGACCGCGCTCATGCCCTCACCGATGATGCCGGGAAGGGCTTTGTAGATGTCCTTGATGATGATCGGCGCCAGCCCCAGGCTGATTTCGTCGAACAGGATCAACTCGGGATTGGCCATCAAGGCGCGGCCAATGGCCACCATCTGCTGTTGCCCCCCCGACAAGGAGGTCGAGGGCTGGTGCTTGCGCTCTTCCAGGATCGGAAACAGCCGGTAAACAGCGGCCAGATCCCAAGGTCCTTTGCGCCCCACCTGCGCCCCGATCATCAGGTTTTCTTTCACCGAGAGCGATGGGAACAATTGCCGGCCCTCTGGCACCATCGCCAGCCCCAGGGCCGCGACCTGATCCGCCCGCAAGGTGCTGATGTCGCGACCAGCAAAGCTGATTTGCCCGGGCGCATTGCGCAACAGGCCGGTGAGCGAACGCATCAAGGTGGTTTTACCCGCCCCGTTAGAGCCGATGATTGCCAGAACCTCGCCCTGCTGGATTTCCAGATCGAGGCCATAGAGCGCTTGAAAGTCACCGTAATGAGCTTCGAGGCCACGTGTTTTCAGGATGGGTTCAGGCATCTGCTTCGATCCCCAGATAGATTTCTTTGACGGCGGGGCTGTCCATGATGGCCTGCGGTTCGCCCTCGGCGATTTTCTTGCCGAAATCGATGACGATCAGGCGTTCGACCACGGCCATCAGGGCGTGGACCACATGTTCGATCCAGATGATCGTCACCCCCGACGTGTGAATGTCTTTGATGGTCTGCACCAGCGATTGACACTCATCCTCGGTCAGCCCGCCGGCGATCTCATCCAGCAGAAGAAGCTTAGGTTTGGCGCAGAGTGCACGGGTCAGTTCCAACCGCTTGCGATCCAGCAGCGTGAGTCCGCCAGCCTCGGTATTGGCTTTGCTCAACAGCCCGGTTTGGTCCAGAACCTCCAGACAATGCCGCGCTGCCTGTCGCCCGCTGAGGCCCGCCGCCTGTGTCGCAGCCACCATGGCGTTTTCATAAACAGTGAGCCCGGAAAACGGCTGTGGCACCTGAAAGCTGCGCGCGATCCCGGCATGAGACCTTCGCGCCGCCGACCAACTGGTGACATTGCGCTGGTTAAATTCAATCGACCCCGAGTTTGGGGGCAAGGTCCCCGTGATCAGGTTGAACAAAGAGGTTTTGCCGGCGCCATTGGGACCAATGATCCCGACGGCCTCGTTTTCCTTCACCTCGAAACTTTGCTCATCCGCAACCGTGACGGCCCCAAAGGCTTTGCTCAGGCGATCCAGCTTTAACAATGTGGTCATGGCACTCTCTTTTTCGATGCGGCGCCATTTCTGGCGCCGCGATACGCTTAGGACAGCAGTTTCAGATCAGCTGTTTGTTTGATCCCCTGCACACCGTAGCTGGCAACAGCTTCCAGATTGAACGTGTCACCGGTTTTCTGCCATTGGCCCGCGGCCAATGGCGTTTTGGTCACGTTGTTCATCGGACCATCCGACCAGTCGACTTTGCCTACGATCGTGGACATTTGTGTTGCCGCAATGGCAGCAACGATGGCTTCGGGATCTTCCAGATCCTCCGCCCGGCGAATGACATCGGCGGCAACTTCAAACAGCGCATGTTTGAAACCAATCGGCTGGGTCCAGGGACGTCCTGTTTCGGCGGTGTAGCCCTCGGCCAACTGTCGGGACGAGGCGCCGTTCAGCGAAGAAGAGAACGGATGGTTTGGTGTCCACCACACCTCCGAGGTCAACCCGTCGCCACGCTCGCCAAGACTTTCGATAAAGGAGGGGAACAGCAGTGCCTTACCGATGGTCACAACCTTTGGGTGGAATCCCTGCTGAGCCGCCTGCGCCCAGAAGGTTGCAAAGTCCGGCGGGATCATGTTGCCGGTCACGATTTCACAGCCGGCCTCTTTGAAGGCAGAGATGTAGTTGCTGAAATCGTCCGATAGCGGTTGGTAGCGACCGGGATCAATCAGGTCATAGCCAGACACAGCCAGCGGCTTGGGCAGACCCAGCTCTGGATGGCCCCAAGCATTGCCATCAGCGTCATTGGGAAACAGCCCGCCCACAACCGGATTGGCGCCGGACGCATCCCACAGCTCTAGGAAGGAATAGATCACATCCTCCAGGCCCCAGAAGAAGTGGTAAGTTGACTGGAACCCCTCGCCCGGAACGCCATTGCGGCCAAAGAAATACGGCTGCCAGGGGCAATCCGTAGTGATGCAGGGCACTTCGTTCACCTCGGCCTGATCGGCAACGGGGTTGACCGTGTCCGGCGTCGAAGCGGCCACGATAATGTCCACTTCCTCACCAAGGATCAGGTCGGCAGCCACCTCGGCGGCGCGGTTGGGGTTGGACTGGCTGTCTTTTGAAATGATCTCAACATTCCAGGACTTACCGTTGTTTTCCAAACCGGCAGCAAAGGCCTGTTCGATCCCCTTCAGAACGTAGTCATCTGCCTCGGAAAAACCGGCAAGTGGTCCGGTGCGCGGACTGACGTGCCCGATGCGCAAGGTGGGGTTGGCGGCATAGGCCCGGGTGCTTTTCAACAGCGCAGGTGCGGCCAAAGCGGCGGCGCCTGCTTGCAAAAACCGACGGCGCGGCAGGTGTTTCAGTGTCTTGGTCATATCGTCCTCCTTTTGCCAGCCTCCCCGCTGACAACGCTTAAACTTCAGTTGCTTTGTTTCAGAATTCCCTCGAGTTCCTTGAGATGGTTGGCGACATTCAGGCGCACGGCCTCGGCCTCTTCAGCGGTCCAGCTGCGAAAACCCTGCCCCGACTTCATGCCCAGCTGCCCAGCGGCAACCAGTTGCTCCAGATAGGGGGACGGGCCGCGGCGGGCCTCGATGTCGTGTAGAACGTTCTGATGGATATCGAGCGTCAGGTCGGTGCCGACGAGGTCCGCATTTTCCAGCGGCCCCAGCACGGCCAGCCGGCGGCCAAAGCTTGACTTGATAACAGTATCAACCGCCGCAGCATCGCAGATGCCGTTTTCAACCAAGCTGATCGCTTCGCGCCATAGCGCGTGCTGCAAACGGTTGCCGATGAACCCGGGCACATCTTTGGCCACCATCACCGGTGTCTTGCCCGCCGCCGCCAAGAGGTCAAAGACCTCCTGCGCCAGATCGGCGCGTGTCCATTCGGTTTTCACCACCTCGACCAGCGGGATCATATGCGGCGGGTTCCACCAATGGGTGCCCAAGGCCCGGCCCTTATGTTTGAGGCTCGACATGATTTCCGTGATCGGCATGACCGAGGTGTTGGAGGCCAGAATGCAGCCCTCTGGCGCGTGGGCCTCCACCTCGGTAAAAATCGCCTGTTTCAACGCCATCTTTTCCGGCGCTGCTTCAAACACAATGTCGGCAGAGCCAACGGCGGCACCGGTGCTATCTGCAACCCCGATCCGCTGCAGGGTCTCGGAAATCTCAGCCTCGGTGCAGCCCATTGCCGCCATGCTGGCGCGCACCCGTGCGGGCAAGGCATCGCGGGCCTCAACCATTGGATCAGTGACCGTCACTAAATGTCCGGCCCGCGCCAGGGTCAGCGCAATACCGTGGCCCATCAGACCGGCGCCAATGACAGCGATATTCTTTGTCTTAGCCATCACTCCTCACCCCGCCGTATAGCCACCGTCGGCATAAAGAATATGCCCGGTGTAAAAATCAGACGCTTTGGAGGCGAGGAACAACAGCGGCCCTGCCAGATCCTCAGGCTCCCCCAGACGGCCCTTGGGCACACGCGTTAGGAAGCCGTTGCGCACCTTGGTGGATTCTTCACTGTCTTCGAACATCCAGGCCGTCAGCGGGGATCGGAACACGGTGGGGGCAATGGCATTTACAGTGATCCCGGTGGGCCCCAATTCGCAGCCAAGCGCTTTGGTGATCCCATCAACTGCCGCTTTAGAGGCACAATAGGCCGTGTAGCCCGCCGGATGGCCCAGCAAGCCCCGGGCCGAGGAAACCAGAACGATCTTACCGCCATGCCCCTGCGCCTTCATCTGGCCCGCCGCGGCGCGCGCCAACAGCCAGCTTTGGGTGACATTGGCGTCCATCACATTGGTGAAGGTTTCTGGTGCCATGTCGTTGATCAGCGCCACTTTGTTCATGCCCGAGGCCACCACAAGGATGTCCAATTGGCCAAAACAGGCCACAGCCTCGTCAATCAGGGACTGGCAGGCCGCCTCGTCCGAAGGCCGCAGGTTCAGCGCCATCACCTCGGATCCCAGCGCGCGGCACTCTTCCGCGATCTCATCCAATGCGGCCTGATTGCCAGCGGCCAGCACCAGCTTGCAGCCGGCACCTGCCAGAATGCGTGCAGCCACCATACCAAAGGCGCCGGATGCGCCAGTGATCAACGCCACCTGCCCTTTCACATCAAACATCGTCAGGGGGTTCGCCATTACAGTCATGTCTTAGGTCTCCGGCGGATAAGGGATGACGACCAGCATTTTTGCGGTCTGATTTGAGCGATTGACGAGTATACGCACCTCATCCGGCGCGATTGTGCAGCTGTCCATCGGGGCCAGCACGGTCTCTTCCCCGTCCACGATGACAGTCATTTCGCCCTCCAGCAGGACGTAGACCTTTTCAAACGGGGTACTGTCCGGCCCCGCGCCGCCCCCTGGCAAAAACTGGCTGAAGCCAACCCATTGGTTCTGGGGGCCTTCCGCCTCGAACCCCTGCAACCGCAGACCAAAACAGCCGTGATGGTTCGGGGCTTCATAGGGCACGGCGTCTCTGAAACGTTTTAGGTGCATGGGGCGCTCCTATGGGTAGAAGATGCCGGAGCCACCCTGTGCAGCAGCCCCGGCAGGTGAGCGTGCGATCAGAACTTTTCGCCCGCTTCAATACGGTAGCCCTGACCTTTGTCGATCATGGCAACCAGACGGATGATGCAGCCGTCACCGCGGTCCCAGTTCCATGGGAAGAAGGCAAAGGTGCAGCGTTTTCCAGTGACAGCATCCAGATCGCCGCCCACATTCTCGATCCCTAGAATACCTTTTTTAAACAGGATGTTGTGGCAGGGCTCCCATTCGGGAAAGTCGTCCTTCCAATCGCGGCCACCGGACCATTCCTTATATTCTTCTTCCAGATGCGGCAGCAGCGGACCATTGCGCTGTGGGCCAATGGCGGTGGCCAGCGGGTGGTCATTGGCCTGGGTGTCATGGCCCACAACTTTCACACCCTTTTCCACCATCCACTCGGCGGCAGACGGCACAAACCCGGGGCAATAGGCGAAGTAATCGCCATCCTCATATTCCTTGTGCCAGCCGGTGTTGACGATCAGTACATCGCCAGGGCGGATCGCGTGACCGCAGGCTTTCTCAAGATCTTCACCGGTGATCGGCTCCCACTTCTTTTTGGGCAAGGACACAACAATGCCGGTGCCGAAGAAATGCGGCAGCGGCACCTCATCGATAAAGGGTGTGCCCGCAACCACATGGGCCGGCGCGTCGATATGGGTGGTGGCATGCATCGTGGTGGTGATGCGTTGGCTCAGCACACCAGACTTGGCCATATAGTGGATGCGCTCGATTTTGGTGTCCTGAAAATAGGGCCAGTTCGGGTTCTGAAACCCAAAGCGATGGCTGAGGTTGTAAAACTCCAGCCCCATGTCGTTGTCAGTGTTCCCCTGGAACTCAATGCCGCGGATTTCAACCATCGGGCAAATCTCCTCTGTTCGCCGGACTCCGGCGTTTTTTCCACATCCAAAATGTCAGGGTGGTTGTGCCACCTGTTCCGCATAATGATGCATATGCACCGCAATGCGGTCAATAGAAAAACTCGCATTGTGGGTTAAGTGTACCGTATTGCGAAACACTCCGTGCTGCGCTATGGTCTTCCAAAGCAACAGACGCCAACCTGACGAGACCAAGCAAATGACTGATAAACAGATAAAAAATGAAAAAGTCGGCATTCAGGTCATCACACGTGCCGCGGCGATTCTGCGGGTTTTGAAAAATGCGCAATCCGGAATGAGCCTGGGACAAATCGCTGAGCGGGTTGATCTGCCCCGCTCTACGGTACAGAGAATCACCAGCGCCCTGGCTGAGGAAAAGTTTGTGATCAGTGATGCCAACGGGGGCGGGCTACGTCTGGGGCCCGAGTTGGGCGCTCTGGCCGGAAACGCACAGTACAACATTGTCGAACACTGCCGCCTGTTGTTGACAGAACTGACCCAGAAAACCGGTGAAACCACGGACCTTGCCGTAATGCGCGGCATTGGCATGGTGTTTCTTGATCAAGTCCCTGGCACCCACCGGCTGACCACAGTGTCAAAGGTCGGCGAGGTTTTCCCGCTCACCACCACCGCCAACGGCAAAGCCTGTCTTGCGCAGTTGCCCGCCGAAGACGCAATCAAGCTGATCCGCAATGAGTGGGATCGAAATGGTGTGCAGGCCGATCTGAACAGCTTCCTTGCAGAACTGGCGCAGATCCGCAGCGACGGGCTGGCCTATGACCTTGACGAGCACTCAGGCGGAGTGTCGGCAATTGGCTTCTGTTTCAGCGACTGGGGTGGCGGGTTGCACGCAATCTCGGTGCCGGTGCCATCGTCGCGGTTTTCCATGCAACGCCGCACCATCGAAAATGCACTGCGAGAGACCGCGGCGCATATTCAGGATACCTTTGACTGAAATCGGGGCTTATGCCTGCGCCTAAGGGTCAGAAAAGGGCCCGCGACGGCAGCGCAGCCGTTGGCACCGGGATTGTGACAAGCACGCGGTTTGCTTTCCCGAAATCAGCGCGGCGACCTCAAAGCACCTCACCACCCTCGATCAGAATCGCGCGAAAATCGTTCACATTGGTGAGGGTGGGACCCGTGAGGATTTGATCGCCCAGCTGGGCAAAGAAGCTATGGCTGTCATGGGTCCTAAGGGCCTCTTCAGGATCAAGCGATGCAGCTTTGGCTCTGGCCAGTGTTGTGCCATCCACAAAGGTGCCCGCCACTTCGGCAGCCCCGTCTACCCCATCGGTGTCCCCCGCCAGGATCGCGATCCCGGTGTGATCGCCAAGCGCAATGGCTGCCGACAGGGCAAATTCGGCATTGGGTCCCCCGACACCTGACCCGCGGCCTGAAACGGTGCATTCACCGCCTGAAAGCAATAGCAACGTCTCGTCTTTGCCTAGCGTCTTCTGCCGGGTTTTGGCCAAGGCAACCTGGGCACGGGCCAGCTCTGCGGCTTCCCCCTCCAGCGCGTCGCCCAGAATCTCTAAGCGCACCGAACGCCCCGCTGCGGAGGCCGCCGCTTCGAGCGCCTGCATGGGCGCCGCAATAATCCGGTTGGTAGTTGTGGACAAACGCGGGTCCTGTGTTGGCACAACCGTGCTGGCCTGCGCCCCGCCCAAACGTTCAATCAGCGCCCCCAAACCAATCTGCTGTGCGGCTGCGCAGGCCGCGCTTGCCGGGCGGTCCTCCCCCACGGTGGGGCCAGATCCAATCTCTCCCGGGTCATCCCCCGGGACATCGGAAATCAACAGACCAATCACCTCAGCTGGATAGGCCGCCGCTGCCAGTTGCCCGCCCTTAACCCCAGAGAAATGTTTGCGGATCAAGTTCATCGTCGAAATCGGCGCGCCAGAGGACAACAGCGCCTGATGTAGCTCTTGTTCATCCGCAAGCGTCATCCCTGCGGAGGGGCAGCTCAACAAAGCAGAAGCCCCGCCAGACATCAGCGCCAGCACCGTATCGCCTCGGCCGCAACTGGACAGCAAATCAAACATCTGCTGGGTCGCCTCAAGACCTGCGCGGTCAGGCACCGGATGTGCGGCCTCCACAATCCGGATCTGTTGCGTTGGGCGCGCATAGCCATACCGGGTGATGACCAGCCCTTCGACCGGCCCCCAAACCTGTTCCACAACTTCCGCCATCCGGGCCGAGGCTTTGCCGCTGCCGACCACCACCACACGCCCCTCTGGCCGCGGTGGCAGGTGCTGCGGGATGGCGTTCACAGGGTCAGCAGATTTGATGGCGGCCCTGAACAGAGCCTCCAGATAGGATTTCCGATCTTGCATGTGTCTACCTTGTTTAGGCGGTGGATCGGTGGATCAGGTCCACTTTCATTCGCGCGGGCACACCGGGGTGCACCCCGTTTTCCAACCAGTTCAGCAACATATCCGCCGTGCGACCCCCAAATTCATTCACGTCACACCGCACAGTGGTCAGCCGGGGGTAGCTCTGGCTGGCTTCTTCAATGTCGTCGAACCCGATCAGCTTAAAGTCTTGGCCTGGTGTCACACCTTCAGCACTCAGCCCGCCGATCATGCCGATGGCCACCAGATCATTGAAGGCAAGGGCTGCATCAATCTTGGGGTAAGATGTGATAATTTCGCGGGCGGTTTCATAGCCGAATGTCCGGCTCGCCTGCCCCGGAAACAGATGCAAACGCAGATTGTGCTGCGCGGCGAGTTGTTCCAGACCACTGCGCCGTTCGACGGCAATGGCCGTGGTCTCGTCACCGCCAACAAAGGCGATTTCCTTGGCGCCACTGTCGATCAGATGTTGAGCGGCCTGCAGGCTACCATCGCGATAATCCATCGAACAAAACGGCGCTTGCTCCCCCAACGTCTCGTGTTGGCGCAGCACCTGCAACACTGGAATCTCCGATTTCAAGGCTGCCTGAAACCCCGCGCCATCGCCCCCGTAACAGGGAGCGATCATCAAAGCGTCCACCCCATGCTCCAGCATCGACTTGATCAGATCTGTCTCAATGTCAGGGTCTTCATTGGAATTGCCCACAACAGCCGCATAGCCTTTCTGCGACAGCGCCATCTGCGCGCTGACCCCCAGTTCGGTGTAGTAGGGATTGCGCAGATTGTTGATCACCAGACCGATCAGCCCCGCATTGGCACCCCGCAGGTTGGCAGCGCCGCGGTTATAGACATAGCCCACCGCCTGCATCGCTTCACGTACTTTGATGCGAGTGTCTTCCTTCACCGAGGGACTGTTTTGAAGCACAAGCGAGACGGTGGATTTGGAAACCCCTGCCTGTTTGGCGACATCAATGATCGTAGAGCGTTTGGCCATAGGCATCATTACCCAATCCCATAGAGATTTAGCAACTGTCGCATGCGGTTAGCTGCCAAATCCGGATCCCGCAACATGCCAGACTGATCTGCCAGACGGAACACTTCGGCGTAATGGCTGATCTCTCGGGCGGACTGGAACCCGCCGGGCATGATGAAGTGGCTTTGCCATCCGTTGAGCCAGGCCAGGAAGGCAATGCCGGCCTTGTAGAACTGCGTGGGCGCTTTGAAGATCTCGCGCGACAGCGGCACCGTGGGTGCCAGTAAAGCATGATAGGTCTCGCGGTCGCCATCGGCCAAAGCTTCCAGACCCTGCGCAGCAGCCGGAGCGATGGCAGCAAAGATCCCAAGCAGGGCATGGGAATAATGGTCTCCGTCCCCTTCGATCAAAGCCGCATAATTGAAATCATCCCCTGTATAGAGGCGCACACCAGCAGGCAGCCGGGCGCGGAACTGTTCTTCACGTGCCTGTTCTAGCAGCGAAATCTTGATCCCATCGATCTTGTCCGCATGGGTTTCAATGATCGACAGCACGCTGTCCGCCGCCCGTTCCAGATCGGCTGCACCCCAATAGCCCTTGAGCGCAGGGTCAAACATGTCGCCAAGCCAGTGCAACACAACGGGGTCTTTGGCCTGCGTAATGAGGTGGCTGTAGACGCGCGCATAGACCTCAGGGTCGCCGTTCAGGGCCGCCATCGCACGGCTGGCCATCAGGATGACCTGCCCGCCTGCGGCCTCGATAGCCTCCATCTGATGGCTATAGGCGGCAATGATGGCGGCTTCGCTATTGAGTTCTTCAGCGGCGACATGATCTGTCCCTGCGCCACAGGCAACGCGGGGCTTCAGGGGATGGGCCTTGGCTTCAACCATTGTGCGCTCGATCAGCTCTTTTGCGGTTAGCCAGTCCACCCCCATGCCGCGCTGCGCGGTGTCCATCGCTTCGGCCAGACCCAAGCCCTGATCCCAAAGACCATGCCGGAACCGCAAGGTATTGTCCCAATCCACCGCTGGCCGCCCCAACCAGGGGTCGCGTTCGGCCAAAGGATCGGAGACCACATGTGCTGCTGCAAAGGCCGTGCGAGTGAAGGCTCGTTTCGGCGCACGCGGCACAATCGGGGTCCCCGTTAAGGTGTAGCTCTGCAGCGCCCCACCGTATGTCGGAAGTGTCAGTGTCATTGTCGCTGCTCCTTATTCCGCAACGTCGAGGTCAAAAACCAAGATGCCATCCAGGCCGCCAACTGCGTTGGCCACCAACCGGGTGCCCAGCGCCTTGTGGGCGGGATGATCCTGATAGGTCTGCAGGGTCTCCCAACTGTCGAAATCTGCAACAAAGCCATGCATATAGCCGCGTTCGATGTTTTCAGGGCTTTCACTGCGCCCCGAGGTGATCTGACGCAGACCAGTGAGCTGATCCTCAATGGCGTGAAGTTCGGAAAAGATGTCTGCGGTTTCGACGTCGGTGATGTCGCTGCGGAAGCGGATCAATACGATGTGGCGGATCATGTGTTCATCCCGTGATCTTGCGCAATCATGTCCGAGGCTTTCTCGCCGATCATGATCGCGGCTGCGTTTGTGTTAGAAGAAATGACGGTGGGCATGATCGAGTTGTCGACCACTCTAAGGCCCTCGATCCCGTTGAAGCGCAGGCGCGGGTCCACAACGGCGCCGCTGTCGACGCCCATCCGGCAGGTGCCTGCACAATGGTGCGAGGTTTTGGAATGCTGGCAGATCAGATCGAAATACGCCTCGTCGCTTTGGACCTTGGGGCCCGGAATATGTTCCCGCGCAACAAAGGGTTTCAGCGCCTCCTGGGCCAAGATCTCCTGTGTCAGCTTCAGCCCGCGGATCGACATCTCGCGGTCTTGCGGATCCGCCAGGTAGTTCGGATCAATCAGCGGCGCGGCACTTGGATCTGCTGATGCCAGTTTAACCGACCCTCGCGACCGGGGCCGCAAATAGCAAGAGTTGAGCGTGACGCCGCCATTGGGCATCTCTTCGACGCCTTCTTCAATGCCGGTGCCAAGGCCAAGGTGAAACTGCAAGTCCGGCGACCGCGCGTCAGGGTCTGCGTACCAGAACCCCCCCGTTTCAAACAGCGATGAGGCAACCGGACCAGTGCGGTTCAGCAGGTATTGTATCCCCGCCAGCGCGCTCAGGTGGACCTTGGCAAAGCGGTCATAGGTATGGGGCCCCGTGACCTCGCAAATGGCATAGAGGTCCAGATGGTCCTGTAGGTTTTCACCCACATTGGGCTGATCACAGACCACCTCAATGTCCAGATCACGCAGAGCGTCGGCCGCGCCAATTCCGGACAATTGCAAAAGACGCGGTGTGCCAATCGCACCGCCGGATAGGATCACCTCGGTGCTAGCCCGCAGCGTTGTGCCGTCCATCAGCACAACCCCCTTGGCACGTCCCTGTTCCACCAGAACCTTGGCCACCTGCGCATTGGTGCGCCGGATCAGATTTTTGCGGGATCTGTTTGGCGCCAGATACGCCATTGCTGCCGAGGACCGCCGCGCATTGCGCTGGGTCAACTGATAAAAGGCCGCACCGTCCTGCTTTTTGCCGTTCACATCCATGTTGCGTGGAATGCCAAGTGCCGCAGCAGCCTCAAAATAGGCTTCACAAATCGGCAGCGGTGCGATGGGCTGCGATACGCCAAGCGGACCACCCTGCCCGTGGTAGCGATCTTCGAAGCTGTCGTTGTCCTCGGCTTTGCGGAAATAGGGCAGAACATCTTCGTAGCCCCAGCCGTCGCAGCCCATCTGGCGCCATTCGTCATAGTCCTGCGCGTTGCCACGGGTATAGACCTGTGCGTTGATCGCAGAGCCTCCACCGATCACCTTCGCCTGTGTATAGTTGAAGACGCGATTTTTCATGTGGCGCTGCGGCACTGTTTTCCAGCCCCAGGCACCAATGCCCTTGGTCATTTTGGCAAAGCCTGCGGGCAGGTGAAACAGCGGGTTCCAGTCCCGTCCACCAGCCTCCAGCAGCAACACGCGGGCTGTGGGATCCTGACTGAGCCGCGCCGCCAGCACACACCCGGCAGACCCTCCACCGACAATGATGAAATCAAACTCTTCCGCCATTTTCTCTTCCTTCACAGCCTTCAGAGCCGGTTGATCGACAGGCCGCCATCCACGGGCACCACCGCCCCGTTGGCAAAACGCATCTGGCCCGACACCATCGGCAGCACCACATCGGCAATATCCGCAGGTTGCCCCCAACGTCGTGCGGGCACCAGCCCACCTTCGATCCGGGTGGTGTAAACCTCATGCACCCCAGCCGTCATACCGGTTTCGATAATGCCCGGGCGCAGTTCAAATACACCGATGCCTTCGCCCGCCAAACGCGCCGCAAAGAGTTGCGCCATCATGCCAGCCCCGGCCTTGGAGATGCAGTATTCGGCCCGTTCCACCGACGCCATGCTGGCACTGACTGAGGTGACAAAAACGATAGAGCGATAGCTGTCCTCGCCGCCCAAGCACATTTGCCGCGCCACCGCCTGCGCCAGAAAGAAGGCACCGCGCAGGTTGATATCCAGTGTGAAATCGAAGTTGTCGGGCGTGATGTGCAACATGTCACCACGCTGGCGCGCGGGCACACCTGCGTTGCTGATCAGCGCATGGATCGGCCCTTGTTGATCCTGGATCTGCGCCAATAGCGGTTCAATCGCGCCAATGTCGCGCAGGTCATGCTGGTAGTAATGGGCCTTGGGGCCAAGCGCGGCCAGTGCTTCTGTGACAGCAGCCGTGTCGGCGGCAGACGAGGACGCGATTGCGACCTCCCAACCCGCGGCGACCAACGCCTTGGAAATGCCGAGGCCGATACCCTTCTGCCCCCCGGTGATCAAAGCCAGATTGCTCATGCGGCTTTTGTCCTTTCATTGATGTAACTCCCCACCCGCAGCGCTTGCGCCGCAATGGTCAGAGCTGGATTCACGGCTGCAGACGTCGGCAGAAAACTGGCGTCCACGACAAAGAGATTTGGGTGGTCATGTGACCGGCAATGCAGATCCAAGACGTTGGTCGCCGGATCCAAGCCAAACCGCGCGGTGCCGCATTGGTGCGACGGGGTGCGCCGATCAAAAGGCCGGCTCAGCACAACCGGATAGCCTGCCTTGCGAAACACCTGTTTGGCCTTTTTCACCAAAGCCACATGGGTGGCCCAGTTTGAGCGTTTCCAATCCAGCCGGATTGTACCGTTCTCAACCGTAACCCGGCTTTCGGGATCGGGCAGATCTTCACTCATCACGTACCAATCGACCGAGCGCCGGGCGATGGCATTGGCAGCCAGTCGCGGCAATCTGGTTTGCGAAGCCAGAATCCCACCCGAGATTTTGCCAAGCAGCTGCACATTGCCCAAAGGCATGCCCTCAGGCCCACCGGTCAGATAGTAATCGTTGAAACACAGCGTCTTTTGATAGACCGCATGGTTTTTGCGAAACGGATGCAGGGCCATGACGGCTGAACAGTTGTGGTTCATGAAGTTACGCCCCACCATGTCCGACCGGTTGGCAACCCCGTTGGGGGCATTCTCGTTGGCCGACTGCAGCATCAACGCAGCCGAGTTCACAGCCCCTGCTGACAAGATGACCTGATGGGGTGTGATCCGATGCGCGACACCGTCTTGTTGGTAGTGAACTTCCGCCACTTTACCCTCTGGCCCAACCTCCAGTCGGGTGACCCGACATCCGGTTTCTAGATGCACATTGGGATAGGCCAATGCTGCCGCCAAAGGCGCTGTCTGCGCGTCTCGTTTTGCGCCAGAGGTATCCGGATAGGCATCCCACGGAGTTTGTGCCTTTCGGCACCACGCCTCTGCGTCGACCCCCAGCGGCAAAGCTGACGGTGTAACACCTGCCTGCACCAACGCGCGACGCAGCGCGGCAATCGACGGTTCATCGCGCACCGGCCCTTTAGAATACGTCCCTGAATGGGCTGGCTCTGTGGGGTCCTGCAAGGCATCCCCCGCAACATCAAACAGCATTTCCGCCTTCTGATACCACCGCTCCAGATCGCCGTAGCTGATCGGCCAGGCGGGCGAAGTGCCGCCAAGATGCTGCATTTCGGCGAAATCTTCTGCCCGGTAGCGCAGCAGGACTGCGCCATAGAACTTGGAGTTGCCGCCGACAAAGTAATAGTTGCCCGGATTGAAGGCCCGGCCTTCACCATCAAGCCAGCTCTCATCGGGCCGGAACACCCCGTCCCGGAAGATCGCCGCCTCGTCGCGAGCCAAGGCGCTGTCTTGCAGCACCTCGCCACGTTCAAGGATCACGATCCGTCGCCCCGAGGGCGCCAGCGCCGACGCAATGGTCGCGCCGCCGATCCCTGTTCCGATGATCACTATGTCGGCTGCCGTTTGCATCAGGGAATCCGCTGCTCGCTGACGGGATCGAAGACCACGGCCTTGTCCATATTGATGGCAAATCGGGTCACGTCGCCTGGCCGAACTTTGACCCCTGACCGCATCCGCGCGTTGCACTCCTGACCGCTGAGCATGGTCATCACAAAGGTGTCGGATCCGGCGGGTTCGGTCACCAATACTTCACTGTCGAGTTCGACAATATTCGCAGCGTCCCGATCCGCGCCACCGGGGTCGGTGAAAGCCTCGGGCCGCAGGCCAAGCGTCACCCGCTTGCCGGCTTGCGCCTTTAACGCGTCCGAAGGATTGGCAAAGGGCAAGGCAATCGTTGCCCCCAGCCCATTGGTGATCTCGGCCTGAACACCATCTGCGGTGACCGCGATTTGCGCCGGGATCAGGTTCATCGAAGGTGACCCCATAAAGGTTGCCACAAACAGGTTTGCCGGAGTGTTGTAGATCTCTTCCGGTGTGCCCAGCTGCTGTACATAGCCCCCGTTCATCACCGCAATCCGGGTCGACAGGGTCATCGCCTCGATCTGGTCATGGGTCACATACACAATGGTGGTGCCCAGTTTCTGATGCAGCTTCTTGATCTCGGTCCGCATATCAACCCGCAGCTTGGCGTCGAGGTTGGACAAAGGTTCATCGAACAGGAAAACATCCGGGTCCCGCACCAGGGCGCGCCCCATCGCAACGCGCTGCCTCTGTCCCCCAGACAATTGCCCGGGCTTGCGGTCCAACAGCTGTTCGATCTGCAACAGCTTGGCGACATCAGCCATCGCCTTCTCCCGCTCGGGCTTGGGGGTACCGTGCATTTCCAGACCGAAGGTGATGTTCTGCCCCACCGTCATGTTCGGGTAGAGCGCGTAGGATTGGAACACCATCGCAATATTGCGGCGCGAGGGGTGGACCCCATTCATCGAGTTGCCTTTGATCGAAATGGTGCCCGAGGAGATATCCTCCAGCCCTGCGATCATATTGAGAAGGGTGGATTTGCCGCAGCCCGAAGGCCCGACCAGAACCAGAAACTCCCCTTCTTCAACGTCGATGTCGACTTTGTGCAGCACCTCAACGGCGCCATAGGATTTGGTTGCGTTGTCGATTGTCAGAAAGCTCATGGTCTTATCCTTTGACAGAGCCCGC
>Ga0189286_100261_pt1 | contig 20419 bp, 22 predicted proteins | sample UW69minimetaG_FD_130330 | JGI IMG/M metagenome (GOLD analysis project Ga0189286, IMG submission 130330) | Marine microbial communities from the Costa Rica Dome - UW69 mini metaG | ecosystem: Environmental > Aquatic > Marine > Oceanic > Photic zone | place: Costa Rica: the Eastern Pacific...
GGCCGCCACCGATAACTGACCGGATTGTTTACCTTTTGCGCAGACCGGCGGAGAAGGGTGCGTATTATGCACACCGACCTTCAATTTGGGTAGAGTACGGGGCAACATTCTAGCATCCGTAATAACCGCCGGTCGGCCACAGACTAGCAGGCCTCTGTGACCTTGCTGTGAGAACCTGTTGCTTGCCGGTTCAGGCAGTGTCGCGTATCTCATGGCTGTGAGTGATGGCAACGCCCGCCTTTTCCAGCATGATGGACGCAGAGCAGTATTTCTCGGCCGACAGGCTGACGGCGCGCTTGACCAGATTTTCCTTGAGGTTGTTTCCGGTGACCACGAAATGCAGATGGATACGGGTGAAGACTGCGGGAACGGCGTCGGCCCGCTCCGCTTTGAGTTCGGCATGGCAGGCGGTCACGTCCTGACGGCTTTTCTGCAGAATGCTCATGACGTCAAAGGACGAGCATCCTCCCAGCCCCATCAGCATCATTTCCATGGGGCGTGGCCCCAGATCCTTGCCGCCATGGTCGGGTGGCCCGTCCATTTGAACCGAGTGGCCGCTGCCGCTGGTTGCCCGGAAGCTGGCGTCGCCGGTCCAGTCAATGGTTGCTTTCATCTGATTTCGCGCTCCGAGTGGTATATAACGTAAGATTGGCAGCGATGCTAGCATATTCCCGTTGGCACCAGCAGCCCGCTAAAAAGTGGCTCCTTTAATGTGGTCTATACTGTTTCAGGTTGCCGAAACCGGGCCATCTTGTTATAAGTTGCGCTCATAATGAATAAACCCGCAGGGAAAGCAGGGTGAATAAAAACATTGGGATCCCGCCAGTACAAAGGAGGCATGACTCGCACTATGGCCACTATCGTCAAGCCGGTTGAGCAGAAAACCAAGCATCTGGATTATTTTCTTTCGCAATGCCATCGCCGGCGTTACCCTGCCAAAAGCACCATTATTTATGCAGGGGACAAAAGCGATTCCCTGTTTTACATCGTCAAGGGCTCCGTGACCGTCATTATTGAGGACGACGATGGCCGCGAGATGATCATGGCTTACCTGAACGCTGGGGACTTCTTCGGTGAGATGGGGCTGTTCGACAACATGGATTCGCGCAGCGCCTGGGTAAAAGCCAAGACTGAGTGCGAAGTTGCCGAGATCAGCTATACCAAGTTTCGTGAAATCGCCCAGCAAGACCCAAGGGTTCTGTACTTTATCGGCGAGCAGATGGCTTCGCGCCTGCGCCAGACCACCCGTAAGGTGGGCGATCTGGCCTTCCTCGATGTGACTGGACGGGTTGCCCGCACACTGCTGGATCTGTGCAAGGAACCGGACGCCATGACGCATCCTGATGGCATGCAGATCAAGATCACCCGTCAGGAGATCGGTCGGATCGTTGGTTGCTCCCGGGAGATGGTCGGGCGGGTTCTGAAAACCCTCGAAGATCAGGGCCTGGTGCGAGTCAAGGGCAAGACCATGGTGGTGTACGGTACCCGCTGAGCGCGGTTGCCATCATCCCTTGAAAGGCCGCTGGAACCAGCGGCCTTTTTCGTTATAGGGGACAGCTTAGGGATGTGCGGCCACGAACGTGTGAACGGCACGAGATACAGCTTCGGGTTCCGTCAGTGGCGCCCAATGGGTTGTGTCCAGTTCTTTCAGGGTTAGTTTCCCGGTCCAACGAATCAGGTGCTCGTGCAGTTGAGGGCGTACATAGGCGTCTCTGGTCGGGATGATTACCTGGATCGGGCAACGCGCCATACGGGACTGCGGTCGCAGCAATCTGGTCAGGAAATTAGCCCTGTAGAGCTTGACCCCGTATAGACCGTCGGATTTCTGAGATGCACTGAACCTGGCATCGGCAATGTGCTCATGATGCTTCAGGTACCCTGGCCAGAGCCTGTCAAGACCGGCTTTCCAGACCATTTCCGGGATCACAGGCACCTGGAACAGAAATACGTACCAGGAACTTGTGAGTTGCTGGAGTACTTTCGCCGCTCCTGCCAACCCGGGTGTTTCCAGTTGTTTCCGGAGCCAGAAGCCGACGTGATCCAGGCAGGGGCCGGAAATGGAGGTGTAGGAGCGAATACGATCCCGCAAGGGCTCACCGGTGACGGATTCCCAACTCTGGATCGACCCCCAGTCATGTGCGATCAGGTGGAACTCGCGTCCGGGGATCAGGGTGTCGACCACCGCTTGGAGATCGTCGGCCAGCAAGGCGAGGCGGTAATCCCGGGTTTTTCGGGGCTTGTCGGACTCGCCGGCACCACGGACATCGTAACGGATCACCAGATACTCCTGGCTCAAGACGGCGCTGACCTTGTCCCAGACCCGAAGATTGTCCGGGTAACCATGGACCAACACCAGCGGCGTGGAGTCGGGATGGCCTTCGGTAACGGCATGGATAGCGAGCCCGCCGCTTCTGACCCAGTGTGTTCGATGGTTGCCCACGATGAATACCTGCCCGGTGGTTGAGAATCAGGTAAGGGTAACCATCCTGGCCCCGCCGCCGGATGGCAAGGCGGGCCAAATACCGGGCCAGAGGTGTCAGTCCACAAGCGCCACGGATTTTATTTGCATCCAAACGTTCTTGCCGGGTGCAAGGGCGAGCTGGTCTACGGCCCGGGTGGTCAGTCTCGATAACAGCGGTGTTGGGCCTGCCAGCAACCTTACAAGGCTGACGCCCGGCGCCACATCCGGATCGACCTGATCGATGATGGCCGGAACCAGATTCTGGATGCTCTGGTCGGAATGCTCGGCGAGTGCGAGACTGATATCCCGCGCCAGGACCTGCACTCGAACCATGTCTCCGGGGGTCAGCCGGTCATCCTGACGTAACCACAGTTGGCCGCCGTCGAACTGGAACAGCGCCAGATGCCAGCGCGGGTCCAGATGGTCGATCCGCCCTTCCAGCAGAACCCCGGCGTCGTCTTCCAGTCGAAAGGGGTTGTTGGTGCGAGCGAGCGTTTCCTGCAGCGGCCCCTGCGCTATCACCCGGCCATCCTCCATCATCACGATGTGGTCAGCCAGGCGGGCGACCTCTGGCGTGGAGTGGGATACGTAGATGATGGGAATCGCGAGGGTGTCCCGCAGCCGTTCCAGATAGGGCAGGATGTCCTGTTTACTGGCGCGGTCCAGAGCGGACAGCGGCTCATCCATGAGCAACAGTCGTGGGCTGGTCAGCAGCGCTCGCGCAATCGCGACCCGCTGGCGCTCCCCGCCGGACAATCCGGCCGGCATACGGGCCAGGTGAGATTCCAGGCCAAGCCAGCGAACGGCATCGTCGAATTCGACCTGACGTTCGCTGGCGGGAATGCGACGGTAGCCGAATTCCAGGTTCTTGCGTACGTTCAGGTGGGGGAAAAGCTGGGTTTCCTGGAAAACGTAGGCCAGGGGGCGCTTGTGTACCGGCCGGACGAACTCTTCAGTCTGCCAGGGTTCGCCCAGAACGGTCATGGTTCCGGGAGCGTTCTGAAGGCCTGCCATGCAGCGAAGCAGCGTGGTCTTGCCGCAACCGGAATGCCCGAACAGGGCGGTAATGCCAGTACTCGGGAGGGTCAGGTCTACGTCCAGGTCGAACCCCGGAAATGCACAGCGGAAGCGGGCATGGATGGTGGTGGTCATCTGAGAGCTCCCGCGCGGGCTTTGCCATTAAGCGCGTAGAGGGTCACCAGAACCACAAAGGAGAACACCACCATGCCGGCGGACAGCCAGTGGGCCTGAGCGTACTCAAGGGATTCCACGTGGTCGTAGATGGCAACCGACAACACCTTGGTTTCACCCGGAATGTTGCCACCGATCATCAGGATCACGCCGAACTCACCGATGGTGTGGGCGAAGGTCAGTACGGACGCGGTCAGGAATCCGTTTCTTGCCAGGGGGACAGCGATAAACAGGAAACGCTCCCACGGAGCGGCACGAAGGGTTGAGGCGGCTTCCATGAACCCTTCGCCCACGGCCTCAAAGGCATTCTGCAAAGGTTGAACGGTGAATGGAAGGGAGTATATGACCGACGCCACCACCAGGCCCTCAAAGGTAAATGGCAACAGGCCAATGCCCAGGGACTGTGTCATCTGGCCAACCCAGCCATCGGGCCCCATCACCAACAACAGGTAGAAACCGAGAACGGTCGGTGGCAGCACCAGGGGCAAGGCGACGATCGCTGCAACCGGCTGACGCAGCCAGCGCCGGGAGCGGGCCAGCCACCAGGCGATGGGCGTGCCTATGAGCAGCAGCAACAATGTGGTCGTCGTAGCCAGCCTGAGCGTCAGCCAGACCGGGTCCCAGTAGGTTTCAAGCATCAGTCAGCCGTGTCGTAAGCGGGGTCATAACCATTGCCCCGGATGATGGCGATGGCCGTGTTCGATTTCAGGAAGTCCATCCAGGCCAGGGCTGCCTCATTGCTGATTCCCCGGTTCAAAAGGATAGCCTGTTGGTCAATGGGTTGGTAATAGTCCTGGGGCACGTTCCATAAGGTGCCTTCCTTGTCGTCCCAGGATGTTACCTGAGACAGGGCCACAAAACCGGCCTGGGCGTTGCGGCTGACCACAAACTGAAAGGCCTGGGCGATGGAGTCTCCACGAACGAGCTTCGCCTGCAGTGCCTGCCAATGGTCCAATTGTTCCAGAACCTGCTGTGCTGCAAGGCCGTAGGGCGCGGTCTTCGGGTTTGCCATGGCCAGCCTTGAGAATGCCTGTTGGGCCAGGTAGCTCTCAGCGTCCCCGAAAGCGCCCGGGGTCGGGCTCCAGAGCACCAGCTTGCCTCGGGCATAGGTGAAGCGGGTATTGGGGACGCCGGCCTGGGCCTTCTCAATAAGCGCCGGCCTGCGCGCATCTGCGGCCATGAACACGTCGAAGGGTGCACCGTTTCTGATTTGGGCGTACAGCTTGCCGGTGGACCCGAAGCTGGCTGAAACCGTGTGGCCGGTCTCGGCTTCGAACTGTTTGGCCAGTTCGTGGGTGGTATCGGTGAAATTAGCGGCAACGCCGAGGCTGACTTCACCGGCCAGGGCCGGGAGGCTGGCTATTGAGAAAAACAGCAGCGTGGCAATGTGTAAGAGACAGGCTCTTGGCTGATGATCCGCTGACGTGGGTTCGTACATAACCGTTTTCAGTGACTCCAGGTTCAGTTCTGCTTGCGCGCCAACTTAAACATCATCTCGGGAGCGACACGCTTGACCCAAAGCGCTGCCATTTCCTTGCCGAAGGCAGACCCATCGGCTGCCAGGGCCTCACCAATGCCTGACGAGGCGCCGGTGATCCACACGACTCTGTTGGTAAACATGGGCCTACTCCGATTAGTTGGATGGCATTGATCTTAGCGCCCCGGGCTGGTCGGCGTCATGTTTTTACACGCCGGAGTCTGTCTCGGTACGCAGGCAGTCGAGGATGTGATGCCAGACCTCGTCCGCATTGGTTTCATTGACCAGTTCGTGGCGGGCGCCGGGAAACAGGCGGTCGGAGGCAACGAGCAGACCGACGCCACGAAGGTCGGCAACATGCCGGTTGAAACCGCGTCCCATCTCGCCAACCGGGTCGCTGTCGCCGGCCATCAGGTGGATCGGGAGGTCTTTGCGCCATGATTTCGGGTTGATGGTCAGCATGCCGCTGATGAAGTCGGACCATAGGCCGGCTGTGCAGGGGAAGCCGCAGAGAGGGTCTCTCAGGTAGCGGTCCACCTGTTGCGTGTCGCGGCTAAGCCAGTCATGGCTGGTGCGATTGGGGGAGAACGCCTTGTTGAAGGCACCGAAGGTCATATTGTCGATCAGGCGGCTGTGGTGGCGTTTCCCGCGCAAGGCCCGGATAGAGCGGACCAGTGCCAGGGAGGTCCGCAACTTTGGCTTGTCGATACGATTGGTCGCGCAGAGGATCAGCCTGTCGATCTGGTCGCCATACTGCTGGGTGAAGGCCTGGGCGATGAACGAACCCATGCTGTGGCCGAACAGCGTTAGCGGGAGGTCGGGGTGTTGCTTTCTGGCGTGGACAACCACTTGCTGCAGGTCGTCCACCACTTTCTGCCAGCCCTTCTGGTTGGCGTAGTGGCCAAGATCGGTCTCGGTGCAATGTGGGCCATGGCCTCGATGCTGGATCGCAATCACCGATACCCCGTGCTGGTTTAGCCAGAGCGCCAGAGGCTGGTAGCGGGCTGCATGCTCCGCCATGCCGTGGGCAATCACCAACACGGCCGACGGGGTCTCCGCCGCCCACGACAGCAACGGGATTCGATGGTGATCGGGGCTGTTGATGAAACTTTCCTGCAGATCCATGTTGGTCGATTCCGGGCGGGTTGTTGGCGTAAACGGGAGTCTAGCCGGAAATCGAGCCTCAATGTGAGACAAAGCCGGAAAATCTGCTTGCTGTGGCGCTAGTCGGCATCCCGGTCCCATTCAGGTGGTTTCCACAGGTGCTTCAGGCGGGATAGCAGGCCGCCTGGTCGGGCCATGGCCCGGAACAGGTCCACGTATTCGTGGGTCCACAGTACCAGCAGGTTCCTGGAGTGTACCGGTCGGGTAATGCCGTACTCCGGTGGTGCCTGTTCGTCCTCGGCGACAAAGGTGCCGAACAATCGGTCCCAGACAATCAGGGTGCCACCGTAGTTGCGGTCGATATAGCCGGGATTGCGGCCATGGTGAACCCGGTGATGGCTGGGGGTGTTGAACACGGTTTCCACCCACCCTGGCAATTTGCCAACCAGCGTGGTGTGAATAAAAAACTGGTACACCAGTGACAGGGCATACGCCACGCCGATCCATACCGGATTGAAACCGATCAACGCCAGGGGCACATAGAACAGCCACATGCCGTTGAAGATATTGGTGGCGTTTTGGCGCATGGCGGTGGAGAAGTTCATGCGCTCGGAGGAATGGTGAACCACATGGGCGGCCCAGAACCAGCGTATGCGGTGGCTGGAACGGTGCATCCAGTAAAAACAGAAATCGACGCCGAGAAACGTCAAAAGGCCCGTTGCCCAGTTAAGTTCCAGGTCCAGCAGGCGATGGTGGTAGAGAAACGCGTATACGGGAAAGGCGATCAGGCCCGCGAACAGCAACTCCGTCAGTTGGTAGCCTGCACCCAGGGCAAAGTTCCGTAGGGCTTCCGGTACATTCATACGCGCAGGGTCGTGGCGAATCCGCAGGTATTCCCACACGGTGACGGCAATGAACACCGGCGTTGCCACGACGAATATCAACTGACGTTCGTCCAGTGCCAGCCAGGGGGCGAGGGCGTTCCAGAGGGGCAGCAACCCGCTCTCCTCGAGAACCGCCATCATCATGTCCATCAATGCCATGGTGTAACCGTATTGTGATGGTAGGTGTGACTGTATTTTGCGCCGATGGTGACGTCATAAATTGACAATATACGCCACAAAATTGATGATTAATGCCAAAAATGAATGACGCAGCGCTTGGAGGGCCGTGAACCATGGCCAAGGTAATGCGGGTAACCGGTGCCTGGACGGGACTGCTTTCAGACTGGCTTGACCAGGAGGGACTGGATCGAGACGGACTGGAGAACGCCCCGGTCAGGATCGCGCTGGCGCGCTGGGCGTCGGAGGACAACGTACCGGTGCCGGTGTGGCGTGATCTGCTGGCGCAAGGACTGGCTCTGGCGCCTCAGCATGCCGCCCCCGAGCTGAAGGTGGGGGCCTGTGTACGACCGGCCCATGTGGGAGTGCTCGGCTATCTGGTGCTGGCATCCGACACTCTTGGCGAGGCCATGCTGGCCTACCAGCGCTACGAAACGCTGTTTTATGGCGCCAGCCTGGCGGAAGTCGAGGTCGTCGGCGATCAGGCGGAAATGCGCTGGCCGCCCTCGGAGAATGAGCTCGGCCAGCAGGCGGACGGCGCTGCAATTGCCGCATTGGTGACCTTTATGCGTCGCCAGATTGATCAGCCACCTCCGCCCTCGTTAGTGAGTTTTCTGGGTGATGTCAGTGCCGAGACGGCCAGGGAATACGAACGGTTTTTTGGCTGCCCGGTTACCTGGAACGACAGCCATGTGCGGGTTCGTTTTTCGCTGCATTACCTCAGCCTGCCCATGCCCAGGCGAGACCCGACACTTCGGGAGTTGCTGGACCGGCAGGCCCGTGCCCTGCTGCGGGCGTTGCCGGAGGCGTCACAGTCGGGCTCAGGCATAGACCGCCAGCTACAGCAGGTACTGCTGAAACTGCTGTCCGATGGCGAGCCCACCCTGGTGCGTGCTGCCCATGCCATGCATATGTCACCGCGTACGCTGCAGCGGCGCCTGGCCCGGCATCAGTTAAGCTGGCAGCAGTGGCTCGATCAGAACCGGGAACAGCTGGCGCGACAGTACCTGGATGATACCTCCCTGACGCTGACCGACATTGCTCTGCTATTGGGCTTCTCCGAGCAAAGTGCCTTTACCCGGGCCTACCGCCGCTGGACCGGCAATTCGCCCGGCCGAGAACGCCGTCAGTGGCTCAGCGATTAGCAGCGTAGATCTTTTCCAGCGTGTGGATCTGTGGCTGCCATTGATCCAGCCAGGCCTGGATGTCTTTGGGGATTTTGGCCGGTTTGGGCCAGGGCACTGGGTATTGGCCGGGCTGAAACATGGGTGCGAACAAGGCTGCCGCGGAGAGGTCGGCGCGGGAGAAACTGTCGCCAGCCAGGTAGGGCTTCTCCTGGTACGCGTCGGCCAGCTCGGTCAGGTAGCGCTCCATGGTTTCCCGCGACTGCGCGGCGGTTTTCTCATTGATCTTCATCCATTTGCGCATAACCTCGTCCACCCGGCTGAAGGCCAGCCTCAGTAGAATCCGATTGTAGAAGGGGGTGCCGGCAGCCAGCATGGGAACGACCACTTTGGGACGCTGCAGGAAGTGGTGGTAGGAGTAACAGCGCACGCTGGGGCCGGCTTCGTCGTCCAGCCGCTGCTCCCAGGACAGGGCGGCTTCGCGGGCCTGCGGGTCTGCCGGCGTCAGCGGGTTTTCGGGAAACGTGTCGTCCAGATAGTCGATGATGGCCTTCGATCCCTGAACCCGGTGACCGTCATGGTCCAGTACCGGTACCGATGAATCAGCGCCCGTCAGTTTGCGGATGGTGTTGATGTGCTGGCCAGGCAGAAGGCTGATGGCTTCGTAGCTCAGCCCTTTGTGATCCAGGGCCCAGCGAACCTTTTCGCAGTAGTGTGAAATAGCAAACTGGTAGAGTTTTATCGCCATGACGTGGAATGCTCCCGGGTGCTTTGATGGCCTAAGCGTAATGCTTTAAGGCAGGAAATGGTAACGGCTCTGCTTTAAAATCGGCAGCCATCATGGATAATTTGCAACCGTTACAAACACATGGAATGAGGAATAACCAATGAAAGGAATCGCCGTATCTTTGCCGGCTTTGGTCAGCATCCTGCTGGTCGCGGGCTGTGCATCCAGCGAGAATCAACGCCGTGGTGAAGGCCTTGCCGTTAATGCCATGACTTGCGGCCAGGCCGATATAGGGCTCGACTACCACGAAGACCACAGTGGTCTGACGATAACGTTCGGCAGCGACAAAATGGTGCTGAAGCAGAAGGAAAGTGCCTCCGGTGCGCGCTTTGTGGACCCCGACAACGATGACACCCAGTTCTGGAATAAGGGTGACACTGCCACATTGACAATAGACGGGCAGGCGTTGCCGCTATGCCTGGTTCCGGGCGCTGTCGAGAAGCCGTTTGTCGCCCGGGGGAACGAGCCGTTCTGGCGGGCGGTTCTGGAGCCAGGGCAACTGGTGGTGGAGAAAATGGTCAAGGAGCCACTTGCACTGCGATACGAGGTTGTTGAAAGTGGTGCCACGGGGCGTACTTTCGAGGCCGAAGGTGATGGCGTTCGGGTATCGCTGAAGACTGCAAACCAGCTGTGTCGAGACTCCATGACCGGCATGCCCTATCCCCAACAGGTGCGGCTGGCCATAAACGGAGAGGAACGCGATGGCTGCGGAGGGGATCCTGAGCGGCTGCTTCGGGGAACCGAATGGGTCGTTGAAGACATTGGTGGCCGTGGCATTATTGACAGTTCCCGGGTGACCCTGAACTTCCTGGCGGAGCAGCGTGTGGCGGGGCGTGCGTCCTGCAACCAATTCAGTGGAGGATGGAGGCTGACTGGTGAGGAGCTCGGTTTTACCCGGATGGCGTCAACCAGGAAAGCCTGTGCGCCCGCATTGATGAACCAGGAGGACCGGTTCCTGTCGCTGTTGAACGAGGTGCGACGCTTCGATATCGGCCGCCACGGTGAGTTGCTGTTGGTGACCGGAGATGGGCGTCTGATCAGGGCGTTTCAGTCCACAGACTGAGCCCATATTGGTCCAGGATCTGCTGTATTCGGCCGCTGGCCAGCAGTCGCCGGGTGCCGTTTGCAAGCAGTTCCGCCAGTTCCCTCGCATCTTCCCGCGCGGGGGAAAACGCGACGAAGGCTTCGATTTCGGCGATCACTCCGGCCTGCCGGGGCGCGGGGATGGTTTCCTTGTTGTTCCTTTCCCACCAGGCCATCACGTAGATATCCTCCGCAAAAATGTCGGTACGGTGTTGGTCCAGCAGGTAGATGGCCCGCTCAAGAGGGGACGGCCCCGCGATCACCCAGATTCTGTCCGGATTGGCGTGATGCTCCTCAATGTACCGGTCCAGCTCATTGGAGTATGAGTACCCATTGATGACCAACAGTTTCTGGTTATGGAGCGACGCCGGCCCGTCGTATACCCAGCGGTTGTCAGGGTGGGTAAACAGCGCAATGGCTGAGCGTCCCTGGGGGGTGTCTGGAAACACGAAATCCGGGGCATCGGTCATGAAGGCGCCGACCACCGCGTCCAGTTGACCTTCCCGCGTCAACTGCAGCGCCCTTGCCCAGCTGACGTTGACGTACTCTACGGTATAGCCGGCTTCGCCAAGGACCTCGCGGGCAATGTCCACCATATAGCCCTCGCGATCGCTGCCCGCTTCGCAGTTGTGGGGGCACCAGGGATCGGATGCAATAACGATCGTCCGGGGCCGGGGTGTTGTATTGGAAAGGGCAGCGGACAGGGCCTCATTGGTTGACGTCTGCGTGTCGACGTCTGAAGAAAGGCTCTCTTCGTCAGGAGGGGGTGAGCAGCCGTACAACAGGAATACGGCTAGTAGAGCCACTGCCAGTCTGTGCATGGTCGTTGTCTGGGGCACCGCGAAGCTACGGCGACCTATTTATCATAGCCCGTCTGTCACGATGCTGTCATCCGGGTGCCCACCTCCACCGGGATGACTTCCGATCAGTAACGGCTGCGATTGTCTCCTTCCGAAGCATCGACCGGCACCAGTGCCTTGACCAGTTCTTTCATCTCGAGAATGCCTACCTGATTGCCTTTTTTGACCACCCGATAGACAAGGTCGGTATCGCCCTCGGACCTGGCGATTACTGACTCCAGGTTGTCCCGATCGGAAATGTCGCCGGCACAGTCAGCGGGTGGCTCCGTGGTTTTTGCCATCACGGAACGCACTCTCAGAACCCGTGCGCGATTGATGTCGCTGATGAAATCCGTGATGTACGGATCGTTGGGGTGCATGAGAATTTCTTGGGGTTCGCCCTGCTGGACGATGTGTCCGTCCTTGAGGATCACCAGGTGGTCCGCCAGCTTTAGCGCTTCGTCCAGGTCGTGGGTGATGAACACCACGGTTTTCTTCAGTTCCTCCTGCAACTCCAGCAGCAGGTCCTGCATGTCGGAGCGAATCAGCGGGTCCAGGGCAGAGAAGGCCTCGTCCATCAGCATCACGGGCGAGTTGGATGCCAGTGCCCGGGCAATGCCCACGCGCTGCTGCATACCGCCGGATAGCTGGTGAGGGTACTGGTTCTCGTTCCCTTCCAGTCCCACGCGGGCGAGCCATTTCTTGGCTTCGTCCTCGAAGTCCCGCACCGTATGGCCCCTTACCAGAAGCGCCATGCCAGCATTTTCCAACACGGTTTTGTGTGGAAGCAGGGCGAATTTCTGGAAAACCATCGACATCTGTTCACGTCGAAGTTTCCGCAATCCGTCCTCGTCGAAGTTGAGTACGTTCTTGCCATCCACCTCGATTTCGCCGGCAGTGGGTTCAATCAGCCGGTTGAGATGGCGTATCAGCGTGGACTTGCCTGACCCCGACAGACCCATGATGACGGTGATCTCGCCTTCACGCATATCCACGTTGATATCCTGCAGGCCCAGTACGTGGTTGTGCTTTTCCAGCAGTTCGGCCTTTCCCATACCCCGGCGCACATACGCCAGGGCCACATCAGGAATGGGGCCGAAAATCTTGTAGAGGTTCCGGATGGAAATCTTGATATCCCGGTCCACGATTCGCTCCCTTACTGTTTCTGTGAGGCGTTGATGCGCGCCAGTGAGGCTTTGGTTACCCGGTCAAGGATCACCGCCAGAATAACGATGCCAAGACCGGCAACCAGCCCGACACCCAGCTCCAGGTTGCGAATGCCCTGAAGCACCAACACCCCGAGCCCCGGTGCCGACACCAGGGAAGCGATAACCACCATGGCCAGGCTCATCATAATGGTCTGGTTTACACCCGCCATGATGTTGGGCAGCGCCAGTGGAATCTGGACCTTGAAGAGTTTTTGCTGGCTGGTCATGCCGAAAGCGTCCGCGGCTTCGATCACGTCCTTGTCCACCAGGCGGATACCCAGGTTGGTGAGACGGATGACCGGCACAATGGCGTACAGGATGATGGCAATGCCGTAGAGCTTGGATTCGGTCACGCTGAACAGGAAAATCAGCGGAATCAGGTACACAAAGGGCGGCAGTGTCTGCAGCATGTCGAGCACGGGAATGGTCAGGCGCTGCATCATGTCGCTTCGGGACATGGCAATGCCGATGGGCACGCCCAGCAGCACACACAGAAACGCGCAGACAAAGATGATCGACAGCGTCTCCATTGCGTACTGGTAGTAGTCAATAAAGGCCAGCAGAACCAGGCTGCCCGCCACGAACCCCACCAGCTTCCAGGATTTGGTAACGACAAACACCACGGCCAGCAGCGCTGGTATCACGATCCACCAGGGCGTGTTCAGCATGCCGTAGAGTGTCCCGTCCAGAAACCAGCTCAGTGGTTGGGTCAAAGGGTCCAGAACAACACTCAGACTGTCCTTGATGGACAGGAAGCCCTCTTCAAGACCTTTTGTCAGTTCCCTGGATTTGGGAAAGGCCGCGCAGGACTCGTTAAGCGCGTCCATGGATGGAAAAGGCAGGTCCCATAGTGACTCTGCTTCGGCGTCCGTTCCTTTGGTTTTTTGCAGCAACGCCGCCATTGACATGGGGGCATCACTTTGGCCGTCTGAGCACCAGTCTTCCAGTCCCAGTGATGAAAACACGAAATCGTAGGTCGCCATTTGCGGTCAGTTCCCAGAAGCATTCAGGTATAAATGGGTAATGTAAGTTCGCCTGTTCGGTTTGACAGGGCCGGGGGACGGCCCTGTCAGGGTAGGTGGAGAGATTATTCTCCCAGAACCGAAGCCAGGCGTTTCTTGGCCGAATCGTTCAGCCAGCTTGACCACTCGTCGCTGTTGTTGCTCAGGAAATACACGGCTGCCTCTTCCGCAGACGCGTTGTTGGAATCCATCCACGCTAACAGTGCGCTCATGGTGTCGGTCTTGAACGTCAGGTTGGTGAGCATTTCCGCGACCTCCGGCTCACGATCCTTGAAGTCTGTGGTCACGGAGGTCAGCACTGTTGCAGCCGGGAACTCAGACACGCCAGGGTTGTCGGCATCCTGGGTCTGGTTGCGAGTGTGAACCTCTGGCTTGTAGTCACCCAATTCGACGCGGGTCATGTCGAACTTTCCGAGCGGTACAGTGGGGCCCCAATAGTAGCCAAACCACGGCTCTTCAGACTGCACGGCGGAGGCCATGGACGAGGCCAGGGTTTCACCGGAACCATGGTTGAAGACCTCAACGCCTGAGCTTTCCAGGTCGAGCGCCCTGATCAGGTTGTCACTGACGACACGACAACCCCAGCCACTTGGGCAGTTGTTAAAACGGTTGTCCACCAATTCCGGGTTTGCCATGACACCTTCGATAGTGGTCAGCTCGGGGTGTTTCTCGGCCAGGTAGGTTGGAATCCACCAGCCCTCAACGCCACCGGGCTCCAGTACTTTGGTCAGGCGCTCGATCTTGCCCTGTTCTTCCAGTTCCAGGTAGGCCTCGCCCGCGGAATTCAGCCACAGCTCGGTCACAATGTCGGGCTCGCCATTTTCGGCGACCGAGGTAACAGCGGGAACCGTGTCAGAGGGAACCACTGTTACATCACAGCCGTACCCCTGCTCCATAATGAACTTGGCGACGCTGGTGACAACGGTGTTGGATGCCCAGCCCATTTCGGTGATGGAAACCTCACCGCAATCGGCCTGAGCAAGTGCAGGCACGGACATCGCGCAAAGCAGCGCGACTGGCGTTAGCTTTCGCATGATTGGTTCTCCTTATAGGTTTTGAAAATACGCGGAAACTGATCCGCTGGAGCGGTTCTGGAAACCGCTCTAGAGGTGAAGACGCCGTATTGAGATTGCGTTTTCAGAAGGCGAGACAAATGTTGTGACCTCGGTTACTACGTATCCCTTAGAGTAACGCCCTGAGCGTGAGTTACAAGCCATTCATGTAAAATGTCGCCATAAAATGAACGTGCGTTCCGGTATTTTGAGCGCCAGTGTCAACGAATTGAAGCAATTCAGCGGTAGTTTGAAGGGTTGTCTGAAACGGGAGAGCCCCATGACTGAATTGCGCAAACTAACCCCCCATTCTGCTATTCCGGCCGAACAGGCCCGCCGGGATAGCCGACAACGTCACCTGCTGAGAACCTTTCTGCCGGAAATGATTCGTCTTGAGCGTGTACTGGCGGAAGCGCCGGAACAGGTTGCTGTGAACACGCTCTCTCGGGTTGCGCTGAAGGACATTGACTTGCCGATATACCGGGTTGACCTTGGCAGTGAGGCACCCGACGCGCCAGTAGTGATGCTGGTGGGTGGCGTTCACGGTCTTGAGCGCATCGGCAGCGAAGTCGTCATGGCCTGGTTGCGCAATCTGCTGGCACGGATGTCCTGGGACGGACATCTCCAGGCCTTGCTGAAAAAAGTGAGGGTTACCCTGTTGCCCATCCTCAACCCCGGTGGCATGTACCTGAATCAGCGCAGCAATCCCAACGGGGTCGACCTGATGCGCAACGCACCGATCACCGCCCAGGACCGCAGTGCGTTCCTGCTGGGTGGTCAGCGTTTCTCTCCACGACTGCCGTGGTTCATTGGTGATCCCGAGCAGGGTATGGAAGCGGAGAACCAGGCCCTTGAGTCAGTGATTTCGGAGCTACTGCCAGGCCGTCCTTTCAGTGTCGCGCTGGACTGTCATTCCGGTTTCGGCTGGCAGGATCAGATCTGGTTCCCCTATGCCTACCGTCGTCGCCCCATGCGACGGATTGAATCGGTGATGGCGCTGAAGTTGATCTGGGAGCAGGCGTGGCCGGAACACAACTATCGCTTCGAGCCCCAGTCCCGCCATTACCTGACCCACGGCGATCTGTGGGACTATTTCTACAAAAAGATCAATCGCAGCGGTGAGGGCGCCTTCATTCCCCTTACCCTGGAGTTGGGTTCCTGGCGATGGATCAAGAAACGCCCGCGGCAGTTGCTGCGCCTGGACGGCTTTTTCAATCCGCTGGTACCCCATCGCCATCGACGGGTACTGCGAAGTCACCTGACCTTTATCGATTTCCTCGTCAGCGCCGCCGCCCATCATGAAAACTGGTTGCCGCACTCGGATGAGGCGTCCATGCTAAGGGAGGCCGCCATCGCCCACTGGTACAGGGATCATCACTGATAATGCACTGGATTCTGTTGCGCGGACTTACCCGGGAACACGCCCACTGGGGCTCGTTTCCCCACAGGCTTGAGGATGCCTTTCCCGGCCACCAGTTTCATCGGGTCGACCTTCCGGGCACGGGCGTGCACTTCAAGGACCCCAGCCCTGACCGTATCGCGGACATTCGGGAAAAGGTTCGCCACGGTGTTGATCACATTCCAGCGCCATACAATCTCATCGCTCTGTCCATGGGCGGAATGGTGGCCCTGGACTGGGCTCAGCATGTCACCGAGGGTGAAGTTCAGAACCTGGTGCTGATCAACACGAGCTCTGGATTCAGCCTGCCCTGGCGCCGGATGCGTCCGGGGGCCTGGCCCCGTATCGTTCGCCTCCTGGCGCGCCGGGAACTGTTCGATCGTGAGGCGGATATTCTGCGGTTGACGAGCAACCAACCGGTCGACCTCGATGTCATGAAACACTGGTACAGCATCCAGCGCCAGAGGCCCGTCGGCTTTGCCAACGCCTATGCTCAGATGAAAGCGGCGGTCGCCTACAAACCCCTGCCTCAACGTCCTCTGCCGAACGCACTTGTGCTTGCCAGCAAGGGCGATCGTATCGTGCATTGGAGCTGCAGCCAGGCGTTCGAACGGCGTTGGCAATGGACACTGAAAGTCCATCCATCCGCTGGCCATGATCTGCCAATGGACGACCCTGAATGGGTCATCCAACAGATCGCATACTGGCTGCCCCAGTGATTACGGTTGCTTGACGCAACCGGTGTTCCGCGTCAGTCTTCTACACAATTCCCGAGATTCATCCCAAGACACTGTTTGGAGTCAACAACAATGAAGATTTTTGAGACCAAGACCGCGCCCAACCCACGCCGGGTAAGGATGTTTATGTCTGAAAAGGGGCTGCTGGACAAGGCCGAGTTTGTCGAGATCGACCTGCAGAAGGGTGAGAACCTGACGCCGGAATACGCGGCCAGGAACCCCATGAAGAAAGTACCGGTGATGGAACTGGACGACGGTACCTGCATTGCCGAAACCATGGCGATTTGTCGCTATTTCGAAGAAAGCTATCCGGACGCGCCAACCCTGCTGGGGGACACCGCATTGGAGAAAGCGCAGGTGGAGCAGTGGCTGCGGTGGATCGAGTTCTCCTTCTTCCTGCCCACCGGTATGTGTTTTCAGCACACCAGCGGCTATTTCAAGGACCGCATGAACCCGATCAAGGAATGGGGTGAGGAGTGCCGCACCTCGGTGGAAAAATTCATGCACTTCCTGAACAAGCACCTGGATGGCCGGGAATACATCTGTTGCGACCGATTCACGGCGGCGGACATCAATGCCTTTACCACCGTGGCCTTTGCCCGTGTGGTGGGTATTCGCATCAAGCCTGAGCAGGCCAATCTCCAGGCCTGGTATGATGGTATCAAGCAACGTTCCTCCGCCCAGGTATGACCCGATGACACAACAGACCCTCCTGGCCTGTACCCTGGATAAAATCGATACCGCCAACCGTGCAGACCCCAACATCGAGCAGGTCGGCGGCGAAACCCTGCCCAAGGAATACGCCTACAGCCAGCACATGACCCGCTGGCTGTTCGAGCTTGAGCAGCAACCCTCCGAGCGCCTGCAGATTGCCTGCCGCGCCCAGCATATCGAGCGCTGGACCATCCCCCGTAGCGATTTCCCGGAGGGGCGCAAGGCCTATTACGAATGGCGCCAGGCCTGTGGCCGCATGCATGGCCGCCGGGCTGCCGGAATCATGGCGGAGTGTGGCTTCCCGCAGGAAGAATGCCAGAAGGTGGAAACCATCCTGACCAAGCGGGAGTTGCGCAAGGACGCAGACACACAGCTGCTGGAAGACGTTGCCTGCATGGTGTTTCTGGAACGCTATTTCGCGGATTTCTATGAGGAAAAAGCCGATTACGATCGGGAGAAATGGTTGCGCATTGTCCGCCGTACCTGGGGCAAGATGTCTCCGCGTGGGCATGAGGCTGCCTTGAAGCTGGCTGAGGGCATGCCGGCGCATTTGCTGGCGTTGTTGCAGGAGGCCTTGGAGAAGCCTGAAGATTAGGTTGGTGCCGACAAAGTGCTCAGACTTCTGAGGTAGTCTTCCAAAGCTTCATCGAAAATTCAGCAGTCAGGGAAGAAGAATTCGGCCAGTCTTTTTCCTGGCTCTTCAGCCCTCATAAACGACTCGCCCACCAGGAAGCCGTAGATGCCGCGATCGGTCATGGCTGTCACATCGTCACGGGTCATGATGCCACTTTCGGTGATCGTCAGGCGGTCGGCCGAAATCCGTTCATGCAGGTCGAAGGTGGTATCCAGCGAGACGTCAAAGGTGTGCAGGTTGCGGTTGTTGATGCCCACCAGCGGTGTTTTCAGGGTGAGGGCATCGTCCATTTCCTCGCCGTCGTGAACCTCGACCAGCACGTCCAGGCCAATTTCATGGGCAATGCCTTCCAACTCCTGCATCTGGTCCCTGGTCAGGCAGGCGGCGATCAGCAGGATGCAGTCCGCCCCAATGGCCCGGCTTTCGTACACTTGGTACGGCGCTACCATAAAGTCCTTGCGGATCACCGGCAGGCTGCAGGCGGCGCGGGCGGCTTGGAGGTAGTCTTCATGGCCCTGGAAGAAGTCTTTGTCAGTGAGTACTGACAGGCAAGCGGCTCCGCCTTTTTCGTAGCTTTCGGCAATAGCTTCGGGCACAAACGGATCGCGGAGAACGCCTTTGCTGGGGGAGGCTTTTTTGATCTCGGCAATGACTGCAGGCGTTCGCTGTTCGATGCGTCGGCGAAGGGCGTCCGCAAAACCCCGCGCTGGCGGTTGATCGCCAGCCATGGCCTTCAGGTCGCCAATAGAAACCCTGCGCGTGCGCTCGTCAATTTCCTCCCACTTCCGATCAACGATCTTTCGCAGGATGGTAGGCGTCTTGTCCAGATGTCTGTCAGTCATTATCAGGCCCGTCTTAGAAACACTGCGAAAAGTCAGCCAATTCAGACATCTTGCCCGCCGCCAGGCCGGAACCCATAGCGTCCAGAGCCATCTCTACGCCTTCCGACGCCGTCTTTGCCAGGCCAGCCACATAAATTGCTGCGCCGGCGTTCAGGGCGATCAGGTCGCGAGCCTTCTCAGCCATTTCATCATGGCCACGACCGAAGGCGGCACGGATCAGCTTAAGGGAGTCCTCGGCGGTATCCACCGTGAGACCAACCAACGCCTGGCTCTTGATGCCCAGGTCTTCCGGGGTTATGTCGTACTCAGTGACTTCGCCGTTTTTCAGCTCCGCCACATGGGTGGCGCTGGCCAGGCTGATTTCGTCCAGGCCATCTTTCGAGTGCACCACCATGATGTGCTCGGCGCCCAGGCGGTGCAGAACCTCCGCCATGGGGCGGCAAAGCTCTTTCGTGAACACACCGATCAACTGTCGCTTGACGTTGGCCGGGTTGGTCATGGGACCGAGGATATTGAAGATGGTGCGGCAACCCAGTTCCTTGCGCGGCCCGATGGCGTGTTTCATGGCGCCATGATGGGCGGGGGCGAACATGAAGCCGACACCGATCTCCTCCACGCAGCGGGCGACTTCCTCGGGCGCCATCTGCAGGTTGATGCCCAGCTTTTCCAGCAGGTCCGCGCTGCCGCTCTTGGAGGACACGGCACGGTTGCCATGCTTGGCCACAAAGCCACCGGCTGCGGCGACCACAAAAGACGCCGCGGTGGATACGTTGAACAAGTTGGCACCGTCACCGCCGGTGCCCACGATATCCACCAGCGGGTCGGCGTTGACCGTTACGCGGGTGGCCAGCTCCCGCATGACTTCGGTGGCGCCGGTGATTTCGTCGATGGTTTCGCTCTTGATGCGCAACCCCATGAGAAAGGCCCCAATCTGCGCATCGGTGGCTTCACCCTTCATGACGACGCGCATAACGTCCTTCATTTCCTCCGTGGACAGGTCCAGATTGGAGGCGATGCGGTTCAGTGCTTCTTTCATGTCCATGTGGTGGCCTCTTATTGTGTCTTCAGAAAGTTGCGCAGCAGCTCATGACCCTGTTCCGTCATAATAGACTCTGGATGGAACTGGACGCCTTCGATGGGCAGTGTTTTGTGCCGAACGCCCATGATTTCTTCCACCGAACCATCGTCATTGCGAGTCCATGCGGTGACTTCCAGACAATCCGGAAGGGTGTCTTTGTCGATCACCAGGCTGTGATAGCGGGTCGCCTTCAACGGGTTACTCAGGCCACGGAAAATGCCTTGGTCCTTATGGTAGACCGCAGATACCTTGCCGTGCATCACCTGCCCGGCGCGAATAACCTTTCCGCCGTACACCTGCCCGATGGCCTGGTGGCCGAGACACACACCCAGAATCGGCAACTTGCCGGCAAAGTGGCGGATGGTGGCCATGGAAATGCCCGCTTCATTGGGCGTGCAGGGGCCGGGAGAGACAACGAGGCGTTCCGGTTTCAGGGCTTCAATGCCCTCCACGGTAATCTCATCGTTGCGGTAGACATGAACATCTTCGCCCAACTCGGCCAGGTACTGCACCACGTTGTAGGTGAAGGAGTCGTAGTTATCGATCATCAGCAACATAATCTTATCCTCCGCCTCAGTGGTCGAAATCGTTGTAGGTCATGGCGAC
>Ga0189286_100264_pt1 | contig 20172 bp, 18 predicted proteins | sample UW69minimetaG_FD_130330 | JGI IMG/M metagenome (GOLD analysis project Ga0189286, IMG submission 130330) | Marine microbial communities from the Costa Rica Dome - UW69 mini metaG | ecosystem: Environmental > Aquatic > Marine > Oceanic > Photic zone | place: Costa Rica: the Eastern Pacific...
CTCCATTTACATAAATTAACCCCAAAAACTTCAAAAATCAAAAGAAATGCTATCAATCCAAATCATAAAAAAGAAAAAATCAAGAAAATGAAAAATTGATAGCGCTTTTTTCAAAGGTCTCACAAAACGAAAAACAGGTTATGATATTGAGAATACGAAAAATAGGTTGATGACAATCAGTGATAACATATTGCTTAGAAAATGATCAGTTATTGTGATAATTAATGAGGAACTCAAAAATAGTTATCAAGTAGAACATTTTATACATAGAGCTGCTTTGGTAACTTCTTATTTAAGAATTTTTACAGAGAACATTGCTTATAGCTTTTTAACTAAAAAATATTCTATGAAATATTAATAGCTCATATAAAATCAACTTGCTAATTTTTAATCAAACTTAGGTTTCTACTTAATCTAAGAGTCTCGAATTACTGTATAAAAACAAACAAGACTGTCTTTTCAGACAGTCTTGTTTTCCTATTTTAAAAAAATAATTTGTCTAATATTACTCTACAATCATTTTCTTAGTATCTACTTTCTTACCATCAACATATAATGTGTAATAGTACATACCAGAAGCTAAATTTCTTGTATTGATATTTAATTCCTGATCTCCTTTTTGATCTAAATCAACTGTAGAAATTATTTGTCCTGCTGTGTTTACAAAAACAATCGCAGCATCTCCATTTAATTCTTGTGGAATAAAATAACGGATCGCGGAGGTATCATTAAATGGATTTGGAATGTTTTGATATAAAATCGCTCCACTTCCTGATGCATTACCTGGATCTACTATGGATAATGTTCCGTCACAAGCACATACTTCAATAGCATCAACTCTTGTTAATAAATCAGTTACTTGCCCTTGCAATGTTGTAATTTCAGTTTCTAAAGGATCCAAAATTGGAGATAGATCAACGTTTACAGAACTTCCGCCTTCAATTGCAACTGTTAATGTGTTTCCAGATAAAGTAGCAGAAGTTAAGTTTTGATCATCTGTTCCTGTTCCATCAGCCAAACTAGATAAATCTACTCCAGTTCCTCCTGAGATATTTAAGGTTGATCCTGATAATGATAAGTTTTGACTATCTGTATTATCTAAATATGGTGATAAGTCTGCTGTTGAAGCATTTCCTGTGATACTTAAAATATTACCAGATAATGAAATCGCCTGAGAATCCGTACCTGTTCCATCTTGAAGAACAGATAAATCTACACCCATACCATCAGTAATATTAAGCGTTGTTCCTGTCAAAGATAAATCCTGATCATCTGTACCTGTACCATCTTGCAATGACGATAAATCAACACCAGTTCCACCAGAGATATTTAAAGTTGTCCCTGTTAAAGACAAGTTCTGACTATCAGTATTGTCTAGATATCCTGATAAATCTACCGTAGAAGCATTTCCAGTAATGCTTAATGTGTTTGTTGCTAAAGAGATTGCTTGCGCGTCTGTATTATCTAAATATGGAGATAAATCTACTGTTCCAGCATCTCCGGTAATACTCAAAATATCTGAAGCGACAGAGATAGCTTGCGCATCTGTATTATCTAAGTATGGTGATAAATCGACAGATCCACCATCGGTTAAACTTAATACATTACTTGCACTTAATGCTAAATCCTGCGTATCCGAATCCATCATACCTTTCCACTGCGTTCCATCCCAATAGAATGCATTACCAATTTGAGTATCATACACAACCATACCTTCATCTGTAGCTGCTAATGAGCTTCCGAAAGCGGCACGCTGTGCTGTAGTCATTCGGTTTAAGTGTAAACCTTTTGCTGTTCCTGTTAAATCTAAAGATGCATTTGCATTGGGTGTATTAGTACCAATACCAACACTTAATGGAAATGAAGATCCACCGAGAACCATTGTATTATCGTTTACTGCTATTGCTTGATTACCAATTGCAACTGCGTTTGTTCCCTGTACATTGGCAGCATTACCTATAGCTATATTATTGGTTGGATTTAATGTACTTGGATCGGTTGAAGAAGCTTGATATCCCATAACAATAGCACCATCATTTTGTGCTACCGTTAAAGAACCAATTGCAATAGCAAATTGATTGTCAATATCTACAGAACGACCAATACCTACAACATCATTTTCTTCGATATCAACTCTATCACCAATACCGACTGAATAATCAGCTTGATTCGTCATATTTCCTAAATATCCCATCATGATAGAATAATCACCACGAATATCGTGATCAATACCCATAGAGATTGAGTATTGTCCATCTAAGAACGATTCGTTACCAAATCCCATTACATTATTGTTACTTGCGGTAATATTGTAACCGAAGAACATTGTATTTGAGCGGTTCGTATTATCAAAATCTGCTAATGATCCCATACCTACGTTGTACTGACCTTCTCTGTTTGTAAAACCAGTAGAGAAACCTACATACGTATTGTGGTTTGCATTCGCTGTATTATTGGTACGGTTGTTATCCCAACCTGCTTGTGCTCCAATGAATGTGTTATAATCAGCCCATTCTGTAGCTACACCAGCAGCAGCACCAACCATTGTGTTGTAAATACCGTCTCCAATATCAATACCGGCAGAATCTCCTAATGCAGTGTTGTGGTGACCATCATCTACATCACTTAAAGATTCACTACCAACACCTGTATTTCGGTAACCTACATCAGAAGAAATACCTACCTCGTTTCCAACGAATGTTTGCTTATAACCTGTGGTATTACTAAAACCTGCATCTTCCCCGATGAAGGTATTTTCATAACCAGTAGTATTGTTAGCTCCAGATTCCTCACCGACGAAAGTGTTATCGTAACCAGTGGTGTTGTTTTCCCCAGATTCTGCTCCGACGAAGGTGTTATCTCCACCATTGATCGTTAATCGACCAGCTTCATAACCAATGAATGTGTTATCAAAACCAGTAGTGTTGGAATATCCTGCAAGATATCCGATAGCAACAAGCTCACTTGTTGTAACGCTTCGTCCTGCACTGTAACCAAAGAGTGTTACTCTTGATCCGGAGGTAATAAAACTACCTGTACTATCTCCATAAAATGTGTTGAAGTCTCCGGAAGAAATACTTACTCCAGAACCAGTACCCATAGTCTCATTCAAGGTTTGTGCCTGCATTCCTATGATCCCAAATATACATAGGAAGAACACAACTACGAGGGGTAATTGTTTTCTCATAATAGATTGTTGTTAGTTTATTTTATATGATTCTATCAAATATAAAAAAATATAAGTTAACATTTTAGTTAAACATAATTAACATATCGTTAAGAGTTCCCCGTAAAAATACCTGTTTTCCTAAAATATGTATGAGTAATCTGTTTTTATTTAAAGCTGGTGGCTTTTAGATTGAATAATTCTCTTATATTGCAATGAAAAACTAACCTAATTCTACATGTCTAAAGCTGAGAAACTTAGTAGCTGGATACTCTTTATTTTTATATTTTTAATCTATGTAATTTCTGCCCCTAACACCATTGTTTTCTGGGATAGTCCTGAGTTTATTGCAAGTAATTATACACTGCAAGCTTCGCATCCACCAGGTGCTCCTTTTTATACTATACTATGTAAAGTAGTGCTTTCTTTTTTTCCTGCAACCATGGCAGCTTTGATAAGTAATTTGATTTCTGCATTTTTTGGAGCACTGACCTGTACGCTATTATTTAGAATTACTACTAATATTGCCAAACGTATCATTCCTAAAACTAAAGATGATTATTCGCATATGATTTCATTGCTTTCTGGTATTGTTGCAGCGCTTACATTAGCTTTTTCTGACAGTTTTTGGACAGCTTCCACCGAAGCAGAAGTGTATACGTTATCATTTGCGCTCATGGCAGGAATGATTCATTTAATGCTCTTATGGGAAAATACGACAAATCATAAAAAAGAAGTTAGATATGCGCTTTTGATTGCTTTACTTTTGGGAATTTCTACTTCTGTTCATTTAATTACAATCGCAATAGTAATTCCGTTTTCGGTTGTTATTGCCCATAAAAAATTTGGACTCACTTTTAAAACATTTTGCATCGCCATTTTTCTTGGTTGTGCAGCTTTTTTTATCATCTATAGATTTATTGTTCAAGGACTTATCAAACTAGCAAATTCATTAGATATTTGGCTTGTAAACTCTTATGAAATGACTCTAAACACAGGAGTTATAATACTATTGATCTTCGTTTCTACAGCTATTGCTTTTGTTTTATTTCTTTCTAAAAAAAGACAACATACACAACTGCATCATACGATACTAGGAGTTGTTTTTTTTCTTGTAGGAATGAGCTCGTTTTTTATGTCAATGCAACGATCGGAAGCAAATTTGTTGATTGCTGATAGTATGCAAAATAGTAATAAAATGCTACAATATGTACGTGCAGAACAGTTTGGTGTTGGAGCTATTCCATTGGTAAAAGGACCTGTATATAATGCGCCTTTGGATAAAGATGTCCCTTTTCTAGATGGGAAACCAGTGTATAATTATAATGCTGACACAAAGAAATACGAAATAACACATGATGGAAAGTTCAAAGAAGTGAATTATTCAGATGAGTTTACCATGTTTTTTCCACGTATGTTTGATAAAGGTGATGCTGAAAAATACAGAGCTTGGACAACAATTCAGGGAGAACCCATTAAGTATCTCGTACGTGACAAAATAGTTACCATCAATAAACCGACTTTTGCCGAAAATTTAGGCTTCTTTATCAATTATCAAGTGATTTGGTTGAACGCGCGTTACCTATTCTGGAATTTTATTGGACGACAAAACGATCATCACGGTTTGGGTTATATTAAAGATGGAAATTGGAAAAGTGGTATCAATGCTTTAGATAAAAATCGAATTGGAGATACTTCTGTCACTCCTAACTATTATAAAAATCACAAAGGAAATGATGCGTATTATTTCTTACCCTTTCTCTTAGGTATTTTAGGAATTATCGCATTACGAAAACACAAACAATATTTTTGGATGACCATACTCCTATTCTTAACATTTGGAATTGGAATTACCATTTATGTCAATCCAGTTCCTTCTAGTATTTTGATTCGTGAGCGCGATTATATTTTTATTGGTTCGTTTGTCATTTTCGCCTTATGGGTTGGACTTTCAGTAATATTTCTATCACAAGTTTTAACCGCGATCAAAAATTCAAAAACACGCATTCAAGTTGTTGCTGTAATTGTTTGTGTAGCTGCACCTTTACAATTATTAGCAAAAGGTTGGGACAATCATCAACGAGGACATGATTATTTTGCTTATAATTTCGGAAAAGCTTATTTAGATGCTTGTCCAGAACAAGCTATTTTAATTACCGATGGTGATAATATGACCTTTCCGCTTTGGTATTTACAACAAGTAGAAGGTTACCGAACCGATGTACGTGTTATTAATTATGATCAGTTAAATATTGATACTCATGTTAATAATTTGAAGAAAGCTTCTTTTGATTCAAAACCTATAAAACTAAATCTCAATTCTGATTTTTACGTAAATGGTATTGAAAAACTTGTGCCGCTTCAAGAAGAAACGAAAAAAGCTGCAATTTTACCTATTATGTTTGAGTTTCTAAAAAAACCAGAAACCCGAATAAACTGGAATGGTCGTATGCGGTATTATATACCTTCAACTTCATTTTCAATTCCAATTGATACGACACGTATTAAAAAATGGTTTGATGCTACAAAATTAAAAGCTTCCTATACTGATGCCATTACTTGGCAACATGCTAAAAAGTTTTATGGTTTAAATGAGATTGTATTAATGAATTTATTGATGAATAATATCAATGAGCGTCCAATATGTTTTGCTAGTAATGGGAAGAAACGTCATCAAATTGGCTTAGAACCGTATTTAATTCAACATGGAATGGTGAGTATTTTAGCGCCTATTCAACGAACAGATCCAAAATTAAACCCCAAAATTATAGCTACAGATATGATGTATCCGTATATTATGAATCAGGTTCAGTTTAATGGTTTAAACGATGATTCCGTTTTTCTTAGAAACGAAAATGCTACATATGCACGTGAAATTTTACGTCAAAACTATTACTTTCTAGCGCAAGCATTATTAGAAGAAGGAGAAACTAAAAAAGCTATTGAAGTTTTAGACAAATGCACAACGCTTTTTCCTAACGAAACAATTCCATACAAGCAGTACGCTTATGCTATTGGAAGGTTGTATGTACGTGCAGGAAACATCCAAAAAGGAACAGAAATTTGTAAGACTGCAACGCAAAATATCTGGGACGAGTTGCAATGGATGACTTCCTTTGATCCTCCATATCCAATCATAAATTTACGTCATGCTTATCGATTAAAAGGTATGTGTTTTCAAATGATGCAACAGTTTCCAAGCGGTATTCAAAATGCGCCAATAAGTAAGCAAACATTCCGTGGGTTTGAAGAAGCTTTTCAAACATGGCAAAAACGAAATTGGCCATACTAATTCCCAAAACTATGTTATTCTCAACCGAAGTTACTTCTTCTAAAATTATCTCTGACAATCCACTGTTTCAACGCACACTGAAAGCGTATCATATTGTAGCTCCATATATTCATGGAAATGTTTTGGAAATTGGTTGTGGGGAAGGTTATGGCGTGGAATTATTGTATAAAAATGCAGCTCAATTAACTTTGATTGATAAATCACCATATACTGCTGAATTGATCAATAATAAATATCCAAAAACAACTATTATTCAAGAGAAAATTCCGCCATTAACACAGTTAGCTTCTAACAGTTTTGATGTGGTAGTTTCGTTTCAAGTTATTGAACATATTAAGGATGCAGCATTGTATTTAGAGGAAATTCACCGAGTATTAAAACCAAATGGCAAAGCATATATTTCTACGCCAAATGCAGTAAAAACTATTGCACGAAATCCTTGGCATTATAAAGAATATACCTTTGAAGATTTATCTGCTTTAATTGAAAAAACCTTTACAAACTATACGATTCAAGCAGTCAAAGGAAATGAAAAAACAGATGCGTATTATGAAAAAAACAGAAAATCTGTCGCACGTTTTTTGCGTTATGATATTTTTAAGCTAGAACATAAAATTCCTTCTTGGTTGTTACAGATTCCATATGAAATTGCCAATCGTATGAATCGTAAAAAATTACTACATAAGAATCCTGATTTGGTCAATAGTATTACGTTAGAAGACTATTCTCTTGGGAAACATTCTGAAGCTACACTGGATTTCTTTTGCACATTGGTGAAATAGATGTTTAGACTTCTTATGTTGTTAAATTATTTAGACGCGCTATCGCTTTTAGAGTGTTGCATTTACTTTGTTTTCAGACTCAAAATCATTCCGTATTTCAGACTATTATTGGCTGTATCATAATTGATATTTGATATAGATAGCGAAAGAAAAAAGCTCCACAAAAATATCTGTGAAGCCTTTTGTTGAATGATGAAAACCAAACTTCATTCTTCTTGTAATGTCTTTATGTCTGCAATTAATTGATGTACTGCTGTTTTGTTCAAACCATTGTAAATTCCTCTAATTTGTCTGTTTTTATCAATTAAAAGGAAATTTTCTGTATGTAAAAAATCATCTTCTGTTTTGGCTTCTCCTAAATCTTCTTCTACAAAATAATGATTGCGCCCTAAGTCGTATATCTGAGAACGTTCACCTGTAAGTAAATGCCACTTTTTACTATCAATCCCTTTAGTTTCCGCATATCTTTTTAATACTGGTACCGAATCCGTTTCTGGAGTCACAGAATGAGACAAAAGCAAAACCTCATCATCATTTTTAAATTCTTGTTGTAAAATGTCCATATTGGCAGTCATTTTTGGACAAATTCCAGGACAAGTTGTAAAAAAGAAATCGGTCACATAAATCTTATTTTTAAATGTTTCCTCTGTAATTGTTTCCCCATCCTGATTCGTTAAACTAAATGCTGGAATTTGATGAAATGTTTTCTGTGCTGAAGTTCCTTTTTCAAACCAATATGGTGTGAATGATGCTTCTTGATAATACGGTAAGCTCGCTACACGACTATCGAGTTGTTTTCTTCCATCTTTACAGCAACATAGCAATAAATAAGCAAGAAACACAATGATATATTTAGTTGGCTTGTACAATTTCGTTTTGTAATTCATAACACAATCCTGCTCTTTTTAAGCCAAAAAAACGTCCATTTTTAGCTTCATAATTGTTAAATAACTTTCCATTTTTTCTCCATGCTTGTTGCAAGCCTTCTTCTTTTCCATTGACAATGGTTCTACGTTTGAATTTTTCTCCTGTTATATACCATTGTTCTTGAATTCCGTCTACAATTCCTTTGTTGTGATGTGAGATAGAACGTAAGTTTCCATTGCTCCACCAAGTTTTGGATGTTCCGTGTTGTCTTCCGTCTACATAGGTTGCTTCAAAACTTAACACACCATCTATAAACCATTTTTTACGTTTTCCTTGTTTCCTTCCATGTACATATTGAATGGTTTCTGCAAGCTGTCCATTTTCGTAAAACGCCTCAGAAACTCCAGAAAATGGCTGTTCTTGATAATACACCAATCCTAAATTAGGTTGTAACCTTAGCTCATTTTTAGAAACTATTACCGAAGTGATTTGAGGACTCACTTCGATACTAGTTTCCAGCTGAGCACCTATTTCTTCACATGATACTAGTAAAAGCATCATGAAAAAAACACTCGCTAAACTATTGAATGGTACTCGGCGTACCTTGATAATTTCCTGGAAATATGATATAATATTCATTTAAATATAATTCGTTTTGAATGTGGTAATGATACTCTCCATCTGGATTATGAGGCGTTGGTCCAAAATGTCCGCCTGAAGCATCCAAATCTGTTGGATAATTACCATCATAATCTCTACGTCCATAAATAAAAAAGCCATCAGACTTGATTCCTATTAAATTTCCATCATCGTTAGACCATGCTTTTGGCTCTAAATGATAATGATAACTTTGTGGTCCAGTATGCGCCGCAGAATAATCTAGTGAAGGCAATGCATTATCAATAGGAACATTCGGTCCTTCTTGATTTTTGTATATTACAGCTCCTGTAACTGCAATTCCTATAGGTCCTAAGCCTGTAGCACTTGAACTCGAAGCCAGGGTAGGATTGCAGAAACTGTTAATGAAAATGATCCATTAAAGTCATCAATGTTTCCTGGCGCCATATTCTCATACGATGTTACAGTTGGAGCTACAAATAATGGATGGTCTTGTGCTGCTGTTGGTGTTCCCATTCTAGCATTGGTACTAAACCAATATGGCGATGTATGGTTGGTCTTCCATTGGTTTCTATTTCTATATTGCTACCATTTAACGTGATGGTTACATTATTGGTATCAAACTCGTTGAAAGCAGCGTGTAATATTGCTGTATCTCCGCCATTAGTTGGTGTCGTTGTCGTTGCATCATCATAACTACCGAAAGCAGTTATAAAAACTACCGAAGCTACTAATAGTGTTATAATTACGAATGAATTTCTCTTCATTTTTTTAGGTATTAATTAGGTGTTTTCTATTTTTATATATGTGAGTTGTAATTCCTCAGTACTGAAAAAAGCATTTCTGTATTTTCAAATTAGTGTTTTGATCTGTTAAAAAATTACTGTCGTCCTCGTTGTCCTCGCTGACCACCTTGTCTTCCTTGTGGTTTTGGAGCATTTTCAAGTTCTTTTTGAGTAATAAAACCATCATCATTGGTATCTAATTTGGTAAAATCGAATTGTAATGGACCTTTGACTTCCTCTTTGCTTAACTTTCCATCATTGTTAGAATCCATGTGTTTAAAAATTTGAACTATGCTAGGATGCTCTCTTCTATCTCTTCCTCGTTCTCCTCTTGGAAAACCTCCTAGTTCTCCACGCATTCCGCCTTCTACTTTGAAACTTTTATTTGGTGTTCCTACAAAAAATCGTGGCAGTGAAGGAAAGCTATCTGTAATTACATAATAATACGTTCCTTCAGGGAATTCAGGAGTTTTTCCGAAACGTCCATTCGCTTCATCCAAATCACCATGACCCTTTACATATTCAAAATCGCGCACATAAGTTCCATCGTATACGCCATCTGGTGCTGAAATTCCATCGCCTAGACGATTTCCTTCTCTGAGTTTGTAGCTAGAAGTCAATTCAACAAGTTCATTACTATCATTTGAAGCATAACCATATTTGTAGTAAATCGGAAAACCATCTGCTGCCCAACCAATCAAAAACATACTATTTTCTTTAGCTTGCTGTATAATTCCCCAAGGTGTTCCATGGTAATGATATTCTCCTGTTGGCTGTACATGTGCGTTATTACAATCGTCTCCTAAATCTACATTGGTACTTAAGGCCTCTTTTGACCATTCCATATTCATTTGACGCGTCTTAGGATTTACAAAAAATTCCATCGCTGTTGGTTCCATCTTCACACCATTAATAGCTATACCAAAAACATATTCAGGTGTTCCTTGTCCTAACATTCCTTTACTATAAACAGAAGTAAGTTTTTTATTTTTTTTAGGATGTAAGGCAACTTTATACGTTTTATTTTGAGGAGAAATACGATTCGGGTTTCCAGCATTTGGGAAACTTCCAGTTGCGTGCTTTGGAATCGCATTTGATTTTATAATTCGGTATTTGCCTTGTTGAGTGATGGATACTTCACTCTTATACTTTACCATCTCTGTACATTCGTATCCATCAGTAACAGAAAAAATGTTAGTAGTTTCCTGTGCGAATGCGAAATACGCAATCAAAAGAAATATAGGTGAGATTTTACTGTTCATTCTAAAAGATTTCATCTTGTTATTTTATACTTAGATGCAGTCTTTTAAAAAAACTTGTGCAGAGTTTGTATTTTTTTTGGTTTACCTTCCTGGAGGAGGTCCTGGTGGTCTTCCATGAGATCCACCTTTACGCCCTTTTGGCGGTCTTAGAGCATCTTTGATGAGTTTATTAAAACGTACACGCTGTTCGTCATTACAAATTTTCTGAACTTCTTTAAAATGATAAAATGTATTTTCATCTCGTAAGCGTATTTTGTCTCCAATGCGACGTGTAATTTCACTTACTTTTTCTTCACTATATGTTGATTGAGAGATGTAATCAAACAATTCATCTTTTAATCTTCTAACATCGCGCATGATTGTCATCATTTCTTCATGATGCGCATCATTCATTTGTGTGAATTTTTCCATTTGAGCTTCGTCAAATTGTAACTCTTTGGCTATAAATTTCCCAGGATTTGGTCCTTTAGGCGATTTATCAACAAAAATTTCATATATAAAATAGCCATTCATTACTAAAAGAAAAGCAACCAAGATGTAGAGTAATGTATTTTTTTTCATTTCCTTCCGCGAGTTTAATTAAATAATGAAGGTTGTTCGTTTCCTGACAATTCATGAAGCTTGGCAAACTCAGAAATGTTAGTATCGTATTCTGTTTGGTTCATTTGATAAATTCCAAAAATATTTATTAAAAACACGCAAATGAATGTAGCCAATTGTAACCTTGGGCTAAACCACCCGAAACTGGTAGAAACTGTTTCTTCCTGTTCCGAAAATAAACGCTGTAAGGTTTTGTCTCTAAAAAAGGGAGACACCTCTACTTCACTGATCGTATCAAGAACGTCCAATGTAGCATCAATATTATCTTGTATGTCTTTTAATTTCCTCATAATTCTCTTTTAGATGCAATTTTTTTATAAAACTTGCGTTAGATTGAATTTTTATAAAAATTTGCTAAGATTTTTTGTAAATTTTTCTTGGCACGAAACATTAAGGATTCTACAGAATATAAACTTTTCTCTGTAATTTCACCTACTTCCTTATAGCTTAAACCATCGATCTTATGCAATGTAAATACAACACGTTGCGCTTCTGGTAATTGATGAATAGCTCTAAAAATAGTTTCGCTTTTTTCTTTGTTCTCTAATAAAATTCCTGGATGATTCATTTCTGTGAAATACGACGTTTTATCTAATGGAATTTCATTTCCAAAAATAGATTGCATAAACGCAAAACGTTTATTGGTGTTTTTCTTTCGGATAAATTCTAACGATTTATTTGTGGAAATTCTATAAATCCATGTGGATAGCTTTGAGTTTCCTTTAAATTTATGAATCGATCGAAATACTTCTACAAAGACTTCTTGCGCTATATCTTCTACGTCTTCTATATTTGGGACAAAAGACAAACAAGTATGAAAAACACGTTGCTCATATTCATCCAAAAGACGACTGTAAGCTGTGCGTTTTCCTTCTCGTAAATCGTTTATAAAAGTAGTTTCGTCCAATAGTTTTGTTTGATTCTTTAAATTAACTAAAAAATATAAACATAAAACAATACCTTTGCGCTTTAATTTGAATTAGATGCGATTACACAGAAATTTGGTTTTTTCCGTAATAGATGGATTAAATCTAATATTTAATGAAGGAGCGTATGCCGACAAAGTAGTTGAAAAGTTACTGAAAAGAGATGCCCGTTGGGGAAGTCGCGATCGTAAGTTTGTTGCAGAAACTACATATGAAATTGTACGTTGGAAACGCTTGTATGCTGAGATTGCTGATATTAAGGAAAATTATTCTCGTGAAAACCTATGGCGCATGTTTGCGGTTTGGGCAACACTAAGAGGTATTGAGTTACCCGATTGGAATCAACTTGCCGGAACGCCAACACGTAGAATTAAAGGTCGCTTTGATGAACTTTCAAAGATTCGAAAAATTAAAGAGTCTATTCCTGATTGGCTAGATGATTTGGGAGTTAAAGAGCTCGGAGAAGCAGTTTGGACGAAAGAAATTAATGCACTAAATAAGCAAGCAGACGTTATTTTACGTACCAATACACTCAAAACTACCAAAGACAAATTACAAGAATTGTTGTCTAAGCTTGATATAGAGACAGAAACAATTAATGGATATGCTTCTGCATTACGTTTAAAACAACGTGCCAATATTTTTAAGAATGATGCTTTTAAAAGCGGAATGTTTGAAGTGCAAGATGCTTCTTCTCAATTGGTTTCTGAGTTATTAGATGTAAAACCAGGAATGAAAGTGGTAGACACTTGTGCTGGTGCTGGAGGAAAGTCATTGCATTTAGCAGCTTTGATGGAAAATAAAGGACAACTAATTTCTCTAGATATTTATGAAGGAAAACTGCGTGAATTGAAGCGTAGAGCACGACGAAATGGTGCTCACAATATAGAAACGCGCGTGATTTCTTCCACGAAAGTGATTAAAAAATTATATGACAAAGCCGATCGTGTATTGATTGATGCTCCATGTTCTGGATTGGGTGTTTTACGTAGAAATCCAGATGCAAAATGGAAAATTCAGCCCGATTTTCTAGAAAAAATAAAAAATACACAGCAAGATATTTTACAACGATACTCTCGTATGGTAAAGTCTGGCGGAAAATTAGTATATGCTACCTGTTCTATCTTACCTTCAGAAAATCAAGAACAAGTAGAGAAATTTTTAGCCACAAATGATGAGTTTACATTGGTAGAGGATAAGAAAGTTTTAGCTTCAGAATCTGGATTTGACGGATTTTACATGGCTTTACTACAGCGAAAATAGAACCCTAAATTATTTCAATATATATTTTATTTACAATGAAAAGAACATTACTTTTTTTAATCGGATTGATATCATTCTCTGCTTTTGCACAACAGTCGTATTATAATGATGTGAATCTTACCCTAACGGGAACACAATTGCGTGATGCTTTGGCTACTAAAGTAATCAATACACACTCAAATTCTTTATCATATTCTGAAGTTTGGGATGCAACAATGGTTACCGATCTTGATCCTAACAATTCAAATAATGTATTGTTATTATACGGTTGGGAAAATGGGAGTGACGGTGATGTTACTAACGATTTATCAAGAGATAAGAATAATAACGGAGGGAGTAACGGTCAATGGAACAGAGAGCATACATTTGCAAACTCTTTGGCTAGTCCTGATTTAGATGCAAATACAACAAATGGACCTCCATATAGCGATGCTCACAATTTACGTTCAACAGACGTACAACGTAATGGACAACGTGGAAATCGTTTGTTTTCTGCAGGTTCAGGAAATTCAGGAACTGTTGGTGCATACTGGTATCCTGGTGATGCAACTTCTGGAGGAACTGATTGGCGTGGTGATGTAGCTAGAATTGTAATGTATATGTATATTCGTTATGGAAATCAATGTGCTCCTAATTTAGTAGCTAATGGAACTACAAATAGTGTAGATTCTAATATGATTGACTTATTGTTAGAATGGAATGCAGCAGATCCTGTGTCTCCTCATGAAGATGCACGTAATGCATATCACGAAGATATTTTTAACGCAACTGCACAAGGAAATCGTAACCCGTTTATTGATAATCCTCGTTTAGCAACTCAGATTTGGGGAGGAACTCCTGCGGAAGACCGTTGGGGAATTTTTAGTGGTGATACTGAAGCGCCTAGCATACCAATGAACGTAGTGGTAAGTAACGAAACTTCAAATACTATTGATCTTTCTTGGGATGCTTCAACAGATAATATTGGTGTTACTGCATACGAAATATACGTTGGCGGAATGCTAGATCAAACAGTTGCGACTACAAATGCTACTGTTACTGGTTTATCGGCTTCTACAACTTACTCTTTTACAGTATTAGCCAAAGATGCAGAAGGAAATAGTTCAGCACAATCAACTCCTGCAAATGGAACGACATTAGCTGGCGGCGGTGGATCAGGAGGCAATTTGTACATCTCTGAATATATGGAAGGAAGTTCATTCAACAAAGCCTTAGAAATTGCCAACTTTACTGGATCGACTGTTGATTTAAATACTCCTGGAGAAGTTTATACGCTAAAAATTAGCACTAATGGAAATGCTACATGGAATTCAACCTATTCATTCCCTATGGGTGCTATGATTAATGACGGCGATGTATATGTAATTGCACATACCAGTTTGGCTGTTTGTACTGGAGTTGTAGACGATTCTGATAATACAATTACAGGTTATAATGGTAATGATGCTATTGGTTTATTTAAAAATGATGTATTAATTGATATTCTTGGAACTTTAGGAGATAATAGTGATTATGCTGAAAATACAACTTTAGTTAGAAAGGCGAGTGTCAATTCGGCAAATACAACTTATACGCCAAGCGAGTGGGATACTTTCCCTTCTAATACATGTACAGACTTAGGAATGCATACGCAAACTTTAAGTGTAGCATCGTTTGATATTAATGAGTTTACAATATATCCTAATCCAGTGAATGGAAATGTGGTATACATCAACACAAAAAATAATACACAAGTTACCGCTGTAAAAATCTATGATATTACTGGAAAAGAGATTTTACAACAAATAAATCCTACCAGTGAAATCTATGTTCAGGGGCTACAACAAGGAATGTACATATTACAAATAAAATCTAAAAATCAAACAATTACTAAAAAGTTGATAAAACAATAGGTAATTACACGTGATTTATAAAAAGCGATACTATTCTCACGAAATAGTATCGCTTTTTTTTTAGCTTTATGTAAAATTAAAACCAGCCATGAAAAAAATTACCCTTGTACTACTTGTACTTTTTTGCTCATTTAGTTCTTATTCGCAAGATACCGAAGCACCTACAACTCCAATAAACTTTCAATTTGTAGACAATCCAATAGTGCAACCAGATAATATTTCTGTAGAATGGGAACATTCAACAGATAATATTGGTGTAGTCACCTACGAAATATACATTAACGGTACGTTATCAAGAATTGTAGACTATGATGGGGCTAATGCTATTCAATATGCTAGTTATCTTAACTATCCTAATGGAACATATTGCTTAACTATTCTTGCTAGAGACGCAGCAGGAAATGCCTCTCCTTTATCTGATCAAGTTTGTAAAACTGTCAATGTAATTTACCAAAATGGTCCTCCTGAGCTCTATTTGTCTGGTTTTTTAAATTATACAGGAAGTGAAAAAGCCATTGAAATATCGAATATGACTAATAGTACTATTGATTTATCAGATTACTCTGTGAAAATAAGTTATGATGGTAGTACAACATGGGATGTAGTATATACATTCCCGGCTAATTCTGTAATACCTTCTTTAGAAAGTTTTATTATTGCGCACCCTAGTCTTTCAATTTGTTCAACTATGATTTCAAATTTAGGAATCAATATTGATTATAGCACTAATCTTACTAGCATTAATGGAAATGATGCCATTGGTTTATTTAAGTATGATATTTTATATGATATCATTGGAGAATTGGGCAATAATGCCACACATACAAATACCGATCAATTTATTAAAAGAGGTACCTATGCTACTACAATACCTTCCACTTCTTTTAATGTGAACACTTGGGATATTGAAGTAAGTAATGGAAGTTGTCCTAGTTCATTTGGATTCCCTAATATGGCTTTATTAAATATAAAAGAGCAAGAATTGAATTCATTTGAAATATATCCTAACCCAACTAATGGAAACATTGTGTACATCAAGAGTCAAAATAATGTAGAAATCGCTACTGTAAAAATATTTGACCTCACAGGAAAACAAGTTTTACAACAAACAAATCCTTCAAATAAAATCAATGTCGAAACATTACAGCAAGGAATGTATATTCTTCAACTAGAAATCAACAACAATATGATTACCAAAAAATTAATAAAAAAATAAAAAGTATAAAGTTTTATAAATATGGTTGAGTTAAATAAAGTGTGAATCTAATTTTTAATACTTTTAAATAAAAAAATTGTACACCTATGAAAAAAATTACACGCGCTATTTTACCGTTCTTGGCTACACTTTCTTGTTTTGCTCAAGATACAGAACCGCCAAGTACTCCAACAAATTTAGTTATTGATTATCTAATTGGTTATTTAGGCTGTAGTTCTTCTACAGACAATGTTCAGTTCATAGAATATGATATGTAAGTAAATAATGTAATTCGACTCACTATTGATCACCTGCCAAATGCAGGAAATACATTTATTTTAAACGATTTAGAGTAATTCAATTACGGGGAAACATATATATTTAAAGTATTAGCTTGAAATACTTCTATCAATGAATCTTCTTTTAGTAACTATGCATCTTTTGCTGCTAGTGTTTAGGAACTAACCACTTCCCAAATCACGCATTCATTTCAAGAATAATGAACGGTGATAATGATAATAAAGTAATTGAGGTTTTAAACATCAATGAATTCTATTTTGATCTATCTGGTTTTAGTTTAAAATAAATCACGACGGAAATGACGTCAATGGTTTGTTTTATAATTATTTACTCATTGATCGCCTTGGAAATTTAGAGGAAAAACACTACATATATTGGAGTCAATGAAATGGGACTCAGAACTTATTACGTAGATCAACATATACCTTGGACGGTAGCACCTATTACTGAATATTTCAATGTTTGTGTAGACTTTTTAGGACAAGAATACTATTTACCAAGTATTCCAGAAGTAACTGCCAAAACTGTCGCTGTATAACCAAATCCTGTAAAAGGGAATGTTTTATATTTTGAATCAAAAAACGGTCAGCCTATACATTCAGCTGCTATTGTAGACACGACAGGAAAATGATTTTATCTGCCGCACAAATTCGCAACAATCAGTTAGACATTCAAAATATATCTCAGGGAATTTATTTTGTTAAAATTCAATCAGGCGATAAAGTCAGCATTCACAAAATGATTCGTCAATAAATAATTGAAAAATTACTTCAAGAAAAAAGCTCCAAATGTACATTTGGAGCTTTTATATATTACATAATTATGCCAGTTATCATGTAATTTCCTGTAAAAATAATAAGTATTTTTTAATCATAAAAATACTGTAAACAACTAATTCATTGCCAAATACATAGCTTTAGTTGCATGAATTTTAGTAGTATCAAATACAGGAATGGAAACATCTTTTTGTTGTATCAACAATGGAATTTCTGTACATCCCAAAATAACACCTTCTGCTCCTTCTTCATTCTTTAAACGTTCTATAATTTGCACATAGTTTGCGCGTGAACTTTCTTTCAATTCTCCTTTGGGCAATTCTTCGTAAATCACACGATTAATTTCTTTTCGCTCTTCTGCATTCGGAATTAACGAATTGATTCCAAATGAGCTCAATACATCTTTATAAAAATCCATTTCCATGGTGTACTTAGTTCCTAACAATAAAACCATTTTTAAGTTCTTTTCTACGATTTTTTCCGCTGTTGCTTCTGCAATATGAATTACAGGTACAGAGACGCTTTTACGAACTGCCTCAATGGTTAAATGCATGGTGTTTGCTGTGATTAGAACCAAACTTGCACCAGCATTTTCTAGATTTTTTGCAGCGTCAGCCATAATTTCATCTAACAAATCCCAACATCCTTCGTGCTGTAATTTTTTAATCTGCCCAAAATCAACCGAATTGATAAGACATTTTGCAGAATGTGATGTGCCAGTATGTTCTTCGGCTAAATCATTTAAAATTTGATAATATAATATAGTAGATTGTGGTGTAATGCCACCAATAAGTCCAATAGTTTTCATGATCGAGAATTAATGCTGTTAAAATTAGGGATTTATTTGCTTTGCTTCTACATTTGTAACTATAATTTTAGCACATGACAACCTTACTCATCAACATCACAGAATTACTACAAGTTAGAGACAACAATGTTTCCAAAATTGCTGGAGCTGACATGAAAATGCTACCAATATTGGAAAATGCATATCTCTATATTAAAGATGATATCATTGCCGATTTTGGTTTGATGGCTGATATTGAAATCGCTTCCGCAGATACGATTATTGACTGTACTAATAAAGTAGTATTACCAACTTGGTGCGATAGTCATACACATCTTGTCTACGCAGGAAACAGAGCACAAGAATTTGTGGATCGTATCAATGGTTTGAGTTATGAAGAAATTGCCAATCGTGGTGGTGGCATTTTAAACTCTGCTAAAAAATTACAAGAAACTTCCGAAGATGAACTCTTTGCACAATCTGCCAAACGTTTGGAAGAAGTAATGCAAATGGGAACTGGCGCCATAGAAATCAAATCAGGTTATGGACTTACCATAGAGGCTGAACTCAAAATGTTACGTGTGGCAAAACGTTTAAAAGAGGCGTATAATTTCCCAATCAAAACCACATTTTTAGGTGCACATGCAGTTCCAGCTAATTACAAAGGAAATCAAGAAGGTTATATGGACTTGGTAATTGACGAAATGTTACCAAAAGTTGCCGAACAAAACCTCGCGGAATACGTGGATATTTTTTGCGAAAAAGGCTATTTCACATTAGAAGATACTGAACGTTTACTCAAAGCTGCACAACAGTATAATTTAATTCCAAAAATTCACGTTAACCAATTCAATGCATTTGGTGGCGTGGCTTTGGGCGTGCAATACAATGCACTTTCGGTAGATCATTTAGAAGAACTCAACGACGACGATATTGAAGCATTACAAGGAAGTATTACCATGCCAGTGGCGTTACCTTCCTGTTCATACTTTTTAAGCATTCCATATACGCCAGCAAGAAGACTCATGGATGCAGGTTTGCCTGTAGCATTAGCAACCGATTACAATCCAGGTTCTACTCCTTCTGGAAATATGAATTTTGTTGTAAGTACGGCTTGTATCAAAATGAAAATGACGCCAGAAGAAGCTATCAATGCAGCAACTATCAACGGAGCTTATGCTATGGGACTTTCTGAAACACATGGAAGTATCACCAAAGGAAAAGCTGCTAATTTGATCATTACCAAAGAAATTCCGTCGTTTCATGTATTGCCGTATGCTTTTGGAGACAACAATATTGAGCAAGTATTGATTAATGGAAAGGTAATTTAGGTTTCTTAGATTATTAGGCACGCTTTACTTTTAGATGGTTGGAAACGCTATACTTTAAGTATTTTGACATGAACTTTCAATTGTTCTTAAAACTTGACCAATACCTAATTCCCAAAACCTAATCCCTAAATTTTAGACACACTTCGCTGTTAGTTTTTTTAAAATACGTCACTGCGAGGAGTTTACGACGTGGCAGTCTGTTTCTTGTTAAACTGAATCACTACCATCTGGAAGATGGTAGGTTCGGAATCACGACTAGAAGTCGGTTATCACTCTAAAGAGATGTTTGCCTCATTCTCTGGCTTATCGCCATCAAAGTGATTATTTATA
>Ga0189286_100267_pt1 | contig 19639 bp, 15 predicted proteins | sample UW69minimetaG_FD_130330 | JGI IMG/M metagenome (GOLD analysis project Ga0189286, IMG submission 130330) | Marine microbial communities from the Costa Rica Dome - UW69 mini metaG | ecosystem: Environmental > Aquatic > Marine > Oceanic > Photic zone | place: Costa Rica: the Eastern Pacific...
CACCAAACGACCACATAGTGCCTTAGGCTACCGCCCACCGGCCCCGGAAACCAACATACAGATGGAACCCAGGCCAATCATGCACTAACAGTCAAACTGGACCAACTAGGTGGGGCTGATCACCTGTTACTAGGGATGACACTTGCGGTTCTTTCCGCAGATGGCAACTGGCCGTTTTGGCCAACTTGGACGATGTAGGTTGCTGTGGGAGTGAATGGAGCGAGTATGGGGCTCAATTGGATCATCCCATCCAAAGAACAACGTAAGCTTTGGGCGTCGATCAATACCGTCATGTTCCTCTTGGCTTTTGTCGTCCTTTGGTTTTGATTGTCGACGTTTTGGCTAGGCGGGTATCCAGTCATCTAGCAATCAAGTCATGCCGAAAGGGGACGTCCGTACAAGTTGCAGCATCTGTGACTTGGGCTCACAGCGGTCCTCCGGCTCGTTTCGGGAAACGACCGCTAAGTGGACGAAGTCGCCGTTCACCATTCTTGGACCAACGAACGCTATCAGCTTCGTATGCCAAAGAAGGATTGAAAATTGTCGGATTTCCTTGGCGGCATCAACCCTTTTCAAAACGTTAAAGGAAGAGAGTTTTGGGACTTTAGGTTTGAATATGGCAAAACTAGATGGTGGCATTCTACCCTTTTGGCTTATAGCATTATACTTTTGGATAGCAGAATTTATCACGGTTATAAATTAACATAACGTTATATGTGTCATGAGAGTTTAAAGTCGGTTCTTTATACGGCGGAGTAGCTCCTTACGCCCGACTGACCCCAAACGTCGTGGCGAGTTCGCGATGCAGTTTACATAACGTAAATTGCATCGCGAAGCTCCTTATTGGTACCGACAGTCCAGCGAATTTCTTTAAAAACAAAATCAAAGGACTTTGCAACAAGGTGTCTACCATCCAGAACTTAGTGACCGTTCGCGGCCGTAGACCTTTCCACTCGGCGCCCTGACACTACCCATAGAAAGAAAATCGCCAGTAATTCAACAATGTCAGAGGTATAGTTAACGGTTCGCAGGTCGTTCCAAAACAGATGTTTTATGCAGGGCTATATTAGCAAAACTGTATTTATATGGTACAAATTCGAAGGTTTAACCTGAATTCTATTTTTGGTGTCAGAGAGTTCGAAGCTGATAGTTTCGTTGTGGAAATGATTGATGGTACTTAGCTCGAGCTCTTACGAAGGGGATATAAATCGCTCATTATTGGACCTGAGTAGACTTCCAGCTGCGACGCATGCTCTAAGTTTTATGGCATGTTGTTGCTATGGCTAATAGATTCAAAGCGAAGGATCAGTGATGGTACAGTTTAATCTTAGACTCTTTATCTTAAATTTAGCCGCCACCGTACTACTCGGCAGTTTGGCCGTCAAAGCAACATCAGCAGATGCTTTGTTTAGTCCCATGCCGTGCCCATTGCAGCTCCCTTGGGACGAGGAAGTGGAAGGTGAAACCTATGATTGCGGAGTTGTGTTGGTCCCAGAAAATCACAATGTTCCAGATGGACGTCATATTGAATTGACATTTTTGCGGCTAAAGGCAACGAGCCTTTCGGCTGAACCAGACCCCCTAGTCTATCTTTCTGGAGGTCCCGGCGGTTCTGCAATATCCGAAATCACGTCTATTGCGCCATTATACCAAAATATGACCAGCATTCGCCAGCGTCGGGATGTAATTTTTTTGGATCAGCGTGGCACTGGGCATTCGACTTTGATTGCTTGTGGTCCGATGTCAGCAGCTGTTGGTATTGCAGCAGAAACAATGGATATTGGCGATGTATCTATTCAAGAACTTGAAACGATGAATGCTGGCGAGGGCTCGATTGAGTTTGTGTTGAGTCTTTGTGCGGCAGGTTATGCTGGAGAAAGTATTGATCTTGGCCAGTTCAATAGCATTTCAAGCGCGAATGACATCGCGCTTCTTACACGTGCTTTAGGCTATGTCGGTCAGTATAATTTATATGGAACAAGTTACGGCACTCGTCTCGCTTTGGTTGCAATGCGAGAAACGCCTGATCGTATACGTTCTGTTATTTTGGATGGTGCTGTGTCACCAGCAACAGCAGGAACTGCAGAAACCTCAACAAAGGTCCGATATGCATATGATACTATTTTTGATCTATGCATGGCGGACAAATTTTGTTCCGACAATTACCCTGACATACGCCAACGATTTATAGATTTACTCGAAAAGCTCAGTTCAGATCCGGTTACTCTCGATCCTCCTTTGATCCCAAACAACATGGTACGCGCCAGATTTGGTAGCATAGAGCAAATTACCCCAAAATTTTTTGCCGAACTTGCCATGCTTAACAATGGGATGGCGAGAGGTGGATATGCAACTCTTGTGCCAATGATTATTGAGGCTATCGAACTCAAGGACACAACACTCTTGAGAAAAATACTGGGAGGAGGGCCCATTGAAGAAGAGGTCGTTGTACATGCCCCTTTGAGTTTTGAGAACGCAATAGAACCTGACGATGTATTTTTCGCTCCATCGCTAGACCTCATCATGAAATTTGCGGAAGATCACAACGACCTAGAATCCCCAAGCCTTTCAAAGAATTGGGTGCAATCTGTGATCGTAGACCTAAGAACAAAGCTCATAAATGGTGAGCCTCAGCCTGTAATAATCAAGAGCTTAGTCGATCTAGCACTACTACCAATACATGGTGTTGATGCTGAAAGGCTCATCGAGTTTTCTGATAAGAATTTATCTGTCGAGGCCGCAGGTACTGCGAATAGCCTTGTCCAAGCAATGGATGAAACGGACCTGCGTCTTACAAGTTGGTCCATTGGTGACATAGCAGCTCAAATGGGTGGTTTTGGAGAGCGTGATGGAAGTCCGGGTATGGCTGTTGCAATGCTAATGGGGATAAACTGTATCGAAGAGGTTGGCTTTACACCAACAAGCTTCGTAGAAGAACTTTTATCTAATACTCCATATCCTGGCTTAGAATTGCGCGGTGTTAAGGACTATGAATTAGCACGCCTAGTTTGTGATTTTTGGCCGAGGCCTTTTGAGGCCGGAGATATTATGTATCCAGTCGAAAGTGACATCGCGACTTTAATCTATACTCAAGGCCTAGATACTCAAACTGTTGTAAAATTCGGTGAAGATGTAGCCACATTGTTACCAAACAGCTTTTATCACGAGTGGCCAACAGAAGGTCACGTAATCTCTGGCAGGAGCCCGGATAGGTGTCCCGGCGATATTGCGGCAGCGTTTCTCGATCACCCCGACTCTGAACCAAACATGACGTGTGCCGACAATCCATACTACACTTTGCCGTTCGATTTAGTTGAAGGCGCATATAAGAATGAGGCGTCGGACGATTAGTACTAATTTTAGACTTATGAAAAGTACTCGATTGTTCAGTGGGACCCGGATTTAGTAACAAGTGTTGTTTTACTGTTCGCGTTTTTAATCGCAGATTTGACTGGGATTGTACGCTAGGCCAAGCTGACGACGTGCTTTTTATATTTTCGAAGGGACAGATCCATGAAATTTCGGCCTTTTTTTTCAGGATATGGGATGGCACTGAGTGCCTTCTTTTTTGCCACGAATTCACTCGCGCAAGACATTCGAACAACTCCGTTAACCTTCGAAGAAATTGGTCAATACAAAGTCATCAATGACAAAATTGTAGGCTCTGAAATGCTCGATCTAGAGGTCGATGTGGATGAATCTCAAGTTATTTCAGTCGATCTATCGTCATCTAATACAGGAACCTACTTCAACGTTTCTGCGATCGATAGTGAGGAAGCACTTTTTGTGGGCGCTAGTGAAGGTCCTGTTGCCGATGTGACCGCTCCAAAGACAGGTAGATATGTTGTACGTACTTATTTGGTGCGTTCTGCCGCAAGGCGTGGGGAGGAGACCTCCTTCAGTATAGGTATTGGTATCAACCAACCTGAATTTGCGGATAGTCTGGCGGGCGGCCCAGACTTTTGGCAGGTTTCTGGAGTTGGGGAAGGGGTAACGCTTAACTTACGTAACGGGCCCTCCACGAGATACAGTATTATAGGAAAATTGCGTGACGGAGACAGTCTGGAGAATCAAGGCTGTCGCCTAACAGGATCCGATCGTTGGTGTAGCGTTCGTGTCAATAGTATTGGATCGACAGGGTGGGTCGCAGGACAGTTTTTAATTGAGAGTTCAAAACCAATGACGCCGGCGTCACTGGGGAATAGTCCTACTGGGAATGGCCGCCCATTCGATGCAACCAGTACCGTCTCGTGCTCTACTAGACCTGAAAAGGCCCAGAGCGAGTGTGTAGCCGGAGTTGTACGGTCCGGTTTGGGAAATGCGGGTGTTTGGATTGCATTGGAAGACGGTGATGAACTGCAAATTTTATTTGAAAATGGAGTCCCAGTTGCTACCAGTCCCGGCTCTGAATTTGAGTTTGATGAAATAGCTGACGTTTATGTTGTCAATATAGGCCCTGCCAGGTTTGAAATTCCCAAGGCTTTTATATTTGGGGGCTAGTAATTTCCTTCGATTGGGCGCGACTATTCAACCAATATTGCTTGAGCATGACTTCACTTGTTTGCCGTAACTGAAGCGGCCCTATTGTGGAGAATATGATAAAGACTACGTCAACACGGTGTGTTTTCAGCTTCTTCAGCGTTTCCCAAATCTGCGTGTGAACATTAGCTAATTTGACTTGGACCGATAGGGTAAGTGACAGTCTTTTATGCTGTCAATCTGCCAAGACGGTTTTAAGATTTCTGTTCCAAATTTTTCTAGTTCGTCAATTGGTATGCCGTAAAAATTGAGTTGAATTGTTCCTGGGATTCCCAATGTGGCCAATCTTACTGATAGGGCCCTTCGAGCAGTTCAGCAGACACACTTAGACTAAGAAATGTGTTCTCCAAGCAATTAAATGCATCAGAAAAGGTGATCAGGAACTTGGGGGCAAATTTTTCAAAGCTAGGACCGAGCAACGAGTCGGCTTCGAGTCTTCCTAAGTCAGATCCAGCGCATCGGGCGTCCCAAGATTCGGTTCTTGTGCCTTAGCTTTGTCCGATTTTCGTTCTGCTAACACCAACATGGCAGGGGTCACCACAAGTGTAAGCACCGTAGCCACTAATAAACCTCCAACGATTGCACTAGACATCTCAACCCAAATTGCTGTTGAGGGAGCTCCCTGAACGATCTCCCTGTCAATCAAACTTATACTGAGACCAAAAACCATCGGCATAAGGCCAAGCGCCGTGGTAATCGTTGTCAACATAACTGGTCGAAGTCGTTGGGCGCCAGTGCGCAATGCTGCTTCAAGAGTTGGCTGGCCTCTAGCAATGAGCTGGTTGAAAGTATCAATGAGCACAATATTATTGTTAACCACAATACCGGCTAGAGCAATTACCCCAATTCCGCTCATGACAAGTCCAAAAGGACGGCCCATTACAAGCAGTCCAATAAGTACACCACCAACCGAAAATACTATAGCACTTAATATGATAAGCGCTTGATCAAACCTGTTAAATTGAACAAGGAGAACCATAAACATTAGGAATATGGCGGAAATAAAAGCACCTAAAAGAAACGTAAATGTCTCAGCCATGTCTTGTGCATCGCCACCAAATTTGTAGTCAACACCTTCCGGCATTCCAATACTTCTAATCTCGGCGAGTAATTTTCTGTTTTGATCTGCTACTAAAAGTCCGGGGGCAATGTTTGCTTCAATAGTGACCACAGGATTTTCATCAATCCTACGGATTGCACCTAGGCGCTCTGTTGGCTGAAAACCTACGAAGTTACTTACGGGAACTAAGCCTGTCTGTGTTGGTACCCTTAGGTTGCCAAGCTCAGCTAACGAACGATTTTCACTCGGGAAACGCACTCTTATTGAAAGTGATTCAGTCGCATCTTCAGGGCGATAGCTCGCTACCTCGATACCTTGCGTCAAAAGTTGGACGGATTGGCCCAAAATGTTGACATCAGCCCCGTACCGAGCGGCTTCGACGCGGTCAACATTGATGGACAACTCGACCCCTGGAAGCGATTTTGTATCTGTAATGTCAACGAATCCCCCAACGGATGCCATTGCTGACTTAATTACATCGACTGCAGCGCTCTGGGAAAATTTATTGCCACCAATTACCTGAATGCTAATAGGCTTACCAGCAGTCGGTCCACCATCTGGCGTTGAGACCTGCACACTAATCCCGGGAATGTCAGAAACATCTTCTCGGATATCTTCAGCGATGAGTGCTGCCTTACGTCTCAAGTCCCAATCCAGAAGAATCAAGTTGATTGTGCCAATTGTCTCCTCGTCTCCTCGACCTGCAGGCAGAGATGACTGTGCATAAATTGATGAAGCTTCATCATATTTCCAGAGCCTATCTTCAACTAGTCGCACCAGACGGTCTCTCTCATATATCGAGATGTTGTCGCGCGAACTTATCTGAAGCTGTATTACATTTGGCTCGCTCGAAGGGAATAAAGTCACTCCATTGCCCATCTGAGCGTAAAAACCAAAACTAGCCAATAGCAAGGCGACCGCGCCGAGAACGACAGCCCCAGGTCTGATAATAGCCCATCGTAGAACTTTAATATAGGTACCGGTCATCCCGCCAATTTTTCGAGGATCACCATATTCGGAGTGATAAAGTGCCTCCTTAGCTCGAGCCGAGCGAGGTTGGGCGCGACCAATCAGTCCTCCAACAACTGGAATGAAAATCAAAGCCATGAATACTGAAGCGGTCAGAGTCACAATAAGCGTTACAGGAAGGGGCTTCATAATTTGCCCCAAAAAGCTGTTCCAAAACAGGAGGGGTACGAACACACTAATGGTGGTAGCAGCGGATGCGATAATTGGCCAAGCCATTCTTTTTGCGGCAAAAGAATAAGCTTCTTTCGGTTCGTCTCCGTCTTGCAGCCGGCGGTCAGCTAGCTCTGTCGTAACAATTGCACCGTCGACAAGCATCCCTACAACAAGGATGAGCGCGAATAGCACAATAAAACTCAATGTATAGCCAAGGGCCCAAAGAGCAGCTACGCCTGTCAGAAAAGCACCCGGGATTGAAAGCCCGACTAAAATTGCTGATCGGAAACCCATCGCAAATGTAATAGAGATAAAGACTAGAACAACCGCAGCGATGACATTTGCCTGTAATTCAAAAAATACTGTACTGACGTCTTCGGATTGATCTTGCAGAATGTCCATTTGAACGCTTTCAGGCCAATCTGCCTGTAAGGCATTTACCCGTTGTCTCACCTCATCAGCAGTTGAAATTATGTTCGCGCCCGAATTTTTAACCACTTCGATGGTCAAAGAAGGCTGACCATTAATCCTAGAAAAACTTGTGGGTTCACGAAATGTACGTCTGATTTCCGCAACATCTTCGAACGTTACAACTGTACCGTCACGAACTTTTATGGGCATGTTTAGTACATCGCTGAGATCCTCAATAAGCCCCGGAACTTTTAGAACCACTCTGCCGGTGCCAGAATCGATGGCTCCAGCCGCAATGAGCTGATTGTTGCGTGTGATCTGACTGATCACTTCATCGTATGAAAGAGAGTAGGTTTGAAATACCGTTGGATCGATCAAAACCTCGATAAATTCAGAACGCTTGCCGACTACGCCTACCTCAAGAACACCATCTATGCTACTCACGACCTCCTCGACTGAGTCTGCCAATTGGTTCAATGTCCGTTCGGGAACAGGACCAGACAATATTAAAAGCATAATTGGGAGTTGCGACATATCTAGCTCGGCAACGGTAATGTCGTATGCCTCAGATGGCATATCACCTTGAACGCGGTCTACTGCCTCACGAACATTGTCCAAAGCCTCATCGACATTGCCACCAGGTCGAAATTCGGCGATTACATAAGCAGATCCTTCACCGGCAAAGCTCTCAATGCGATCGAGACCGGGTAGTGAACCCAATTCCCTTTCGAGGGGCTCAACCAACAAGCGTTCAGAGTCAGACGGACTAATACCATCCAATCCAGTGTTTATAAAGAAAGTGGGCCGCACAATCTCTGGCCAGGATTCTTTCGCGATCGATACATAGGAAATTAAGCCGACAGAAAAAAGCAAGATTAACAGCAAAACAACAAGTCTGCTGCGAGAAAAGGCAGCATCAATGAACGCGCTCAATTGTCTGCTCCTTTTTGAGGATTAACAAGCTCTCCGTCTTGTACAAAACCCTGACCGGTCGTTATGATTTGCACCTCGTCAGGAAGCCCTTTGACAAAAAGCCCTTCAATAGTTGCTCTGATTACCTCGACATCGTGAAAACGCACTACATTATCGTCATCAACGGTTTTTACACCAAGAGCACCCTGTTCATTAAGAGATAAAGTCTCTGGTGAAATAAAGTGCGCATCCACCTGTCCGTAGGGTATTTCAACTTCTGCTGAAATGCCTGCCGGAATTTTGCCATCACTATTGGAAACTTCTACCTCGACAAGAAATGTTCTTGTTGCTGTTGTAGCTGATGTGCTTACGAACGTCACCAAACCTGCTCTCTCTTCACCCGTAATGAATTTTACCCGTGCAGGTTGTTGGTTTTTCAATACACCCAAGGAGATTTGCGGCACTTGTATCGCAACAGTGAGCGGGGTGTTATCTACAAGCCGGCCAATTTCGCTTCCCACTTGAATAAATTCACCAGGTTCAAGCTCGAATGTCTCAATGCGACCGGCAAATGGCGCTGTGATACTGGTATTAGCAAGATTATCTTCAGCGAAAGCAAGCTGAGCGCGCGCCCCAGCCAAAGCGGCTTCTGCTGAACTGACCCTATCTGCCGTTGCAACGCCTCGTTCCTGCAGTTCTATCGCGTTTTCAACTTCACGCTGAGCACGTTCAAGTTCAGCTTGGGCGCGTTCCAATTCTGCTTCAAGTTCCTTGGTGTCGAATTTCGCAACCACATCATTAGCTTCAACATCTTCTCCCTTTTTTACATAAACTTCAGAAATTTGCCCTGATATTTGTGCTCGTAAGGTTGTGTCTCTATCCGGTAAAGCTTGGCCTTCGTTTTTAAAGAATTGGACGACTGGTTTGGCAATAGATGTCTCAGCGATCACAGCCATGGGCTCAATTATTCTATCTGAAAGTGATTGGCTCTCCTCTGAGGGTGGAGGCGCTGGAAGAATAAATCCGCTGACGAGCCAGCCAACTACACCAAGCAGCAACAATAGAGCTATCCAAAAAGATCGGGATGATTTTGGGTCATCTTCAAATTTTAGTGACTCAGTCTTTGCTTCGTTTGTGTCAGTATTTACCACAGTGTAGAACCCTATTTCGTTTGCCAACTATTCTCAGGCTAAGCCTTCAAGGTGAAAATGTTGGTCTGTTTTTCGGCGAGCATACATTCAATGACGCTTAAGTCGACTAAAGATTGCGCAGGAAGAACTAACATCCTTCGACAAGTATAAACGTGCTCTCAGCGGATGCATAACGGATTTGTGCGACTTTTTGCCGAGCGTAAATAAACCATATCCTACGTCAATCAGGCTGGAAGTTGTTCCGATATATTTCGATCGGCAAAGGGTAAAAGGCCTGAAGTTGAGTCATTTTATGCAGAGCAGATTTAAGATGAAAATAGAGCAAAAAGCTACAGGCCTTAAAGCTGAAGACGGTAATATCATGTAGTTGAAAAGACTTCGTCGAAAGACTTGATATGGGATTGTGCAATGGCTCGTTGTTCACGAAAGCAACCTTTACTTCGACACTTAATGCTTTTGAGATAGGAAATTTGGCGTTTGAAGTCGTACCTTTGCCGGCATCTAGTCTGCTGCTTCTTGCCGGCTTAGGAGGCTTAGCGGCGATGAAACGACGCAAGTCTAAATAGACATCAAAAAACATGAGACTTATTTATCCGGCCACAAAGGCCGGCTTTTTTATTTTGGCGGTCTTGGCTTTGAGTTGATTTGCGATACTGGTTGGCGATTGGCCTAATTGCCTAACCGCTTTCCGGCTTCTAAATTATTCGCTTGAATTGGTAGGTGGCCTTATCTCGAAATTTAGTCTCTTTAGTCGCTTTAAACATTCTGCAGAACCCAACAGGCAAAATAGCGTAGATAATAAAGGCTTTGATTTTAGTGGAAAATTGAGAATCATAAGTATGGTTCGATCGATTCCGCACAATCGTTCCCGTAGCTGATTTTTATAGGAGCGATCTATATTTTTATTTTTCGCTTAATTAGGAGGGTTTTTAATAGATGTGTACTGGTATCAGACTAAAGGCTCAGAATGGATCCATTGTTTATGGGAGGAGCATGGAGTGGGGCGCATTTGACCTAAATTCCAATGTCTGCGTTATTCCCAAAGATTATGCATTCAAAGGAACAACACCGGAAGGAACCAATGGAAAAGAATGGAAGTCTGAATACGGCGTACTAGCCCTTGATTTTCTTGGGACTGATTGGCTAGCCGATGGTTTGAATGAAGCAGGTCTAGCTGTTGGCATGTTTTACCACCCCGATTTTGCTGACTATCCAGAATACAACGCTGCTATGGCATCAAACACAATCGCAGCCATGGACATAGCAGGTTTTCTTCTAACTCAGTTTGCGTCCATCGGTGAGGTAAAAAATGCTCTAGCCGGTCTACAAGTTGCTGGCGTTACCCAAGAATTATTGGGCACCCCTGATCCAGCGCACTGGATGGTAACTGACAAGACAGGCGCTTCGATTACAATCGAATATATAGACGGCAAGGTTAGCATTTTTGATAACCCGCTTGGAGTGATAACTAATGCGCCAACCTATGATTGGCATATGACAAACCTAAGAAACTACGTAAATTTATCTCCGGTTGCGCTCCCAACTCGTAAGGTCGAAGATATCGATTTTGCCCCTCTCGGTGCTGGTAGTGGTATGATTGGTTTGCCTGGTGATAATACTCCGCCCTCTCGATTTGTTCGGGCTGTTGCAATGACACAAACAACGAGACCAATGCCGAATTCTGATGAAGCAGTCTATGAAGCGCTGCGTATATTGGACAATTTCAATTTGCCACTTGGCGGAGCAGAAGGGTCTGATCATGAGGGCAACACAGCCAATATGAGAAGTTCAACGATTTGGACGACGGTTTGGAATATGGAAAAGCAGGACCTGTATTTTCATACTCAACACAACCGGCGTGTCCGACTGGTTAGCTTGAAAGAGATGAATTTTGAAGGGAATGAAATCAAGCGTATTACACTTGATCGGGAGAAGAGTCAGGATATCGAGGATCTTAGCGGTCAATTCTAGCAAGGCCGATTCTATGAGAGGCTTTGCTGTGTAATAAGACGTCTCTTTGGCTCTTTGCGCTTCTATTGGGGATGTCAAGCATTGTGCATGCTTGCGATTTTCGGGACAACCTCGCCAAACCTTTAACACCTCACGACATATTAAGAGCGTTGTCTATTTCTAAAGAGTGCTCAAAATTTTTTTATCCTAAATGATAGGTCACCAGAGCTTTCTGGTACAGTGAATATCCTAGAGAGTGACCTGGCTGCCTGAATTGCCAGTTTCACCATCACTCACACGGCCCCAAACTTGATGATGAAGGTGGGGTGCCAGCTCCAGATTCCAGTTTGGCTTCCCCCTCGTTAGTTGAATTTGGAGAGGGTTTTGTGATGAGAAGGTTTGATCAGCCAAAAACTCGTGGTATGAGCTTTGGTTTGCTTTTGGTCCTGAGTTCTACGAATGTTTCCGCTGCTACATTTTCTGTAAATGACATAGCTGGGATTTGGCAGAATAGCCTCATGGAGAGTGGAGGCAGCGCATCAGGTGAAGGTACCGAGTCGATGCGTTGGGGTAATCCGGTTGGGTCGACGGGGAAGAGTGGATACGACTTTGGAGCGGCGACTACACCACTCGACGTAGAAGCTGATGAACTATTTGTTCTAGGGACATTCAATCATTTGAACTTCCCTGTGACTGGCGACGTTTTGGATAGTGCAGATCTTGAGGTGTCAATTAGTGGATCAGTTGAAACTGTGGATTTTGGTTTCAATTCAGTTTTTCAGTTTGATCACTTTGAGACTCCCAACGGTGCGTCCCCATGCGCAGTCGAGTCGACAGTTCAACCATGCCCCGACCTGGTAACATTGCTCAACCCGCAGGACCTGACCCAAACCGTGATGGTTGGAGACCTAGAGTATACACTTGAAATTTCAGGTTTTGTGCTTGATGCAGGCGACCCCTCTTCGTTCCTAACGCACTTTGTAACATTAGAAGGTGAAAATAATCAGGCATATTTAGTTGGGCGTTTTTCGGAGCCACTTCCGATAACGCCTGTCCCACTCCCAGCAAGTGCTTGGCTGTTGTTAGCAGCTTTTGGCTTGCTTGGCGGATCGCGTCAAATTTTCAAGTCTTCTTAGTCGCATACCCTTATCTCGTTGGTTGCGGGTAGAAGAGATTTCCAGTTGCAACCTTTGACTCTATAGCTGCAGTGAGGGCAGGTATAGAGTCAGAGGTCTAGAACGGAATTTTTTATAATACCCCTAACTGATGCGAGAAACCTAACCAAACAAATGGCAACCTAATGTTCTTTGTCGTGCAGAAACTAGTTCATCTATACTTTCAGATGTTACAAATGTTCCCCCTGTTTCATTTGAAAGGCGCCGTGCAACCGTTATTGCCGTATCAAAATTTTGCTCGGGACTATTCCAAGCGAAAAAATCAAGTTCTGCATGAAATCCTATGACGTGAATAGTCAAGTCATGGGCCATCGCAATTAGCGCTTGTGCCATCTCGCAATGTCTACCGCCGCAGGTCTTATTGCCATCAGTTACAAGCACAACGACGCCTGGACGTATTTGATATTTAAGCGCTTCAGCAGCCCTTCGCACAGCTTGGGTTAGCGGCGTCAAGCCACTGGGTTCTAAAGTGTCGATAGAATTTACTATTGGATCTGCAGCGTCCTATATCGAGTGGGTACGTCGCTAGGAAGCCGGTACAAGATATTGGCAAAGTGAGGCAAAAATTGCGGGACTATTTGCTTGGGAAATGAAAATCTGAAGATAGGTTTGTTTGCAGATTGACTAGAGAAAGTATTTCCAGAGCACTATTCGAGGGCGCTATACAACCTCCCCTCTTTTAAGCGCAGCAATCTCTTTGGCGTCGCGTGCCGTGGGTTCTCTATTACCGGCTTTTTCCAGCCTCAGAACTCACAGCTCATGACAAGTTTTGTTCTGTTAGGTAAGCAAACAGAGAAGAACATAGAAAGTAGCGTTTAAGATTGGTCATTTAGGTAAATCAATGCCGCCAAAATCAGAAACCTATCTCAGCGCTTAGGAACGACCAATCTGAGTCTAAATTCATTTCTTCTCTGTCTTAAGATCAAGCAGACAAAGTCGACTCCTCTTATTCGACGATCCTGCCTTTAAAGCGTCGGTCATATTCAATAGCGACCATGGTATTTAAGAAGAATGCAGTGAGTTGACCGCTAATCAACCCAAGGGCAAACAAAACCTGAATCAAACTATGAACTTCATCATGCAGGAATAAGTATTCGTAAATTAAGATGGCCACAACTGTAAGCGAGGCCGGGATTACATGACGTAAGGAAATCATGCTTAAACCGGCTATGATCAAAGCTAAAATCAGAACAGCATCCATACCTAAAGGTGCCTGAACACTGTGAGAATGATCAGACCAATAGAAATGGGCGCCAAATTTTATCCAGAGAATCTTCAATAGTCCAAACGAAATTGCAGCATATCCCGCGAGGATAGCAGCAACAAAGGCAACACTTCTCATGCTCGTTACTCCAGTTCAAGCCCCCCCCCGAGAACAATCGTAAATTCGCAGGTTTAGATTTATTCGTCGACGACTAATTCTGCAGGTACGGACCTGCAGAAAACTAGTCTCAATTCAAAAAGCACTTGGGTAAGAGCTCAAGTCCGCTGCGAACAACGGGATCTAGGCGCCTGCTTTCGTGATATGATGCCCAGACAGACTGATATTTACTTGGAGAGTCGGGCTTTAATGGAGCCAAGTCTATAAAGCTCTCGGCCAGTGTCACTGGCAATCACAATGCAAGCGGCATAGTCTCCAAGAGCGAATTCGCGAATCATAATCCCGAAACTCTCAGTCTTGGTTCGCCAAAAGGCTGTTCCAAATCAGTTGCACAAGGCGTCTCGTTGATGTCATTCTGCGACATCGTCATTGTGATATATTCTTCTGGGTCGTTTTCCCATTTTCCGTGACAAAAAGTTCTGAAGCCCATTTTGCCAAGTTGAGCGCGCACCTCCACTAGCTCAACAATATCACAGCCTTGTTGAGCCAGGCGCCTCAATTCCGACAGCGGTTGTAATTCCTTGCAGCTTTATCCGGCGCGGACTATCGGTTGTCAGTCACCCTTGAATAGCAAAATGTGTGAAAGAATGTGTGAATAGGAAATGCAGCGGTTAGTTGGAAGACAAAGGGTCCATTCATAGTAGAGCGCCTCGCACATTTCTTGGTAATTCTGCGAATTGAGTTTCCAAGGTGGCTAAACCTTAACTCGGGATTAGGTTGATAGCTTTTGCCTTACAGTACCCTAGAGAGACGATCTGTGAGACAGATCAGAAGACAGGATAATCAAGAGGGGGAGGGCATGGGCCATTGGGGGTATATGCGTTGTCTATTGCTGGCCTCTGCCAGTTCTGAAGTGCGGATGCTATGTTAACATTCGCCCCCGCATTGGTTGATAAATTAAAAAGTCAAAGCGATTCTTTTGACTGAAGGCAGAACCAAAAAATACTATCGCAGTTACCGACCAGATCTGAAGCTTGCGGCCTAGCGTGACCAACTCTGCGGTCATCACTTCGCTATCTTATGATCAACTTCATTGTGTTGATATTGTTTTATTCGACAATTCGACCTTTAAAACTCTTATCATGTCCAATAGCGACTAAAAGATTTAAGAAAAATGTAATGAGCTGCCCGCTGATCAACCCAATGGCAAATAAGACTTGGGTTAAGCTATGAACTTCATCATGCAGGAACAGATATTCATACAATAAGACACCAATGACCGTGAGTGAGGCAGGCATTATATGGCGCAGAGAAATCATGCTCAAACCCGCTAAAATCAACGCTAAGATTAGTGCGGCATCCAATCCTAGCGGCGCTTGAACGTCGTGTGAGTGGTCGGACCAATAGAAATGGGCTCCAAACTTTATCCAAAGAATTTTTAGCAATCCGAAAGAAATTGCAGCATATCCCGCTAGGATAGCAGCAACAAAGGCAACACTTCTCATCTAGTAACTCCAGTCTGTTGCCCCGCCCAGGATACAGTTAATGTCGCTGTCGAAACGCCTAGGGTCGAGTAGGAATCTTGCAGGTACGGACCTGCAGAAAACAGTACTCAGTTCAAAAAAGACTTCTTCAGAAAGTCAATACCGAGACGAATCTCTGGATCCAGCCGCCGATTCTCATGATATGCCGCCCAAACAGTACAGTGCTCAATTGCGAGATCATCACTCAATGGAACCAACTCAGGATATCGTTGCGCTAGTTTATCAGGCAAACACAAAGCAAAAGGCATAGCTTTTGCGAGGGAGATGGCAAAACACAAGCCTGACGTTACTACTCTTGGTGGTCCAAACCTATCTTCCAAGACAACACTATAAGGCATTCCTTCATAGTCAGTTCCAACCTTGGTTAGCGCGATGAAGCCTGTTGGATCTATACTCCAGTCTTCATGGATATAGACGCCAAAATCGATTTTACCAATCTGAGTACGTACTAACCTACCTTCTGTTGGTTCTTCACTACTCACTGCGATATCTACTTCGCCGAACGCAACTGAGCGTTTGTCCTCATAGAGGTCGATCTTTAATGACTTGTCTGTCAGAAGGTTTCCGAAATGGTGAATATCTATGCTCATGATGGTTAACATGCTTATAGAAATTCTAAGCCTTCGACTGGCAATGTGCTCAGTATTATCGGCTTTTTGCGAGGCCCATAAATCTGTATCCAATTGATCCGCAATCGTTATTAGCCGTTTGGCTGATTCAGTTGGCTCCAATTCGCTGCCCCGACGCACGAAGAGTGTCTCGCCAAGTTCATCGGTCAATCGCTCCAAACGTCGAGAGACGGTTGCCGTACTTATCCCGAGTATGTACGCCGAAGCAGTCATGGTCTTGTATCGACTAAGCGCTAGAAGAAGCTTCAAGTCTTCCCAGTTATCCATCGTTGCACCTTCCCCCAAAAAAGAGTGCTTATTATTCATACAAAGTACCAGTTAGGAATGAGGTACAGCTATGTAGTGTGTTGAGTGATGAAAAAGTTGCTTTGATCTAAGTCAAATTAAATAACAAAATCCCTTTTTTGATATCTGCTTAGGATGCCTTTCTTGACCCTTCAAAGTCTGGCCCATAAACCTTTTGATGAAATTTAATTATCGATCTTTCGAGGACAACGTCAATCATTGTTGAGTTCTTCTGAGCTCAACAAATTGATCACGACCGCCGAAGCTAGTGAAATTGCACAGCCTACCGCGCTATAAACTGCAATAAGAGAAAGCATTTGCATTCCCATCGAATAAGCATATGCCACTGCTACCAGTCCAAAAAATCCGCCCAAGGCGAGACACACCAAGAATATAGGTGGCTTAGAAGTTTCCTCATCAGTTAGATCGATCCTGGAAAGGTCGATTTCTAAGCTTTCAATACTCTTGTTGTAATCGTGCTCAGTCCCGCCTTGGGCTTGCCCGAGGAGTGGCCTCGTGTTTTCTTTTCCCGATGAAGTATCAGGTCGAGAAAGCGCTCTGCTATCTAATGCAATCGTGTTCGAGAATTTTTTGTTAGGTTCCCTTCGAACAGGTGTAATTAAGCCGTATTTTGCGGCCACTTGGCGGTTTAGTCTCTGGTCCATGTCCACTCCTCGACACCGCCCCCGTGTTCTAACTTTGCATTGGTTGTGACGTTTCCAAACAGTGTTTGTTGCAGCTCAAGAACTGCAAAAATGTTCAACCGTTGAAAGCCTGTGTAAAAGTCGATGTCAGTCTGGATGCATCGCTGAACCACGTAGCAGATCCACCCGTTTGTTTAAGCTTAGAAAAACTTTCGAAAAATCAATGGTTAGACTGGAAGGTTGACACCAAGCTACCGGAGTTTGATGCAATCCCACACATCAAAAAAAGATAGTAAAGATAACCTTCCTCAATTGGAAGTTGCATTTATGTAAATGCAGCTTTGCGCTGGGGTATCTTTTACAAAGGTGCGAGTAGACTAAGATGACACGAGTTACGGAGGACAAGTAATTTTTAGGGTTTAATAAAAAATCCAAAGGGGAGCAGTGCATGGTGCCTTACTGGGACGATTTGAAGTATCTATTAGCACTCGAACAAAGCGGGAGCCTTGTGGCTGCTGCCAAAATACTAAACACAAACCCGACAACCGTTTCTCGTCATGTGAAGCGGTTGTCCGAAACATACCAAAGAACACTAGTGTCAAGAACCAGCAATGGCGAATGGTCAATGACGGAACACGGAAAGGCATTCGCAAAGACAGCGAGGCTCTGCCAAAACGAAATTGCGCGACTAGGTGGGCCAGACGAAGAGATGGAACAGCAAACGATCAGAGTTTCTACCGTCGATTTCGTAGCAGAGTACTTTCTTACACCTAAGTTGAGCTATCTGCCGGTGAACCCGGAGAAGACCGCTTTGTCGCTGGAGGCAGCCGACAAAAACGTCAGCCTAGCCTATGGGGAAGCTGACCTTGCCATTAGACTAGGGCGACCAAAGCAAGGCCGTTTGATAATCTCCAAGATTGGGACCATCGATATGGGACTATTCGCTAGCGAAAGAGTTGGTGGAACTGCATGGATTGGTTTGACTTCTGACCTTGATTGGGTCCCAGAAATGCAAGCGGGATATGAAATCTTTGGCGAACCACCTGCCATTAGATTATCATCGTTTAACTGCATCCGGCGTGTCGCTGTAGAGCGCGGACTGCCCTGTGTCGGTCCAGATTCTGTGATGCGGAACTGGAACGGGCTAGAGCGGGTCAACACGGGAAAGCCTCAGCCATTTAGGGAGGTCTGGAGCGTCATTCACGAAGATCGGCGTCAAGACGAATTACTACTTAAAACCAGGGAGTGGGCACGAACTTGTTTTACAAGCGAAGCAGATGTCGCAGCGGCCTAGCAAGTTCAATATTCAACAATATTTTTGTTTCTCTAAACTTGATGGTGCGGCTATTCTTTTGGATAGTTGATTCAATTGCGAAAAAATGACATCTACTAAGCCAGTAACTAGTATGGTGACTGCCGTGTATGATGTTTTTGCATTCTCGATGATTTTCTCTGGCTTGATGTTAGTAGAGCTTTTTGTAGTAAGGTTTGGGTTGCGGAAGAACTAACGATAGTCAACAGTGCTATCAACACAGCAATCTAGGTGAACCTACTGCGGAAAATGGCACAGACATAAGTTAGGTGGAGCATCAAAACTCTTCGCCGTCAGGCCACCGTGTTGTTAGCCGCTCATTGATCAATATGTATCCAACATTGAATGAGCCAACCTCGACCACCGCAAGTGTTCTGCCTTATATGTCTTCGCATTTGCGGTCCACCGTGATCTCGTCCTGATTCCGCAACTCCACAAGCTGCCTAAAAGCTTGTGATCAGCCCCACCTGAGTGGTCTAGTTTGACTGTTAGTGCATTATTGGCCTAATCGGATCATCTGATCCGTGTAATCGAAGAACGTGCTGCAGCGCCCATCGCTCGTCTGTTGCCCGATACTTCCATCCTCCTGCCGCGACAGAATGAGCCCTTTGGGCAGAAGTGCGACGCCTGCACCACCTACCAAAAGGCTTTCTCCAATGGATGAATTGGATGGTAGCCCAAAGATATCAAGAATTGTTGGATGTAGATCAACTGGAGAAGAGATTTTTTCATTAAGCCCGGGCTCAATATCGGCATGACACACTAGCAAGGGAATATTTGTCCGGCTGATTTCGTTCGGTTCAGTATGCAGATAGCTGGGATGATCCGCAGTAACAATGAAAAGGCTGCTCCCCGTCTCAAACACGTCTCTCTGTAGGTTGAACATGGCCTCAATAGTCTGATCAACTTCATGCATTGTTGCGAGGTAATTAGTGAGAGCGTCAGTCTTTTGATCGATTCCGAGGGCCGCTTGAGTTTCTGCGCTATAGCCCTGAAATGGCCCATGGGACTTGAAGTTGAAGAAGTAGTAAAAGGTTTTGTTCGAAGACGAGAGTGCGTTTGATAATGTCCGCTTCGCAAATTCGATTTCACTTACCGACCATACTGGCGCGTCAGCTCAATCATGTCGGCCACCAGACGCTCTTCATCAGCACGCCTAACTGGTAGTCGCCCCTGTGTGGAGCGATGCTGCCCCAAGACACGACAAGCACGACGCTCCGAGATGTGGAACTGGCTGCGCACATGGTCAATGCAGGCACGACGGCGTGAAGGGCTCAGTAGTTTCCCCGTGCAGCCTCAGATAGGATCAACTTGTCCAGCGTCAGGTCAGATACGGCTCGACGCAGTCGGTCATTCTCCTTCTGAAGCCTCTTTAGTTCCTTCAGTTGGTCAGTTCCCATACCACCATATTGCTTACGCCAGCGATAGAACGTCTGTTCTGTTATCTGCACCTGTCGGATAGCATCGGCGCGCGGCATTCCCTGCCCACACAGCACCTCAACCTGCCGTAACTTCGTGACAATC
>Ga0189286_100272_pt1 | contig 19303 bp, 20 predicted proteins | sample UW69minimetaG_FD_130330 | JGI IMG/M metagenome (GOLD analysis project Ga0189286, IMG submission 130330) | Marine microbial communities from the Costa Rica Dome - UW69 mini metaG | ecosystem: Environmental > Aquatic > Marine > Oceanic > Photic zone | place: Costa Rica: the Eastern Pacific...
ACGGTCACGTGGGAAGGCTATGAAATCCGCACCAGTTTTGTGATGGGTCTGCTTGTCATTTCCCTGTCGACGATCTTCGGCGTGCTGGGCTATCGCTTGTTTGCGACGTTTATGAAAAGCCCCGCAGGTTTTACCTCCTTCCTTGCGACGCGAAAACGCAAGAAGGGCTATGACGCACTTTCCAAAGGCATGGTTGCGATTGCGGCGGGTGACAGCCGCGAGGCTGACCATTATGCGGGCCAAGCACACAAGCTGTTGGATGAGCCCGCGATGACCCTCCTGCTTGCCGCCCAAGCTGCACAGATGAAGGGGGACAGTGCGGAGGCCATGCGTTTTTTTGAAGAGATGCGGGGACATTCAGAAACAGAATTTTTGGGCCTGCGGGGGCTCTATGTTCAAGCGGGGCGCGTTGGCAATAGAGCAGCGGAACGAACCTATGCAGAAAAAGCCTTCGCGTTGCGACCCCATACACCGTGGGCGGCGGAGGCGGCTTTCACTGCACAGGTAGCTGCAGGCGAGTTCGAAATCGCGGCAAGAACGCTCGACAAAATGCTGCAGGTGAAGCTTCTAACGCGAGACGTTGCCAGACGCCGTCGTGCCGTCTTGCTGACGGCTCATGCGATGGGCCTCGCGGGCAGTGAACTGAGCGACAAAGCGCTTCAGCTTGCAAGCGAGGCGGTGGAGATGGAGCCAACTTTTGCACCTCCGGTTGCACTTGCCGCGCGCCTTATGGGTGAGGCAGGGCAGACGCGCAAAGCCGGGCGCCTCATCGAACGTGCGTGGGCAACGCATCCTCACCCGGATCTGGCAGATGTTTATCTGACGCTGGTGTCAGATGAGAAACCCTTCGACCGGCTGCGCCGGGTCAAGGGTCTGGCGGCGCGGAACCCAGGTGCCGGGGAAAGTCAGATGGTGTTGGCGCGTGCAGCCCTTGCCGCACGAGACTTTGAAACCGCGCGGGAAGCGCTGGAACCTCTTCTGGTTGGGGATCCCACTCAACGGGTCTGCGAGCTGATGGGCGCCCTGGAGGGGGCGGAAGATCACGGGGCTGCGGCCCAGGTTTGGCTCAGCCGCGCCATTCATGCTCCTGCCGATGCCTGCTGGGTGGCAGAGGGCTATCAGTCTCATATCTGGGTGCCTGTGGTGCCGGAGACGGGGGCGTTTGATGCGCTTAACTGGCAGGTGCCCGCCAAACGCGACGGCGAGCGGGCGGCCCTGGTGCCCCCAACTCCGCCGTCGCCAGAACCGCAAGCGGATGAAGACCGGCAACAAATCGCGCCCGCGCAAGCTAAGAGTGAAGCAGAAGCGCCTATAGAGACGCCAGAAAAAGACCAGGAGATAGACCATGTGGATACCCGTGATACGCTTCCTGAATATGTTGTGCCGGAACACGTGGTTGTTGCGCCAGATGACCCGGGGCCGGAAGGTTCAGGGTTTGAGGAAAATAGTGCCAAAGGGGAGTCGGCAAAATGGTAGGTCGAATTCTGGGGGGACTGCTCGCGCTTGTGTTGGTGGCGTTCATTGCGCTCTTCGCCCTATGGGGCGCGCTTGATAAATCCACGCAGGAATTGCTACCGAAATATGCAAGCGACGCTTCGAGGTTTCTGACGCTTCCCTCTGGTGCCACGGTCCACTATCGCGATGAAGGGAATAAAGAAGGCCCTGTGCTTCTGCTGGTGCATGGGTCCAATGCCTCACTTCATACATGGGAGCCTTGGGTCAAACTTCTTGGCGACGACTACCGGATGATCACGCTTGATCTGCCGGGACATGGCCTCACCGGCACCCATGAGAGCGACGATTATAGCCGCGCAGGTCAGGTCGCCTTTGTGAAGGAGCTTGTGGAAGCGCTTGAGCTTGACAGTTTTGTTATGGGCGGCAATTCCATGGGCGGCGGCGTGACGCTGCAATATGCGGTGACCCATGGCGCGGATCTGCTTGGCATTATCCCTGTATCTTCTTCCGGCATGCCGCGTGATGTGGTGAATGCGTCTCCGCCGCTGGCGTTCCGATTGGCGGCGACGCCTGTGGTCAACCAGCTCATGCTTTTCATTACACCACGCTCCCTTGTGGAAGACGGACTTAAACATTCCATTGAGGACGATGGGTTGGTGACGGATGCCATGGTGGATCGCTATTTCGATATGGCCCTCCATGATGGTAATCGCAGCGCAACGCGGGCGCGGTTCCAGGGCTATGCCAATCGCGGTGTTGCAGATGCTGCTCTCGCCGAGAAGATTCCAACAATCGAGTTGCCTGCGCTCATCCTCTGGGGGAAGAATGATCCGCTAATCCCTGTGGCGAGTGCCTATGCCATGAAGGAGGCGCTGCCTCAAGCGAAGCTCGTGATTTATGAAAATGTTGGCCACATCGCCATGGAAGAAGTGCCGGAGGAAAGTGCTGCCGAGGTCCGCGCCTTCATGGCGGAGGTGACGGCAGTGCCCCAGGCGGCCGTACCGCCGATGGTCTTGTGTGGTGAGGTGGCTGCGGTTGCTGAGGGGGCCGTCTTGCCTGAGCCCTTCAATTGCGGGGGCTAGACCCCGTTCAGCATTTGTCAGGCTTTGGGCGTCAGACATGGATGCTAGACACAGACGCTAGACAAGGGCGGCGGATCGGTTTAAGGAATTGCCGACCATTTTTTTGTTGCATTTCCGGACGGTGAACAGCCACGTCAGATCTAGTTGGCACTTCACCCGGAAATGCTTTGTTGGGCCGCTTTAGCTCAGTTGGTAGAGCACATCATTCGTAATGATGGGGTCGGGTGTTCAAATCACCCAAGCGGCACCACAAGCAAGGCAACATCGTTGCCGCCGCTGTTCAGGCGCCAGGCGTCTTTTCGGGAGAAAAGCGCCGAGAGCCATACTTTCACCTCCCATCGTTCCATTTTCCGGTCCTAATGTCTTACCCACAGGCTTGAGAGGTCTGTCTGATTGCGCGGGCGGTCACAGCTGCGTAGTCTCAATCGTCTGTCTTTAAGTCACGCTCTGATTATGAAAGTCAATCATGCCTAAACTTACCATCCCTGTCGCTCTTCTCTCCCTCGGTCTCTTTGCTGTCCCGGCGCTTGCCGATGATGCTGCCGCGCCCGTGTCAGCCAAGGCAACGCTGATCAATACGGACGGTGAGGAGGTGGGCATGGCCACGCTTACCCAGGGCCCGAGCGGTGTGTTTGTTCATGTGAAGGTGGAGGGTCTTACGCCTGGCAAGCATGGGTTACACCTCCACGCCCACGGTGTGTGCGAACCCCATGAAGGCTTCAAAACAGCAAAGGGCCATGTGGGGCTTGTTCCCGGTGGCCATGGGCTTTTGAACCCAGAGGGGCCGGAGCCCGGCGATATTCCAAATATATTTGTGGGCGCTGACGGTGTGGGTGAGATGGAGGCTTTTACCTCCCTCGTGTCGCTTGTTGAAGGGCCGAACAATTTGCTGGACGCGGACGGGTCCACTTTCATCATTCATGAGAATGCAGACGATCATGTGACCCAGCCAATTGGCGGTGCGGGTGCGCGGGTTGTCTGCGGTGTGATCGAGGCGGACTGACCTCTCCGCCCGAGCGCCTGGGGCACCAAGCCGCTCTCATCACAATTTGTAACACTCTTTTTCTGGATGTCAGGGGGTGGCGGAGCTATGCCAATTTGGTGGGGCAGCCGCGCTGTTTCTTCTCGGATCGGTAGGTCGGCATGTAAAGAAGGTTGTTCGCACATGAAGTCTCTCAAGTCCTTTCTTAACTTCCCCTAATTTTTCTGGGCGCTCGTCGCCCTGCCATCTACGGCCATGATTGCTGGTGCGCTTAACGGGCGTGGCCGCCTTTGGCTATGCGGCGCTCCACACGCTTTATTATGTGATTGATCTCGGTTCGTTCAGCGCGGTGGCCGCTGACTTTGTGAAGCTCGGCATCTGGACAGGCTGGGTCGCGTTCCTCATCTTTGTGCCGCTGGTGCTTACCTCAAACACACGGTCAGTGAGAGCGATGGGCCTGGGCTGGCAGACCTTGCAGCGGCTGGTGGATGTCGCGGCGATCATGACGCTGCTGCACTGGATCACCATCCACAATACGTTCGGTGGCGCGCTTGCGCATTTCCTACCGCTCGCGGCGCTGGAGGCGTATCGCGTCTGGAAGGTGCGCTTTGGTGGGCGTGGGGATGAGGTGCGGGTTTAGAAAAAGTCATGGGTGGTCTACTTAAAAGGCGGGAGATTAGATGTTCAAATTTATACCTAGTCGACTCATCTCCTTTTTTCCATTAGTCGGCACGCAACGTGCTTATCCCCCCATCTGGTTGCAAAGGTTTCTGTGACCTCGAACCAGCTTCCATCGTTCCCAGTGCCGTGGTTGGCCCCCATACAAGAACACTGGCATTCGTGGCCAACCGCGTTCATGCAGGCAGGCGCACATTTCTCTTGTTCCCGATACGGTTGGACAACGTATAGTTTGCCGTACCGCAGTAATGCCTGATCAACGAAGTCGTTGAACCAGGACTTTGGTATTTCCCAGAATTTTTCATTAGAAATCCACTCTGGCGAAGTCTTTCCTATACTGCCAAGCCAGCCTCTGTTGTCTGGGGAGTAAGGCAGTCGCATGCGCAGACGTTCTCCTATTCCACCGCGGCGTAAGATGATCGGTAGACTTTTTTGGTTCCATGCTTGCTCAATTTGAGCTTCGTTGAATACCATCCACTCAGTTTCTTCCGTTTGTCAGAAGGGTCAATCAGAAAGACGGTTTGTTTTGTGGTTGATAGGGGGTGAGGGCGGGAATGAAGTGATCCTGCCCTCACCCTATTTATGCTTTCGTCTTGCCATCGATCAAAACTTTCTCAGGCGTACTGGATGAGTTTCCAGGTGACCGCTTTGCCGGCGTAAGGAGGCATGCGGTTTCCCTTGGCAATCGGCGCCGTCGTACTTTGATTTCCGATCACCTTCCAAACTCCGCTCTCAGGGCAAATTTGCCCCGTACTTGCTGTTGTGCCGATAGGGGCACGAGCTGCAGCCTTAAGCATTTCCATTCCTTTCTCCAGTTCCAGGCGTTCTTCATGAAGCACCATATTTGTATCAGTAAATCTTACGATGCTATTTGTCAATACCTGTGCTATAAAATCGTATCACCCAACCGAACGGCGCGCTTGTCAAGGCGCGCCGCATTGACTCTTGGAGGCGTAGGACATGAGCGTGGCTGCGAGGCTTAATGACTTAAGAATGAAAAAGAAGAAGTCATTGCAGGAGGTTGCCGATGCGGTCGGCGTATCTAAGACTCACATTTGGGAGCTGGAAAAGGGCCGCTCCCAAAACCCGTCTTTGGAAATACTCACCGAACTAGCCGACTATTTCGAGGTACCCATCCGCACTCTGGTCGGCGAAGATTTCGAGTCTACCGAGGACGAACAGTTGGTACGTATGTTCCGACAGGTAGGTGAACTGGGTCCTGCGGACCGTGATGTTCTGAATGATATGATCCAATCACTTAGAAAGAGGCGAGAGAAGAGTGGCCCTGACGATTGATCGAATGGAGATAGATGACGCTGGTGGTAATCCAGCGAAGTTGGCGGCCTCGATCTTAAAGCAGTTGCCAGACCTGTCTGCGCGTATCCCTGTTCGCGAAATCGCAGCGGCGGTAGATATTTATGATATCCGTGAAGAGCGTCTTGAGGGCCTTGAGGGGGCCCTAGTTGTTGCAGACGACAAATCTGAAGGTGCGATCCTCGTTCGTTCTGATCGTCCTGAGAGACGAAAACGTTACACCATTGCTCATGAGTTGGGCCACTACGTCAATCCATGGCATCAATCTGACAGCCCCGAAGGATTTCGTTGTCGTGCGAGTGATATGGCTGTGGATGATCGGTCTGTTCAAACGCGTGCGCTCAAGATGGAGTATCAGGCAAATGAGTTTGCAGCTGAGCTTCTGATGCCTGCGAACGAACTGCGCGCTTTCCTGAGAAGAAAATCGGGAGTTGATGTCGGGCATATCCTGAAGCTTGCTGACCGTTTTTTTGTTAGCCGAGAAGCGATGGCGCGTCGCTATGTGACACATGTAGACGAACCGGCAGCGATAATATTCTCTCGTGAAAACCAAATTCGTTACATCAAAAAGACTGAAGATTTTCCTCGACTTGACGTATGGAATCGAGACCCGTTACCAGCGAACAGCCTATCGTGTGTCAGCAACACTGAAATTGGAGAGGTGACTGACTGGACGGAGGTAAGTGGTCAAATTTGGCTAGACCGATCACAGGGCTATACGCTCTATGAGCAGACCTTAGCACAGCAGAATGGCTTTCGTATCACGTTGCTTACTGTTGACAAGACTGACGAAGAAAATGACGCGTGGGAGATGCCGCAGTTTCGTCGCTAAAGACATGCACTGCCAATGCTCGCGTTAGTGACGTGCACACTTAGCGTGTGAGTATTGTGCGAAGCAATGTCGTTGGGTCGGTGTCGAGAGCATGTGCGTAATCCACGAACTCGGCGATGTCTAAACGACGCTCACAGCCCTCAATTTTGGCTACATAGGATTGTGGTTTTCCGAGCGCATCGGCAACTTCCTGCTGTGTGAGGCCAGCGCTTTTGCGCGCCTCGACGAGGCCCTGAATAAGGTCCGCATATTCCTGAGTGTGAAAGCTCTTCAACGTGTACTCCAAGAATCTTGAAGCACCGGAATAATCCTGTTTTCGGATTATCCCATTTTGGGATATAGTGTTTTCAGGCTGAAACGGGAGCGGGCGATGGAGGGTTATAATTTCTGGGCGGATCTGTTGGACACGGTTCGCTCCACGCCGGACTGGGTGAAGGCTCTATGGATTGTGACGTGGTCGGCCTTCTGGCTCGGCGTGGTGGCGCTGGTGTTGCGCTACTGGCTGGCTTTGGCGCGGTTCGCCGCGCCGCCGACCGGACGTCCGGCAAATGACGAGGGTGATCAGGTGGCGCGCTTCCGCCGGGTGTTTACGGGGCGGGGGTGAGGGGTATCGTGCACAAAACACAGGCTGTCACCCCGGACTTGATCCGGGGTCTATGAGGGGGTCCGGTCTGCATCTCCCTCCCTATGGATCCCGGCTCACAAATTCTTTGTGGCCGGGATGACGTCAGATGAGTGGGTGACGGCTGAGTGTCGTGGGAAGACCGGTCTCCACAAATTGAACTGCGCTCTCGGCCCTGAATGTTCTAAGCTCCCTTTCAGAATGAATGAGGGGAAGCGTTATGAGTCTGTGGCCACTAAACAATCTCTTGAACACGTTTGTTCAGAAGGGACGGTTGACCGTCCTCGACGTGGATGGTTCTCAGCACGAGTTCGGGACCGCAGGCGAGGGTGATGAGGCGGTGCATGTCACCATGCGGCTTCATGACAAGGCGCTTAAGTGGAAGCTCTTCCTCAATCCGGAATTGATTGCCGCCGAAGCTTACATGGATGGCGGGCTCACGTTTGAAAACGGGTCCGGGGCTTACGACCTTCTCTTTCTCTTTTCCATCAATCGCGGGCCGCTTGCGAGCCACAAGGTGCAGGGCGGGCTTCGTCGTTTCTGGCGGTCCATGCGTCGGCGCCAGCAGGCGAATGACGTGGACAATGCGAAGAAACAGGCTCGCTCCCACTACGACCTTTCAACAGAGATGTATCAGCTCTTCCTGGATGAGGATCTGAATTACACTTGCGCGTTTTATGAGACGCCTGAGACATCGCTCGAAGATGCGCAGGCCGCGAAGCTCACCCGGGCGACGGCGAAGCTCGGCCTCAAGCCCGGCATGACCGTCCTGGAGATTGGTGGCGGCTGGGGGGCGTTTGCCATTCGCATGGCGAAAGAGGGCGCGCATGTGACCTCGCTGAATGTCTCGCCGGAACAGGTGGCGATTGCCGAACAGAAAGCAGAAGAGGCGGGCGTCTCCGACCGTGTTGATTTCGTGCTGAAGGATTACCGGGAATATGAAGGCCAGTTCGACCGGGTGGTGTCCGTTGGCATGATGGAGCATGTGGGCATCGGGCATTTTGACGATTATTTCGGCACGGTGCGCGATCTCCTGAAACCCGATGGCTATGCCTTTATCCATTCCATCGGGCGCAGCACCCAGCCCGGCACAACCGGGCCTTTTTTCCGGAAATATATTTTCCCTGGCGGCTATGTGCCTGCCTTGTCAGAGACGTTTGAAGCGCTGGAGCGGCAGGGCCTCTGGGTTGATGATATGGAAGTGTTGCGGCTGCATTATTACTACACGCTGCGGGACTGGCGGACGCGCTTTACGGCGAACCGGGAGAAGGCCGCGGAGCTTTATGACGAACGCTTTTGCCGCATGTGGGAGTTTTATCTGGGTGCTGCGGAGCTTGGCTTCCTGCACGGCTCCAACATGGTGTTCCAGCTTCTGCTGTCGCCTCAACGCGATGCGGTGCCGCTCAACCGGAACTTTATTGTGGATGCGGAGCGCGCCATGATTGCGCGGGACGCGACTGGGCAGGACAGGGCAGGCGCATGAGGTTTTCCCGTGACCTATGAGCAATACAACAAGTTCTGCGGCAGCCTTCCGGCCACGTCCTATGTGGTGCAGTGGGGTGGGTCTCATGTGTGGAAAGTGGGCGGCAAGGTCTTTGCCATTGGCGGCTGGGACGAAGGGCGCGCTGCTGTCACGTTCAAGGTTTCAAAAATAGCCTTTGAGATGTTGAAGGAAGAGCCGGGGCTTCGGCCTGCGCCTTACCTTGCCTCGCGGGGCATGAGCTGGATTCAGAACTATGACAAGCCCGGCCTCTCCGACAAGGATCTCAAAGCCTATATCAAGGAGTCCCACCGGATTGTCTCGCTCGGACTTTCAAAGAAGAAGCAAAAAGAGCTCGGGCTTAATCAAGAAGGTTGATGTGTCCGATGTCCGGGCACAAAAAAGCCGCCCTTGAAAAATTCAAGGACGACTTAAATTCTCTGCGCATCATCTTATCCGAAAACCGCTTCACACTTTTCGGGATGACGCGTTGTCAATGACTAGCAGTTAGTCGACAACCGAGAGGTTCTCAGCGGAAGACTTGCCATTGCGGCCGACTTCCAGCTCGAAAGAAACCTTCTGGCCTTCGTTCAGCGTGGAGAGACCCGCACGCTCAACAGCAGAAATGTGCACGAATGCGTCTTTGCTGCCGTCTTCTGGCTCAATGAAGCCGTAGCCTTTGGTTGCGTTGAAAAATTTAACTGTGCCTGTAGGCATATTGATAGTTCCTCTAACAGGATATTGGGTCCGCACCCACGCACCGCGCGAGAGAGCGGGTCTTCAACGATCACATTGTCAGGGGATAGATAAGCTCGCCGGCGAACCGGAAATTCATTTAGCGCGCATCGAATGTAGAACGTATCCGAGGATTTACGCCGATTTTTGCGTCCAAGTCAATAAAAGAGGAATTGGTGTTTCACCATATTGGACAGCGTGCTAAAAAAAACCGCCCCCAACAAATAGCTGGAGGCGGTTTCGTCATCGGTCGTTTCCAACCGAATGCAAGTCGCTGCTAGTCGACGACTGAGATGTTCTCAGCAGAAGACTTGCCGTCGCGGCCTGGCTCAAGCTCATAAGAGACCTTCTGGCCTTCGTTCAGCGTGGAGAGACCCGCACGCTCAACAGCAGAAATGTGCACGAATGCGTCTTTGCCGCCGTCTTCTGGCTCAATGAAGCCGAAGCCTTTGGATGCGTTGAAGAATTTAACTGTTCCGGTTGTCATGGATCTTTCCTCTGACATAAGTGATTAAGTCCACACGGGCCTCGTGCTCGTGCGGGTCGCAATTGGTCACATTTTCAGGGGATAAATAAGCTGATCGGCAAGCCGGTCGGTCACGTAGCGCACATCGAATGTAATCAGTAGGTGCACTTATAGGGGTTCTGACGGGGAAGTCAATGGAAGAGCCGTGGGGGCAGTTTTTTGGTATGCTTTCGCACCAATCTTGTCCTTCCTAAACAAGTTGGACTGACTTTTGCCGTCGCCTCAACTCGGCCGCCCGCCAGCGGGCCCGGAAACCCGCCAGAAATCGCGGCGTGTTTTTGGTCCATAGGTCTGGAAGCTGGGGTTTGTGCAGGCGGCATAGTCGCGACGTAGCTGCTCTACACGGTCATTGGCTGCTTCTTTCAGGAACGGTACGGGATCAACGCCATAAACCTCCGCAGCATTCAGACCAAAGATGCGGGCCTTCACCTCTTTGGTGAGAGCCGGATAGCCAAAGCGTTCCTGAAACTCTTCTGTGATCTCAAATGTGCGGAAGGTTTCGATCTGATCCTGCGGGCTGCCCCACCAGATGCTGTCTGTCCCCCAACAAATGCGCTCCGGTCCGAAAGTTTTTAGGAGCTTGCCCATGGCATGGGCCGCGGCTTCCGGTTGGGTCATGTGTTCGCGCCAGATGCCTCCCATCTCCGCATAGAGGTTTCCCTCGTTTGGGCGGAAGCCATTTTCCTCATGGGCCCGAATGAGCCGGTCAATGCCTTGAGTGTTGTCCGGGTTGTAGGCGCTCTCTGCGTAATCCGGCTCAAAGCCTGAGTGATAGCAAATGAAATTGAGGTCTGGGTTTTGTCGTGCTGCACGGGCAATGTCGCTTGGATGCGAATAGGCATGGTCGAGCATGGGCAGCGGCAGACCGCGATGCGCGCAGATGGTGGTGATGCCGAGCTGTCGGGCTTTCTCATAAAAGGGTGCTGCCTGATCCGGGTCATCCATGTGATAGCCGACACCCTCGGGGCCCCATTGTGGGTAGAGCTTCCAGGCGGCGACTTTATGTTCTTCAGCCAGCTCATCCATGAAGTCTTCCCAGCCGGGTTCATTGGGAAAGACGCCGCCGTGAATAAGGCCGCGTTCGCGATTGTCCACTTCATTCATAAGCGTGCGGGTCTCGGCTGCATAGTCGATGGGTGTCGGATTGTTTTCGCGGCCGCCCCAGAGGGCTGAGAGCACGGCAACATCTGTGTCGCTGTCGAGGAAGACTTCCTTGAACATGTTCTGGGCGTCGAAACAGTCAAAGTCGAACCAACCACATTGGCGGGCGCCTTCTTCAAACACGAAGTTGATGGCGATGGTCCACAAGAGACCATCCATACCCGATCTCCAGGCGCCGGACGGATCCACGCAATGGGTCTGAATGTCGAAAATAAATTCATCGCCTTTGACGCTCGCATCCGCGAGTGCCGCATCTTCTGCTGCATCAAGAGCGATGTTGAACACACCGCCTTTCGCGCCCGTAGCCGCGGCGGTTTCATTTAATGCTAGAAGAGTGGCGGCGGTGCCCATGGTGCTTTTGAGAAAGGTACGCCGATCCGTCCCCAGACGTTTCACGGCGTCTGCCACTTTCGTAAAGGCAAGCGCTTTGGCGTGCTCTTCTGCCTGGGTCAGCGGCTGGGGCAGATACTCGCCGTTTGAGACGGTGTCGATCTTTACGGGCAGTCGCGTGCCGTCCGGGTCAAAATCACGCATGGTGTCTTCTCCCTGTCCTCTGGCCTATTGGCTCTGGGTCTTGGAGGCTAGACCAATCTTAGCATTAGTCGAAGTCGATTTTTGTTCCTGGGCTGGTTCAGGCAGGCGCCTTGCGCTCACAAAATTCTTTGAGGCCTTTGTTTTCTGTTTCCAGGGTTTTAATGGCCTGGCGTTTGGCGATGGGCCACAGCAGGAAGGCGAGCACGCTTTTTAATTCCAGACCCAGCGTGTTGGTGCAGCCCGTCTCTGTTGCGACGGTGTGATGGGTTGCTGTGAAGTGGATGCCGCGCATGTGCGTTTCCCAGGCGAAACTCTGCCCTTCGTCCATTTCGATCACCGTCCAGATGGCTTCGGGCATGCCCGGCTGTTGCATGCGGGCATGGCTGCCGATGCGAAAGGATCCCTCGTCCTGGCGGGTTGCCTTCTCCACGGTGGGTGTCCAGTCGGGCCAATTGTTGATGTCTGCCGTCACGGCCCAAACAGTTTCCGCGGGCGCATCGATCTCAATTGTGTGTTCCACCTTCATAGAGCCCCACCAAGCGCAGACATGTTTCGATTGCATATGGGCACGGAGGCGCTGGTCCGCAAACTCAGACGCTGCCTATTGAGATTGGAGGGCGAGGTTGGACGCGTCTTCGCTCGGAGATCACGCGTCCTGCGGGGCTTTGCCTTCGGCCATGTCCTCAATGAGTTCAATAACGGAATCCCAAAAGAAGAGGCCGTCCACATTTCCTGTGGCGGCAAGCTCTGCGGCGCGAAGGGTGGCAATTACCGCAGCATCATCTCCGTACTGGCCGATCAGGGTTCGGGCAGATTGGGCAATGTCTGGATCTATCTGAGTTGTATTTTCATTTATGGCCATCCTGACGGACTTAGGGTGGCGCGTGTGGATATCAAGGTTTGGGTCGGCTGGCGGCCTGGTTCTGAGCTTTTTCCCGCCAAAGGAAGAAGATCACGAGCGCCACGGCCAGCACGCTATAGCCCAGTGAAATATGCGCAATCATGTTGGCGCCGAGACCGGCATCTATCAGCCATCCAAAAGTCACCGGTGCGAGCGCTGTTGCGAAAACCATGAGCGACACGCTGAGCGAGCGGATCGCGCCGAGATGCTTGGTGCCGTAGAGCTCGGGCCACAACAGGCCACCGACTGCCATGGCGCCGCCGGTCGAAATGCCTGCCAGCGTGAAATAGAGAAAGATGCCGTAGGTCGCCTCGACCGTGCCCAGAGCGATCATGGAAAGTGCAAGGGGCACCATGTAGAGCGCGATGAGTGGGCGGAAGCCGAACCGATCGGCAAAGGGGCCTGCAAGTAGTGAGGCCACCAGTTTTACAATTGCAAAGACAGAGAAGCCTGCAGCGACAAGTTCAATGGGCCAGCCCTTTGATTGAGCGAGATAACCCTGATGCACAAAGAAGCCGGTGAGGATGAAAGCAGGCGCCATCATGGCAGGCACGAGGATATAAAAGCGGGGATCGCGCATGACTTCTGCACGGGTCCAGTCGCGCTTGGCGGTGCGGTCATCGGGGTCGGTTGCATTATCTATATTCGCCACGGTTTCTGGGACAGGGTCAGTGCGCACCAAGCCATAGGTGAGCGGCAGCAAAACCAATAAGAGCACGGCGGCGTAGATCACCCAGCTTTCGCGCCAGCCAACGAGCGCGATCAGCGCGACAGCAATGGCGGGAAAGATGGCTTCTCCAAAACTATACCCGGCCGCTGAAATGGTGATGGCTTTGCCACGATTGACGGAGAAGTAGCGCCCCATGGCGGTGGATGAGGTGTGGGACATGAGTCCCTGCCCGAAATGACGCAGGAAGAAGAGCGCGACGACAAACATCCAAAAGGACGGGACGAAAGCAATCGCGAGTGCGGCACCGCTTAAAACAAGAATGACGCTTGTCGAAAATGTTCGTAAGGGGACCTGGTCGATCACCCGGCCTGTCCAAGGCAGGGCGGCAGCGCTTAAGAGCGTGACAAAAGAAAAGGCGCCACCAAAGGCAGACGCGGACAGGTCATACATTTCCCGCAGCGGCATCTGATAGAGGCCGACAAAAAACGACTGACCGAAGCTCGACCCGAAAGTCATGAGCAGCCCAAAAGTCAGCAGGGATTTGTGACCACGTATGAAACGCAGATAGGAAAGGAGCGGGCCGAACATGTCCCCTGCTACAATGGTGCTGTGTTTTGCGCAACTTGGCGTGTTGTTGGCCAACCGTCCCATTTTGTGATTGGTGATTGCCTGGTGTGCACCCAGGTATGGTTCAACAGAAAACAGAATGACAGATGGGGAGGTGGCTATGTCACTGAGAGAACAACTTGAGGCCATGAGTGCTGGATCTGCGAAACGGATCCCTGAGGACGCGCTGGCTGTCATGCGCAAGGCGGCTGAGGAATTGGATGGGCAGGGTATTGGAGACAATGCTCTTAGCGTTGGTGACCGCTTCCCTGAGGTTGAACTTCAGAAGTCTGATGGTGCAGTGGTCACCTTTTCATCGTTGCTCGGGCATGGCCCGGTTCTGGTGAATTTCTATCGCGGTGGCTGGTGCCCCTACTGCAATTTAGAGCTCAAAGCCTATCAGGGGGAATTAGAGACAATTCGGTCTCTCGGGGCTGAGCTGGTTGCCATCTCCCCGGAAACGCCCAATCGGGCGGAGGCGACGGCTGCGAAGAACGAGATTTCCTACCCGGTTCTGACCGATCCGCAAAACAGGCTCGCTGAGGCTTTGGGCATTGTCTTCACTCTGCCGCCTGAGCTTGAAAAGCTATACGAGATGTTTGGCAACAACTTGCCGGACGCTCATGATGAGGCAGGGTGGCGGCTACCTATTCCAGCCACATATGTGGTGGGCGAGGATGGGCTGATCGTCTATGCCCATATTGCCCGTGATTACCGGACCCGCGCAGAGCCAGATGAGGCGATTGCAGCTCTTAAGACGGCTGGCATCGTCACATAGTTCCATTTTGGTGGTTGTTACGCTTCCGGACCGATTAAATCGTCTCTCGCGTTTGTAGGCGTGAACTGTCGTTATCTGCCGTGACTTGCCGCTCTCCTTGCAGGTGCACCTGAGCTGTCCTTGTGCGTCTAGGATGGGCGGTGCGCCCACAAATTCAGCTGTCAGATTTGTCCCTCTTTTGCTGATTTCGAGGGCCAAATCCGAAGCGCGACAAAGTCGAAATCTGGCGGAAATCTCTCGTATTAACAATGTGTTAACAGTGATTCTGTCGGTCCTTTGTGAGGCAGCCTTTGTGACACTGGCGAGCTGCGAATGTTTCGCGAAAGACCCTTTGTTGCTCAATTGCGTGGCATAATTGCCATACCCGTCACGCAACCGTTACCTCGGGTGCGACAATTTTATCCAAATGCCTTGACTCGCTTGGTCTTTCGCTGCGGGATGTAGGGGAGGGATGCTGACTGGCCAGGGGGGACTAGTTTGCCTATGAGGGGACAAACACCGCCTCCCGATCCAGCTGCAATGTGTAAACGCATCGAGGATCGAGGAGGATCGTTCCATGATAACTAGCAGAGTGCGCTCTGCACTATTGGGAAGCGCCGTTGGCGTTGGCCTTATAGCTGCATCGACTACTGCGAACGCGCTGGAGTATAATTTCGGCGGCGTTCAAGTCTTTTTTGACACAACAGTTTCGGCTGGTGTGTCTATGCGGGTGGCTGAAACCAACCCACTTTTCCTGCCAGAGGGTAATGGTGGTCCACTGGACCAGAGAACGTTGCTGGGGCTTGGAGCTGGCGGCACGCTTGCTAATCCATCTGCTGCGGCTAACGCGCCAGGCTCTCTTTTTGTTCCCGACGACTCCCAAGGCGACAATTTTGGTGGTTCGGTCAACGGTGACGATGGCCGCTTGAACTTTGACCAATGGGACCTGACATCCGGTATCGTGAAGATGACGAATGATATTCAGGCAAATTACGAGAACTACAAGTTCTTTGCCCGGGTCAATTCCTTCTATGATGCTGTGCTTGATAGCAGCAGTTCATATGCCCGTTCTGGTATCCAGGACGGTGCGCGGGTTGATGTTGGGCGCGACATTGATCTGCTCGACTTCTATGTGTCGGGCGACTTCAATGTCGGTGAGCTGCCACTGAACGTTCGTCTTGGTAAGCAGGTGGTGAACTGGGGGGAGGCAACCTTCATTCTTAACGGTATCAGCTCCTGGAACCCGTTTGACGTGAACGCGTTCCGCCGTCCTGGCGCGGAAATCAGAGAAGGTCTTTTGCCGGTCTGGGGTGCATATGCGTCTCTTGGCTTGCCTTACGACCTTTCTCTGGAAGCTTTCTATCAACTGGAATACCAGGAACTCAAGCTTGACCGTCCGGGTACGCCGTTTTCAACAACTGATGTTGCGCGTGTCGGTAGCCAGTTTGGCGGCAATGTGAATGGAGGTGCTTTCACTACCGGTTCTCAACGGTCGGGTACGTTTAAACGTAACTGTACTGGCGCAACTATTCTGGGCGGCATTTTCGCACCTGGTTGTGCGCAGGGCGACGGCAGCTTTATTGACTACCGTGATGATATTCCAATCGGGATCAATGAGCAGGTGCGTTTCGCTAACAATGATCTGTCGGTGATCCGCCGCGCTGTGGACCGGGAAGCAAAAGACACCGGTCAGTATGGTGTTGCACTTCGCTGGTATGCAGAAGACCTCAACTCAACTGAGTTTGGTTTTTACTTCATGAATTACCACTCGCGTCTGCCGCTGGTTAGCCAGCGGACGCTGGCTCCAGTCGTGGGCATTGCGACCACGGGTGCGGGTACGACGGCGATTACCCGACAGCTTACTAATGCGGGTTGTTTGAGCGGCGACTTGCTTAGTGGAGCTGGTGGTGCATTGGTGTTACCAGGCGTCTTTAATCCTGCAAACACTACAGGCACGTTTGCTTCTGTAGCTCTTGGCAACCCATCGCTCGGTGGTAGTACAGCTTTAACTGGTACGACAGCCGCGAGTGGTCCGGTCTTGGATCCGCTGGGCCTGCTATCAAGCGCCGCGCTTGATGCGACGATTGACGGTGCAGTAGCGGCGATTGACCTTGATCCTACTACTGTCGGTGTTCAGAATGGTTTCCTGTCTAGCGGCACGACCATCACTGGTGCTGCTCCAACACTGCAAAAGCTGGCACAGATCAACTGTGTGCTTGCAATTGCTCAGTCTAACACAGCGGGCTCAACGGCTGCCGCCATTGCTGCGACGGGTGCGGGTGACCCTAGTGCAACCACTCCCGCTGCAGCTGCTGCCGCCGCTGCTGCGTCCGTTGCCGCAATCGGGTTTTCGCCTTTGGCGGAAGGTGGCCTATCTGATTTGCTGCCGTCCCTGGTTGCGGGTTCAGAGTTGCTTACTCTGAACTTCCAGTCTGAACTGTTCCTCGAATATCCAGAAGACATTCAGCTGTTTGGTATGTCGTTTAACACGACAGTCGGCGACTGGGGTGTTCAGGGTGAAGTGGCCTATCGGCGGGATCAGCCACTCCAGTTGGACACCGACTCCATTACGATTGGTGCCGCCGCCGCGAACTGTGCGTTTACAGGTGGCGATGCGATCCTGCTAGGGTTTGAGCGTCTTGTGACCCAGGGAACCAGTTGTGCGGGCTCGCTTGCCTCAGGTGGTATTATCGGTCAAGAAATTACGGGTTTTCAGCGTGAAGAGACCCTTAATTTTGATATCGGTACTACAGCGACCTATACAAACTCCAATACGGTTGTGGGTGCTCTAGGCGCAGACATCGGCATCTTGCTCACCGAGTTGGGCGCTATGTGGGTTCCAGGCCTTCCAAGCGAGGGTGACTTTACCGTTCGTCAGTTTGGCAATGTTTGTACCTCCGGTTCAGACCTGCCACTGGGTGGTTTGCTTGCTCTTGATGCACGGGCAGGATGTCGTCCTACGGAGTTATCCTATGGCTATGTTCTGGTGGGTATTCTCCAGTACAATAATGCGTTTGGTACACCGATCACATTGAGCCCACAGATTGCATGGTCGCATGACGTGAAGGGTAATTCCCCTGCTCCAATGTCGAACTTCCGTGAAGGTCGGAAGCGGGTCAGCCTTGCGATCAACGGTTCCTACCAGAATACGTGGCGCGGTGGCATCTCCTACGTCAATAACTTCGGCAATGAGAAGTATAACAATGTTGGCGACCAGGACTTTGTGTCCATCAACCTGAGCTACTCCTTCTGAGGTCTAGCTAAGGAGACAGCTGGAGCACTCCTGCTCCAGACATTACGAAAATTTAAGGGCCCAGCAGGCATTTGCTGGGCCCTTTTCTTTGCGTCATCCCGTGTGACATTCTACAAGTATGTCAGTTGGGGTGAGCGCTGGAAGAGCGACATCCTCGTGTAACTAGAGAGGGACTTTTATGAAAAAGACGACCGCCATGGTCTCGCTTTTTGCAGCCAGCGCTATTGCGACGGGTGCAATGGCAGCAGTGCCTGACGCACAAGTTAGCCGTCTGGGTGCAGATCTAACGCCTGTTGGTGCTGAGAAAGCCGGTAGCGGCGACATTCCTGCTTGGACGGGCGGCCTGCCAGCCGTACCCAGTAGTGTGTCCTATACACCGGGTGATAAGCTGCCCAACCCGTTCGCAAGTGACAGTGCTAAGTTCACGATCACCGGCGCGAATATGGCTCAGTATGACCAATACCTGACAGATGGATATCGTGCGCTTTTGAGCACCTATCCTTCCTATAAGATGGACGTGTATCCAACGCGCCGTTCTTGCGCCTATCCTGACAATGTTTACGCTGCAACGCGCTCAAACGCTGCAGTTGGGACACTTGTTGGTGGCGGTAATGGTGTGGGTAAAGCCATTATGGGCTTCCCATTCCCAATCCCGAACAATGCGCTTGAAATCATCTGGAACCATACACTCCGATTCCGTTCCTTCAAGCTTACTCGACAGTTTACGGCGGCAGCTGTAACGCGTTCGGGTGACTACACGCTCCAGACGGTTCAGGACGAAGCTATTCTGCAATGGTCGGATCCGTCCAAAACCGCTGCTGAGGATCTTGGCAACATCTCGATCTACTATATCGCCAACACAGTTGCTCCTGCGCGGTCTGCTGGCAACGTGATCCTGGTGCATGAAACTTTGGACCGTTCAATCGATCCGCGCAAAGCCTGGTCTTATAGCCCGGGTACACGCCGGGTTCGTCGTGCGCCAAATATTGCTTATGACAATCCTGGGACTAACTCTGACGGCCTGAGCACATCGGATTCTTTCGATGGCTATAATGGTGCGCCAGACCGCTATAACTGGACTGTGCTCGGCAAAGAAACGAAGCTCATCGCCTTCAACAATTACGATGCTGAAGCGACTCCTTACGACAGTTTCATTGCTCCCCTTCACGTCAACCAAGATGTTGTTCGCTATGAAATGGCGCGCACCTGGCGGATTGAAGCGACTCTTAAGGCTGGCAACCGCCACGTCTATGGTCGTCGCGTGAAAACGATCAACGAAGACAGTTGGGCAATTTCGTCTTCTGACATGTATGACGCACGTGGTGAGTTGTGGCGTGTTCAGGAACTGCACCAGTTGCAGCGCTATCAGATTCCGCTTTGCGGGACTGCAGCGGAGATTGTTTATGACCTTCAGGCTGGACGTTATCTTTCGCTGGCAATGACCAATGAAGAACCGCAGATCAACTATTTTGCGGATGAGCTTGATGCAAACCGGTACACACCGGCGTCCATTCGTCAGCTCGGCGTTCGCTAATTTGCGATGCGCATGAGGCCTGCGAGGCTCTCATCAGACTCAGCCCTGGAGCAAATTTTGCACCGGGGCTTTTTTGTTACGAAGATTTAATAAATGCCCATGCGAAATACACGGATTTCTGGGATTTTCTCTCCCCAATATGACCGATCCGTAGGACCTATTCGCCTTCAGACTATGTTAC
>Ga0189286_100273_pt1 | contig 19120 bp, 21 predicted proteins | sample UW69minimetaG_FD_130330 | JGI IMG/M metagenome (GOLD analysis project Ga0189286, IMG submission 130330) | Marine microbial communities from the Costa Rica Dome - UW69 mini metaG | ecosystem: Environmental > Aquatic > Marine > Oceanic > Photic zone | place: Costa Rica: the Eastern Pacific...
AAATAATCACTTTGATGGCGATAAGCCAGAGAATGAGGCAAACATCTCTTTAGAGTGATAACCGACTTCTAGTCGTGATTCCGAACCTACCATCTTCCAGATGGTAGTGATTCAGTTTTGTTTCAATTCCTTTATATCAGATAAGTCCAGAAACTTTTAAATTAAATACTATATTCGAGTGGGTACCATGTTCGCCTTTTATGTCATGTGGTTGCTTTGGATAAATGCCTTTACTTATTATTTTGAAATTTTTAATACCTCTAATCTTTTCAAAATCACATACATAAAAAAGGAATTTAAATAATTTTAAAAAATACTTTGTATAGGGATTTAAATAGCTTATATTTGCATCCGCAAAACAAATGGTGATTGTAGCTCAGCTGGTTAGAGCGCTGGATTGTGGTTCCAGAGGTCGCCGGTTCGAACCCGGTCTTTCACCCTTTATAAACACTAGAAAAGCCAAGTTGTATGACTTGGCTTTTTTTGTTTCTGTACAACATATGTGCAACATTTACATGCTAAGTAGACAACTTATCTTTTTCTATTTAATTTACTGAAAAATATATAGTCATCTATCTTCTAAGCAGACAGTCACAGGTTCGAATCCTGTCGCGATCACAACAGCACTATAACAAATAGTGAAAAAACCTTGCAAACTATATGATTTGCAAGGTTTTGTAGTTTTTACACCCTAATAAAATTTGCTATTATTTCGCATATTTTAGGTTCGCAAATCGGTCAGCATTTCAAAAGCAAAAAAAATGCTAACCGAATAAGTATCTAAGTAACAGTATTTCAGTTAGTTGTGATTTTATTTTCGTCTTAATTATTGTTTAATTTAAAGACAACAACTATGAGAACACAATCTTCTTTCGCTCTTTTGTTTTTGATAGAAGCACCAAGAACAAAAGACAATCAAGGTATGGTTTATGCACGAGTTACCGTTAACAGAAAACGAGTTAACATAAGCCTTAAACGAAAAGTAAACATTTCCGATTGGGATTCTACTTCAGGAAAAGTAAAAGGCAACAATCAACAAGCCAAATTATTCAACAAGTATCTGCAGCAAGTTCGTAATAAAGTGTACGAAGCTTACGAAGAGCTTGTAATGGAAAAGAAGCTTATCACTGCCCAAGCAATCAAATCAAGATTTTTAGGTGAAGATGGTCAACATAAAAGTATGTTAGAGCTGTTTGAGTATCACAATGAGATAATGGAAAAACAACTTCATAAAGATACTATGAAACACTATCGTACAACTCAAAAATATTTAAAAATGTTTATGTCCGAGAAGCACAAAACAAATGATGTGTTTCTAGATGCTTTAAACTACGCATTTATAGTAGATTTCGAACACTTTTTAAAAGCCTACCAACCAAACGACCACCAAAGAAAGATAAACAACAATACAGCTATGAAACACCTTCAAAGGTTACGTAAAATAGTAACAATGGCGTATCATTTAGAATGGATAAATAAAGACCCTTTTGTACGTTTTAAATCATCTTTCGAGAAAAAGGAAAGAGAATTTTTATCAGAGCAAGAATTAAAAAACTTAGAAGAATTTCACAGCGATATAGAAAGAATAAATGTTGTTAAGGACTTATTTGTATTCAGTTGTTATACAGGTATTTCGTTTATAGATATGAATAAACTAACTAGAGACAATATTGTAAAGGGAATTGATGGTAACGATTGGATAATCACAAAAAGACAGAAAACAAAAACATCTGTCAAAATTCCACTATTAGAAAAAGCAAAAGAACTTATCTATAAATATGAAAATCATCCAAGAGTAATTTCATCTAACAGTTTATTTCCTGTGCTTTCAAATCAAAAAATAAATAGTTACTTAAAAGAAATAGCCAATTTATGTGGTATTAAAAAGAATCTAACCTTTCATATGGCTAGACATACATTTGCTACTACAATTACATTAAGTAATGGTGTTCCAATAGAAACAGTTTCAAAACTTTTAGGTCATACTAAAATTGCTACAACTCAAATTTATGCTAGAGTAATAGAACGCAAGGTTAGTGAAGATATGAATGTTTTAAAAAATAAATTGTCTAGCGCTTATACTAAAAACAGAAAAGCAAACTAAACACTCAAAAAACATTTTAATTCTTTAGAAGTATTATCTGTTTTCCAAACGGAAATAATATTGCGTTTAAATTCTTTATCAGCCAGAGGCACATATACAACAGTATCAGAATGTGTCTTTGGTTTAGCCATAAGAGAGATACCTAAATTTGAGCCTACCAGTGAAGTAAGCATATCACTATGATTAGCTTTAAATACTACATTTAGATTTAAATTCTGTTGCTCAAACGCCTCTAAAACTTGTTTATTAAGCACACAATTTCCGTGTTCTATAAAAGGTAGATTATTGAGTTCTTCAAGTTTTAGTTGACTTTTATTATTAAGCTCATGTGTCTTACACAGCATAACATCAAGCTTTTCTTCGTAAACAAATTGTTTTGAAAACAAGCTATCATCTATTAGTTCATCTTGAATAAAGATGATGTCGAATTCTTGTTTTTTTAGACGCTCAAGCAATTCGTTTTGATTATCCTCTATAAGCTCAAAATTATAAGCTTCATAGAGTTCTTTAAATTTTTTCAAAACTGGCACAACAGCATCAGTATGATGAATTGTATTAAGCAATCCTATCTTCAAAGTTTTGTTACTATTCTCTTTAAATGAAACCTCAACATTGTTCCATAATGCTAGTAATTCTTTTGCCTTTGGCAGCAAAATCTCACCTTGTTTAGTTAGGTTAACATTTCGCTTGTCCCTATAAAAAAGCTTACAATCTAATTCTTGCTCTAACTTTTTAATTCCTGCTGAGAATGTCGACTGTACGACAAAGTTCTTTTCAGCAGCCTTTGTAAAATTTTTATACTCTGCTAGAGTCACGAAATATCTAATAAACTGAAGATTCATAATCCAAATATTTCCTGCAAAGATATTAATAAATCGTAATAATCGATTTATTTCATCTAAAAATTCTGTTTTTTAGATAAATAAAGTCGTCGTTACTTTGTACTAACAAAATTATAAACGACATGAAAAAACAATTTTTTGTAGTTGCAGAACTAATTGCACAAGAAGGAAAATTTGAAGAATTAAAACAAATCTTTGAAGAATTAGCAGAAGAAACAAGAAAGGAAAAAGGAGCTGTAGAGTACTTTTTTATAGAAGACCAGTCTAAACCAAACACACTTCTTTCTATAGAGAAATGGGAAAACACTGATGAAGAGGCAAAACACTGGGAAACACCTCATTTACAGAAAGCATTAACAAATGCAGATAGAATTATGGTAAACAACAGAGCTATAATACATAAAGGATTCAAAATTATATAAAAATAGAAAACAATGAGTAAAACAATATTAATTACAGGAGCTGGTTCAGGACTTGGTGAAGGTGCCGCTTTCGGATTAGCAAAATTAGGTCATAAAGTAATTGCTACAGTTGAAAACTGGCCACAAAGAACATATCTTTTAAATAAAGCTAAAGAAGAAAATGTAGATATAATTATTGAGAAATTAGATTATTTAAATGATGATGATATAGACACTATCGTTAGAAAGTATGGAGATCAAGTAGATATCATAAATCTAAATGCAGCGACTGGAGAAACTGGACCAGTAGCAGAAATTCCAGTAAAACGAATTAAAAATGTGTTCGAGGTAAACGTCTTTAAAACTATCGAAATAGCACAACGTTTTGCTAAGCTCTTTGTAGAAAAGGAAAAAGGTAAAATTATATTTACGTCATCAATAGCTGGATTTTTTACATTCGAATTTTTAGGACCTTACGTAGCATCTAAACACGCCTTAGAAGGCTTAGTGCAAACAATGCAAATTGAATTAGAAGGCACAGGAGTAACTGTTGCTACAATTAATCCTGGACCATTTAGTACAGGATTTAATCATAGAATGTACGATACTGTTGACCAATGGTTTGACCCTAAAGCTAATTTTTCTAATTCAGATGCAATAAAGAAAGTGCAAGAACTTTTTGCCACAGGAGGTATAGAGTTTGACCCACAAGGAATGATTGATTATATGATTGAAAAAATTCCTGCAGATAAGCACAAATTTAGAAACGTATACCCTGATGATGTGCTTAAAGATGTCAACGATTATCAAGCATTATTATGGGAAAAAGAAGTAGGTGAATAACCTTTTTATTTAATGTCAAATTACAAATACTCGGTTAACTTAAATTTACCGAGTATTTTTGTTTTAGTATAATGTACAAATCAATCACATCCTCTCAGTTACAAGCATCGTTTCGTTACTTTAGAAGTCACGATTTTTTGCGCTCATTAGCTATGACTTTACTTATGGTAAGCTCTGGTTATCTACTTTCTATAATAGGCTTAAACCAATGGATAGCAGGTACATGTATTGGTATTTTACTTTTAAATTTCAACGATATACAAGGTAGTTTTACTTATCGTTTAAAGGCGATGATTTTTAACTCATTTTTAAATGCAATTATAGTTATTGTTATTAATGTTTTACAGTTTTCATTGCCCTTAGTTTTAGTATCTATAGCAGTAATATCTTTCACCTTATATCTATTAGCAGTGTTTGGTAAACGTGGTGAGGTTTTTGCGTTTTCAGCTTCGTTGGGAGTAGTTTTAAGTCTTGTGAGGCAATACCAAGGAGTAGATTTAATATACTATGCTATTGCAGTTTTATCAGGTGGACTTCTCTATACTATTATATCCTGTATTTATCATTTATTAACAAGAAAAAGACAAATAAATGAACAACTTGGTGAATTAGCAAAACTTACTTCTGATTATTTAGAACATCGAATTTTACTTGCAAAACAGTCAAATTTTAAAGAAGAGGTAAATCAAAAATTACTCGACTTACAAGTAGCTATTATTGAGAAACAAGAAAAAATAGGAACATTAATACTATCGGATAGTAAAATAAATCATCATAATAGTTCTCGTAATAGGCAAATGTTTTTACTTAAAGGACTCATTGATATTATGGAATTAGCAGTCGCTAATCCATCTAATCTTGCTAAAATTAAATCACTTCCAGATGTTACCTCTCAAACATTTGAATCATTTTTAGAGCTTGCAGAACAAATAGCACAAAGACTAGTAGGATTTGCTCAAGAATTAAGAAGCTTTAAAATAAACACTATAGATTCTAAACCGATAGAGTACTTTAAAACTGAAGATACTATTCAAAATTATTTGAATGAAATAGGATTACCTAGAGCACGCGAAGGTGTCTTGCTAATGACTAATTTACTCGATTACTACAAATTACAAATAAACCGCTTGGTAGCTATAGAAACTATGATAGGTACACCAAATAGTCATAATGAGCTTGCCTTGTCACATTTTCAGCAGACTCAGTTTTTAAAAAATGAAGTTTATAGTTTAAAACAGTTAAGAGCTAATTTAACTATAAAATCACCAGTATTCAGACAAGCTGCTCGTATGTCTATGGCATTGGTTATGGGATATCTAGTTGGTTATGTATTAAATGTTGAGAAAGTGTACTGGATAATGTTAACCATATTGCTAGTGCTACGTTTTAGCTATGGTATAACATTAAAAAGAGCTAAAATGAGAGTTTTAGGAACAAGTATTGGTGCACTTTTAGCACTATTATTAGTTCAGTTTTCTACTTCAATACCGTATTTCGTCTTATTGGCAGTCTTGGGTATGGTGTTTTCTTTTTCATTACTAGAAAGAAACTATATGTTGGCATCATTGGCAATAACCATTTGTGTTGTCTTTGCATTTGGTTTGATAGACCCAAATGTATACTCGGTAATTCAGTTTAGATTTATTGATACACTCATAGGTTCATTGGTTTCTATATTAGTAGCTTATTCAATTTTTCCGTTTTGGGAAGTTTACTCATTAAAGAAAAATATTTTTAAAGCACTCACAGCAAATCAACTGTTTTTGCAAAATATATTAGTGTCAAATCAAAACGACACTCAATATAGGTTGAAACGTAAATCAGCATTTCTTAATAGTAGCATATTAAATGCTAATTTTCAACGATATAAACAAGACCCACATCACAAACAAAAAAAATCAAATGTACCTTATGATTTAGTTACTTTAAATCATACACTTGTTGCTACAGTTACTAATTTGGGGAATTATTTGAAAGAACGTAGTATTCCAAAAATTGAGATGCTTCTAGTAGATATCTCAGTAGATTTAGACAACAATTTTAAGTCTATTTTAGCTTCAATAGACCATCAAGAAAACACACAACCATATTTAAAACTTCAACAATATTGGGAAAGACTAGAAACAAAGCGTAATAAAGAATATAACGCTGGTCAAATTATTATTGAACCAGAGTTCAAACAAGAATTACAAGATGTGCAAATGATTCAAAACGAAATCGAACGCATTAAAATGCTTTTACGGTCTATTAGAAATATTATAACTACTTCATTTTAAAGATGTTTCATTTTTAAATTATATAAAATCTAATTTATCGATTATTAACATCTAAAAAATCTGTTTCCTAGATTTATATGTTCGCCGTTACTTTGCATTGTAAATAAAAAACAATAGCAGAGATGAAACATATACATTTAGTTAACGGACACGAATACTACGAGTTTGCTCAGGGAAAATACAATCAAACATTATTTGATGTACACGAAAGAGTATTAGGTAAACACTTCAAATTAACCAAGACAATTATCAATTATGGTTATGATGTTGCTCAAGAACAAGAACATTTCAAAAATGCAGATTTAGTCATTTTTCAATTTCCTATTTACTGGTTTAGTGCACCAGCATTATTTAAAAAATATATGGATGAAGTTTATGCTTATGGTGTATTCTTTGGTATGGGAAGCGAATCTAACAATTCAGACAAACCTCAAAAATATGGCTTTAGTAATGGTCTAATGAATGGTAAAAGGTACATGCTTTCTATCACCACAAATGCACCTGAAGAAGCTTATGGTGACCCTGATGGTTTCTTCGAAGGAAAAGATTTAGAAGAATTCTTATTTAATATCCATAAAACACATCAATTCTGTGGTATGGAACCTCTTAAAAGTTTTGCGGCCAATAATGTCATAAAAGAACCGCAACCAGAACAACACATCAAAGAGTTAGAAAAGCACTTAGATGTAACAATTGTAGAACCTTTTTCAGTTTGGGGCTCAAGCTGTAACAAATAAATATAAATAATTACATAAATTAAATCAAATTGAGTACAGAAACATTAGAAGCAAAAAAAAACTATTGCTACGCCAGATTCGTCATATAAAATGTTGATTGGTGGAGAATGGGTAGAAAGCAACACAGGTAGAACTTTTGAAAACATTAATCCTGCAAATGGTGAAAAATTAACAGAGTATCCTTTAGCAGATGCAAGTGACATAGACAGAGCTGTAAAGGCTGCAAAAGTAGCGTCTAAAACTTGGGGTAAAACTTCAGCTACAGAGCGTCAAAATGCTTTATTAAAAATAGCTGATTTAATGGAAGCTCAAAAACAACGTTTTGTTGAGTTAGAAGCATTAGATACAGGTAAACCAGTAAGAGAAAGCGCATTATTTGATGTGCCATTAGCAATTGACCATTTCCGTTATTGGGCAGGTGTTATACGTTCACATACTGATGAAGTAGCAATGATTGATGATAATACAATGAGTATTGCTTTATCTGAGCCAATTGGTGTTGTAGGTCAAGTTGTACCTTGGAACTACCCTATTTTTATGGCAGCTTGGAAATTAGCACCAGCAATAGCAACTGGTAATGCTGTTGTATTAAAACCATCAGAATTAACTTCAATTACAACTTTAGAACTTGGTAAAATCTTAAATGAAGTATTACCAGAAGGTGTTGTAAATATTGTAACTGGATATGGTCCAGAAGCAGGTCAAGCTATTTTAGACCACGAAGGAACAGATAAATTAGCATTTACTGGGTCAACTCGTGTTGGATATGCTGTTGCTGAAGCTGCTGCTAAAAAATTAGTTCCTGCTACTTTAGAGTTAGGTGGTAAATCTGCAAATATTGTATTTGAAGATGCTAATTGGGATAAAGCTGTTGAAGGAGCTGTAGCTGGTATCTTATTAAGTCAAGGTCAAGTTTGTGAGTCTGGTTCAAGATTATTTGTTCACGAAGACATCTATGACAAGTTTGTAGCAGAGTTGAAAGAACGTTTTGAGGCTGTTAAAGTTGGTGACCCAATGGATGTAACAACTCAAATGGGTACTCAAATGAGTCAAGCGCAATTAGACCGTGTATTAAGTTATATCGACTTAGCAAAAGAAGAAGGAGCAACAATCTTAACTGGTGGTAACAGAATTACTGAAAATGGTTTAGATAAAGGGTTCTTTGTAGAGCCAACTATCATTGTTGACGCTAAAAACGAAATGCGTATTTCTCAAGAAGAAATCTTTGGCCCTGTATTAGTAGTTATTCCATTCAAAACTGAAGAAGAAGTAGTAGCAATGGCTAATGATAATGATTATGGATTAGCAGGTGCAGTTTGGACTCAAGATATCAATAGAGCTATAAGAGTATCTAGAGCAGTTGAAACAGGTAGAATGTGGGTAAACACATATCACGAAATCCTATCACACGCACCATTTGGTGGATATAAAAAGTCTGGTTTAGGTCGTGAAGCATACAAATCTATGATTTCAGCTTATACTAGAACTAAGAATATTTATATCAGTACTACTGAAGGAACTCACGGATTGTTTTAATAGCAATTTCTTTAAGACTTTAGAGCTGGAAAATAACCAGCTCTAAATGTCTTTTAAACTCTAAGTTTTAAGTTTAACGCTTTTATAAGCAAGAAAATAATGAAATGACATTACAAGATAGTTTAGATAAGTTAAAAGAAAGAATTGAAGGTGGAATGCCACCTCAAATTGTAAACATAATGCACCAAGCTACTGCAGATTTGGAAGCATCAGGTATTGGAGAAGGTATTTTAAAGGTTGGTGATAAAGCACCTGAATTCAAATTACCAAACCAAGATGGAAATTTAGTATCATCAACTGAATTACTAAAAAATGGACCATTAGTAGTAACCTATTATCGTGGTGCGTGGTGTCCTTACTGTAATACAGATTTAGGCAATTTAAAACGTTACACTGCAGAATTACAAGAATTCAATGCTACAATGATAAGCGTATCACCTCAAATTCCTCAATACAACAAACAAATTACAACGCAACAACGCTTAAACTTTGATTTATTAAGTGATTCAGAAAACAACGTTGCCAATGAGTTTGGTTTACGTTGGGAAATGGTTGACCCATTAAAAAGTTTGTATAGAGACAGTTTTGGAATCAGCTTACCTAATTATAATGGTGATGAGTCTTGGACATTACCAGTTCCTGCGCGTTTTATCATTGGTACAGACGGTATCATTAAGTATGCAGAATTTTCAATAGACTATACAAAGCGTCCAAACCCTGACGTTTTAGTGAAAGCTTTAAATGAAATTTAAATCAGTTTCACCCTAGATAAATTAGAAACAACTATGAACTTTCAATAATCATTGGGTTCATAGTTTTTCTTTTTTATTCAAATTAACCCAAAGCAATATCAATTCTACAGGGTTCAAATTCAACCTCATCAAAAGTATGAAACGTCCAATCACTTAAAGATTTAAGTACTGGTAATAGAGCTTCGCCTTTTGGTGATAAAGAATATTCTACTCTTGGTGGTGCCTCAGCAAAACGTTCTCTAATAATAAGACCATCCTCAGCAAGTTCTTTCAGTTGGTCTGTCAATACCTTTTTAGATATCATTGGCAGAAAAATTAGGAGTTTACCAAAGCGTAAACTTCCATTAGATAAGATATATAATATTATAGGTTTCCATTTACCACCAATGATATTCATTGCGTGAACTAAAGAACACTTATTTGGGTTTTCTATTACTCTTCTTGCCATAGGTTACTTTGTTGTTACCACTATTTTTACTGGGATTGCGATAAAGGTTTCAAATCTAAACTAATATTAGTTTATTTGCAAAACTAATTAAAAAAAAAACAGTTACTATTATGAAAAAAATATTCGTTATCAATGGTCATCAGTACTACCCTTTTGCTGAAGGAAAACTAAACAAAACTTTTGTTGATAAAGCGACAGAACTCTTCAAAAGTGAAGGTTATGAAGTAAAGTATACAGCTACTGAAAAAGAGTATAATGTAGATGAAGAAATTGAGAAATTCCTATGGGCAGATGTAGTGTTTGTGCAATCACCTTTAAACTGGATGGGAATCTCTTGGAGTTTCAAAAAATATTTAGATGAAGTACTTACAGCTGGTATGATGGGTAAACTTTCTGCTGGAGATGGTAGAAATGCTGAAGCACCTAAAGAAAACTATGGTTTAGGCGGATTATTAGATGCAAAATATATGTTCTCTTTTACTGCTAATGCACCAAAAGAAGCATTTAATGACCCAAATGAGAAATTCTTTAAAGGTATTAGTGAAGATGATTTATTGTTACCAATGCATTTAAATATGGAATGGTTTGGCTTAAAGCCTTTGGCTACATTTTTCGCTTACGATGTAATGAAAAATGCAGATATACCAAACGATTTAATTCGTTTCGATAAACATATCAAAGAAGAGTTAATTCAGAAGATGTAAATCTATGTCATTACAGGAAAGTCTAGCAAAACTCAAAGCAAAACTAGAAGGCAGATTACCAAAAGAAGTAGTAAAAATAATGCATCAAGCCACAGCAGATTTGAATGTATCAGGAATTGGTGAAAAAATTCTAAAAGTTGGAGATAAAGCACCTGAGTTCTCTTTACCTAATCAAGATGGTGAATTAGTATCTTCAACAGAGTTGTTAGATAAAGGCCCTTTAATCATTACTTACTATCGTGGTGTGTGGTGTCCTTACTGTAATGTAGATTTAGCGAATCTCAAAAAGTATAAAAACCAATTTGATGAGTTCAATGCTACGATGATTAGCATATCACCTCAACTTCCAGAGTTCAATAGGCAAATTATAGAACGTCAAAATTTAAACTTTGATTTGTTAAGTGATGCTGGTAATAATGTGGCTCATCAATTTGGTTTACGTTGGACATTAATTGACCCATTAAAAAGTCTATACAATGACGATTGGGGAATTAATCTGCCTAAGTATAATGGTGATGATTCCTGGACATTACCTATCACATCAAGATTTATTATTAGTACAGATGGTATCATTTCATATGCAGAGTATGCCATTGATTATACCAAACGCCCAAACCCAGATGTATTAATTAATTCCTTAAGCAAAAATTAAGTGTACGCAAAACGAAATTATTCAGTAAAAATTATGCTATTATGGACACGTAGAAATATCTACAAGTTCATAATAATTGCAGCAATCCCAACAATTTTATACGAAGTATTTAATTGGAAATTCTTGCATTTGCCTTGGTTACCAATAGCCTTAGTAGGTAGTGCTTTAGCATTTATAGTCAGTTTTAAAAATAATGCTTCTTACGGTCGTCTTTGGGAAGCTCGTAAAGTATGGGGTGGTATTGTAAATGCTTCACGCTCTTTTACGATAATGGCAAATGACTATATTACAAATGAACATGCTAAAAAAGCACTATCGGAACAAGAATTTTTTAAAATTAGAAAAACGCTTATTCTTCGTCATATTGCTTGGTTAACTTCTTTAAGACATGCACTAAGAGTTCAAAAACCTTGGGAAATGTCAAATGTTAATGCTTCAGATAGAGAGTATATGAGAGATATATTCATTAACGAAAGAGAATATACGCTTAATGACGAATTAGAAGGATACCTTAGTGTTGAAGAAAAGAAATATGTCCTAAGTAAATCTAATAGACAAACAGCTTGTTTGAATTTACAATCAAAGCACATTAGAGATTTAAAAGACAAAGGTTATGTATGGGAGTTTTCATTTTTAGAAATGGAAAATATGATTGTAGAGCTATTTACACTTCAAGGTAAATTAGAGCGTATAAAGAATTTCCCATATCCAAGACAGTTTGCAACACTCAACTTATTCTTTGTATGGATATTTATTTTCCTAGTACCTTTTGGTATCATCAATGTATTTGATGAAATAGGTCAAGACATTATTACTTCAACAGAGAATCCTTCTGAAGTTTTAAAACTTATAGGTAATGCATTTGTGTGGCTTACTATTCCATTTAGTGTTATTGTCGCTTGGATATTTCATACTATGGAACGTATTGGTGAGGTTTCAGAAAACCCTTTTGAAGGTATTGCTAATGATGTTCCTATCACAACAATGTCAAGAGCTATTGAAATTGACATAAGACAAATGATAGACGATGACCCAACAACAATTCCTGAACCTATTGTTGAGCAAAACGGAATTCAAATGTAAAAACATGTACTACAAATAAATCATTAAATGAATATATAATATGAATAATTCAGATAAACAACGATTAATCAAATTAGCCGAAGAAGACATACCTATCCATAAATATTGGGGGTTGAAGGTGCTATCACTTGAAAAAAATATGATATGCGTTAAAATGCCGTTTAGAAAGGAATTTGTTGGAGACATCAGAAGAAATAGATGGCATGGAGGTATTATAGCAGCAGTTATGGATTCTTTAGGTGGAGCAATAGGTGTTATTAATTTTCAATCACCGGAAGATAAACTATCTACTATTGACTTAAGAGTAGATTATTTACGTTATGCAGAAGCAAAAGATATAATCTTTGAAGGCGAGCTAGTGCGTTTGGGAAATCGAATAATGGTTACAAAAATGAAAGCACAACAAGAAAATACTATAGTTGCAGAAGGTAAAGGCGTATATAATTTTATTAGAAAAGAATAAACAATAAGTTTTAAAATATGAATACACAAAGAGCAATACCACAATCTCAAGCACCAGAGTTAAATATCAAACTTTTAAATGGTGACAATTGGAGTCTTAAAGACCAAGACCCTAACTTTTTTACAATGGTTGTTTTTTATAGAGGTCTGCATTGTCCGCTATGTAAAAAATATCTAGAAAAACTAAATGATTTAGTTGATGACTTAAACACTAAAGGTGTAGACGTTATCGCTGTTAGTATGGACCCAGAAGTAAGAGCACGTAAAAGTAAAATGGATTGGGCAATAGATAAAGTGAAGCTTGGCTATGAAATGGATGCAGATACAGCAGCAAAATGGGGACTGTATTTAAGCGAAGCTATTTCAGCATCAGAAACACCTTTGTTTAGTGAACCTGGACTATTCTTAGTAAAACCAAATAACGAAGTATACTATGCAAATGTAAGCTCTAATCCTTGGGGTAGACCATTTTTACAAAGCTTCGTGCCATTAATGGATTTCTTAAAAAATAGTGGTTATCCAGCGAGAGGAGAAGTAACAAGCATTTAATAAAATGAAACAAATTCTAATACTTAGTTGTCTTGTTCTACTCTTTTCTTGCAAATCAGAAAAAAGAACAGACGACAATAAAGAAGAAAACACAATACAAAAAGAAGAACCCAAAATGGAAAACTTAAAAGTACAGTTAGAAGCCAAGAAGCAACAATATGCAGATAATTGGTCGAGTGAAACCTTAGCCTTACACGAAAATGGAATTGATGTAGTTGAAAAAACTGGTATTACAGCGAGTGCTTCTCAAGTAGGTCAAATGGCACCAGATTTTACCCTTAATAATGCGTTAGGCAAAGCCATAAGCTTAAATGAGGTTTTAAAACAAGGCCCAGTAGTGCTTACTTGGTATAGAGGTGGTTGGTGTCCTTATTGTAATTTAACACTACGTGCTTTACAACAAGCATTACCAGAAATTAAAGCTCAAGGAGCAACATTATTAACCTTAACACCTGAAGTACCAGACGAATCTCTTTCTACTGCCGAAAAGAATGAATTAGAGTTCGAGGTGCTAAGTGATGTACACAATAAAGTTGGTAAATCATATGGTGTTGTGTTTAAACTAGAAGAAAATGTAGCTCAAGCCTATCAAAATGGATTTAATTTACACGCATATAATGGTGATGATAGTGATGAGTTACCTATGGCAGCCACATATATAATTGGTACTAATGGTATTATAAAATGGGCATTTTTAGATGCAGATTACCGTAATAGAGCTGAGCCAAGTGATATCGTTAATGAACTAAAAAAACTCTGAGTTTTAGACTTAGTTTGATTAAAATGGAAAAGCAGTGTAAATCAATTTTGCGCTGCTTTGTTTTACTTATAAATAATATTTTCTTCAACCCAACTTTTAAATCGTTTTTATCGATTTATTAAATCTAATAAATCTGTTTAAAAGATTTGTTTTCAAGTCATAACTTTGCATAGTAATCAAGTACAAACAAATTAAAACATAAAATATTATGGGAAAAGATATATTCAGTGTAGTAGCTTATGAACCTGGGTTTCATGCACCAGCACTACCAACATGGACAGATAATATAGAAACAGAAGATGTATTCGATACAGATTTTGACTACTCTAAAGTAGAACGTGTAGAAGTACCTGAAGTTCCTGGTGCGTTTCAATTACTTAACGTATTAACAGAGGAAGAAACTCAAAAACTAATTGACATTTCTGAGAATTTAGGTTATGATGAAGATTCACCTGTATCATTACCTCACGAAGTACGTCATAACGAAAACTTCAATTGGGTAGTTAGTGAAGCTGTTGATAAAACCATCTGGGAACGTTCTCAACATTTAGTTACCGAAGAATGGCAAGGACAGACTGCCAAAGGTATTAATGCACGTTTTCGTTTTTATAAATACAAAAAAGGAGACTTTTTCAAACCTCATACAGATGGTGCATGGCCTGGGAGTAGAGTTATTGATGAAAAATTAATCACAAATGCCTATCCTGGTCTTTACAGTCAATACACATTTCTAATTTTATTAAGTGATGATTTCGATGGTGGAGCAACACAATTTATGGTAAGTAAAGCAGACCCTAGTAAACCAGCTAGAACAGAAGATGATATCAATGTGGTGAATGTAAGAACACCAAGAGGTGCGGTATTATGCTTTCCACATGGGGCACATCCATTACATTGCTTACACTCTAGTGAAGAAATCACAAGAGGTACAAAATATATAATAAGAACAGATATATTATTTGGATAATATGGAAACTATAAAATCATTCAACCCAGCCAATGGTGCATTAGAAGGAGAAGTAATAATAACACCAATAAATCAAATTGAAGAGATTGTAAACAATGCACATAATGCTCAAAAGCAATGGAAAAAATTATCTGTAGACAAACGTATAGATTATCTTGAAAAAGCAACACGTAAAGCTTCACCACACGCTCAAGAATTAGCAGAATTATTGAGTAGAGAAACGGGTAAAGATTACCGTCGTTCTTCAGGTGAAGTTAATGGTGTTATCAATGGTACATCTTATATAGCATCAGAGGTGAAACAAGCCATTCAACCACAAAAAACTGGTAGTAGTACCTTGCATTATATGCCATTAGGCGTAGTAGGCGTCATCTCACCTTGGAACTATCCATTAGCGATGTTCAACAACTTAATGATTCCTGCATTAATTGCTGGTAACACTGTTTTGCTAAAACCATCTGAAGAAACACCTTTAGTGGCGCAGCGTTATATAAAATTATTAAATGAAGTATTACCAGAAAACGTTTTACAAATCATCCACGGACGAAAAGAGGTTGGTCAAGCTTTGGTTGAATCAGACGTACAAATGATTGCCTTTACAGGCTCACAAGCAGCAGGTAAAGATATTATGAAGCGTGCTGCATCAGGAGTAAAACGCTTAGTAATGGAATTAGGTGGTAATGACCCAATGATAGTACTTCCAGACGCTAATGTAAGTCACGCAGCACAGTATGCAGTTGGTGCAAGTTTGGAAAACTCAGGGCAAATGTGTACAGCTGCAGAACGTATATATGTACACGAGAGTATTAAAGAAGAATTTGAAAATCAAGTGACCAATATAGCTTCTCAATATCAAATTGGTACTTGGGATGACCCTAATACAAATGTATTTCCCATAATAAATGAAAAACAACGTACTAATATCATTTCGCACATTCAAGATGCTATAGATAAAGGTGCAAAAGTACTATTAGGTGGTACAGAACATCCAGAGCATTTTGTAAAACCAACGGTACTAACAAATGTACCTGAATCAGCAATAATGGAATCTGAAGAAACATTTGGCCCTGTTATCAGTATTTCTAGTTTTAACTCAGTTGAAGAAGTAGTAGAAAGAGCTAATAATAGTAGATATGGTTTAGGAGCTTCTGTGTATGGTAATGCCAATGTAAATGAAATTGCACAACAATTAGAAGCTGGTATGGTAGGCGTTAATAAACCTGCAGGTGCGAGCCCTTGGGTTGGAGCAAAACAAAGTGGGTTTGGTTTTCATGGATCTATAGATGGACATCGACAGTTTACCCAAGTTAAAGTAATAAATTAAATTTTAGCTTATAACAGTTAAGGGTAAAAGAACAATACATGCATCACAAAAAATTATTACTTCAATTAATTAATCAATTAGAATTTATAGAAGCAGAAACAGAAGACGTTTTAGAAAAAGCTGAAGAAGATTTGTGTTTCATCGTTTAAAATTAAACTATGGAGTATTGTTTAAGAGTATGGATTTTGATAGAAATTGATAGTTTTTCAATACTCCTTGTTTTGTAAATAATTGATAGTCAGTATAGGTGTAGGCGAGCGTTTTATGTTGTGGTTCCAGAGGTCGCCGGTTTGAACCCGGTCTTTCACCCATAGCGAAACCGCAGTAATAGTGCGATTCAGAGTAATTTTGAATCGCATTTTTTATTTTGTGTATTTGAAAGTGACAACAGTAATGACAACAGAATATGCAAGATTACATCCTTAAGAAGTATTCCGAGAACATTAGATTTTTCATTCAAAAAGTAAAAATCACACCTGAGAACTACACCAATAAAAAGACAGTTGAAAAAAGGTGGAAAGTACACTTTAGATATACCCAAGAAGGGAAAAAACTCCAGGACAATTCACAGCATCGGAAATACTTTTTAATGGTCAAAGAATCCAAATAAACAGATTCAAAGATCACGAATTGAAAGTTGATCTTATTGAAGCTCTACTCGATACAGTTAAAGAAGATTTGAAGAAAGATCCGCGATTTATTACATCGCTAATTTATGGTAATGAAAAAGCCAAAGAACTATATCCATCTATATTTGGAATTACAGAAGAGGAAACTATTCAGAAGATCAAAACTATAGAAGAGGCTCTCGATGAAGGTTTAGAAGAAAAGAAAGGGAAAGTAGGCGAGGAGTTCTACAAAGACCTTAAGTCGGCTAAAAATAGGTTTCTTAAATACATTGGTACTCGAAAAGAAAACGACATATCTACTCTCAATACAAAAATGATTACCGACTATTTAGGTTCAATCGGAAAATCAAATACAACCTATAATAATGCAAAAGCGAATCTATTTACAATTTTAACCGAGCTTAAACGATGGGAGTATATTCCAGTCAATTATGCTGAGAATATCAAGAAGCTCAAAACCAAACCCAAAAAGAATACGGCTTTTAGTGATGAGTTGCGAGGTAAGATTGTTGCAGAACTAAAAACGAAACCTATGCTATACTACTATTATCTTCATATTTATTATGGACTCATGCTTCCAAAAACGATCATTAGACTTAAGGTAAAGGATATTGATTTAGAGCGAAGAATGTTCAATACTGATACTAAAACTGGAAACTTTATAAAGTTCATTAATCAGAAACTTTATGACGAAGTATATTCCAAAATTGATTTTGATACAGCAAACCCCGAAGATTATATTTTCAACCAGCTTACACTAGTTGGCGATTGGAATTCTAACGAAAAAAGCAAAGTGAATTTCTACACAAAGAAATTCAAGCCATACAAAGATAAATTCAGCCTAAGTACTCATTATACTTGGTATTCATTTCGTCATACTGCTATTGGCAAAATCTTTGAAAATAAAGTTGAGGAGCTTAAAAAAGAAAATCAGTCCAACTACATAGAGAAAGCAATAGATTTTGTCAGGCAGTTTACAAATCATACTACCAACCAACAGACAAAACAATATCTTAGAGATATTTCAACAGAATTGCATGTTGACTGGAGTGGTTATTTATAGTACTTATATTATTTCGGATCCATTGACAACACTGTTAGTGAGTCGGAAAGTATTACATAAAAATCACCTTAGACTTTAGCTCCCATTTTATTATTAGCTCTGCAGGAGAAGGAAGTGTGCAATTCTTTTATTTTATCAGAAGAAGTCTTTTCATATAAATTTTTAAAAATAGTTATTTCATCATTAACCTGATCTAAAAGGTCTTCCATCTTTATTGCCGCTTTTTCTGATTTTAAAGCATCTGTTTCATATTTTAAACCATACTTTCTAAAAAAGACTACTTGCTCCTTTGCTTTTTTAATCATTTCAGGATAGTCTTTCATCTTTACTAAACTCGACTCAGATTTATCAAGCATTTCCTTATAATGTTCTTTTGCATAGACCGTATCAAATAGACCGTATCAATTTTACTAATACTAACAAATTCATAAGACTCTGGGTCATGTGCTGTTTTTAAAAAATATGCTTCAATATTTTCTTGTGCTATCTCTGCAGCAGTTTTCTGCTTTACCTCTGTGCAAGAAATTATAGTTAAAACTGTTAATAGTATTGTAATTTTCTTTATTGGAATTGTTTTAATTTGTAAAATTATAAATATTCTTACAATACTTGTAATACCCGCTTAGGGGATTTTTTTTTTGAAAATCAAATAAAAAACAAAACAAATTAAGTATTTTATTGTTATTCGTAGGGAGAAAAGTAATTTATAATATTCCTTTGGTATAGCCCATTTTTAAAAGGGAATTTGATATTAATTCTTACAGCAAATTACTGTAGTGTTACATTTTGAAATTAAAACTGTAAAGCAAATACGGTAAAACTATAAAATTTATAAAAGTAAGATTTTTAACAGTATTAGTCTTTTAACGAAAGTGGACTTATTTAGGACAAAAATAAGAGATTAATTCAATATAGATTTTAAGTGATTTTTTCTTCTAAGTTTCATTGTTTTTGTTTTGATTTTTGCTCTTTGTTTTAATAGTTGTTG
>Ga0189286_100274_pt1 | contig 19097 bp, 15 predicted proteins | sample UW69minimetaG_FD_130330 | JGI IMG/M metagenome (GOLD analysis project Ga0189286, IMG submission 130330) | Marine microbial communities from the Costa Rica Dome - UW69 mini metaG | ecosystem: Environmental > Aquatic > Marine > Oceanic > Photic zone | place: Costa Rica: the Eastern Pacific...
AGCGTGACCTGGGCAGTCCACATGCGCATAGTGACGGTTCGCCGTCTCATATTCAACGTGCGCAGTCGAGATCGTGATACCGCGGGCCTTCTCTTCTGGCGCCTTGTCAATATCTGCATAATCAGAAAAATCTGCCCCACCAGACTCTGCAAGCACTTTCGTAATCGCCGCCGTCAGCGTCGTCTTACCGTGGTCAACGTGACCAATCGTGCCAATGTTAACGTGGGGCTTATTACGCTCGAATTTCTCTTTGGCCATCTTAAGGCTCCCTCAGAACTGTATTGTTCTTCGCTGATTAAGCGAGTTTCGCTTGGATCTCATCAGAGACCGCCTGCGGTACTTGCTCGTAGTGATCGAATTGCATGGTGTACTGCGCCCGTCCCTGCGACATCGACCGCAGATTGTTCACATACCCAAACATGTTTGCCAGTGGCACCATGGCGTTAATCGCTGTCGCGACGCCGCGATTTTCGCTACCCGCGATCTGACCGCGACGGCTGCTCAGGTCGCCAATCACGTCACCCATATAATCTTCAGGTGTCACCACCTCGACCTTCATAATGGGTTCGAGAAGTTTAGCACCAGCTTTTGGTGCAATTTCCCGCATTGCTGCCCGCGCAGCGATCTCAAACGCTAGAACGCTGGAGTCAACATCATGGAACGCGCCATCAGTCAAAGTGACTTCGAAGTCAATCAGAGGGAAGCCCGCAAGAACGCCGTTCTCAGCAACACTCTTAATGCCCTTCTCAACACCTGGGATATATTCTTTTGGAATAGACCCACCAACAATCTTGCTGTTGAAGACCATGCCTGAGCCGACTTCGCCCGGCGTGATAACCATTTTGATCCGAGCGAACTGACCAGACCCACCCGACTGCTTCTTGTGGGTGTAATCAATGTCAGCTTCTTTCGTAAAGGTCTCACGATAGGCGACTTGAGGTGCGCCAACATTGGCTTCGACCTTGAACTCGCGCTTCATGCGGTCGACAAGAATGTCCAAGTGAAGCTCACCCATACCAGCAATAATCGTCTGGCCGCTTTCTTCGTCAGACGAGACGCGGAAGGATGGATCTTCCTGAGCAAGACGCGCAAGCGCCATACCCATTTTTTCCTGGTCGGCTTTTGTCTTAGGCTCAACAGCAACCTCGATAACCGGATCAGGAAATTCCATCCGTTCCAGAATGACGGGGCTGTTTGGATCACAAAGTGTGTCACCGGTTGTAGTGTCCTTGAGACCAGCGAGAGCAACAATGTCACCAGCATAAGCCTCTTTCACTTCTTCACGGCTGTTAGCGTGCATCAGAAGCATACGACCAATGCGCTCGCGCTTGTCTTTCACCGTGTTCAACACGCCAGAACCGGCAGAGAACACACCTGAGTAAACACGGGCAAATGTCAGTGAACCAACAAAGGGATCGTTCATAATCTTAAAAGCGAGAGCAGAAGCCGGTTCCTCGTCAGAGGCCTTACGAACAGTGGCTTCCTCGGTCTTCGCATCAATACCGTCAATCGCCTTAACGTCGAGAGGCGATGGCATGTAGTCGACAACAGCATCAAGAAGCGGCTGAACGCCCTTATTCTTAAACGCCGTACCATTGAGAACCGGCACAAAATTCTGCTCGATCGTGCCCTTGCGGATGCACCGCTTCAGCGTTTCCTCGTCAGGCTCGTTGCCTTCGAGATAGGCCTCCATCACATCGTCGTCGACTTCAACAGCACTTTCAACGAGCTTCGCGCGATACTCTTCAGCCTGGTCTTTCAGCGAGTCACGAATATCAACATACTCAAACTCAGCACCCAGATTTTCGTCCTTCCAGAGGATCTCTTTCATCTTGAGGAGGTCAACAAGACCTTCATATTCGGCTTCCGCACCAATTGGCAGTTGAAGGACCAAAGGTGTCGCGCCGAGGCGGTCAACAATCATCTCCACACAGCGGAAGAAGTCTGCGCCCATACGATCCATTTTATTGATGAAACACATACGAGGGACCGCGTAACGGTCAGCCTGGCGCCAAACAGTCTCAGATTGCGGCTCCACACCGGCTACAGAGTCAAACACCGCTACAGCGCCATCAAGCACACGAAGCGAACGCTCAACTTCAATCGTGAAGTCCACGTGGCCCGGTGTATCAATAATGTTGATGCGCTTCTCGTTCCAGAAACAGGTTGTTGCAGCGGATGTAATCGTAATCCCGCGCTCTTGCTCCTGCTCCATCCAGTCCATCGTCGCAGCGCCATCGTGCACTTCGCCGATTTTGTGGCTCTTACCTGTGTAGTAGAGGATCCGTTCCGTCGTCGTGGTCTTACCTGCATCAATATGGGCCATGATGCCGATATTGCGGTAGTCCTCGAGTTTTGTCTGGCGTGCCATGATCTTAAACCTCTAAAGCGCCTGTCTGTTACCAGCGGTAGTGTGAGAAGGCGCGGTTCGCTTCTGCCATGCGATGCGTGTCTTCACGCTTCTTCACTGCAGAGCCGCGATTATTTGATGCGTCGAGGATTTCCGCCGACAAGCGATCAACCATCGTGTTTTCGTTCCGACCGCGCGCAGCTGTAATCAACCAGCGAATGGCGAGCGCGCGTTTACGATCTGGACGAACCTCAACAGGAACCTGATAGGTCGCACCACCAACACGGCGAGAACGAACCTCAAGCGCTGGCATCACATTTTCCAGGGCTTCATGGAAAGTGCGGAGAGGATCAGCAGTCCCCTTCTCAGCCATCTTGTCGAAGGCACCATAGACGATCCGCTCAGCGGTCGATTTCTTGCCGTCTTTCATGAGGCTATTCATGAATTTCGTCAGAACCAGATCACCAAACTTGGCGTCAGGAATGACATCTCGTTTCTCTGCGCGGTGACGTCGCGACATCTATCGTATTCCTTACTTAGGACGCTTGGCGCCGTATTTCGAACGGCGCTGCTTACGGTCTTTCACACCTTGCGTATCGAGCACACCACGGATGATGTGATACCGAACGCCGGGCAAGTCCTTCACACGACCACCGCGGATCATCACCACGGAGTGCTCTTGAAGGTTGTGACCTTCACCAGGGATATAGCTGGTGACTTCAAATCCATTGGTCAGACGAACACGGGCAACCTTACGAAGAGCCGAGTTCGGCTTCTTTGGTGTCGTCGTATAAACACGTGTACAGACGCCGCGCTTCTGAGGACAAGCCTCCATCGCTGGCACCTTATTTCGCTTTACCGGCACTTTGCGCGGCTTGCGGATCAGTTGTTGGATAGTTGGCATATTGCTCTGCCGTTCCTCTTAGATCACGCTGTATTTGGAAACCTTTTCCAGATACAGAAACGTGATCGACATCAAAATCCTAGAGTGGGATGCGGGCTAAAAACCGGTGCCCACTTTTTCTCATCCCACTCGCTTCATCCAAACACAAAACCGCGTGCTACCGGGAATGTCCCTTAAGGTTGCACACGGCTAATAGACACATGCGACATTCACTTAATGCCAGTGCCTAAACTTGCAGAGGACCCTGAGAAAACCCAGGGTCATGCCCCAGTCCTTATCGTCGATTTCGGGCGTCAGCGTTTAGGTTGATCGGTTATCAGTACCGGGAACCGCCTACTGCCTGGCGCGAAAGTTGGCGGAACCTACCGTCGCCCCTGGGGGGCGTCAACCCCGACTATTAAGAAAATGGAAGATTTTGTGCGGTTTTTCGTCATCCCACGCGCCCTGCTCGGATTATGACGATGATCAAGGCCCAAGAAGACGGTTTTCATCCGCAAAACACCTTCCAGCGGCAAGAGAACATGTCTGTGACTCGAGGGAATCGGCCATTTGATTCCCGCCTTTGTACATTTCCCTCTTGTGGATTCTGATTTCACACTTATATTCGCTTAAATGAATATAGGAGAATTCAGAATGGATGCCGCAAGCTCGAATACGCCAAGCACCAGCCCAGTCTCAAAGGCCCAGCCAGAAGTCCACGGCTATTTTGACGAGACCACCAGCACAATCACCCATATTGTCGCTGATCCAACGACTGGTTCGGCAGTTATCATAGATCCTGTCCTCGATTTCGACCAGGCTTCGGCCCGCACCAGCACCAAATCGGCAGACAAGCTGATTGCCGAGGTGAAAGAAAAGGGCCTAACGGTCGAGTGGATATTGGAAACTCATATTCATGCCGACCACCTGACAGCAGCCCATTATTTAAAAGAACAGCTAAATGCGCCCATCGGGGTCGGCCAACACATTTCTTCCATTCAAAAGACATTCAATCCTATCTTCCACCAGCCCTACCCCGTGGCTGACGACGGCGGCCCCTTCGACCGCCTCTACGCTGACGGTGAGCAATTCAAGATCGGAAACCTAGAGGCGACCGTGATCGCGACCCCAGGGCACACGCCTGCCTGCGTGTCTTTCCTCATTGGTGACAGCATCTTCGTCGGAGACACTCTGTTCATGCCTGATTATGGGACCGCCCGGTGCGATTTTCCTGGCGGCGACGCTGGCATGCTCTACGACTCGATAGAACGACTGCTAGAGCTGCCGGAGGACACCCGCATGTTCCTTTGCCACGATTATCCGCCCAAAGAGCGCGGACCAGCATGGGAGACGACCGTTGCCGAGCAACGCAATCACAACATTCACATCGCGAACAAAAGCCGCGCCGAATTTGTGAGAATGCGCACGGATAGAGACAGCGGACTAAATATGCCGCAACTCATCTTCCCATCCCTGCAGGTCAATATTCAGGCCGGCGAACTGCCACATGCGGAAAGCAACGGCGTCCAATACCTGAAAATCCCGCTCAATCAGTTCTGATCGCTCAGGTAGCTAATCAACCATACGCCCCTGTCCAAGCAGACGCTCGCCGGGATATCTACCTTCGACAACCCGCGCTCCATCCGCAACAATCCGACCGCCGACAATCACCTGCGAAATTCCCATAGGTGGCAGATAAGGATCGCCGTAGGTTGCCGCATCCTGGATATCGCGTGCAGAAAAAAATGACCAAGTCAGCATCAGCACCAACCTGCACTCTCCCCTTGCGGGCGAACTGCGGTACGCCCCTTTCAAGCCTTTGCGCCGGATTAAAGCGTGATTCTGGCGAGCCCTTCAGACAAGGACATGAGCTTCCGCTCTCTCACATAGTGCCCCAAAAAGCGTGAAAACGTGCCTGTACCATTGGAGTTTGCCAGAACATCCCGGTCAAGCGCCAGCTTCGAGATCAAGCTGGGTCGTGACGCCATCTAGCACCCGGATCGCGCTCCCTAAGCGGGAAGGTGAATGGCTGTGAATGTCGATAAAGCCTGGCGTCACGATCTGCCCGCGCGCATCGAGCACCTGCGCGCCCGAAAGCTCCTCCTCAGAGACGGCAACGATTGCGCCCGCTTGAACACCCACATGACGTACATCATCAAGACCTGTTTCTGGATCAATGACCCGACTATTTGCGATCACCAGATCAAAGGTCTGAGCAAACGTAGAGCTACCTGTCCCTACCAGGAAAACCAGGCACATCCCCAAAAAGCCAAAAACACGCATCATTGCTCCCCCATCAGCAGCTCAGTCTTCTGGTCTGGTGCCACACCCAAACCTTTCTCCATAGAGCCGCCTCAAACCAGCGTTGGCACAGACAGCGACGGCACTGCGGCTCAAGAAAATCTCCGACTTCTCAAGAAAAACGTCGAGAAGCTCATAGCAAACCACAATCTCATAGACATTGCGGTTGTAATAGGCCTCAGCGCTCCCTGGGCAATTGTCAAAGAAAAGCCGAACCGGTTGTGGCCAGGCAAAAAGCTCGGTCGCCCGAGAGGCAATCTCCTGCACCATTCCTGACTCAATCAGCCACCTGCGCACCATTTCATGCCGCGGATTTCGCGTTGCTTCATATTCGACCACTATCCCATTGTAAGGCACGAGTGAGCTTTCGCTCCGCGCAAAGGAACTCAGCAACCAAAGATTGGCCTCAAAGGCTTGGCTGTAGGCTTGCTCGCAGTCAAAGCCTCTTTCCGCCGGCAACATCTCTGTATCCAGAAGAAAAGAAAGCTCATCTGGATTTGCGCCAAAAAGGAGGCAGTTCACATTGTAGAATCGCTGAATGGCAAGCGAATGACTATCCCAGAAGGCATGCGCACTAGAACCATGTGCGGCTTCTGCATCCTCCCACTCTGACAACCACTCGACCGAAACCATAAGCAGCTTGTTCATTGCAGTCGGGTCGATATCGGTATTGTGACGAAGGATCATAAAGGTGGTCGCAATCTGATCGGCTGCATCCTCTTCCCGTCCAAACAGGGGAATGGGAAACTGATGGATCAGTGCGTGCCCGATTTCATGCAGCAATGTGAATTCGACATTGGCAAGAACAAAATCTCGCAAGACTTCTTTCCGTTCTTCGCCGCTGGGCTCAACCGGTATTGGCTCATCGGCATAAACAGAACTGACGAGAGCCACAGAAAACAGTGCTGCAAAAAGCAAAAAGCCGCCACGTCGAAACGCAGCGGCTTTCTGTCTCAAGACTGGCATCATTGCCACGACCATTAAGCGTCCTCAGTGGGTGCATCCGGCGCCGGAGCCACCTCAATCACCTCATCAGCGGCGACTTCTGCGGGCGCTTCCTCTGGAGCGGCGATCACCCCAGTCTCTATCTGCTCCTGCAGGATCTTCTCATCACGCTCTGACGCTTCACCACGCAGCAACTCGACAACCCGACCGGTCCCGGCAGGGATCAAGCGACCCACGATGATGTTCTCTTTCAGGCCGTGCAGTTCGTCGACCTTACCGTTCACCGCAGCGTCGGTAAGAACGCGTGTGGTTTCCTGGAAGGACGCCGCAGAGAAGAAAGATCGTGTCTGCAGCGATGCTTTGGTAATACCAAGTAGAACCGGCGTGCCCGACCCTTCTTCCTTACCTTCCGCCCGCAGACGATCATTGATCTCGTCAAGCTCGATCCGGTCCACCTGTTCACCCGAGAGGTAAGGCGCATCACCTGGATTGGTGATCTCAACCTTCTGGAGCATCTGGCGGACAATCACTTCAATGTGCTTGTCGTTAATGCCCACACCCTGCAGACGATAAACGTCCTGAACTTCGTTCACGAGATAGGTCGCAAGCTCTTCGACACCGGAGATGGCAAGAATGTCATGCGGCGCTGGGTGACCGTCGAGCAGGTATTCGCCCTTCTCGATGATGTCACCTTCCTGCACCGTAATGTGCTTGCCTTTTGGGATGAGATACTCCCATGGATCCCCACCATCTTCTGGGTGAACCATGATCCGACGCTTGTTCTTATAATCACGCCCGAACTCAACCTTACCGGTCCCTTCAGAGATGATCGCGTGGTCCTTTGGACGCCGCGCTTCGAAAAGTTCTGCCACACGTGGCAGACCACCGGTGATGTCACGTGTCTTCGCGCCTTCTGTTGGAATACGTGCAAGAACGTCACCAGCATGAACTTCAGCACCCCCCTCAACGGACAGAATGGCGTCCACTGAAAGCAGGAAGCGGGCGTCATTGCCATTTGAGAGCGTCAGCACTTCACCGTCACTACCCTTCACAACAATCGCAGGACGAAGTTCCGCACCCTTGGGGCTCGCACGCCAGTCAATGACGACACGCTGTGAGATACCTGTTGCTTCGTCAGTGACTTCGCGGATGGACATGCCTTCCACAAGGTCTTCGAAAGCAACTGTCCCGTTAACTTCCGTCAAAATCGGCACCGTATAGGGGTCCCATTCGGCAATACGCTGACCGCGCTCTGCCGTGTCACCATCATCAACCCGCAAGCGTGAACCGTAGGTAAGCTTGTTGGAAGACCGCTCATTGCCGTGCTCGTCCAAAATCTGGATCTGCACGTTCCGGCCCATAACAATGAGGGCACCAGAGGAGTCTTTCACAACGTTACGATTCGCGATCCGCACAGTCCCTGAATGGTTGGATTCCAGGAAGGACGTATCAACTACCTGCGCCGTACCACCAATGTGGAATGTCCGCATGGTGAGCTGCGTACCCGGCTCCCCGATGGATTGAGCTGCAATCACACCAACAGCTTCACCCATATTCACAGGCGTCCCGCGAGCAAGGTCACGACCATAACAGGTCGCACAGATGCCGTTCCGCGTTTCACATGTGAGGCCGGAGCGAATACGAAGCTCTTCGATATTCGCTTCTTCGAGCACATCAACATCAGCTTCGTCGAGCAAATGGCCCGCTTTAAACAGAAGCTCGCCGGTTGCTGGATGCAAAATGTCATCGACCGGCGTCCGCCCGAGAACACGTTGTCCAAGAGACACAATCACCTCGCCCGACTCGATAACAGCACCAAGTGTAATACCGTTCTTCGTTCCGCAATCTTCTTCGATGACGATGCAATCCTGTGCGACGTCAACCAGACGACGGGTCAGGTATCCTGAGTTCGCTGTCTTAAGCGCCGTATCAGCAAGACCTTTACGCGCACCGTGAGTTGAGTTGAAATACTCAAGAACGGTCAGACCTTCCTTAAAGTTCGAGATAATCGGTGTTTCGATAATCTCACCAGAAGGCTTGGCCATCAGGCCACGCATCGCTGCCAGCTGACGCATCTGCGTGGGTGAACCACGTGCGCCAGAGTGCGCCATCATATAGATCGAGTTGATCGGATCTTCACGATTGGTTTCTTCGTTAATCTGAACGGACGAAATTTTGTCCATCATCGTGTCGGCCACTTTGTCCGTACACTTCGCCCAGGCATCAACAACCTTATTGTACTTCTCGCCCTGAGTGATCAGGCCGTCAATGTACTGTTGTTCATATTCCTTGGCGAGTGACCGTGTTTCTTCAACAAGGCCTTCCTTCTCGGCTGGAATGATCATGTCATCCTTACCGAAGGAGATACCGGCACGACAGGCCTGACGGAACCCGAGACCCATAATCTGGTCACAGAAGATCACTGTCTCCTTCTGACCGCAGTGGCGGTAGACCACGTCGATCGTGTTGGAGATTTCTCGTTTCGTGAGAAGGCGGTTGATCAGGTCAAACGGCACCTTGTGGTTCTTTGGAAGAACTTCCGCGATCAACATTCGGCCAGGCGTTGAGTCAACAACATGGGAAACCGGATTCCCCTCTTCGTCCTTCGTCGTCCAGCGCGCCTTGATCTTAGCGTGCAGCGTGACGAGCCCATTGTCGAGCGCATGTTCAATCTCAGAAATGTCGGAGAAGAGCATGCCTTCACCAGGCTCATTGTCTTTCATCTGCGAGATGTAATAGAGACCAAGCACGATATCCTGCGACGGCACAATAATCGGCGACCCGTTAGCAGGGTGCAGAATATTGTTGGTCGACATCATAAGGACACGCGCTTCCAGCTGAGCTTCCAGCGACAGCGGCACGTGAACAGCCATTTGGTCACCATCAAAGTCAGCGTTAAACGCTGCACAGACAAGCGGATGCAGCTGAATGGCTTTACCTTCGATCAGCACAGGTTCAAACGCCTGGATGCCCAAACGGTGAAGCGTTGGCGCACGGTTGAGAAGCACCGGATGTTCCCGGATCACTTCTTCAAGAATATCCCAGACTTCAGGCCGTTCTTTCTCCACAAGCTTTTTCGCTTGCTTCACCGTGGCGCTGAGGCCTTTAGCTTCCAGGCGCGAATAGATAAACGGCTTGAAAAGTTCAAGCGCCATCTTCTTCGGCAAACCACACTGATGAAGCTTAAGCTCAGGACCCACCACGATCACGGAGCGACCGGAATAGTCGACGCGCTTGCCGAGCAGGTTCTGACGGAACCGGCCCTGCTTACCTTTAAGCATATCGGCGAGAGACTTCAGTGGACGCTTGTTGGCACCCGTAATGACGCGGCCACGGCGACCGTTGTCGAAGAGCGCATCAACAGATTCCTGCAACATCCGCTTTTCATTACGGATGATGATGTCTGGCGCACGAAGCTCCATCAAACGCTTCAGACGATTGTTCCGGTTGATCACCCGACGATACAGATCGTTGAGGTCGGACGTCGCAAAACGACCTCCATCGAGCGGCACAAGAGGACGCAGCTCTGGTGGAATGACCGGCACAACTTTCAGAATCATCCACTCAGGCCGGTTGCCAGAATGGATAAAGGCTTCAATCACCTTCAGACGTTTCGCCAGCTTCTTAGGCTTCAGCTCTGTGGTTGCTTCAGAAATTTCAACACGCAGGTCAGCCGCGATTTTCTCAAGATCAAGACCTTCCATCATGTCGCGGATGGCCTCCGCGCCAATACCAGCTGTAAAGCTGTCAGGACCATACTCGTCCTGTGCATCCAGATATTCTTCTTCAGAGAGAAGCTGCTTCTCTTTCAGCGGTGTCAGGCCCGGCTCAACAACAATATAGTTCTCAAAATAGAGAACCCGCTCAAGATCCTTGAGCGTCATGTCCATCAACAGACCGATGCGGGATGGCAGTGATTTCAGGAACCAGATATGCGCAACTGGCGCAGCGAGCTCAATATGGCCCATGCGCTCACGACGCACCTTTGTGAGCGTAACTTCAACACCACATTTTTCGCAGATGATGCCTTTATACTTCATCCGCTTGTATTTACCGCAAAGGCATTCGTAATCCTTGATCGGCCCGAAAATCCGTGCGCAGAAAAGACCATCCCTCTCCGGCTTAAATGTCCGGTAGTTGATCGTCTCTGGCTTTTTGATCTCGCCATACGACCAGGAAAGGATCCGCTCTGGGCTGGCGAGCGAAATCTGGATCTGCTCAAAAGTCTGAGCTGGCGCAGTTGGATTGAAAAGGTTCATGACCTCTTGGTTCATGGACTTCTCCTCGGTTCGGACCCTGATTGGTCAAAAAGACCTTTAGGGGTTTTAGAGATACTGACAGGGCCCGTCAGCATCGCCCCAATTCAAATTCACATCCGCTCCCACGAGAGAAGCAATCGACGGGCGCGCCTGACGCGCCCGTCTAAATCCTAGGTCGCTGGCCGATCAATCAGTTCGACATTGAGGCCGAGCGAACGCATCTCTTTCACAAGAACGTTGAAGCTTTCCGGAATACCCGCTTCGAACGTGTCATCGCCACGAACGATCGCTTCATAGACCTTGGTACGACCGGCAACGTCATCCGATTTCACGGTCAACATTTCCTGCAAGGTGTAGGCAGCGCCATAAGCTTCCAGTGCCCAGACTTCCATCTCACCGAAACGCTGGCCACCGAACTGAGCCTTACCACCGAGCGGCTGCTGCGTGACGAGACTATATGGGCCAATGGACCGCGCGTGGATCTTATCATCAACAAGGTGATGCAATTTCAGCATGTAGATGTAACCAACTGTCACATCACGGTCGAATGTCTCCCCTGTCCGGCCATCATAAAGCGTGACCTGACCGGAATGTCCAAGACCCGCATTTCCGAGCTGGCTCACAACGTCCGGCTCGTGGGCGCCGTCGAAGACCGGCGTCGCAAACGGCACACCGTTGCGAAGGTTACCGGCCATCTCGATAAGGGCTGGCTCATCAAGCGATGCGTATGTCTCATCGCCCTCATAAACCTTGTCCAACGTCTCACGCAGAGCAGCGGTGCTGTTTTCACGCTGATAGATTTCCAGCGCCTGGGTCACCTTCCGTCCAATACCGTGCGAGGCCCAACCCAGATGGGTTTCAAGAATCTGCCCGACATTCATTCGGCTCGGTACCCCGAGAGGATTGAGCACCACGTCAACTGGTGTTCCATCTTCAAGATGAGGCATGTCTTCCACCGGCACGATGCGAGAAATCACACCCTTATTGCCGTGACGACCAGCCATCTTGTCACCAGGTTGAAGCTTACGCTTCACGGCAACGAAGACTTTGACCATTTTCATGACGCCAGGTGGCAGTTCATCACCGCGTTGAAGCTTGTCGACCTTGTCCTCAAAGCGTGCTTCGAGACGTGCCTTGGACTCGTCATACTGACGCTTCAGAGCTTCGATTTCGGACATGGCTTTTTCATTGCCAACCGCAATCTGCCACCATTGCCCCTTGGACAAACCATCCAGATCCGCCTTCGAAACCTTGGTACCGGCTGCAAGATCAGCTGGTCCGGAAACCACTTCCTTGCCCGTCAGGATTTCCTGGAGGCGACCATAGACGTTCCGCTCAAGGATCGCGAGCTCGTCATCCCGGTCTTTTGCAAGACGTTCGATTTCGTCCCGCTCAATCGACATGGCACGTTCGTCTTTGTCGACGCCGTGGCGATTAAACACACGAACCTCAACAACCGTCCCCGTCACACCCGGCGGCAGACGAAGCGACGTATCACGAACGTCAGATGCTTTTTCACCGAAGATAGCGCGCAGAAGTTTTTCTTCCGGCGTCATGGGGCTCTCGCCCTTCGGCGTGATCTTACCGACGAGAATATCAGATGGACCAACTTCAGCACCGATGTAAACGATACCGGCCTCATCAAGATTGCGAAGCGCTTCCTCACCAACGTTTGGAATATCACGCGTGATCTCTTCAGGCCCAAGCTTCGTATCACGCGCCATCACCTCGAACTCTTCGAGGTGAATGGACGTGAACACATCATCCCGCACGATCCGTTCAGAGATCAGGATGGAGTCCTCGAAGTTGTACCCATTCCAAGGCATGAACGCGACAAGCACGTTCCGGCCAAGAGCCAGTTCCCCGAGATCGGTGGAAGGGCCATCCGCAATGATGTCGCCACCATTAATCCGGTCGCCAACGCGAACCAGCGGACGCTGGTTGATGCAAGTGTTCTGGTTCGAACGCTGGAACTTGCGCAGATTGTAGATATCAACCCCAGGCTTGCCAGGGTCGGTTTCTTCAGTCGCCCGGATAACGATACGTGTCGCATCCACCTGGTCAACAACGCCTGTCCGACGGGCCGCAATCGCAGCACCACTATCGCGTGCCACAACTTCTTCCATGCCTGTACCAACAAACGGCGCTTCCGCCTTCACCAGTGGCACCGCCTGACGCTGCATGTTCGAGCCCATAAGAGCACGGTTCGCGTCATCGTTTTCAAGGAATGGAATGAGAGCTGCCGCGACAGACACAATCTGTTTTGGCGATACGTCGATCAGATCAACCTGCTCCGGTGGAACCATTTCAAAGTCACCGTCGATACGGCAGTTCAACAGGTCATCCTGAAGTTTACCGTCCGCACCGATGGGCACATTCGCTTGCGCCACCCGGTACCGGGCTTCTTCCATGGCAGAAAGATAAACCGTGTCGTCGGTCACCTTACCGTCAACTACACGTCGGTATGGGCTTTCAATAAAGCCGTACTTATTGACGCGCGCGAAGGTGGCCAGCGAGTTGATGAGACCGATATTCGGTCCTTCAGGTGTCTCAATCGGACAAATACGACCATAGTGAGTTGGATGCACGTCGCGGACTTCAAAACCAGCACGCTCACGCGTCAGGCCACCCGGCCCAAGCGCTGAAAGACGACGCTTGTGCGTAATCTCCGAGAGTGGGTTTGTTTGGTCCATAAACTGCGAGAGCTGCGAGGAACCAAAGAACTCACGAACAGCCGCTGCAACCGGTTTCGCATTGATCAGGTCATGCGGCATCACCGTGTCGATATCGACAGAGCTCATCCGTTCCTTGATCGCCCGCTCCATACGCAGCAAACCGATGCGGTACTGATTTTCCATCAGCTCACCAACAGAACGTACACGTCGGTTGCCGAGATTATCAATGTCATCAATTTCACCGCGGCCATCACGCAGGCCAACGATGGTCCGGATCACTTCGATAATGTCTTCCTTGCGCAGCACACGAACCGTGTCTTCCGCATCAAGGTTGAGACGCATATTCATCTTCACGCGACCAACAGCAGACAGGTCATAACGCTCAGGATCGAAGAACAGGCTATGGAAAAGCGCGTCGGCCGTATCAAGGGTCGGCGGTTCACCTGGACGCATCACACGATAGATGTCGTAGAGCGCCTGTTCACGGTCAGTGGCCTTATCGACAGCCAAAGTGTTGCGGATGAAGGCACCCGTGTTCACATGGTCGATGTCCAGCGTATTGATTTCGCTCGCACCAGCGTCAACGAGAGTTTCGAGAAGCTCTTCCGTGATTTCCTCACCTGCTTCAGCAAAGATCTCACCCGTTTCCAGGTTAACAAGCTCTTCAGCCATATAACGGCCAACAATCTCAGCATCCTGAACAAGAAGCTCCTTCAGACCTTCTTCGGCAAGTTTGCGGGAAAGCCGAGGCGTCAGTTTTCGACCTGCCTCAACAACAACCTCGCCACCCTTCGCGTTGACCAAATCATGCTCGGGCTTAAAGCCGCGATAGCGATCAGGATCAAACGGAAGTTTCCACCCGTCTTTGGTCTTCGTGTATTTCACGTGGCTGTAGAACGTGTTGAGAATGTCCTCAGAGTCCAGACCAAGCGCATAGAGCAAAGTCGTAACCGGTAGTTTCCGGCGACGGTCAATGCGGACATGAACTATGTCTTTTGCATCAAACTCAAAGTCGAGCCAGGAACCACGATAGGGAATAACACGAGCAGCAAACAGCAGCTTACCCGACGAGTGGGTCTTGCCCTTGTCATGATCAAAGAACACGCCTGGACTCCGGTGCATCTGTGAAACAATCACGCGCTCCGTGCCGTTCACGACAAACGTACCGTTCGTCGTCATGAAGGGCATGTCGCCCATATAGACATCTTGTTCTTTGATGTCTTTAACGGATTTGGCGCCTGTGTCCTCATCCACTTCAAACACAATCAACCGCAATGTGACCTTGAGCGGCGCTGCGAACGTCATGTCGCGCTGCTGACACTCTTCTACGTCATATTTTGGGTGCTCAAATTCGTAATCGACAAATTCCAGCATAGCGGTTTCTGAAAAATCGCTAATCGGGAAGACCGACCCGAATACAGACTGCAAACCTTGATCAAGGCGCGCCCCATCGGACTGCCGATCAACCTGCAAGAACTGGTCATAAGAATATTTTTGAACCTCGATCAGGTTTGGCATTTCTGCCACCTGGGGGATACGTCCAAATGATTTACGAACCCGCTTCCGACCAGTAAATGACTGCGTCATTTTTGTTCCTCGAAATCTTCCTCAGACAAAGTACCGGATCAGTGAGAAACCTCACCACGCCCCTCCGGCGGAGCAATTGGGAGCGACCGATAAGCCGCTCCCAAGCAGTACTATTTGAGCTCGACAGATGCGCCGGCTTCTTCGAGCTTCTTCTTAAGCTCATCAGCTTCAGCCTTAGGAACGTCAGCTTTGACTTCCTTAGGTGCGCCTTCAACGAGATCTTTAGCTTCTTTCAAGCCAAGACCCGTGATTGCACGAACTTCTTTGATGACGTTGATTTTCTTGTCACCAGCTGCAGTCAGAACAACTGAGAACTCAGTCTTCTCTTCTGCAGCAGCGCCGCCTGCATCACCGCCAGCAGCGGCAGCAACAGCGACAGGTGCAGCAGCAGAAACGCCCCACTTCTCTTCGAGAAGCTTGGACAGCTCAGCTGCTTCAAGCACGGTCAGGTTCGACAGGTCGTCGGCAATTTTTTCAAGATCAGCCATTTTTACATTTCTCTCTAATCAATCAGTTCAAACTTGGGGTTCGAGGACCGGCCTATGCCGCTTCCTCGCCCTGTGCAGCTTTTGCGCCCATAACGCGAGCCAGCTGACCGGCAGGTGCTTGCAGCACTCCGGCAATACGTGTTGCAGGCGTAGAAATCATGCCCACCAGCTTTCCGCGCAGCTCGTCCAGAGACGGCAGTTCGGCCAAGGCCTTTACACCGTTCTGATCAAGCAGGGTTTCGCCCATCGCACCGCCAAGGATCACGAATTGCTCGTTCTCTTTAGCGAAGGCTGCAGCGATTCTTGGCGCTGCAACCGGGTCTTCCGAATAGGCGATTGCCGTTGGTCCCGTGAAATGGTCGGCAATGCCGGCCACCGCGGTTCCGTCCAGAGCGAGTTTGGCGAGCCGGTTCTTTGTAACTTTGACATTGCCACCCGCTTCCGCCATCCGAGCACGCAGAACTGTCATCTGCGCGACCGTCAAACCGGAATAGTGAGCAACAACAACCACGCCAGCGTCCGTAAAGACGCCTTTGAGGTGCGTTACCAGATCCTCTTTTTCGGCTCTTTTCACTTACTCTTCTCCAAAGCACCCAAATCCCTGGGTGCGTCGGGGGTGAAACAACAGCTTGCGCTCTCATTCCACCGTTGGCAGATGCCGCTCGTGCGTGTCCCCCGAGGAGGCGCGCCACACGACCAGCGCTCTCTTGCCTGTCCCGGGTTTGAACCGACAGTGAAATCGAACCAAAGCCCGACGCCACAAATCTGCTCTCTCCCCCGTCTATTGCAGGCGGATCAACCGACCCATTAAGCCAACCAACAAACGCATGGCTGACACCCACCGTCTCGGACAGGATGAAGACGCGACATGACGCCTCCCCGTCTCCGGAAAACCGTTTGTCCCGTCTTCGCCCAACTCACCAAACTCGTGAGTCGGGAATTCTTTACTGGACGCTCCGAGATCAACCTGCCGTTTGCGGCAGAAAGTTGATCGGTCTCAACTTGAGATCAACCTGCCGTTTACGGCAGAACGCTGATCGTCAAATTAAGCGTCCTGAACACTCGAAAGGTCGATCTTTACACCAGGCCCCATGGTGGAGCTGAGCGCGACCTTCTTCATGAACGTTCCTTTTGCGCCAGAGGGTTTCGCCTTCTGGACAGCGTTGAGCAGCGCACGCACATTGCCTGCGATCTGGTCTTCGCTAAAACTAGCTTTGCCAACACCGGCATGAACGATGCCTGCCTTTTCAACGCGAAACTCTACCGCCCCGCCCTTGGCAGATTTCACAGCTTCACCAATATCCGGTGTCACCGTTCCAACCTTCGGGTTTGGCATCATGCCACGGGGCCCAAGCACCTTACCCAGGCGCCCAACCAGAGGCATCATGTCCGGCGTAGCAATGCAGCGATCAAAATCGATCTTGCCAGCCTGCACTTCAGCAGCCAGCTCGTCATCACCGACAATATCTGCGCCTGCAGCTTTTGCTTCTTCGGCTTTGTCGCCCTTAGCAAACACGGCAACCCGCACGGTACGACCAGAACCGTTAGGCAGTTCAACAACACCACGAACCATCTGGTCAGCGTGACGCGGGTCAACACCCAGATTGATTGCAAGCTCAATGGTTTCATCGAACTTCGCTTTCGCACGCTCTTTGACCATCTTCACAGCATCGTCCAGCGGGTAAAGTGTCTTTGCATCAACGCCTTCACGAGCAGCGGTGGTTCTTTTTCCAAGCTTTGCCATCGTCCTACTCCACTACCTCAAGACCCATCGAACGGGCAGATCCCATGATGATCTTCGCTGCCTGATCAAGATCATTGGCATTGAGATCAACCATCTTCTTTTCCGCGATTTCGCGACACTGAGCAGCAGTGACCGAACCAGCAACGTCGCGACCAGGCGCCGAACCGCCCTTTTTGAGCTTGGCTGCTTGCTTCAGATAGTAAGAAGCAGGAGGCGTCTTCGTTTCAAACGTGAACGACTTGTCCTGGTAAATTGTAATGATGGTTGGGATGGGCATCCCGTTTTCCATCTGCTGCGTTTTTGCATTAAACGCCTTACAAAATTCCATGATGTTCAATCCGCGCTGACCGAGCGCTGGACCAATCGGTGGTGACGGGTTCGCCGCACCTGCTGGCACCTGAAGCTTCAGATAGCCTTCAATTTTCTTCGCCATTTCTCTTTCCCCTTCCGATTGGGATGCCCCGCCCGGAAACTTTAAAGGGTTAGTGGTACGGTAGCCTTACAACTACCTCCCACACACAACACGAGCCCCGCCCGAAAAGCCTTAAAGCTTATCGACCTGCCCGTACTCAAGTTCGACGGGCGTTGCCCGACCGAAAATAGACACAGCGACTTTAAGCCGCGTCCGTTCTTCATCGACTTCTTCGACAATACCGTTGAACGAGGCAAACGGCCCATCAGCCACCCGCACCTGTTCACCAATTTCGTACGTGATGCTCGGTTTCGGCCGCTCGACCCCTTCCTGCACCTGGTGCAGGATCACATCAACTTCCTTCTGACTGATCGGCTGCGGCTTATTATCCGCGCCCAGAAAACCAGTCACCTTCGGCGTATCTTTGATGAGGTGATAAGCCTCATCCGTCAGAGCCATCTTCACAAGCACGTAGCCTGGGAAGAACTTCCGCTCCGCATTCACCTTGCGCCCGCGGCGCAGCTCAACAACCTCTTCGGTCGGAACGAGGATTTCCTCGAACGCTTCTTCAAGCCCTGCGCTATTCGCGCGCTCGCGAATAGACTCAGCGACCTTCTTTTCGAAGTTCGAATATGCCTGAACGATGTACCACCGCGCCTTCATGATCGTCGCACCTTTAATCGCCCATACCTTAGCCACCAAGTCCGAGCACGAAAGAAACCCCGTAACTCAAAACCTGATCTGCAAGAAAGAAGAACACAGCCGCCATCACCACCATGATAAAGACCATCACCGTCGTCACAATCGTTTCGCGCCGCGTCGGCCACGTCACCTTCGACGTTTCGGACCGAACCTCTCGCACGAACTGAACTGGATTGCTTTTAGCCATAGTTCCTCTCGCGAGTTTGACCGAAAATTCGGTCCCTCTAATTAATTCCTGCCCACCCACTCGGTGGCAGGAGTGGAGGGACTCGAACCCCCAACCCCCGGTTTTGGAGACCGGTGCTCTACCAGTTGAGCTACACTCCTAAACCGAATGCCCCACCGCCAAAATGGCCGCAGGACAAACAACTGAGCGGCTCTGGTAAGAGCCGCTCAGCAAACGCCTTACTCGATGATTGAGGAGACGACGCCGGACCCGACGGTCCGTCCGCCTTCACGGATAGCGAAGCGCAGCTTCTCTTCCATGGCGATCGGTGCGATCAGCTCAACCTCAATTGCAACATTATCTCCTGGCATCACCATTTCGGTGCCTTCAGGAAGGCTCACAACACCCGTCACGTCCGTCGTCCGGAAGTAGAACTGGGGACGATAGTTCGTGAAGAAGGGTGTGTGACGACCACCTTCATCCTTCGTCAGGATATAGGCTTCAGCCGTAAACTTCGTGTGGGGAGTGATCGAACCAGGCGCACAAAGAACCTGACCACGTTCAACCTGCTCGCGGTCAACACCA
>Ga0189286_100276_pt1 | contig 19013 bp, 19 predicted proteins | sample UW69minimetaG_FD_130330 | JGI IMG/M metagenome (GOLD analysis project Ga0189286, IMG submission 130330) | Marine microbial communities from the Costa Rica Dome - UW69 mini metaG | ecosystem: Environmental > Aquatic > Marine > Oceanic > Photic zone | place: Costa Rica: the Eastern Pacific...
CTCATTCCACCGATGTTATTTTTTATAAAAAAGAAATTCTTTATCAGGTTCATAGTGATTTTGACAATGGTGTACTTTGCTATTTTTGCTAGTGATATCTTTCCATTTCTACGAAAATTTGATTTTCTTTATTTTTACTTCTCAACAGGAGGATTGCTAGCAGTATTACACGAGCGCTATGATTTAGGGAATAAGATGCATAAGTACATCAAAATAGCTGTTTTAGGGATATTTTTAGCATACTTTTGTACAGATATATTCAAAGGAATAGACGCAAATTTATACCATTTTTTCAGCATGTTATTGTTTAGTTTTGTAATATTGACATTGAGTTACAGTCCTTTAATTAACATACGAAATAAAGCATTGAACTATTTAGGAAAGATATCGTATGGTATTTATATGTTTCATCCCTTAGTAATGCAGCTTATAGGATTAGTAATGCTCAAAATGGTAGACAAAGTTGCCATGTCGGATATAACAATAATTTTACTCTCGTATGGGTTAGTCTTTGCTGTAACTTTTATAGTTTCGCACTTTTCATATCAATACTTTGAAAAACCATTCTTAAAACTTAAAAATAAATTTAGATAGATATATTATGACGTTAATCAAATCAATTTCAGGGATTCGTGGAACCATTGGAGGAAATGTAGGAGATAATTTAACACCGATTGATGCAGTAAAATTTGCCAGTGCTTATGGAACTTGGTTGAAAAATGAATATGACAAAGAAAAATTAACCGTTGTTATCGGTAGAGATGCACGAATTTCTGGAGAAATGATTCAGAGTTTAGTTGTAAATACCTTAGTTGGTTTAGGAATTGATGTGATTGATTTAGGTTTGTCAACAACACCAACAGTAGAAGTTGCGGTACCTTTAGAAAAAGCAGATGGAGGAATCATCTTAACAGCTAGTCATAACCCGAAACAATGGAATGCGTTAAAGTTGTTAAACCATAAAGGAGAATTCTTAAATGGAGCAGATGGAGCAGTGATCTTAGAAATTGCAGAAAGTGACGATTTTGACTTTGCAGAAGTAGACGATTTAGGAACAGTGACACCAAATGATACGTATATTGACAAACATATAAAAGAAGTATTAAACTTACCATTAGTAGACGCTGAAGTCATTAAACAAGCCAATTTTAAAGTGGTTGTTGATGGAGTGAATTCTACAGGAGGAATTGCTATTCCAAAACTATTACGCGCATTAAACGTAGATGTGGTTGAATTGTATTGTGAGCCAAATGGACATTTTCCACATAATCCAGAACCATTAAAAGAACATTTGACGGATATTTCAGAGCTTGTCGTAAAAGAAAAAGCTGATTTTGGTGTCGTGGTTGATCCTGATGTAGATCGTTTGGCATTTATTTGTGATGATGGAGAAATGTTTGGAGAAGAATATACCTTGGTTGCTTGCGCAGATTATGTGTTAGGAAAAGTAAAAGGAAACACGGTTTCGAACTTATCATCCTCAAGAGCATTGCGTGATGTAACTGAGAAACATGGTGGAACATACCAAGCAAGTGCCGTTGGAGAAGTAAACGTAGTGATTAAGATGAAAGATACCAATGCAGTAATTGGGGGAGAAGGAAATGGAGGAATCATTTATCCTGAATTACACTACGGACGTGATTCTTTAGTAGGAGTGGCTTTATTCTTAACACATTTAGCGGAAAAGAAAATGACTGTTCGCGAATTGCGTGATAGCTATCCAAGTTACTTTATGAGTAAAAATAAAATTCAATTAACGCCAGAATTAGATGTAGATGGAATTTTAAAAGCGATGGAAGAGAAGTACGCTAACGAAAATGTAACTACAATTGATGGTGTTAAAATTGATTTCCCTGAAAATTGGGTACACTTGCGTAAATCAAACACTGAACCTATTATAAGAATCTATACGGAAGCAGCATCACAACAAGAAGCTGATGAGTTAGCACAGCGCATTATGAAAGAGATTTCAGCGATAGCGAATTTATAGAAGTAAAAAATATATTAGAAAGAAAGCCGTCTATTTTGGATGGCTTTTTTTTATGAGAATAATTAAAGAATCTAAAAATATTCAAATATACTAGATGCTTTATTTAGATCGTTACTATTTTGATAGCGTGTAACGAAAAGAAAAAATACACTACTCATGTTATCAAATACAATTCAAATAAAAAGTGCTATGGGAACTACATATACAGATTGGAAAAACGCAACGCTTCGAACTTTAGATGAAAAAACAGCTTCTTTTGACGAGTCGCTACATAAAAAAGTAGAAACAGCTTACTTTAAACGATTGTTAGAAAAAATGGCAACACATGCTGCTTCTTCAGAAGCACTAGATGCATTTAAAGCAGAAATGGATGCTTATGTGGCTTCAATTCCAAACAAGGTAGGTTTTGAAGACAAAGAAACGCGTCGTAACTTCTTAAAAAAGAAAGCAAAAATCAAAAGTGCAGCTATTACAAAGCACAAATTGGTCAATAAAGGTTTTTATGTAAGTTTATGGATACCCATAGGAATGGCTCTTGGAATGCCTTGGGGCGTTGCTTTCGGAAATATAGCATTGGGTTTACCTATTGGATTGGCTTTTGGTTTAGCTATTGGAGCTTGGTTAGATGGCAAAGCTGTAAAAGAAGGTAGAGTAGTGTAACGCAATTTTAATTGCTGTAATATTGATTAAATTCTTGTTGTATTTTTTGTAAATGATGTCTTGATATAGGCAACACATTTTGGATATCAGCTTCTTTATTTTCTATGGAAAACAAACAGGTGTCTTTTTCTTTATTATGAGAAGAAAATTGCATGTTTTTAGATTTAGCAACAACAATTTCACGACCTTTAAAATACTTATAATCGGCTTGATAGATAATACCTTTCTCTGTAAAAGTTAGTGTTTCTTTTCCATACGTATTCCACAAAACGATTCTTAAGATAAGATAGGAAGCAGCTTCAAAACTTATAATAATGGCAACAATTCCAAAATGAAAACCTAAGCCTTCAATTCCACGATACGTAAGTACAGCAACGGGAACTAATGCTGTAACAATTGCTAAAATCAACAATGGAATTCTGGTAAATAAAGGAGATGTATTTCCTTTGATAACAATCTGATCTTCTGAAAATCAAACATCTGATAGTTTCATACAAAAGGTAGTTTTATTTTTGATGCTCAATCGGCACTTTATCTCGGTGTTTCCAGCGTTTATGAACCCAATAGTAATGCTCAGGAACTTCTCTAATTTGTTTTTCTAGTTCTCTGTAAAATAAATCAGTTGGCACATGTTTTGCGTAATTTGAAATTCCCTTTGGAGTCAAATCCATAAATGATCCTTGGTAATGACCTCGTTTTATTTTTTCAATTCTAAAATATATGAAAGGCATATCAGCTTTACGTGCTATTATTTCTGGTCCATCAAAACAAGGAACGGTAATATTCATAAAATCTGTCCAATAATAATGTGCTAAAGGCTTTGGTGATTGGTCGCTAACCATATAATAAATACCCAACAAACCATTATCTTCATTTTTTTTTATGGTCTTAAAAGTTTCTTTTGTTGTAATCAGTGTAGCATCGGTTTTTTCACGAATCTTACGAACAAGTTTGTCAAAATATTTATTGGTAAGCCTTTTATAAATCCCGAATCCTTTATGTGAAACGTATTCGTTCATAATATTCATCCATTCCCAATTAGCATAATGTCCAGAGATTAGAAGGATACTTTTTCCTTGTTTTTCGTATTCTGTAATTAATTCAAGATCAGAAAACACAAAACGTTTACGCATAGATTTTTTAGAAATGCTAAGTGATTTAATCATTTCCAAAAACATGTCACACAAATGACTGTAATATTTCTTTTCAATCTTCAAACGATCGGCATCACTCTTTTCTGGAAAAACCAACGCCAAATTCCCACGTACAACTTTTTTTCGGTAGCCGATTAGGCGATATATAATAAAATTACAAAAGTCAGAAAATAAGTAGAGTAGCGGAAAAGGTAAAATAGAAATCAACCAAAGTATAGGATAAATAAAAATGAACGCAATAAGCTGCATAGGAATACTAAATTTTCACAAATATAGCTATATTTGGCACTTAATAAAGGCTAATTTATGATGAATTTAGAACCCATAACGATTGGAATAATTTTGGCAAACGTTTTACCATCAATCAAAGGATTTGATGATGATTCATTTATAAGAAAGTATTTATTCAATATAAGTGCTATTGACAATGGTCAACATTACCGAATGATGACTTCTGGATTTTTGCATGCAGATGTCATGCATTTGGTATTTAACATGCTTACCTTGTACTTTTTTGCCAATAGTGTAATTTTCACTTTGGGAGCGCAATATTTTTTACTTATTTATGTTGCTAGTTTGCTACTAGGGAATATACTTTCCTATTATTTTCATCGAAATGAGCCGCATTACAGTGCTTTAGGAGCCAGTGGAGCTGTTTCTGGAGTATTATACGCTTCTATCTTACTATTCCCGAATAACAGCTTGTATATCATGTTTATTCCCTTTCCTGTAAAAGCGTATATCGTTGGAATATGCTACTTAATATTTTCTATTTATGGAATGAAAAAACGCGTAGGAAATATAGGGCATGATGCGCATTTTGGTGGCGCTGTAGCTGGATTTGTGATAACGCTAATACTTCGCCCAAATATACTTGTACAAGAAACAGAAATTGTGGTATTTATGGCAATTCCAATTATTGCTTTGTTTGTGATGACAAAGCTCGGTAAAATCTAATACAGACACTAAAAAAGGGGAATTTTCCCTTTGGTATTATTTGGAAAAAAATATTTACTTTGTTCAAAACTGATTATTATGAATATGAAAACTACACTTATCTTAATTGTATGTATACTTTGTTATAGCATGTCAGCACAAGTAATTACGAATGAACAAGATTCTACGGCTCAAATTATTCCAATTTTTAAAAAAGGACAAAAGTTGACCTATAAGGTGAATAGAATAAATCATACACCAGAGGAAAAAGATACTACGAATTATCATTTGAATTTCAAATTTGGGGAAACTAAAGGTGATTTTGTAAATGCTACAATCTATTTAGACAAGTTTGATAAAACTGATTTGGAAAGTGTACTTCTAAATGGTGTAAAAAGTGAGATTTACTTAAATATTGCTAAAGCAGAATTTAGTATTACGAATGAAGAAGAAGTGAACACAAAAATTAAAAAAAATATAAAAAAGGGAACACGAAAATTTTCAAATGACTCAAATTTATCAGAGTTAATTTCTTCATTAGAACAACAATTAAATGAAGGGACGTTTTCTGTAACACGCATTTATCAAAAGGATATCAATGCAATTTTTGGATTTTATAAAAAAGAAATTTCATATCAATATTATAATAAGGATACAATTCCAAAAAATGATCCAATGGGACATCCCTCCAAACAAGTGAGGAAATATGGAGTTTTTAAAGTAGGAGAGAATTATGAATTTATTCATTCATCAGAGATATTGAATGATGGAATTAAAGAAGCGATGCGAAAAGATACAGAAAAGGCGATTAGAGAGCAATTCAAAGATTCTCTTGATGTAGAAGGAAAGCCTATCGAGATTTCTGAAATAATTATAGAAGATCAGGATGTAGATGTTGAAGTAACAAAAGATGTACGAATTATGTATGCAAGCGAAAGCGGAATTGTAAGTTCTTTTTCTTTAGAAGACAAAAAAAATATTTTTGATTTAAAATTATTGCTGAAACGAACGCTTACACTTTTAGAATAAAAAATCGCTCTTAAAATTTATCTTGAAACAAGTTTTCAAAACGCTTGAAAAAACAAAAAACCACGTCAGTTGACGTGGTTTCTTGCTTGATATGGGGAGGGCAGGATTATTTGATGATCCTTTTCCGCACTGCTGCAAATAGAAAACCCTAATGCTACGCATTGTATTTTTTGCTTTTTCCAAATTCTTGAAGCGTTGCTTCAAATTTTCCAAAAACAAAAAAATCCACACTTTCGTGTGGATTTTTTGTTATGTGGGGAGAGCAGGATTCGAACCTGCGAAGGTAAAAACCAACAGATTTACAGTCTGTCCTCGTTGGCCGCTTGAGTATCTCCCCAACGCTTTTTTGCTTTATTGCGGTTGCAAATATACCATAGTTTTTGAACCGTGCAAATAAAAAATATGCGTTTTTTTGAATAAAAAACTAACTTCTTGAAAATCAGCTTTCATATAATTCGGAATTATATTTACTTTCCGAGTAATTCTTTAATTTTTGCTTCTAATGAGGCTCCACGTAAATTCTTTTCTACAATTTCACCTTTTTCATTTAAGATAAATGTAGCAGGAATAGAACGAACATTATAGGTACGGGCAATGGCATCTCTAAATCCATCTAAGTTAGAAACCTGTGGCCATTGTAAACCATCTGTTTTAATAGCACGTAGCCAATCCTCTCTAGCGTTATTTTGGTTAGGACGTCCGTCTAAAGAAACTCCTATTATCTCTAATCCATCTTTATGATACTTTTCGTAAATCTTTACCACATTCGGATTCTCTCTACGGCAAGGTCCACACCAAGAAGCCCAAAAATCAATGATAGTGACTTTACTCTTTACTTCATCTAAAGAAATCTTTTTTCCTTCCGGATTTGGTGCTGAAAAGTTTGTAGCTACGGAACCTAAAGTAGATCGCAACATTTCCGTTGATTTTATAAATAAATCTTGTGCTACGCGTGTTTTCTTCATGTCATCAGGAAGTGCATCAAAAAATTGCTTTGCTTTTTTAGCAGTTGTCAATTTACTACGCAACATACGGTTTACCAACATTACAGAAATATATGAATCAGGATGATCTAATACATACTTTTCCTGATATTCAACTGCTTGCTTGTCTAAATCAGCAACTTGTTTCTTTGCAGCATTAATAACAGCAGTATCTCTTGTAGTGACTGCTTTTTGATAGCGTGCTCTTATTTTTTGTACTTTTTCAGATAGTGCCTTTGAATCTTCGACAAAATCTACATATTCTTGGTTGTGTTTTCCTCCAGAAACTTTAGAAGTTGACAAGTTGTCCTTATTAGCGTCAATCGTGATGGTTGCATTTTCTAAAAGTAAGTTTACATTCCCTTCTGCACCATTTATATAAATAAACCCTAATTCAGGATGCTCTAATTTTCCTGTAAATGTAAATTTTCCATTTTGTATTACAGCAGTATCTTTTGGTTGCGGAACACCTTTTTCATTTGGTACTTTCAAAAATGCACGAACACCATCAGGAAGTCCGTTAATTGTAGTTTCTATGGTATATCCATCTGCCGAGTTTTGTGTCTTTTTATCACAAGCGGAAAACAATAACGTCCCAATAATACAAGTAATCACAAATACTTTCTTCACGTTTAAATACATTTTTGTTGAATAATTTTAAAAGTTAAACGCGCAAATTTAACCAAATGCAAAGAATTACCCTAGAAAAATTAGAATTGATAGCGTACGCCAAGCGCTAAATCCAAATCTAAGTCGTCATTAAATCCATCGTCAAAACCAATTTCGGGACGTACATCTAGTGAAAGTTGTAATGGAAAGTCAAAATTATATTCAATACCTACGTCACCCGCTAAGAATGCGTAAAAGCCATCATTTGTCAAATTGCGATTGCTATTCCAACTTCCAACTCCACCACCAGCGCCAGCGTACCAGTTAAATCCACCATCAATATTCCAAACCCATTGGTACAATCCAGTAATTTTATACGCATCATAATCATCGTTGTCTTTCCAGCCCAAATCTAATTCCAATCGATTGTTGTCCCATAAAGCTCTTTGATATGAAATTTCAGTACCAAATCCGTTATTTCCACCAATTCGTAAACCAATTGCGTTATCTGAAATTTGCTGAGCAGAAGCTGTATATCCTAGAAATAGAACTCCTAAAATCAATAGTTTTTTCATGCTTAAATAGTTTATATTTTTAATTTCATTTGATGAACCAAACCAACAACCATACCATTCCTAAAATGTGTAGTCTTATTTAATTAATTTCACATGTTAATATCTTATTGTTACAGGTTGCTTGTTTGTTATTTATAACTTAAAAAATAAGTTTATATTGCTGCAAAATTACACACAATATCAATAACACCACCATGAAGGCGAAATTGGAGCAGTTGAAAAATACCTTTTCAGGTACCATTTTTTATGATGATTTACACAGAATCCTATATGCAACTGACGCATCTGTATATCGTAAACTTCCGCTCGCCGTTGCATACCCTAAGGACACTACGGATTTAATATCTCTTATTGATTTTGCAAAAACAAATCATACTTCACTGATTCCAAGAACAGCAGGAACTTCCTTAGCAGGACAATGTGTAGGAGAAGGAATTGTGGTAGATGTTTCAAAATATTTTACAGAAATTTTGCATGTTGATACTGTTGCAAAAACTGTTACAGTCCAGCCAGGAGTTGTTCGTGATGCACTCAACAATCATTTAAAAGCAACTGATTTGTTTTTTGGACCTAACACTTCCACGTCTAATCGTTGTATGATTGGAGGAATGGTTGGAAATAATTCTTCGGGCACAACATCTATACAATATGGCGTGACGCGTGATAAAGTCATTGCAATGGACGTAATACTATCGGATGGAAGTGAAGTGACTTTTGGAGATATTACTACGGAAGTATTTCATCAAAAACGCAGCTTAGAGACGCTTGAAGGCAGCATTTATCAAAAAGTGTATGAGATGCTTTCTGATGAAGGAAACCAACATGAAATTAGGTCAGAATTTCCAAAAGTCGCTATTCACAGACGTAATACAGGTTATGCGATTGACGAATTGCTAAAGTCCAAACCTTTTTCAGTAGATGGTGATACCTTCAATATGTGTAAATTATTATCTGGAAGTGAAGGAACATTAGCCTTTACTACAAAAATAACGTTGCAATTGGACGAATTGCCACCAACAGAAAGTTGCGTGGTAGCTGCTCATTATAAAAGCATAGAAGATTGTTTGCAATCAGTTTCGTTGACGATGGAACATAATTTGTACACCTGTGAAATGATGGATAAAATTATTTTGGATTGTACAAAGTCAAATCTGGCGCAAGCCAAAAACAGATTCTTTGTAAAAAGCGATCCTCAAGCGATTTTATTACTCGAATTACGATCAAATTCAACAGAAAACTTACAATTACAAACAAAAGCTTTAATTGCGTCACTTGAACAAGAAGGAAAAAGCTACCATTATCCAGTTTTAAAAGGTGAAGAAATTGCCAAAGCGATGGAATTACGCAAAGCTGGTTTAGGTTTGTTAGGAAATATTATTGGTGATAAAAAAGCAGTAGCCTGCATTGAAGATACAGCAGTTGCATTGGAAGATTTAGCAGATTATATAGCTGAATTTACACAACTTATGGATGGCTACAAACAGAGAGCTGTATATTATGCACATGCAGGAGCAGGAGAATTACACTTACGTCCAATATTGAACCTAAAAAAGAAAGAAGATGTTTTGTTGTTTCGAAAAATAACACACGATGTTGCTAAACTGGTTAAAAAATACAACGGTTCGTTTAGTGGTGAACACGGTGATGGAATTGTACGAGCAGAGTTCATTCCAATAATGATAGGAGAGAAGAACTATGAATTACTAAAAGAAGTCAAAGCAGTTTTTGATCCAAATAATATCTTCAATCCAGGTAAAATAGTAGAAGCGGCAAAAATGGATACTTCGCTTCGCTATGAAATTGATCGTACAGAACCAACAATAGATACTTTATATGATTTCTCCGATAGTCAAGGAATTTTACGTGCAGCAGAAAAGTGTAATGGTTCTGGTGATTGTAGAAAACCAGCTTCATTTTCGGGAGCTATGTGTCCAAGTTATCGAGCTACAACTAATGAAAAAGATACAACACGTGCAAGAGCCAATGCATTGCGAGAGTTTCTAACATTATCCGAAAAGGAAAACAAATTTGATCATAAAGAATTAAAGGAAGTTTTTGATCTGTGTTTAAGTTGTAAAGCTTGTGCGAGTGAATGTCCAAGCAATGTAGATGTGGCTGCTTTAAAGGCAGAATTTTTGCATCAATATTACAAATCTAATAAGCCAAGTTTTCGGGATAAAGCCTTTGCATTTTCTACGAAATCCAATCGTTTGGCAAGTACATTTCCAGTGCTTTCTAATTTTGTAAAAACAAATAGTTTTACATCTAAAATTATAAAAAAACGACTAGGAGTAGCACAAAAACGCACACTTCCTGTAAATTCAAGAAAAACTTTAAATAGTGTAATTCAAAAATCAATAAATCAATTAAATAGTAGTTTTTTTAAATCTAAAAAAGTATACGTTTTTAGTGATGAATTCACCAATTATTTAGAATCTGATATAGGACAAGATGCTCTAATTGTATTATCCAAATTAGGATATGAAATCAAACATATTTCGCATGCTGAGAGTGGACGAACTTTCATATCTAAAGGCTTCTTGTTAGAAGCAAAAAAAGTTGCTAATAAGAATGTAACGACCTTTAAAAATCTGATCAACGAAAATGCTGTTTTAGTAGGAATAGAACCTTCAGCAATACTTACATTTCGAGATGAATATATTCGTTTAGCAGATGATAAAGAAGCGGCAAAAAACATTGCAAAGCACACCTATTTGCTAGAGGAATTCTTAGCTGCAGAAATCAAAGCAGGAGAAATTACTTCGGAAGCATTTACAGAAGAAGCAAAAAGCATCAAAATTCATGTACATTGTTATCAAAAATCATTATCCAATCAAAAGTGTACGTATGACATCTTGAATCTTCCAAAAAACTACAAACCAACGATTATTGCTTCGGGTTGCTGTGGAATGGCAGGTTCATTTGGATATGAAAGAGAACATTATGAAGTTAGCATGAAAGTAGGAGAGCAGTCGTTGTTTCCAGCAGTGAGAGCAGCAGAATCCGATACAATTATAGCCGCCAATGGAACAAGTTGTAGACACCAAATTAAAGATGGAACTGATAAAAATGCTTTACATCCGATCACTGTATTGAGACGTGCTTTACTGTAGACTACTTTAGTTTTGAAGAGAATCAATTTGTTTGATTAATCTTTTAGCTCTTTTTTTACCTTTGGTATAGATATCCTTCATTTGTTGTTCGCGAACAATAGACATGTTAATATAATTTCTACCTTCTACTGAGTTCACTATGTTTAGTAATTTTTTGCGGTTTTCTTCAACATTTACAATGGGTTGAATAGAATCGAAATATGTTGTCTCATAGCGATTTTGATATACCCAAAAATCTGAATCCTTAGAGGCATATTTTTCTTCCCATCTATTAAATTCGTTCAAGTAATTACTGAAAATAGTATAATAAGCATCTAATCTTTCGAATAAAAACTTCTTTTCTTCCAAAGTTACAATACCTGATTCTATCATTTTTTTGTACGCATTGTTATTAATAGAAATATTATTGGTTCCAGTTGCTACTATTCCTTGTATTTGTATCGTGGAAAATTTAGTTAGACTATCTTGGTTGAACAGACTTTTTTTATAATCAATTTTTAAATCAATTCTTTTAATGGCATATTCAAAAAAGGAGGTGTCTACAGCCAAATCTTTTCTGACTTTATCGATATATAAGTTAGCTTTTTTCAGGGAAATACGTTTTTCATTCCAATTATTAATATTCATTGCAATGAGAATACCTGCAATGATCAAAATAAGTTCTCCTAGTGAGAACAAAACATATTGTTTAAAGCTTTTGTACTTTGAATTTTTCATTGTGCTGTTGAATCCGAATTTTGGGTAAATTAGGAATTATTTTCGTCTTCACATAAATATTGGTGATCAGAGTGAAGATCATGACTAGTTATCCAACTCCGTATAGCTCTGATACTCTTTTTAAGTCTGTAGTAGTGTTTATTTCATAAAAATAATCCAATTGCCATTTCTAAGTTTGTTCAGCTTGTTTATTGTTTGGAATATCCCATTTAGGATAGACTCGAAAACCTCTTTTTCCTTCTTTCTTTCCAGTTGAAATAATTCCTTTTTTGATAAGTATCGCTTTTGAGAAGACAAATTGTCCAAAATGATTTTCAGTTCGAACGTTTAGAATATAAAAGTCAATACAATCAGATGTTTCAAAAGGAGCAGTTATTCCATGCTCGTTTCGTTTCCAAAAAGTTACAAATTATCCAACTTTTTTTGGTGTTATTTTAGCGTTTCTACTTAAAATGTTTAGTCCATTAAGCTGAAATCGAGAAGCGTAGTATTCTTTACCTTCTGATTCAATTATGAAGTTTGAAATTTCGAAAGAACATTTATCATAAATCTCTGTTTTAAGTTGATTCAGATTAAGATCCATTGTTCCAATTCTTTTAATTTAATGAGTTTTTAAATATATCATCAAAACTACAATTTTCTTAGCTGAAAAGCTTCTAAAAGTGAGGAAGACTTCAGGTAAATCACTTAAAATCTAAGTATATTTAACTAATTCGAATCAAGTCTAAAGTAGTGCTATACAAGCTTATTTCAGATCTTTCACAATGGTAATCGCAGCTAGCAAATCCTTATAGTCCATGGATTTTAGCTCTTCGTCTGCGTAAAAAGCGGTCAAGCGATCTTCTGAATGACGATATAGTTTCCAACGATTCTTATGATATTCTAAAGCAGTTAAATTTTCGATCCAATCACCTGAATTTAAGTAAATACAGGAACCTTTTTTATTGGTTTTCTTCTCCATTTGTGGTTGATGGATATGTCCACAAACTACATATTGATATCCATTGTCAATTGCCAAGTCGGCAGCAACTTCTTCAAAATCACTTATATATTTTACAGCTTTCTTTACACTGTTTTTTATCTTTTTAGAAAGCGAGTATTTTTCACGACCTAGTTTCAATAAAAACCAGTTAATTATTCGGTTCAAACGGATTAATAAATCATAACCTATTCCACCTAATTTTGCAATCCATTTTGCATTTTGAATAGAGGTGTCAAATACATCTCCATGGAAAAACCATGCTTTTTCTCCATTTAACTCCAATACCAATTTATCAACCAAAGAAAAATTACCAACTTTTGTATCGGAAAAACGACGCAAAGATTCATCATGGTTTCCAGTAATATAAATCACTTCTACACCCTTTGTAGTGAAGTCAATTAGCTTTTTAATAATTTGTAAATGCGGTTTTGGGAAATAACGCTTTCTAAATTGCCAAATATCAATAATATCACCATTCAAAATCACTTTTTTTGGATCAATACTGTTTAGGTAGGCTAGCAGTTCGTTAGCGTGACAACCATACGTTCCTAAGTGAACATCGGAAATCACAACAAGATCTATTTTTCGTTTTTTCATGAACTATTCTTACAATGCTACAAATAAAAAACAAACAAGAAAAAATTATGAAAAACTAGCGTTAAGCTTAGTAGGTTGAATGTTAATAATTTATGAAGGCGATCTGTCAAATGTTAAGTTAATTTTAAGCATTTGTTGGGTTTTTAAATCTGTTAGTTTAAATTTACATTTGATAAAAAAATACTATGGCAGGAAATACTTTTGGATCTCTATTCAAATTGACCACTTTTGGAGAATCACATGGAAGCGCAATTGGAGGAGTTATTGACGGTTGTCCGGCTGGATTGGAATTGGATTTAGAAATGATTCAACATGAGATGAATCGAAGAAAACCAGGGCAATCAGCAATTGTTACACAACGAAAAGAACCAGATGAAGTTTCCTTTTATTCTGGAATCTTTGAAGGAAAAACTACGGGCGTTCCTATTGGGTTTGCAATTCACAACACAAATCAAAAATCACACGATTATTCACATATAAAAGAAACATATCGTCCATCACATGCCGATTATGTTTACGACCAAAAATATGGACATCGCGATTATAGAGGTGGCGGAAGAAGTTCAGCACGCGAAACGGCTTGTAGAGTCGTAGCTGGAGCCATTGCAAAACAGTTACTTTCCGATATAAAAATAAACGCTTTTGTATCTTCGGTAGGAGAAATTAGCTTGGATACGCCTTATCATGAATTGGATTTTTCTTTGACAGAACGCAATCCTGTACGTTGTCCTGATGCTGCGAAAGCTGCAGAAATGGAAGAACTAATTCGTCAAATACGTAAAGAAGGTGATACCATTGGAGGAACTGTGATGTGTGTAATTCAAAATGTTCCTATTGGCCTAGGAGAACCTGTATTTGATAAATTACATGCAGAATTAGGAAAAGCTATGTTGTCGATTAATGCTGTAAAAGGTTTTGAATATGGAAGTGGATTTGAAGGTGCAAAAATGAAAGGAAGTGAGCACAATGATATATTCAATACTGATGGAAGTACAAAAACCAATCTTTCTGGTGGAATTCAAGGAGGAATCAGCAACGGAATGGACATTTACTTCAATGTGGCGTTTAAACCTGTGGCAACCATTATGCAATCTCAAGACACGATTAATAAAGATGGTGAAATTGTAGAAATGACAGGAAAAGGACGTCATGATCCATGCGTAGTACCAAGAGCCGTACCAATTGTGGAAGCAATGGCAGCATTGGTATTAGCCGATTATTACTTACTCAATAGAACCATTCAAAAATAACAACAAGATAACCTAACACAAAACGAGCTACATGAAAAAAATGGCATTACATTGGAAAATTTTGATAGGAATGACATTAGGCGTAATTTTTGCCTTCATCTTACTGTCAACTTCTTGGGGAAGTGAAAAAGTAGTTTTAAAAGAAATTCCTGCTTCTCAGCAAATCGTTCAAGAAATTATCAATGGAGAAGTGGTGACCACCATTAAAGAAATCAAAGCTAAGAATGTAGAAGTAACAAAAGCAGAACATTTTATTAGTAGCTGGATAAAACCTTTTGGAACCATTTTTATCAATTTACTTAAATTAATTGCTGTTCCTTTGATTTTAGCATCACTCATTAAAGGGATATCTGATTTGAAGGATATTGCCAAAATCAAAAAAATGGGTTTGCGAACTATTGGAATCTATGTAATAACGACTTTAGTTGCAATTATTATCGGTTTAGGTATCGTAAACACTGTACAACCAGGAACAGGAATGCCCAAAGAAACAATTGAAAAAATAAAAGAAAAATATGCGGATTCCGATGGTGTAAATGATAAGCTGGTGAAAGCCGCAGCTCAAAAAGATGCTGGTCCATTACAACCACTAGTTGATATTTTTCCAAAAAATATTTTTAAAGCTTTGGGAGAAGCTAAAATGCTTCAAATCATTTTCTTTGCATTATTTTTAGGTATTTGTTTGTTGCTCATTCCAGAAAACAAAGCCAAACCTATGATTGACATATTCGATTCCTTGAATGAGATTGTTATGAAAATGGTAGATTTAATTATGTTATTCGCCCCATACGCCGTTTTTGCACTCTTAGCAAATGTAATAGTAGCCTTTGATGACCCTGAAATTCTAATGAAACTTTTATCTTATGGATTATGTGTTGTTGGAGGATTGATTTTAATGGTTGTTTTTTACTTAGCAGTTGTCAGTGTGTACACAAAAAAATCACCATTATGGTTTTTAAAACAAATCAGTCCAGCACAATTGTTAGCATTTTCAACTAGTTCCAGTGCAGCAACATTACCTGTAACCATGGAAAGAGTAGAAGAACATATTGGAGTTGATAAAGAAGTCTCTGGGTTTGTTTTGCCTGTTGGTGCAACTGTAAATATGGATGGAACAAGTTTATATCAGGCAATTGCAGCAGTATTCATCATGCAAGTACTTACCCCTGAAGATATCAATTTTCAAGTTCAGTTAATCATTGTATTTACTGCGCTGTTGGCTTCTATCGGGAGTGCCGCTGTACCAAGTGCAGGAATGGTAATGTTGGTAATAGTATTAGAATCTGTAGGGTTTGATCCGACACTATTACCAATCGGACTCGCATTGATCTTTGCGATTGATAGACCTTTAGATATGTGTAGAACGGTGATTAATGTTACTGGAGACGCTACTGTATCAATGGTTGTGGCAAAATCTTTAGACAAATTACACGATCCAAAACCTAAAAATTGGGACGATAATTATCAATCAAAAGAATCATAGTGTAAAAACCAACTATTTTATATATTTTTAAAAGAATCAAAAACCAACCAAAAAAATATCGCAATGAATATCTGTTTTTTAATGTATCCTTGGGAAGATATTGATCCAGAAAACGATACAAGTTTAGCTTTAATTAAAGAATGTGTTAAACGAGGACATGGAGTAGCTATGTGTACACCATCTAATTTAACGATTAGAGATAGTGTTACCAATGCTTTTTGTAATGTAATCGCCCGAATGGATAAAGTACCCAGTACCTTAAAATCATTTTATTCAAAAGCACAATTGAGAGAAGAAATGTTGCCATTAGCAGGATTTGATGTAATTTTTATGCGAGCAAATCCGCCACTTGACCCAATCATGCTTAATTTTCTTGATTCTGTAAAAGATGATGTCTTTATTGTAAACTCACTTCAAGGAATGCGAGAAGCTAACAATAAGCTTTATACAGCAGCTTTTGGAGATGCACATAGTAACATTATTCCAAATACGCATGTTTCTAAAAATAAAGACTATTTAGTTCAGCAAATCAAAGAATCGAAAGCGGATAAAATGATTTTGAAACCTTTGAATGGCTTTGGAGGTTCTGGAGTTATTTTAATAGAAAAATCAGCGATGAACAATATTAAATCGTTGTTAGATTTCTATATAACAAATAGCGATGGAACGTCAAATTATGTAATTCTTCAAGATTATATCGAAGGAGCAGATCAAGGAGATGTTCGTATTTTGTTGCTAAATGGCGAGCCAATTGGAGCTATGAAACGCGTACCAGGTTCCGATGATCATAGATCCAATGTCAGTGCTGGCGGAAGTGTGCAAAAACACTCGCTTACGAAAGCAGAAAAAGCCTTGTGTAAACAAATTGGTCCAAAATTAGTGAATGATGGACTCTATTTTGTCGGAATTGATGTGATTGGTGGAAAATTAGTAGAAGTTAATGTAATGTCTCCAGGAGGAATTACCTATATCAATAAAGTGTACAAAGCGAAAGTACAGGAAAAAGTAATCGATTTTATAGAAAGTAAAGTTGTCGATAAATTACAAGCATTTGACCGACGCGTACGATTGCGTAAAGCTGTTGATGACGCCTAATGCTACTACAAATTACAAATTCAATAGTATCTGTAGATTGGTTGCAAGAACACATTCATGCAACCAATCTTGTTGTTTTAAATGGTACAATACCAAGAGTTGTAGATGCTGATAAAGCTGCAGAAACTACTCAAATTCCAAATGCACGTTTTTTTGACATAAAAAAAGTATTCAGCGTTATAGATGCTCCATTTCCAAACACGATGATTTCTGTAGAAGCGTTTACTGAAAAAGCCCAAGCACTAGGAATCAATCAAGAAAGCGCTATTGTTGTATACGACGAATTGGGGATTTATGCCTCACCTAGAGTTTGGTATATGTTCAAAGCAATGGGATTTGATAATATTGCAGTCTTAGATGGCGGATTTCCCGCATGGAAAGCTGAAAACTATCTGCTAGAAAGTAAAAAAACATATCGAGGAAATAAGGGAAACTTTCAAGGAAAAGATCATCTGTATCTCTTTAGGAATTATTCAGAAATGCTTCAAGAAATAAACAACACCAAAAGTACAATTCTTGATGCACGCTCAGAAGGAAGATTTACAGGAAAAATTTCAGAACCAAGAAAAGGTTTACGAAGTGGACAAATTCCAACGTCACATAACCTTCCATATTCCAAACTTTTGCACAATCATACATTCAAACTAAAAACAGCGCTTCAAGATATTTTTGAATCATTTCATAAAGACGATTCATCATTTATATTTTCTTGTGGATCAGGAATTACCGCTTGTATTTTAGCATTAGCTGCGGAACATGTAGGTTTTAAAAAATACAGTGTATATGATGGTTCATGGACGGAATGGGGAAGTTTGTATAAAGAATAATTAAATCATCATAATGATTCATAACTACCACATAGTATAATGGAGAAAGAAGATAAAGAATATTTTAGTGTAGAAGTCCTCAATAACCTTGTGGAAATAGAGAAACTCAAACTAAAACAAAGAGAATTACTTATAAAAGGAAGCACATTGGGAATCATTACACTTGCAATTATTGGCTTAGGTGCGTATGGAAGTTCGGCTGAATGGACAACATTTCCAATATTTCAAGCAACAATTGCTGCGGGAGGAATTTTATTGGCCATAGCTTTTAGACCTATACAACAATGCAAAAAGCAAATTGATATTTATGAAAAAAAACTTCGAGAGTTGGAATCATTACTAAAAAAGAATAACTTAGAGTATACAGCAGATGTGCAGGTTTCTCGAGATCAAAAAGGAACCTATATTGTTAAAAAAAGTATCAAACTCATAACTATTAAATAAGAATACGTGGAAATTTCTAGGCATTGTACTTTTTGTGAGCATAAAAAGTTTGACTTTACAACTGGTAATTTATGTGGAATTACACATGAAAAAGCAGATTTTATTAGAAAATGCCCTAAAATTGAATTTGATGAAAACGCTAAAGAGGAGATTGCAAAAATAAACTTAGAAGACAAGGACTTACAAGAACAAAAATCTAAAGTAATAAGGCATTTAATTTTGTATTCAATTGTTGGAGTTGCGATCATTTTAGCAGATATTTATTTTACACAAAAATTATTTGAAGCAGGTTGGATTTCTACGGGAAGTCTAATTGGAATTTCCTTTGGAATGGGATTTATAGGATATGCCTTTACACCTTATATCAAATACACAAATGCTCACAGTGTAGTCAAATCTCAAAAAAAAGAAATGGATAATTTATTGGCATTGTATGATTATGATTATGAAATTGATATTCCAACAAATGGTATCAAACCCCCATCTTCAGATGGGAGATACTTCTAGTATTTATGAGTAACTTTGTTTTATGAGCTACACAAAAGGGAATCATACCACATATTATCATC
>Ga0189286_100278_pt1 | contig 18765 bp, 15 predicted proteins | sample UW69minimetaG_FD_130330 | JGI IMG/M metagenome (GOLD analysis project Ga0189286, IMG submission 130330) | Marine microbial communities from the Costa Rica Dome - UW69 mini metaG | ecosystem: Environmental > Aquatic > Marine > Oceanic > Photic zone | place: Costa Rica: the Eastern Pacific...
GCGTCGATTATCAGTCGTTATGTCTACGACAGCCAGGAGGTGATGGACCTTACCCAGGAAACCTTCGTCAAGGCGTACCGGGCGATTGACCGTTTTCGGGGAGACAGCGCGTTCTACACCTGGTTGTACCGGATCGCCGTGAACACGGCCAAGAATTTCCTGGAGTCCCGGGGGCGTCGTCCGCAGGGCAGTGCCGATGCGGGTGAAGCCGAGAACTATGACGATGGCTCTAGGCTCAGGGACAATGCGTCTCCGGAGAAGCTGCTGCAACGGGACCAGTTGCAAAACGCGCTCAGAGAGGCGATATCAAACCTGCCGGAGGAGCTCCGATCTGCGTTTTTGCTCAGGGAGTACGATGGGCTGAGCTACGAAGACATCGCCGGTATTCTTGAGTGCCCCATCGGCACGGTAAGGTCACGAATATTCAGGGCACGGGATGCGGTCGATCGCCACCTGGGCCCCTTATTAAATGATTCCCGGACGTAATGAGGTTGCATCCTATGGATGATCGTCTCAAAGAAACGCTGTCTGCAATGATGGATGACGAGGCAGATGAATTGTCGGTCCGCAGACTGCTGTCGCATGCTGAGCAGGATCAGGTTCGTTCGCAGTGGCAACGTTGGCAGCAGGTGCGGGATCTGATGCATCAGGGCGGTGTGGCACCGGAGGCTGTGGATGTCAGTGCCGGGGTCAGGGATGCTCTGGATGGCAGCGGTGCGGTATCGCCTGCTGCGACAGTCGGATCGATGCCCCGCCGGGACAAAAGCTGGCATTGGCCAGCGGTTGCCATGGTCACTCTGGCAGCGGTGATTGGTTTTGGCGCCGGTGCTGGTTGGGAGTCCGCCGAAGACGATGGAGCGATTGCAGCTGCGGGCGTTGCGGAAGAACAGGATCCGAGGGGGGCGGCTGCCGAGCCGGTCCCGGAGGTGGCATTGCAAGGTCTGGATGAGGAGCAGTGGGAGCACCTCAGCCGCTACCTTCTTGAGCACGCCCAACATAACAGTGTAGGAGCCGGCCGGGGCTCGGTTGGTTATGCGCGGGTCGTTAGCGCGTCCGGGCCAGAGTATTGACGCTTCATGTTCTTGGGATACTGGCTGGAGTTAAACGGCTGATGGGCAGAATTGTAACGGCAATCCGGAGTCGATTCCCCGGTGCAATCGGGCATTGGATGGTCATGTTGGCGTTTTTCGCCGGGTTGATGTGGCAGGTGTCTGCCAATGCTACGGAGAATGCCGGGAACAATGAGGAGCGCGCCGAATATTGGCTCGACCGCCTTGGTCCCTCCCTGAATATGACGTCCTATCGCGGCGTCTTTGTGTATGCCCGGGGCGATCAGGTCAGTTCTATGCAGATTGCGCACCGGTATCGGGATGGCGTGGTGGAAGAGCGGTTGGTTCTGCAGGACGGAGCCAGTGGAGAGATCGTTCGAAAAGGGATGCGGGTCATCTGTGTGCTTCCTGACCATGGGCGCATCCAGTTGGACCAGGTCATTCCGTCGGGCCCGTTTGCTGAGGCGTTTTCCCACCAGTTGATGCCGGTCAGTCAATGGTATCAGCCGGAGCTGGTGGGAGATGATCGTATTGCTGGCTACGATGTGGTCAAGCTCGGACTCAGGGCGAGGGATGATCTTCGATACAGTCATCAGTTGTGGCTGGAAAAATCCACCGGTCTATTGGTGAAAAGTCATGTGCGTTCCGTCGGTGGTGAGGTGCTTGAGCATTTTCAGTTCACCAGCCTTGAAATAACGGACTCTCTCCCGGATAGCGAATTTATCGTACGAACGGAGGGAGAGGCCATCAAGCGGGACCTGAAACCGGAACAGGCGTCGTCTCCCGCGGCACGGATGGATGGCTGGACGCTCGAGTGGCGCCCGGATGGCTTTGTTCCCGCTGCTTCACCACGGTCGGGTAAAGGGCAAGCCGTGGCGTTCTCGGACGGGCTGGCGGCCTTTTCGGTGTTTGTGGAGCCAGCACGGAAGATGGCGATGCCCACAGGCGCTTCGCGAATTGGTGCCACGACGGTGTATATGAAACAGATCAACGTCGATGACGTTGCCTTTTTCGTGACCGTCGTCGGGGAGATTCCGCCGACGACAGCCCGTAAAGTGGCCGAGTCGGTGAAGGTTGACGATACCCTGGCGTTTGGTGGAGGTCAGAAATGATTACTGAAACTGGCAGGGTAGTTGGTGTTGCCGGCGACAGGGTGTGGGTACAGACTATTCGCACAAGTGCCTGCGAAAGTTGTTCCGCTCGCCATGGTTGTGGTCAGCGCGCACTGGCCGGTGTCTCAGGCGGCAGGGCCAATCAGGTTCTGGTGGACAACAGCCTTGGCGCCAGGGTGGGTGATGAGGTGACGGTGGCCATTGATGAGTCTGCGCTACTTGGTGCTTCCCTGCTGGTTTATGCCCTGCCATTGGTGTCGATGGTGGTCGGGGCTGTGTTGGGGCACCAGTTGTCGGTCGGCCACGCAGCCAGTGAGGCCGTCGCCATGATGGGCGCTGCTGCGGGGCTTGCTCTGGGCTTGCTGGCCGCTCGCCAGGGGCAGTCACGTAAAACGGGAACCTGGGAACCGACGCTGGTGGAAGTGAGGCAGGGGGTAGTCGCTTCCCCGGAATGATGTTCCAACAGGCTCTGTTGAAATTATCGGCTTTGACCGCACATTGAGTATACAACGTCCGTTGAACAGGGGGTCTTTAATGCCTGAAGTAAAGAACGATCAAGACATGCTGCGCCGGCCTCAGCGCCAGGGTTCCATCGTGTTCGTCTGGTATCTCTTGTGTCTTCTTGTTCCATTGTCGCTGGCCCAGTCTGTCTCGGCCCGGAGCCTCCCTGACTTTACCGAACTGGTCGAAGAAAACTCGAATGCTGTGGTTAACATCAGCACGACGACGGAACCCAAGTCAGCCAATCGTGGCCGCTCAAACGGCCTCCCTTTTAACGATCGACAGCTGGAGCAGTTGCCGGAGTTTTTCCAGGATTTCTTCCGCGGTCCTCAGTCACCGTTTGGCGGCAGCCCTGGTGGATCAGCGCCGCGTCAGTCCATGGGGTCCGGGTTTATCGTTTCCAGCGATGGCTACGTGTTGACCAACAACCATGTGGTGGAAGGGGCCGACGAGATCATTGTGCGCCTGAATGATCGTCGTGAATTGCCCGCCAAGCTGATTGGCACCGACCCACGTTCGGACATGGCGGTCCTCAAGATTGAGGGCGGCGACGACTTGCCCGTGGTGCGGATCGGGCGCTCCAATGACTTGAAAGTAGGGGAGTGGGTTCTGGCCATCGGCTCGCCCTTTGGTTTTGATTACACCGTAACCGCTGGCATTGTCAGTGCCCTGGGCCGTTCATTGCCATCGGAAAACTACGTTCCGTTTATCCAGACCGACGTTGCTATCAACCCGGGTAATTCCGGCGGGCCGCTGTTTAACCTGGATGGCGAGGTTGTGGGTATTAACTCCCAGATCTACACCCGCTCGGGGGGATTTATGGGGGTGTCCTTCGCCATTCCCATTGACGATGCCATGAATGTGTTCCGGCAGCTCCGGGATAACGGATCGGTGTCCCGTGGCTGGTTGGGTGTGCTGATACAGGAAGTCAATCGTGATCTGGCGGAATCATTTGGCCTGAAGCGTCCTCGTGGCGCCCTGGTTGCAGAAGTGATGACGGGTTCGCCTGCCGAGAAGGCGGGATTACAGGCCGGTGACATTGTGCTCAAATACGAGGGAGAGGACGTTACGTTGTCTTCGGATCTGCCACCGATGGTAGGGCGCACGCCGGTCGGTGAATCGGCCACCATGGAAGTTATGAGGGAAGGTCGGCAGATTACACTGGACGTTGAGATCGGCAAACTGCCGGAAGAGGGTGCGGAACCGGCATCCGCCCCGGCGTCAGGCAACAATGGCCCATCATCGGCGCCCTTGGGCATGACCGTTGAGCCCCTGCCCGCTGAACTCCAGGAGTCACTGGGGGTATCTGGTGGTGTGCTTGTGACAGACGTTGCCCGCGGGCCGGCGCTTGATGCCGGTATCCGTCCACGGGACGTGATTACCGAACTGAACCGCCGCAAGGTCACTTCCGTGGATGATTTCCGTGAAGCGGTGTCATCCTTGCCGAACGAAAGTGCTGTATCCGTGCGGGTTGTCCGTCAGGGGCGGGCCACTTATCTGGTCATGAAGCCCTGACAGTAGATCCGCCGGCCCTGACCGGCGGTCACAAAACGGTACAAAATCGAGAGCCCTGCTGGAGGTCGTTTAAACGACAGCCAGTGGGGCTTTTGTTATACTTGCCAAAATAATCAGATTACTGGCCACGGATCGGACCTGAACAAAAATGATGAACAGAAAGGAACTTCCCCTCCGGAAACTGCTCCAGCTCCGCTATTCGTGGGCCGCTTGGTTAGTGTTGATCGCCTCTCTCGCTGTCACCGCCCTGTTGTGGCAAGTGTCCATTCGCCTGGTCGAAGACCGTACCGAAGCCCGTTTCAAAACACAGTCGCTACAGCTGCGAACCGCCATTGAAGAGCGCCTGCTGAACTATGAGCAGGTATTGGCGGGCAGTGCAGGCCTGTTTGCCGTTGCCGGTGAGGTGGATAGGGACGACTGGGGGGAGTATGTCGATAACGTGGATATCAACCGGTATTACCCGGGGATCCAGGGCATCGGCTACGTGCGGAGGATTGGTGTCCGCCAGATGGCAGATCATATCGCATCGGTCAGGAAGGACGGTGTCCTCAATTACCTCGTGACGCCTCTTGGCACCGGGCCGGATTACTACCCCATGGTGTATCTGGAGCCCGGAACCGAGCGGAATCGCAAGGCACTTGGTTACGATGCCTTCAGTGATCCGGTGCACCGGCACGCCATGGCGCGGGCACGGGACCATGCCAAACCAAAAGTGACGGGTAAAGTCGTGCTGGTGCAGGAGGAAGTGGCGGAAGATCAGGCCGGCTTCCTGATGTACTACCCGGTTTACCAGGGGGGAGAAGTGCCTGAGAGCCGTGTGGAGCGGCAGATGATGCTTGCTGGCTATGTGTTTAGTGCCTTTCGGATGAACACCCTCCTTGATGGCATTGTTGGCCTGATTTCGCCGTTCCTGGATGTGAAGATATACGACAATGGGGAGGTTTTGCGGGATACCCAGATGTATGGGTCAAACCTGGGCTCCCTGGATGAGAATTTCAGCTTTGAAATGAGCCAGACCATCACTCACGGTGGGCGTGACTGGCTGTTGCAGACCCGTTCCACCCCGGCGTTTGACTATCTGGCGTCTGATCCGCGACCGCCCATCGTTCTTGGTTCCGGCGTTGTGATCAGTCTGCTGATGTTCCTGTTTGTGCTGACCATGATTCGTGGCCGCATCATGGCGCAGATTGGTGCCGGTCGTTATCGGGCCATTACCGAAGGTGCGGCTAACGTCACGCTTGTGCTGGATAACGATGGCCGGCCCCGATACGCCAGCCCGTCCAGCCATGACATTCTTGGTTTCGACCCGGATAAGGTGTATGGCTTGGAGCTGGAGTCCCTCGTTCATACCGAGGACTGGCCGAAATTGAAGTTGGGATTCGATGAAGCCATCAGGTCGCCTGGCAAGCAGATGCCGGTTATCCGTGGCCGTATACGCGATTCGCAAGGCCAGTGGCGGGATATGGAAGGCACGTTCACCGCCATGCTGACGGTGCCCGGCGTGAATGGGGTTGTGTTGAGCCTCCGTGACCTGACCCAGTTGAAAGCCGCACAGACGGAACTGCACCGCCTGGCGTTCTACGATCCGCTGACCGGACTTGCCAATCGTCAGCTATTCCGTGACCGACTTAACCACGTGGTTCGCAGGAGTCGTCGCAGTGAAGAGCCGGCCGCCCTCATGTTCCTGGATCTCGACGGTTTCAAACGTATTAACGATACCCTGGGCCACGATAGTGGTGACGAGCTGCTGAAGAAGGTTTCCCAGTGGTTGGCCGGATGCGTGCGCGAGGAGGATTCGGTAGCCCGATTGGGTGGCGATGAGTTCGTGGTGCTGTTGTCGCGGATCAGTGGTCCCGATGATGCTGGGAAGGTTGCCGACGTCATTCTGCGGAGGCTGTGTCAGCGGGTTCGGCTCAATGATCACGAAGTGGGCGTTACCGTCAGCATCGGTATTACCATGATTCCCCATGACAGCGAGGACCCTGGCACGCTTATGAAGTATGCCGACCTGGCCATGTACCGGGCCAAGGAGTTGGGACGCAACACCTACCAATTCTTTACCCCGGCCATGAACATCAAGGCCGCCAGGCGCCTGCTTCAGCAGGAAGAGCTGGCAACGGCGTTGGAAGGTGATCGGTTTGTGCTGCATTACCAGCCCAAGGTGGACCTCGAAAGCGAGCGGGTGATTGGCGTCGAGGCTTTCCTGCGCTGGCATCACCCCGAGAAGGGGCTGGTCAGTGCCCAGCAATTCATTACCCTGGCCGAGGAAACGGGTCTGATCATACGCCTGGGTGAGCTGGCGCTGAGGCAGGCCTGTATCCAGGTTCAGGCCCTTGAGCGTGCCGGGTTTGAGTCACTGAAAATGGCGGTCAACCTGTCAGTTCGCCAACTGACGGATTCCGGGTTTCTGGATATGATGCGCCAGGTCATTACCGAAACGGGAGTGTCGCCAGAGCGGCTTGAGCTTGAAATGCCGGCGGAACTGCTGAATGAAGACCCGCGCATGCTCAGGGAGCTCCTGGTGTCCCTGAACGACATGGGGGTCTGCCTGATCCTGGATGACTTTGGCACTGGTTCCTGTTCTCTTGTGGCGCTCCAGCAATTGCCGCTTGATGTCATCAAGATTGATCATCGCTTCATTCGCGACATCCCCTACAACGTCAGTGCGACTGATGTCGCCTCAGCGGTGGTTGCTCTGGCCAGAAAGTTGCACCTGACCGTTGTTGCCGAGGGCGTGGAAACGCCGCAGCAGCTCAGCTTCCTCAAAAGCGCTGGTTGCGCCCAATGCCAGGGTAACCTGTTTAGTTACCCATTGGACGAAGATGCGCTTATCGGTTTCCTTATTAGGCAATATGAGCGGCCGCTGATCTCCTGATCATGGCAATAGCGGCCGGTAACCGGTAAAATCACGCCGTCGCCGGACTCCGGCAACGGCCCTTCCGGGCTCAATCCTTCGTCTTTTGCGAGTAATCATTGTCTGTGACTGAACTGAGCCGAATCCGAAATTTTTCGATTATCGCCCACATTGACCACGGTAAATCCACTCTGGCGGACCGATTTATCCAGATCTGCGGTGGCCTGACCGAACGCGAGATGGCTGAGCAGGTCCTTGATTCCATGGATCTTGAGCGTGAGCGTGGTATTACTATCAAGGCCCAGAGTGTGACGCTGAACTACAAGGCCCGGGACGGCATCGAGTACAAGCTTAACTTCATCGATACGCCCGGCCACGTCGACTTTTCCTATGAGGTGTCGCGTTCTCTCTACGCCTGTGAAGGTGCTTTGCTGGTCGTGGATGCCGGCCAGGGGGTTGAGGCCCAGTCAGTCGCTAACTGTTACACCGCTATCGAACAGGGGCTGGAAGTGGTGCCGGTGCTTAACAAGATGGATCTTCCGCAGGCCGAGCCGGAGCGAGTGGCCCAGGAAATTGAGGACATCATTGGCATCGAGGCTACGGACGCAGTGCGCTGCAGCGCCAAGAGTGGTACGGGTGTCGAGGATGTCCTGGAGGACTTGATCAGGAAAATTCCGCCACCCAAGGGTGACCGAAACGCGCCCTTGCAGGCACTGATTATCGACTCCTGGTTCGACAACTACCTGGGGGTTGTGTCGTTGGTCAGGGTGACTGAGGGCACCCTCAAGAAGGGTGACAAGATCGTTATGAAGTCGACGGGCAAGGCCTGGAATGCTGACAAGGTCGGTATTTTCAATCCCAAACCCAAAGACACTGATATTCTGGAATCCGGGGATGTCGGCTTCGTGGTGGCCGGCATCAAGGACATTCATGGTGCCCCGGTTGGTGACACCATTGTTCAGCAGAAAGGCTCGGAAGACATTCCGATGCTACCCGGATTCAAAAAGGTCAAGCCTCAGGTCTATGCGGGCCTGTTTCCAGTCAGTTCCGATGATTACAACGATTTCCGGGATGCCCTTGAGAAGCTGACCCTGAACGACGCCTCGTTGTTCTTCGAGCCGGAGAGCTCAGACGCCCTCGGGTTCGGTTTCCGCTGTGGCTTCCTGGGTATGCTTCACATGGAGATTGTCCAGGAGCGGCTGGAGCGGGAATACGACATCGACCTGATCACCACCGCCCCGACGGTTATCTATGAAGTCGTTACCAAACAGGGTGAGACCCTGTCGGTGGACAACCCGTCCAGTCTTCCGGATATTGGGTCAATCGAGGAAATGCGCGAGCCAATTGTGGAGGCCAGCATTCTGGTGCCCCAGGAGCATCTGGGTAACGTGATCGCCCTATGTGAAGAAAAGCGTGGCGTTCAGAAAAACATGCACTTTATGTCCACCCAGGTTCAGGTGACTTACGAGTTACCAATGGCCGAGGTGGTGCTGGACTTTTTCGACCGGATCAAGTCCGCTAGCCGCGGGTTCGCATCACTGGATTATCAATTCGTGCGGTTCCAGGCGGCCAACCTGGTACGCCTGGACGTGCTGATCAACGGCGAGCGCGTGGACGCATTGGCACTGATTGTCCATAAGGACCAGTCCCACTACCGAGGGCGCGCCCTGATTGACAAGATGAAAGAGCTGATCCCGCGCCAGATGTTCGACATCGCGATCCAGGCGGCGATCGGGAATCAGGTGGTATCGCGGGTGACCGTCAAGGCGCTTCGCAAGAATGTCACAGCCAAGTGCTACGGTGGCGATGTCAGCCGGAAGAAGAAACTGCTGCAAAAGCAGAAAGAAGGCAAGAAGCGCATGAAGCAACTGGGCAATGTTGAGGTGCCTCAAGAAGCATTCCTTGCCGTATTGAAAGTGGATAACTAAAAGGCACCTGAATGGATATTGATTTCCCCCTGGTTCTGGTTGTTCTAACGTTTGCAACGGGGCTGATCTGGCTGTTGGATGTTGTATTCCTGCGTAAGCGCAGGCTCGCGGTCGCAGAAGGCGCCAGCGGGGAGGTTACTGCGGAGGAAGAGCCGAAGGAGCCCTACCTCGTCGATCTTAGCCGTTCGTTTTTTCCGGTGCTGGCGGTGGTGCTGGTGTTGCGCTCGTTTCTGGTGGAACCCTTCCAGATTCCGTCAGGCTCCATGCTACCCACCCTTGAAGTTGGAGACTTCATCCTCGTTAACAAATACGCCTACGGGCTTCGCCTGCCGGTTGCGGGCACCAAGATCCTGTCGGTGGATGATCCCCAGCGCGGTGATGTCATGGTGTTCCGCTATCCGGACGACGGCAGCACCAATTACATCAAACGCGTGGTCGGACTGCCGGGCGACCGTATCCGATACCAGGATCGTGAGCTGTTTATCAATGGCGATAAAGTGGAGACACGCTTTGTTGCCCGACTACCACCGGTGGAACTGAGGCGTGAAGACCTGGGTGACGTTGAGCACGACATCTTCCTGACCCTGGGGCGCACGGGGCGATCTGGAGAAGGTGAGTGGGTGGTGCCCGAGGGTGAGTATTTCGTGATGGGTGATAATCGGGACAACAGTAATGACAGTCGTTATTGGGGCTTTGTTCCAGATGAAATGGTGGTCGGCAAGGCGTTCGCGATCTGGATGCACTGGCAATCGCTCACCAGTCTGCCATCCTTTGACCGTGTGGGCGGTTTGGAATAAGTGCGTTGTTATTCAGGGGTGTATCGAACATGAAGAAGAACAGTCTTTCCTCCATGCACAGGCAGTCGGGTGCATCGGCGCTTGTTATCATGATTATGGTGCTCTTTTTCGGCGGCTTGCTGACGTTGGCCATCAAGTTGGGGCCAGCGTATCTTGACGACATCACCATTCAGGAAGCGCTTGAGAGCCTGGAAGGGACAGAGGATCTTTCCACCATGGGCCCTGCGCAGGTGAGAAGTCTGATCAACAAGCGCCTTAGCGTGAACAATGTCCGCGGTTTTGATGAAAAGAACATCACCGTTCAGAAAGACGGGGATCTGGTTATCATTAATGTGGATTACGAAGTCCGCAATAACCTGTTCCGTAATGTGGATAGCGTTATCCACTTTCAACATGAGTATGAGATGAAGGGCAAGTGAGTTCACAACCGGATCTCGAGCAGTTACAGCGACGCATCGGCTACCAGTTCAAGACGCCTGAGCGGCTGTTGCTGGCGCTGACCCATAGAAGTTTTGGCAACCAGAACAACGAGCGCCTTGAGTTCCTGGGTGATTCGATCGTTAACATGGTCATTGCTGAATACCTGTACCTGCATTTTGAAAAAGCCCGGGAAGGCCAGTTGAGCCGTCTGCGGGCCCGTATGGTCAAAGGTGTGACCTTGGCGGAAATTGGCCGCGAATTCGAGTTAGGCAAGTACCTCAGGCTGGGATCAGGTGAAATGAAGAGTGGTGGTTTCCGTCGAGAATCCATCCTTGCCGACGCTGTTGAGTCCATCATCGGTGCCATATATTTGGATAGTGACTTTCACACCTGTCGAGAACAGGTGTTGCGCTGGTTTAAGGTACGCCTTCAGAAGCTGGATCTGCAGGATACCCAGAAAGATCCCAAAACCCGGCTTCAGGAGTACCTGCAGTCACGGCAGTTTCCACTGCCTCGTTACGACGTCATTTCCGTGGATGGTGAAGCCCACGCCCAGACGTTCCATGTTTCCTGTGCCCTGCCATCACTGGACCGAAAAACGACCGGCACTGGCAATAGCCGTCGAATCGCCGAGCAGCAGGCCGCCCGCAATGCCCTTAAGCAATTGGGTGTGGAGAATGACTGATGAATGATGTGACCCGCCCGGAAAACCCGGACAGCCGTTGTGGTTTTGTGGCGATCGTCGGCCGGCCCAATGTGGGCAAGTCCACATTACTGAACCACATTCTTGGCCAGAAACTCAGTATCACGTCCCGTAAACCCCAGACAACACGCCATCAGGTATTGGGCATCAAGACTGAAGGCCCGGTTCAGGCAATCTACGTGGATACGCCGGGGATGCACGAGGAAGAGCCCCGCGCTATTAACCGGTATATGAACAAGGCGGCGACATCGGCTCTCAAGGACGTCGATGTTGCGGTGTTTGTCGTCGACCAGATGGCGTGGACGACGGCGGACGAAATGGTTCTGGAAAAGCTCAGCAGCCTGAAATGCCCGGTGATTCTGGCAGTGAACAAGGTCGACCGCATTGAAAATCGGGAGGCCCTGTTGCCACACCTCGATATGCTATCCCGGAAGCGCGAATTTGCCGAAATCATTCCGTTGTCTGCTCTCAAGGGGATGAACCTGGAGCCGCTGGAATCTGCGGTCAATCGGTTTCTGCCGGAAAGTGTGCATTTTTACCCGGATGACCAGATCACGGATCGCAGCGAACGCTTTATGGCCTCCGAAATGGTGCGCGAGAAGATTACCCGGCAATTGGGGGCAGAGCTGCCGTACTCCGTGGCGGTAGAGATCGAAGAATTTCGCAAGGATGGTAAGACCCTGCACATTTCTGCGCTGATACTGGTGGAGCGTGAAGGCCAGAAAAAGATTATTATTGGCGACAAGGGCGAACGCCTGCGCCGCATTGGTCAGGAAGCCAGAACGGATATGGAGCGCCTGTTCGATAGTAAAGTCATGCTGAGGCTTTGGGTCAAGGTCAAGCGGGGTTGGGCGGACAGCGACCGGGCATTGAAAAGCCTGGGTATGAACGACTTCTGAGGCGTCTATGACGGGGCCAATGCAACAGGAGCCCGCGTATGTCCTTCACCGCCGGCCCTGGCGCGAAACCAGTCTGATGGTGGATGTGTTTTCCCTCAACGCGGGCCGGGTAACCGTGGTCGCTCGTGGGGGCAACAGCGCAAAGAGCCCACTCAAGGCACAGTTGCAGCCTTTCCAGCCTCTGCTGCTGGACTGGACCGGTCGCAGCGATCTGAAGACTCTGACGCAGGCGGACGTTCGCAGCGGTCCCTCCCTGAAGCGCACTCTCTCCCTGTACAGCGGCCTTTACGTCAATGAGCTATTGCAGCGTCTGCTGCCGATGGCCGATCCTCACCACCGACTGTTTGCCGCCTACATTGATGTCATCGCCGAGTTATCGAAAGCCGAGGATGTGGAGCCGGTTCTGCGACGTTTCGAGCAATCGCTGGCTGCGGAGCTGGGGTATGACTTCGTCTGGGATCAGGCGACCGATACCGGGCAGCCGGTCGAGGCCGGAAGGCTTTATTGCTATGATCCGGAGCAGGGGATTCTGGCCGAGCCCTCGCCGGGTGTCAGGCTCCAGAATCTGCCGGGCGGTACACTGTTGGCGCTGGCCGATGGCGACCTCGAATCCGCTGAGTGCCGGCGCATCGCCAAACGAGTAACACGGGTACTAGTGGACTACCTGTTGCAGGGCAAGGTGCTCCATAGCAGAAGCCTGTTCAGTCATCATCGAGGAGATCGTAATGACCTCTAGCTCAATGAAGCCCAGAGTCTTGCTGGGTGTGAATATTGACCATGTTGCTACCTTGCGTCAGGCCAGAGGGACCCGATATCCAGATCCTGTACAGGCGGCGATTCTGGCGGAAGAGGCGGGCGCCGACGGTATCACCATCCATCCCCGCGAAGATCGCAGGCACATCCAGGATCGTGACGTGCTGCTACTGAAGGAAATTCTCACCACCAAGATGAACCTGGAAATGGCAGTCACTGACGCCATGCTGGCGTTTGCCGAGCAAGTGCGCCCCGAATGTGTGTGCCTGGTGCCCGAGAAGCGCGAAGAGTTGACAACTGAAGGCGGTCTGGATGTGGACGGCCAGGAGGCGCGGGTGGCCAAAGCCTGTGACCGATTGGCAAAAATTGGTGCCGAGGTCTCCCTGTTTATCGACCCGGATGTGACACAGATCGATGCGGCGGTCCGTTGCGGTGCGCCGGTGGTGGAACTGCACACGGGGGAGTACGCGGAAGCGACTGACCCGAAGATTGTCGAGGTGGCTTTTAACACCTTACAGGAGGCGGTGGCATACGCCCGCAGGAAAGGGTTAGTGGTCAATGCCGGCCACGGGCTGCACTACCACAATACTGAACGCGTTGCCGCCATTGCCGGTATCAACGAACTCAATATTGGCCATGCCATCATTGCCAGGGCGGTGTTTACCGGGCTCAAGGAGGCCGTAAGGGATATGAAGGCTATTCTCGAAAGCGCGCGGGCCTAACGCGCTGAGTGTCGTTCAGTCCACGGTTGCCTGCTGTGGGTTCTGCTGCCGGAACAGCTGCTGCCAGTCGGTCTGTTCACTCCACGTTTGCAAACGTTCCATGGCCACAAGCAACTGATCTTTCTGGTACTCCATATCCGGCGCTGAGCACTTCAAGGCGGTTTCCAATTGGTTCGCGGCAGCACGCAGCTCCGGCACGCCACAGTAGCGCGTGGCGCCATGCAGTTTGTGGACGCATTCCAGAAGCTCGCTCATGTTGTCGCTGTTCCAGAGTTCCGGTACTTGGTCGATATCGGCATGGATCTGTTCAACGAGCATGCTGAACAGCTCCTCGGCCAGATCTGCTTTTCCGGCAGCCAACTGTATGCTTTCGGCCACGCTGACACAGTCAGGTTGTTTATTCCTGGTCGACGGGCGAACCGAACGACGTGTATCGCGTACTTCTGGTACCGGCAGGTGTTCACCCGCGGAGCTGGGGGGACAGGTATAGCCGGTGTAGTCGTGAATGATGTCGATCAGTTGACTGTTGCTGATGGGTTTGGCCAGGTAACCATCAAACCCCTGCTGGATCAGCCGGTCCTGCTCTTCTGCGAGGGCATGGGCCGTCAGCGCAATAATTGGAGTGCGATGGCTGGTGCCATCCAGACTTCGTAGCCTCTCCGTGGTTTCCACTCCGTCCATTCCGGGCATCTGAAGATCCATGAATACCAGGTCGAATGAGTGTTGGCGGGCCTTGCTCAGTGCTTCAAAGCCGCTGGTTGCGCCTTCCGCCATAACGCCGCAGTCGTTGAGCAGGGTCATTACCAGCTTCAGGTTGGCATCGTTATCGTCCACTGCCAGAACCCTGGGCACGCGTGTTGATTGGGAGGGCAGCTCGCGGTTAATGGTATGGGAATGATCCGGCAACTGGCGTTGCCGGTTGCTGATACCGTGCACCAGCAACAACAGTTCATCGTACAGGGATTCGCGGCATACTGGTTTGGTCAGGTGGCCGCTGGCCAGCCCCGACAGCGGCGTATCGTGAGTTTCAAGGGTGGGGGTCAACAGCAGTGTGCGGCAATCCCGCTCCAGCTCCAGTGATCTTACCAACGAACAGTACTGACTCGAATTCAACAGATGACGAGTAATGCCAACAATCGCGACGGCGTAGCCGGACTGCTCCTTTTGGGCTTCCTCGATCTGCTCCTGCATGGCACCCGGTGATGACGCCCGGTCTACCGTCATGCCCCATTCCCGGAGCATGTGTTCCACCGCCAGGCCAGTGGTTTTCTGTTGGTCGAGGTAGATGGCCTTTTCGCCAAACAGAGCGTCTTTGGGTGCGATGGCTTCGCCGGAGGAGGACAGTTCCGAGGTCAGGGTGAACCAGAACGTTGACCCCTTGCCGAGCTCACTCTCAAGCCCGATCTTGCCGCCCATTTCCTCAACCAGGCGCTTGGATATGGCAAGCCCCAGCCCGGTACCCCCATATTGGCGGGCAGTGGAAGCGTCGGCTTGGCTGAAGGCGTTGAACAGGGACTGTTGTTGAGCCCGTGAGAGCCCGACACCGGAATCGGTAATGCTGAGCCTCAGGGTGATCTGGTTGCTCTCTTTATCTTCTTCTTCAAGGCTGGCGCGCAGAACCACTTCACCGGTCTGAGTGAATTTGATGGCATTGTTGACCAGGTTGGTAATCACCTGCTTTACCCGCAGCGGATCACCCATGATATTGTCTGGTACATCGTTGTAGACCAGCGGGACCAGGTCCAGGTTCTTGCTGTGAGCGGCGGGAGCCAGCATTACCATAACTTCTTCTACGATGTCCCGGAGCTGGAAGGGAATACGGTCGAGGATGAGTTTGCCGGCCTCGATCTTGGAGAAATCGAGAATGTCGTTGATGATGGTCAGCAGAATTTCCGATGACTTGCGGATAGTGCTCAGGTGGTCCCGTTGCTGCCGCGGTAGCGGGCTTTTCAGCAGCAATTCGGTAAAACCGATGATGCCATTCAACGGTGTGCGGATTTCGTGGGACATGTTGGCCAGGAATTCCGACTTTATGCGGCTGGCTTCCAGGGCTTCCTTGCGGGCGAAATCGAGTTCGATGTTCTGGATTTCGATGGTTTCCAGAGTTTCCCTGAGGTCTTCCGTGGCCTGGTCAATGTTTTGCTGCATCTCCGCCTGGGCCTTGCTCAGTTCTCCAGCCATGGCGTTCAGGCCGGATTCCAATTGCTCGAATTCCGGGCCGGCGCGGGTGTAGACACGGGTGTCCAGCTTGCCTTCCTTGAGCTTCGCCACGGCTTCATTGAGTTCGAAGACCGGATCGGTGAACGAACGGCTCAGGCGCAGGGCAATCACCAGGCTGAGGAACACGCCACCGAGTACCAGCAGGAGGGAAATCAACAGTGCTTTGTAGGTTTCCTTCTCCGTGCGTATGTGGGACATCTCAACCGTCACCCAGCCAATCGGCTTGTTGCCTGCGCCCACGTTCTGGCGGGAGTCCGGGTCAAGCATGCTTTCGATCATCAGGTCCTGGAGGTAGACCGGTGTTACGAAGACGGTACTGTCGGGACGCGTAACCCGTACCGCCTCTTCGCCGGTCAACGTGTTCTTGCCTATATCATCCGAGCTCCCCGGGCCGCTATGCAGCAGCCGATTGTGCTCGCTATCGAAGAAGGTAATAGAGCGCACATCCTGTTCTTCCAACAGGGCGTTGGACAGGCTGCTGAGCAGACTTCGATTGGCAGTAAACAGACCGTATTCCGAACCCGCCGACAATTGGCGTGACAATGACTCGCCGCGATCCTGCAGCAGGTTCTCAATGTTGTTGACCCAGCTGTAGGTGAAGAACAGCCCCAGCATCAGTGTGGTCAGAAGGGTGGGGACGAGTGTCACCACCAGTACTTTTTTGCGTATGCCCCAACGCCGCATAGTGAGTTCCCGATTGACGTCGCCGGCCAGATGCCCGGCATTCTTCCCTGTCAGAATAGTTGATTCCACGCAGTCTGGCCGTGATGGCGCCCCGGTTATAGCCCACAGTCATGGATATAGCGAGAAGCCGTATTGGGAGACTGCGGATATTCCGCGTATCATGCGAACCCGGAGTGTATCACAGGCTTGTGTCGTCGACGTTACCGGCTGGTTCCGGAAGAATTGAGGAAGGTTACAACATGCATTTCCCGACCATTGAAGATTATGTAGGGCATACGCCTCTTGTGCGTCTGCAGCGGCTTCCGGGCGAGACCAGCAACGTGATTCTGGCCAAGCTTGAGGGTAATAACCCCGCCGGTTCGGTGAAAGACCGCCCGGCTATCAGCATGATCCAGGAAGCAGAGCGCCGGGGTGAGATCAAACCGGGCGACACCCTGATCGAGGCCACCAGTGGAAATACCGGAATTGCTCTGGCAATGGCGGCAGCCATCAAGGGCTACCGTATGGTGCTGATCATGCCAGCGAACATGAGTGAGGAGCGTCGGGCGTCGATGCGTGCCTATGGTGCGGAGATTGTCACTGTCACCAAAGAGGAAGGCATGGAAACGGCTCGTGACCTGGCCCAGCAGATGGAAGCGGAAGGTAAGGGCAAAGTACTGGATCAGTTTGCCAACCAGGACAATCCCCTGGCTCATTACCGCACCACCGGCCCGGAAATCTGGGAGCAGACGGCAGGGCGGGTCACGCACTTTGTCAGCTCTATGGGTACCACTGGGACCATCATGGGCGTGTCCAGATATTTCAAGGAACGGAACCCGGATATCCAGATTGTTGGCCTGCAGCCACAGGAAGGGGCGTCCATCCCCGGCATCCGGCGGTGGCCGGAACCGTACCTGCCGAAAATTTTTGATGCCACCCGTGTGGATACGGTCATGGACATCGGTCAGCAGGAAGCCGAGGACACCATGCGTGCCCTGGCCAGTGAGGAAGGCATTTTCTGTGGTGTTTCATCAGGCGGCTCCATCGCCGCAGCCCTCAAGCTGTCGGCACAGGTTGAAAACGCAGTAATCGTGGCCATTATCTGTGACCGGGGCGACCGCTACCTGTCCACCGGCGTTTTCCCTGGTGCCTGAAACCGGTAAAAGGTGCCTGCACCCGGCAAACCCTGAATTTAGTTAAGAGACTTTCTATGAGTAGAAGACGCAGGAAAGCCCTGCCAAGCGAACCGGTGCGTTGTGTGGTGGAAACCCTCAGTCACGATGGCCGGGGCATCGCCCGGGACAATGGCAAGGCACAGTTCGTTGACGGGGCCCTGCCGGGCGAGACGGTGATGGCAAAATTTATCAGTACACGCAGCAAGTTTGATGAATTGCGGGCTGTGGAAGTGCTTGAAGCCGACGACGCGCGTATAACACCGCCCTGTAATTTTGCCGACCTTTGTGGTGGGTGTAGCCTCCAGCACATGAGTGGCGATGCCCAGATCCGGTTCAAGGAAGATACCCTGCGGGAACATTTTGCCCATTTCGGGGGCATCGAACCCGAAGAGTGGGTGGCGCCCATGCGTTCCCCGGCCCTCGGCTATCGTCGCAAAGCCAGGCTGGGGGTGAAATACGTGCCAGCACGGGAATCGGTGCTGGTTGGGTTCCGGGAAAAGCGCAACAGTTTCCTGACCGATATTGATCGCTGCGTGGTGTTGGATCCGCGTATTGGCGATCGCATCACCCCTTTGCGTGAACTGCTACATGGCATGGACGCCTATCGGCGCATACCCCAGGTGGAGGTCGCCTGCGGCGACGATTCAGCGGCGATGATATTCCGCAACATGGACCCATTGAGCGATTCCGACAGGCAAGGGTTGATCGATTTCGGCCAGGCCCATGAATTGCATATCTACCTGCAACCGAAAGGGCCGGATACCGTTCACAGAATCTGGCCCGAATCCGGTGAGGAGCGCCTGTCCTACGGCATGGAAGAATTCGACCTGACCATGAAGTTCCACCCCATGGACTTTACTCAGGTCAATGTGGACATCAATCGCAACATGGTACACCGGGCGGTTGAGTGGCTGGATATCCAGCCTGGTGAGCGGGTGCTGGATCTTTTCTGCGGACTGGGTAATTTCACTCTGCCGCTGGCCCGCCGCGCCGGGCAGGTGGTTGGTGTGGAAGGTGACGATGCCATGGTGGTTCGCGGACGGGAAAATGCGGAACTCAACGGGCTATCGAATGTCGCATTCCACGGCGCTGACTTGCACGCCGATTTCACTGCACAACCGTGGGCAGCGGAAGGGTTCGACAAAATACTGATTGATCCGCCGCGTTCCGGGGCTCAGGAGGTGTGTGAATACCTGACGGCCTTTGGTGCAAAGCGAATTGTTTATGTTTCCTGCAACCCGGCCACGTTGGCCAGGGACGCAGGGGTGATGGTGCGTAATGGTTATCGGCTGGTGAGGGCGGGCGTTATGGACATGTTTCCCCACACCACCCATGTTGAATCCATGGCGATGTTCGAGCGCGTGGATAATTGATGCCTCTCGGGACCGGTCAGGGATGGCCGGATAAGCGACCAGGAAGAACAAGAGCGATATGGTAAAAGTTCGCGAAGACTA
>Ga0189286_100280_pt1 | contig 18703 bp, 13 predicted proteins | sample UW69minimetaG_FD_130330 | JGI IMG/M metagenome (GOLD analysis project Ga0189286, IMG submission 130330) | Marine microbial communities from the Costa Rica Dome - UW69 mini metaG | ecosystem: Environmental > Aquatic > Marine > Oceanic > Photic zone | place: Costa Rica: the Eastern Pacific...
CTTTACAGCGCAACAGGCCGACACAGTCTTCCAAAACCGCTGTGAGCTGGTCGATATCGCAGGCTTTGTCAGAAGCAATCGACCCCGTCCAGAAAAGCGCATGGGGGTCATGGGGCCCTGTCAGAGGCATCCGCGGAGATGCTGAGAAATCAAACAGAAGAGAGACCGGGACGTCTGGTGTGGTCGTCTCAACTCTCAAGACACCAGGCCTTTCACGCTCCAGCAGCTCAGCAACCTCCCGCGTTTGAACGGTGGACGCGATATCTGTTTTTGTGAGCAATAAAAGGTCTGCTGCCCCCACCTGCGCATGAACAGTGTCGGCAAGCAGTGGGTCTGCTGCCTGGCTTTGATATTGTGTCGCATCCACCAACACAAAAATCCCCTGAAGCCGCAGAGCCTTGTCCGCACGCGCAATCGCCGCAATCCGCATAGGATCCGCAACACCGCTTGCCTCAATGATAATCTGCTCAGGCGGATCAGCGCGAGTAACTAGCGATATCAGAGCCCGCAAAAAATCATTGCCGATGGAGCAACAGATACACCCGTTTGCGAGACTGACCATGTCTTCATCACGGGTGACAATCAGCTTCTCATCAATATTGATGTCACCAAAATCATTGACGATCACACCAAGGCGTCGCCCTTCGTTCTCCTGCAGCAAGCGATTGAGAAGGGTCGTTTTGCCCGCACCGAGAAATCCCCCCACGACAGACACGGGGATCACGGGCCGATCAGCCATCATCTAAACCCGCGGCGCTTCAAATACCTCGCCACCCACAACCGTGCCCCAAACGCCAATATCCTTAAGCGCCATGGCATCGACCTCAAGCGGGTCCTCATTCAAAACAGCGAAGTCAGCGCGTTTGCCAACTTCGATACTGCCGACCTCATGATCAAGCTTAAGGGAGATAGCCCCCCCCATAGTGATGGTGTAGAGCGCCTCTTCGACGGTCAGCCGTTCCGCATCACCGCCCAAAAGCTTGCCGGTCGACGTTACGCGATTGACGGCACACCAGGCGGTAAAGAGCGGTCCGATCGCCGTGATGGGCGCGTCCGAATGCAAAGCCAGATCAACCCCGTGTTCAACAGCGCTCCCCGCATTATCGATACGATGCGCCCGATCAGGCCCGAGCGTCAGCTCATAGTGCTGATCACCCCAATAGTAGACGTGATTGCTGAAAAGGTTCACACCCACACCCATGGCAGCCATGCGTCTAAATTGCGCGTCGCTTGCCATCTGACAGTGCTGCAACGTGTGCCGGTGGTCCGGATGTGGATTGGTCGCTAGCGCCTCTTCAATGGCATCCAGAGCGAGTTCAGTCGCCTCGTCCCCGTTCGTATGAATGTGCAGCTGATGCCCGGCAGCATTGTAGGCGGCAACGAGTTTTTTAAACTCATCGGGTGCGATGTACCAAAGACCATTTAGCGCCCCGTTAAAATGCCCTGGCCATTTGAGGCGCGCTGTGAACCCTTGTACGGAACCATCCAGCACCAGCTTCACAATGCCCATTTTGTGCTTGTCGGTACTCTTGGACACCAGCGAGCCCAGGCGCTCCGTTCCCTTATCCGCCGGCATTAAGGTGCCGCCGAAGGCCGATACAATGCGAAGCGGGAAGTCAGCTTTGTCCGTCACCTCCGTGAGGCGTCCAACCATCTCATCATCAAGCGGGCTGTGTAGATCGGTTGCCGTCGTGACACCGGCCAATTGACATATTTTGGCAAAATTCCAGAGCGCCGGTGGGTGCGTCGCTTGTGATCCCAAATCAAATTTGAGAGACTTCATGGCGAGGTACATGCCAACCATGCCCGCCAGCTCACCCGTCGGTACCCCGTCGGCATCCGTCATCACTTCCTGCATGTCAGTCGATGCAGCCAGGTCCGATTCGTCGATCACCGCAGAATTTACATTCAGAAAATGCAGGCTCGCATGAAACACACCGATGCGACGTCCATTGGAGACACGGTCGAGATCACGGGCGTGCAAGCGTTGCTCCCCAAAAAAGATCGGATCAAAGCCCCACCCAATGAGTGCTGTATCGGGATCATCAAGCGCGGCCGCCGCCTCCTGAAGTCGCTCCACAACAGCGTCCAATGACTTCAATCCAGGCCAAACCCTGCCATCTGGTGCGGTCCGGTCGTAATAGCCCACATAGGCATGATCCCAGAGCGCACCTTCCACCAGGTGACTGTGTCCTTCAATCAAGCCAGGCAGCACCACCTGATCAGAAAAACGATCATTGATATTGGCATCCCCCCAGGCACTTACTTCCTCCAGCGTACCAACACCAAGGACGCGTCCGTCACGCACAGCAACATGAGTAGCAAAGGGCCGAGACGGGTTCATCGTAATGATCCGTTTCGCCGCAAAAATGGTCGTCGTCACGAGACGCGCCTCCCCAAAATTGTAAATGCGTTCAGATATCCCAAAGTGAGATGATTTTACCGCTCTCCGGCGCAACCTTGCCTTCCAGCACATCCAGATAAACCTGCTTGGTCACATCACGACCCCCAGAGCGCTCCACTTTCATCCACCCATCAACGGATGCCAGAAATGTTCCCCAAGCTTTTGATATCTTCGCTTGCAGCACCTCGGCCCCCCAATCCTTATTACGTTTCTGGATCTGGGATGGCGCAAAGAAAAGCGTCGGCTGCACGCCAGGAAGATTGTCAGCTCCACCACCTTGCTCCCAATGGGTACCACCTACAGCACAGCTGCAGGTAAGCCGGTCTGCAAAATGATTGTGGATCGCCGCACGGACATTCGCGTCCCCCGCCATATCGACAAACACCACATTGCCTTCAACCTCGATGGAAGAAATGTCGTCATAGGCGACGACATCATCGTAATATCCAACACCCTCAACAAACTCTATATTGCCTTTGGAGGTGAGACCGATCACCCGTGGTTTGTTCGTCGCCCGGCTTGAGAGCACCTGAGCGAGCCCCAAAGAGGTTTTGCTCGAGGCACTTGAGAGGACGACAGTTGATGCTTCAAAGAACTGATTGTCGTCGAGAAAATCATCGATCAGGAAGGACGTGGTGAACAGAGGACGCAAAAGGCTTTGTTCAGCCTCGCGTGCGGCGTCATACCCAGCATCTGCCGTCACTCTGAGGTAATTGTTATAGACCGGCGACAGCTCAGTTCTATTCGCAGCACCATCAAAAAAGCCAGCATCGGAAACACGGACCGCTTGCGCCACGAAATGGGTCGACATGGGGAAGTAGCCATAGAAGCGTTCACCAACGGCAACGCCTTCGGCGTTAGACGCGAGCGCATCTCCAAAGCCCCAAACCGGAACACGTCCCCAGCCCTCATCTGCGGGAAAGAAATCCCAATATTTCATTGCTTCACCAAAGGCTGCATAGGTGATGTTGTTCGCGGTGAAAGCAAAATCATCAACCTTGAAAAGCACTTCACCGGGTTGGAGCGCATCCGCACTGGGGATCGCAGTTTCGACGATCTTTGTTGTACGCAGATCGTCTCGTTTTACCCAGAAGTTTGCTGCTGCCTGTTCTGCCATGTTTCACTCCGTTGAGCCTCGGGGTCGGGCGCCCGCCAGCCAGATGACCAATTTGCTGCATGGTAAGCGCGAGAGCGATAAGCACCAAGACAATCCGTGCCCAAAAAGACGCAAAACCTGTTCATTATTTGACACCAATCGGTCCACTAATTGACTTGAACAGGCCAATCCCTCACACTCTTTAGGGGTACATTTATGTCTGTGGGGAAATATGAATAAGGTAATCCACGCGGCACGCGCCGCAGCTGTTGCAGCGCTCATTGGGCTGTTTATCGTCGTGACTGCGGCGCCAAGCCAGGCGGAAGATCGCCGCGTTCGCATCATCAATGAAACAAACTGGACGATGGTGGAGTTCTACGCCTCAAATGTCGGCACCAACGACTGGGAAGAAGACATTCTGGGCTATGACGTCCTGGGATCTGGCGAAAGCGTCATGGTCGATATCGATGATGGCACAGGCTATTGCCTGTACGACTTCCGCGCTGTGTTTGCAGACGGTGATGTCCTTGTCCGTGAACGGATCGACGTATGTGAGATCTCAAGCTACCGCTATCACGAATAGACGGGATGCAGCAGATAGCAAAACCGCCCTTGCGCATGCAACGGGCGGTTTTCTTTTGCCTAAATTTATGTCACCGAACAAATAAATTAGGCGGCGAGAATATCTCCAGCGACATCCGTCATCGGCTTGCCACGCAGAACTTGCCCAAATCGCACCGCTGGAAGAAGCACCTTTGAGAGAATCGCAGGCGTCTTCGTTTCTTTGGCAAACGCCGGACGCTGCAAAAGGCGATTATAGAGCTTAAACAGCCGGGGAAGAGTTTCGAGCATTAAAGTGGCATCGACAATCGCGCGCTCTTGAGGGGCCTGCGGAAAAATGGAATCCGCATCGCTCGGCAGGGCATCCAGATAGGCAAGAATGTCATTGCTCTCCACATGCACAACGCCGTCACGCACAGGCACCACGCCGCGCGGGTTGATACCAAGATACCAGGGCGATGCGTGTTCATGCTTCACAAGGTTTATGTGGCGAGAAACATAGTCAATGCCCTTTTCACGGAGCAGAGTGCGGACCTTTTGAGGAATATGAACTGCCGCTAAAGTGCAGGAGATGCAGCCCCTTCCAGGACTTCGCTTCTTTTGTCGTCACGTGCTCATCGCTTCTCTCTACCCTTAAGACGTCAACCCGCCATATCTTCCAAGGGCTCCGGACCCCATTGCTGCCCAAGCAGCTCTTCAACAGATGCTTTGCCAGGGGGTGTTGACACATCAAACAGATCACCGTCTGTCCAGTGCTCCACCATATGTCCCCACGGGTCGCGCCAATAGTCGAATATTTGCGACCCGAGAATATGTCGGCCGACCCCCCAAACGGGCTTATGCCCCTTATCAGTCAATACGTCGCGACCCAACATCAGGTCATCAAGATCAGCAACCTCCCAGGCTGCATGATTGAAACCAGGCTTACCTGTGCCCAGCAAAAACAAAGTGTGGTGGTCTACAAATTTCTCACCCTGGTCACACCGCGTGAACGCGCCAATCACCGTGTTCTCATCACCTGTGTATATTTCATCTGATTTCAGCAGGCCGAATTGCTCGTGATACCAAGCATAGCTTTTGTGATAATCAGTGACATTCAAGACAATGTGCCCAAGACGGTGCACATGGGCAGGACCTGCAGCCATGCGCTTAACGTCACCCAGCCTTGGCTTATCCAAGCGTGCATTGAGCGGCGCTTTCTCTTGCACCTCTGCGACATCCAAATGCTCAAGGCCATGAACAATTTCAATTGGAAATCCATCTGGGTCATGGATAAGAACGCGCTGTCCGCCGCCCGGCTCAGTCCGCGCTTCCACCGACGCACCGCTCGCCTCTGCGACTGAAATCAGATCAGCCTCTGAGGAGGCTTGCAGCGCCAACCCAACAAAACCAGCGTCTCCCAGTTCTGTCACGTGCACGATGGGGTCTGGCCCAACGCCCCCCATATAAAGGGCGGTGTCAGTCCGCGCATATCTCTCCATGCCGAAATCGACAAGAAAGGCTTCCATCTTGTCCAGGTCAGGTGCACGGAAACGTGCATACACAATGTCTTCGACTTTGATCATTTCAAGTTTTCCATTCGGTGCTAGAAATGGTGGTGTTATTCGATGACCACGCCACCCTTATCATCGACCACCTTATTCTCAATGGCTCCGAGACTTTCGATCTCAACACGCACAACATCACCATGCTTGAGCCACGGCTGACCTTCCATCGCGGCGGCAACACCAGCACAAGTGCCTGTGGCGATCACGTCGCCTGGCTCCAGAGTGAAAGCCGTTGATAGATGTTCAATGAGCGTTGGCACATCAAATATGAGGTAGCTCGTGTCAGAATGCTGACGCACATCGCCATTCACAAGCGTCTTCAATTCCAGCTTGGAGATATCAACCTCGTCTGGCGTAACAATAGCGGGGCCCATCGGACAATGACTGTCCCAGGATTTCCCCATCGTCATAGTCGGCGACCGGCGCTGCCAGTCCCTGATTGTGACGTCATTTAGGACTGTGTATCCCGCAACGACCTCGGCATAGCGTTCCTTCGGCACCCGACGACAGCGCTTGCCAATGATGACACCCATCTCACCTTCATAGTCCATTGCAATACTTTCATGCGGACGCAAGATAGGGGCGAAGGGACCAGTTGCCGATGTCGATTGCTTATTGAAGATGATCGGAACCTTGGGAAACTCCCGCCCGGTCTCCTCCACATGCTCACGATAGTTCAATCCAACCGCGAGAATTTTCGGAGGTCGCAGGACGGGACTCTCAAGCGCCACGTCGGACAATTTTATTGTCGCTTCAGCGTCGGCTACAGCACGTGCCTTCTCCAAGGCAGCATCACCCGCCTCAAGAAAGGCAACCATCTCTTTTGGAAGATCAGGCGCAGCGACCGAAAGATCGACAATCCGGTCATCCTGCAAAATGCCAATCCACGTCGATTTTTTGTCTGTAAACGTTATGAGCCGCATGAGCTTCTCCCCTGAATTCCTTCCACGCCGAACAATGCGACATGTCGTTTGTTTCCATAAAATGATACTATTATCAGATATGATTAAAATCAACATTTACAATACCCGCAGCACGCCCTCCCCTGATTAGATTGTGCTGCCTAGAAAATCTCCGCTACCCACCATTAACGTTAGACATCATGTCCAGCCTGGCCAGCAGATTCCGCCACCAATAGCGTGATTCAGTTGGTCGCCATGGCGAGGGCTTGTTACGCTTAAAACCAACGACAGGGAGGATCGTGCAATATGGAACAACTTACAGGCCTCGACGCCGCATTCCTTTATATGGATCAAGAGAATTCGCCGATGCATATCGGCAGCGTCGCTATCTACGATCCCTCAACAGCCCCTGGCGGGTTTGTCCGATATAAAGACATTCTCAAATTCGTTGAAGACCGACTGCCGCTGGCCAACACATTCCGACGCGGGCTGGCCAACGTACCCTTTGGTATCGACCACCCCTATTGGGTTGAGGTTGAAGACTTCAATCTGGAATATCACGTGCGCCACGTGGCCCTGCCGAAACCAGGCGATTGGCGGCAACTCTGCATCCAGGCAGCGCGCATCATGGCGCGTCCGCTCGATCTGACAAAGCCCTTATGGGAATTCACGATCATCGAAGGCCTGGACCATGTAGAAGGGGTACCCAAGGGCTCCTATGCCATCATTTCCAAGATCCATCATTCAGCGATCGACGGCATGTCGGGCGTCGACATCATGAATGCACTGCACACAATCAATCCAGACGACACACTTCCTGTACTCGAAGACACTTGGAAGCCAGAGAAAAAACCGAGCGCTGTGGAAATGGCGGTCCGGGGCTATCTCGGCAATGTAAAGCAGCCCTTCAAATGGGTCGAAATGGCCGGCAAGACCCTCCCGGGCCTCGCGCGCACAATCAAAGGCTTGCTGACGAAAGAATTCTCACTTGGCCAAGCCATGGCCGTACCGCGCACGCGTTTTAACAATAAGATTTCTGCGCACCGTGTGATTGAAGGAGTCGCCTTCGACCTAGCACGGATCAAAGAGATCAAAACCGGTGTGCCTGGCGCAAAGGTCAACGATGTCATGTTGACCATCGTTGGTGGGGCGATGCGAAAATACCTGGAGTCAAAAGCTGAACTGCCAGAGACAACGCTGGTCGCAATGGCACCCGTCTCCGTTAGAACCAATGACGAATCGGGATCGCTGGGCAACCAGGTCTCCGCAATGATGGTCCAACTCGGGTCCGACATTGCCGATCCGTTAGAACGCATTCTATCGATCGCAAACCACACTCAGGAACAAAAAGCTCTGACAAACGCCCTTGGCGCAAGACAAATGTCAGAACTCAGCAAAACAGCTCCTGCTTTGTTCACTGGCATCGCAGCGAGGCTCTACACGCAGTTCGGTCTGGCAAATTCTACCAAGCCGTTTTTCAACACGGTTGTGACAAACGTGCCTGGGCCGCCCATCCCGATCTATATGAACGGCGCTCAGATGGTGAAATATTATGGTCTTCTCTGCCTGTTTGATGGGCTGGGACTGGGCCACGTGGTGATGAGCTACGACAAGGAAGTCACCATCACCATTACAGCTGATCGCGAAATGATGCCCGATCCTGACTTCTATGCAGAGTGTCTGCAGCAGAGCTACGACGAACTGGAACTGGTTGTCTTGGGCGCCAACCAAAAGAAAGCACCTGCGAAAAAGAAGGCGAAAGCCAAGGCTGCGCCTAAGCGGAAAGCACCTGCTAAGAAAAAGACAGCGGCAAAAAAGAAGACTGCCGCTAAACTTGAGGCAGAGCCGAGCGAACCTTCACTTGAGCAAAAAACCGGCTGACGACAACGACCAAAAAGAAAAAGCGGGCCCCGATCAAAATTGGGCAGCCCGCTTTTTTGTGTCGCGATGACATCGAAAAATCAATGACCGCTCGACGGATAAACGAGTGCACGCCAGCCCTCACGGTGGAACGGCCGCCAATTGTCTTCTTGCTGTGCCAAGCGGTCTGCCACTGCATACATGGTCGGTGCGTTGAAGCCGAGGCCACAATGCGAGGTCCGCACCTCAATATTGTCTGTATGATCTTCCTGCGCTTCGATGGAATTCTTCCAGTGCACGATCCCATCTGTCTTCGTATAGATTGATGTGGTCGGGATGCTTGGAGGAACAGCAATACTTTCGACGAGTTCCCGGAACCTCTGAGTCTGGGTCTCACCTTTCGCCATCACCTTGAAGAGGGGCCAGGCGCGACTGGTTTCAGGCTTGCCTGAAAACGGACTGCCGAGCGTAATCACCTGCCTCACGGCGTCCGGCGCGCGTTTCGCCACTTCCCGTGCAAGCACACCGCCCAAGCTCCAGCCAACCAGGCTGATCTTCTGACCACCGTGACTGTCAGAAATCTCTTCAATGCGCTCAGCAATCAGTTCGCCTTCATGGCCAACTGTTGCGGTCCCGAGATTACGACCAAGCTCCCACGGATAGGCCTCATACCCGCGTGACGCAAGGAAGCGTCGAAGCACACCCGTGCTGCTATCACCTGCCATAAATCCAGGGAGCACCATCACCGGATGGCCGTCACCCATGGGTGCGCGTTTAAGGAACTGTTGAAAAATCGGTAGCATGGCCACTTCGGCCATAGTCCGGCTGGGCTCAAGATAGAGCCAGCGCAATTGTGGACGGTCAAGATCGGCAGACTCAGACATCATTGCCATTCAGGATACCCCCAGTTTGTTCGCCTTGCGCCCACCCGCGCAACTTGCGAATCGACAAAGGCTACAAACTGAAGGGATAAACCGTCAAGAAACTGTCTTATTGGGGTTAACCACCAAGCTGGTAGGGCCCGCCCTTCTCAAGAGCTTTTTTGTACGCTGGTCGCGCCTGAATGCGCTCCAGAAAGCCCGCCAAATTGGGGTAATCCTTAAGCAAACCGGTGGATTGGCCCGCTTCCATGGGAAAGCTCATCTGTACATCACAAGCCGTAATGTCACTGCCAGCAAACCAATCCCGGTCAGCCAGAGCGCCATTCATGTAGGAGAAGTGATTTGTCATTTCACCCATGATCCGCGGCAACAAAGGTGCACCGGCATCGCCGAGGCGCCCCACATAGAGCCCCAATAGAAGCGGCACCATGGCGGAACCTTCTGAATAGTGCATCCATTCTAGGTATTGGAGAGCCTCAGGCGTGGCCGCCGCAGGTTTCCACGCACCCTTTCCATAGGTGTCGACCAGATACTCAATAATCGCAGCAGACTCAGCGATTTTGACGTCACCATCGGTCAGGACGGGTGACTTACCGAGAGGATGAATTTCCTTTAGCGATTCAGGCGCCAGGTTTGTCTCTTTATCCCGCTGGTAATGCACGATCTCATAGTCGAGCCCCAATTCTTCAAGCATCCAGAGAATGCGTTGTGACCGGGAATTATTGAGGTGATGGACGGTAATCATGGGTGTGTTGCCTTTCATTGACCAGTTGCAGACAGACTTCGTCCTGAGCGCGCCAAAGTCAACAAAGAGCGCCATTCAAAGCTGCCCAAAACTGAATTGTCGCTCCACGAAATTGCAAAGCGGGCTCACTTGAACAGTGTCAGGCTCTGCCAGCTCACACGGTTGCAGCTTTTGCATAGACCATCACCCTGCTAGCCTTTCCTCCATCAACATTGAGAAGGAAACACCATGGCCATTGATTTCAGTTTTCCTGAAGAAGTTGAGGTCATCAGAACCTCAATCCGCGACTTCATTGATGAAGTCGTAAAGCCCATCGAAGACGCAATGGACGAAGATGATCGGGCGTCAGTTCGCGAAGGCGTCATCAAGATGCGCACCGAAGCCTATGAGCGTGGGCTCTGGCTTCCCCACATGCCTGAGGCGTGGGGCGGCATGGAATTGGGTCATGTGGAGCTTGCCATGATCTCCGCTGAAGCGGCCCGCTCTCGTTATGGACCTTTCGCCATCAATTGTCAGGCGCCAGACGAAGGCAACATGCACACACTCCTGAAGTGGGGAACAGACGAACAAAAAGACACATACCTTCGTCCCATGTGCGAAGGCAGAAAATTCTCCTGTTTCGCCATGACCGAACCAGAGGTTGCCGGGTCTGATCCAACGCTTATCCGGACACACGCAAAGCTTGAAGGCGACACTTGGGTGATCAATGGACATAAATGGTTCATTTCCGGAGCCCACCGCGCCAACTTCGCAATCCTCATCGCACGGACAGAAGACGATCCGAAAATACCGCAAGCGGCAAACACAGCCTTCATCATCGACTTGCCTTCCAAGGGCTGGTCTGAAGTTCGCGAGATCCACACTATGCATGGGTCTTCTGGCCATTCCGAGATCCTCATCGAAAACCTGCGGGTGCCAGATACGCGCCGTCTAGGTGGACGCGGAGACGGTCATCGGCTCGGTCAATCTCGGCTAGGGCCAGCACGTCTAGCTCATTGCATGCGCTGGATAGGACAAGCAGAAACAGCGCTTGAAATGATGGTCGACCGCTCAACCAAACGTTTCTCCCATGGCTCCTATCTCTCTGAGAAACAGGGCATTCAGTGGATGATCGCCGACAGCACGATGGAACTTTATCAATCGAAACTCATGGTACTTCACGCGGCTTATAAGATAGACAATGGAGAGGACTTCAGGTCGGAAGTATCCATGGCGAAGCATTTTGTCGCCAACTCCTTAAACAGGATCATCGACCGCGCCATACAGGTGCACGGCGCTCTGGGCTATTCCCATGACACACCGCTCGCCCATATGGCACAGCAAGCAAGGTGGGCGCGCTTCGCCGACGGGGCCGATCAAATCCACCAGATGCGAATTGCCGAACGGACCATCAAGAGTTTCAAAGAAAGTGGGACATTGCATTCTGCGCTGGGTGGCCTGCCAGTCTGACCGTGAAATCTAAAACAAGCTCGCAGATCATCTACCACTTGGCTGGTCTGCGGCCTTAAAGCCGTTGCACCGGATCACGGCCACACACTATCCTCATCATGAGAGATAGGGGACGATACGTGACGGGCGAAGAAACCACAGAAAAAATTACGCCGGAGAAGGGTCCTTTCGACTTCAACTTCCTTGTCTCCCTGGCGCTAGCCATGTTGGTCTGGGTCGGGCTGCGCAATGACGTCGTCTGGGGCAGCTTTGTTGGCGAGGCCGACCGTGAGGCGCTTCAAATTGCTTTTGAAATGCGCGTCAACAAAACGCTTCCCGGCTCTCACCCGATCCTGTTCCTCAATTTGGATGACTCGGTCTGGCAAGGGGCCACCACCAACGGTCCTGCACTCGCCTACGCGCCGCGACCGGTCCTGGCTGACCTGATCGAAGCATCTTACGGAACTCCGGGCATGCCACGCCCGAAAGTGGTGATCGTCGATATTGATCTCTTTTGGCGCACGCCAGATGAAGCCGCCGAACAACGCATCGATGCTCTCCTCCAGAAATGGGGGCGAGATCCTGAAGCCCCTCTTTTGATCCTTCAAAGAGAGGTAACGGAGGGAGACGGCCGACCTGGCTCCCTCGCTGCCGCCCGCGCTTCTGACAGAGACAGCATCATTCTCTCTGCACCAGAAGACAATATCGTCTGGGCAAGCGCCCAACTAACGGGTGACGAGGTGATGGGCGCCCGCTACTTCACACACTTTCTGTGTATTGACACGCCGACAGGCATCGAAGCATCTGCAACCACCGCTTTTTATGCGTCTGTCGGTCGAAAAGCAGAAACGCCTCGAGAAGCCATTCAGATTGTCCAAAAATCAATGGAAGGCCCTCGTTCCTATTGCACTGGCACATGGGATGACGTCGCGTTCGACCTCACCATCCCCGGTCGAGAACCACTCACATTCAAAAGCCAGCAGAGCCTTATCAACTACAATCTGAACGCGGGCACCGCAGATGACCCAGAACCGCAGCTTCCCGCTGCGGATATGTTCGTTATTCCAGCGGGATTGGTTCAGCCAGGCATGGTTGCTGGTCTGTCGGCAAATGATGGGGTCGTGATCATTGGCTCTGCGGCAATTGCCGCAAGGGATCGTCATATCTCAGCCTATGGCGCCATGGGCGGCAGCCTTGTTATCGCCAATGTCATTAGAGGGGTGGAAGCAGGCGGCGAAGTGCGGCGCATGGCCTGGTATCTCGAAGCCATCCTGTTAACCCTATTTGTCATGCTAATCGTGCTGGCTTTCTGGTATTGCCGAAAGGCCAGGGATTACCTCAAACCCATGGAAGGCCTGCACTGGGCCATGCGAATAGCCCGTACACCTATCAATTTGTTGACCAATCCGGTTATCATCAAGATATTGATCGGAATAGGGGTTTTCTGGGTTGGGGCAGGTGCCAGTTATTTCCTTTTAGATGACGGTCTGTGGCTGGGTTTGGCGGCTCCTGCATATGCAGCAGCGCTTAACGAAGCCCGCGAAGATTTTGAAGAATTAATGGAAAGCTTGAGAAATGCCGAAACAAAAAATGTTTAGCGCCGCAATTGCCATCGCATTGGGTGCTGCGGCCTGGGGAACCACAACGAGCGCAGAAGCTGCCATCCCAGCTTGCGGATCAGCCACCGTTGCATTCGTAAAGCAAATTGACGGCAGCTCCGAAAGTGTGCGCATCAAGCGTGCGGGCTCAGAGGACTCTCTGTCAGTTTTCGCGCCTCTGTGCGAAGGCGATGTTGTAAGCCTGAAGACCGCCAGCGATCGGGTGGTCCTCGGCGTTGCCGGGAGCTCGGGCCCAAATGAAATTCGCGGGCCCAAAAGTTACACCGTTGGCCCGGCCTCAACCGGTAGCCAATCCATCAGCGAATTGATCGAAGGACGTTTGCTTCCTCTCGGCGACCGGCTGGTCGGCCAAGGGTTGGCGCGCTCCGGCGGTGAGTTTGGATTTGGACTTCTTGATCTTGAAACCGAGTCCGCGCAAATCAAATCAGGCTTCCGCCCCCTTTGGGTTGGGTGGACCGGCGGACAGGCACCCTATGAACTGCTTGTGCTTGATCCCACGGACCGCATATTCGCAACACAGACTTTGTCAGACACATCCACGACGCTGCCAGCGAGAACCATTACGCCAGGCCGCTACACAATTGTTGTGAAAGACGCCTATGGGCGCACCAGGCAGACCTTCTTCGACGCTGTGGAAGATGTACCTGCGACATCTGCTCCCTCAGTACCCGCATGGATGGGTGAGGACACCGCCGTCATGCTTGCAGCTTTCTGTGTTGCAGCTGAAGACCCATATGTGTGGTCCTACGAAGCTGCGCAACAGATCAGCGGAGCAAAAGACACCGGTCTTGACCGGGAAGCAGCCCTTGCGCTCATCGGCGGTGGAGACTCTGACGCTCTCTGCCCTCGCTAACCACTCGCTTCTGGTTTAAACGCGATTGAGCACCCTGTCTGCGTCTCCGATCATAACGTACGGAGCCCAGAAATAGGGGTGTGAGAACTTGTCTTGAGCGATGAGCGCTTTCTGTGCACCGCGCAGGGCTTCATGCATGGGCACTCTGGCGGCATCTACAAAAAACTTACGCACCACAGCGTCCGCCGCCGCGTCATCTGCAACCCAGTGCGTCGCGAGCACAGACCGGGCCCCCGCATAGACAAAGCTTCGAACGAGCCCGTCAAGTTGCGCGCCATCGAAGACAGCGGCAACTCCCTCAGCACCTTCTGCCGCCCGCGCCGTATCGCACGCAGCCAAAACCACCAGCGTGGCATCCAGTTTCATATCAAGAATTTCAGTCGCGCTCAGCATGCCATCGCCGCCTGCCTGGTCAAGCGATGTGAGAAGCGACGGCTCGGAGATACAAAAGCCATCCCCGAAGAAGCCATGGGTGACAAAGACCAACACCTGTTGATCAACAAGCGATGCATCTTCAATCGTATCCACATCGGTAAACGACTGTCCTGTCACATCACGGCGACCGAACGCTTGCCCAACCGACGACCGCAAAGCCGTCAGCGGCTTTTGGAGATTTGGTTGACCGGCAAACACCTGACCGCATCGGGCTGGCCGGCCTTCCGCCGTCATACGAGCTGTGAAATCAGCTATCCAGGCATCTGAATTATTAGGTGGGACCGGCGGTCCAAAAACGGTCATTCCTGTCGTTGCTTTTGGTGCCTCAGCGGCCCTTGCCGCAACAAAACTCGCTGCGCTCGGCGTATTGATGAAAGCAAAATCGTTGGCGAGCCATGACAAGGCCGAGTAAGACCGCGCGCGCGCAAGCGCCTTCTGCTCGTCATCAAAGGTCGAGAGCAGAAGCGATGGCGGAAGGGATCCAATCACACCGCGAGGCGCAAAGATCAGCGTTTCAACGCCTGCTTTGCGAAGGTCTGAGTAAACCGGATCAAATACCCCCTGAAACAATATATGGGCCTGTTCGGCAGCAAAAGGCGGCGTTCCACCCGCACGTGCGCGGAGCGTAGAGCGCAGCCGACGCACAAGACGCCGCGCTTCATCTCGTCCAAGCTCCGTACCGAAGGGCATCACCTTGCCCGAGAAAACAGCGTACCCAAAACCACCGGCCTGGGTAGGCGCAAAGGCCACAAAAGCCTCATCCTCAGCAAGTGTTGCAACGAGGTCTGCCGTCTCCGCGCCACCATTCACCAACTGCATATATTGAGGCTGAGCCTGCCGAGCGAAGACCTCCGCCTCCAGCGCGGCTGTTTCCGCATTTTCCACAGCGAGCGTCAATCGCGTAAGCTCTTCGGGATCATCCGTGCTAGCTCCCTGCTGCAAAGCAAGGCGGGCTTCCTGAAGCGTGCGCTCAGCATCCTGCAGAGCTCTAATTTCATCAGCAGTACCCTCACTTGCCACCCGCGCAGCCGCCATTGCCATCGCCGCCGCGGCACGCGGTTCGACCATACCCTCAAACGCATCGACAAAACGGCGGGTGAGCACTGAAGCATCGCCAAGTCCCATCTCTTGCGCGCGCAACAAAACACCAAGATAGTCGCCCGCAATATCTGGCGAAATGCCGAATGACCCCTCCACACTGGAATAGAGATCAAATGAGGAGTTGTAGGAGGCAAGCGATGCAGAGACATCGCCATCGGTAATCTGGGCTTTACCGAGGCTGGCCAGGAGCCGGGCAGTCAAAAGAGATTGAGGCTGATCTTTGACCCACTTGGCCACAAGCGTCGACAAGCGTGACCGCGCAGCACCAACATTTCCTTCTTCCAGGTCATTGGCGGCACGCCGTTCTTCAATCAGTGCATCAAGCCACCCGGCCGATCCCGCAGGCGCACGCTCCACCAAGTTCGAGGCATCATCAAGCGCATCTCCGGCGCCTTCACGACCCAAAAGAAGAAGCGCAGACGCCCGAAGATAGGCTCTGTGCGCTTCAAGGATGAGCGCTCTGACACCTGGGCGAAGTTCCGCATCGGAATAGATGGGCGGCACACTATTGCCGCTGCGATGATTAACAAACTCAGCAGCCCGCGGTGTGATCACACTATCGGAGCTGTCACCAGAGACAAAGGCATAGGCACCGAAAGTCTCCGGCGCGAATGGCTGTTCAGCCAGTGCCAGTGCTTCCCGGTAATTCCCTGTATTGAGCTGATGCACGGCCCTGTAGTTGATCAGCTTGTCGCGCAGCCACGACGTCGTCTGCACCCCGGCGGAAAGGGCAGTATCATCAAGGAGAGCTTCCGCTTCGGCAAAGCGACCCTGGCTCGAAAGGTTGAGGGCAAGGTCGAGCGCAATATCGGCGCGCCGCACAGGGTCGCCACCAAAGAGCCCATCTTGAATGGCCACCGCTTTCGCATAATCTTCTGCGGCGAGGGAAAAACGAAAGGACACATTCCGTCGGTGTCCGCGGCGGCGCAGCACTTCCTGATCTTGAAGCGCTGCAACGCCCGGCAGCCCTGCCATTTCATCCGCACTGAGCTCAATGGGTGCTTCGAGGCCCGCAAGGGCAGCAGCACCGCGCCGCATGGCTGGAAGAGAACCGGGAATACCCCGCGCCTGCACAATCGTGTCAGATCCAGAAACGCTGACCGCAAGGTCCTGCAGCAATGTGCCTGACAATTGCCCCGGACATGTCAAAACGCCCTCAGCCAGCAAGGTTGGCTCGACCGAAGACCTGCACTCTGACAGCAAACCAACGCTTTGGGCAGCACCCTTGGGAAAAACATCCATTGTCGCAGCCGCCCGGCGCCATGTGCCGCAAAACACGTCGTACCGCGCGAGCGCGCCCACCGATTCCGTATCAAGACGTTTGCCTGCACGACAGGCATCACCCTCTGAACTGACACCAAGGTCGAGCGCATCAGGCAAGGATGATCCCATCTCCTGCACACAACTGGCAAGAAAAGGGATGACGAGGAGAGCTGCAAGGAAACGACCTGTCATCTGCTCCCCGCATCCCACAAGGCTTCATTGCCACTCGCGGCAACGCCACCGAGGTCCTCTTCCTGGTCGCGCTCATCATCTTCGCCCGTCTCAAAGACGACTGGGATCACCCCACCCAGGCCAGACGGGTCGCCATTGATAAAGCGGTTATTCCGTTCCATCTCTCGAAGGGAGTCCGCAGAACAACTCACAGGATCACCAATGAGACAGAAATTCATGTAGTACTGATTATTCTGGGTCAGAGCAGGCTCGGCAGATGTCGTGCCGCCACCAAAGAGAATGTTGTCTTCCAGGCTGGCGTTAAAGGCGGAGACGCGCGTGCCATCTGTCCGAATGACCTCGCCGAAAATCAACACCTCTTCAGGTCCATCGCCTGAGGGAAATAAGACTCCATCACCCTTCGACGGCACATTGAAGACAAGCCCGGCTCCTTCCACGCCCCGCCCGGTGTTCAGCTGAACGACCGACCCGGGCGCAAAAATTCGCAATTGATCAGCGGCAATAAACACATGATCGTCTACGCCACCGACAACACTGTTCGGCAATGCAGCCAGGCCAAGAACAGTGAGGGAGTCCGATTCAAATATCTCCAGGAACCTCTCAGTCCCAATCACAATGTCCTCTGCGGACTCAAGCCGAACAGTCCCGAGGCGCCCCGTGCTTGTATCCAACCCCAGCTGCCCGGAAACAAGGATGAGTTCTGGTCGACGATCAAGGCTCCCGGTTTGATATCCAAGCTGCAGCGACGTGAGCCCGGTAACAGTACCCGCAGCGAAGATACGGGATGTTTGATCCGTCCCGATCATCATCGTATCCAGGCTGGATGCGGTGAGTTGCGCATCCAGCAGCAGAACATCATTGGCACCGCCATCTATGTCAAAACGTCCAGCGGAGATTTTGGTAAGCTCTGACTCATCAATGATAAGGCCCGCGGTCCGCCGCAAAGTAACATCACCTGTGGTGCCATCACCGCCCAACACAATTGTCCGCCCGGTGCGATTAGTCTCTAGAATGAACTGATCACCGGCAGAGATCGACCCGGAGAGATCAAGGTCAGCGACTGTTAACGTGACATCACTCAGGGCCCCTATTCGATTGAGTAGCGCACTCCCGCTCGTGGCATCCAGAACCAGCGCGCCACCTGACGCTGTGACGGAGCCGCCCACAGACACATTCCCCGTAAGCGCCTGCAGAAACGCACTGCCATGCGCTATTGCCGTCCCGGCAACATTCACTGACGTACCGACCAAACGAATGTCCCCGGTCGCCTCCAGATCATTCACAGCAATTGGCCCGTTAGCCGCGCTTGCAACAATGTCGCCAAGCATCGCACTTATGCTGTCGGTGGACGAAATGCCACCTGTCAGCGCGGTCAAAAGAACATCCGTTACGGCCCTGACTCTGCCGATGAGCGAGATCGAGCCGGCCTCAATCTCCACATTTCCGGTTGACGAAATGTCTCCCACCGTTGCAGTCAGCATCGCGGCGGTGGTGGCATCCGCCTTGCCAGTCAGATCAATGTCCTGCCCCGATAGGGTGATCGACGTGCCCGCCATCGTGGCGCCCACATCAATATCGCCCGTGGCCGCATTGATCGAAATAGCACCCGCCGTCGCCGTCACCGCATCAAGGGTGGCATCCCCGGAAGTCGCCGTCACGGTGGCATCGGTCGCAGCCAGGATCGGACCGGAGACCGTGACCGCCGAGCCCTCAATCTCCAGCGCCCCTGTCGCGGACACATTCCCCGCCGTCGCGGTCAGCATCGCGGTGGTGGTGGCATCTGCCTTGCCAGCCAGATCAATGTCCTGCCCCGACA
>Ga0189286_100283_pt1 | contig 18633 bp, 21 predicted proteins | sample UW69minimetaG_FD_130330 | JGI IMG/M metagenome (GOLD analysis project Ga0189286, IMG submission 130330) | Marine microbial communities from the Costa Rica Dome - UW69 mini metaG | ecosystem: Environmental > Aquatic > Marine > Oceanic > Photic zone | place: Costa Rica: the Eastern Pacific...
CAGTCGGCGACCCGGCTTCCTGTTCTTTGATCATCGAAATGATCTGCTCTTCTGAAAATCTTGAACGTCTCATAATCCATCTCCAAAATAGTGGGACAGATTCTACTCAAAAATGGAGGAGTTTTGAGGTCTCAGGTCACGCTTTTTGTTCTCATATTCGCCAAATGAGAAGAGATCAATGCCGCGCAGATCCATGCCCGCTGCTTCACACAAAGCGCTGCCAAATACCCGGATCACGAGAGATTCATCCCCCTCCCAACTCATATATCGGATGTAAGGGGTCAGCTCCACGAGACTGCGCAGGTCTACATCATCGGCTGAGGGAATACGCCGATCACCTCGCACACTCAACCACCAGCACAATATTTCCCGCGCGGGATGCGTAGGGGCGTAGCCGGAAACCTTGCACGGCACATGTAAAGGGACCGTAAAACCTTAGAACTACCGAAAACCGCAGAGCTCAGCGTTTAGGTATTCATGCTGTCGAAGAATTCACCATTATTCTTGGTCTGCTTAAGCTTATCGAGCAGGAATTCAATGGCATCTGTTGTGCCCATCGGATTGAGAATACGGCGCAGCACATACATTTTCTGCAGCTCGACCTTGTCGACCAGCAGCTCTTCTTTTCGGGTCCCGGATTTCAGAATATCCATCGCCGGGAAGACACGCTTGTCAGCGACTTTACGATCCAGCACGATCTCGGAGTTACCGGTGCCTTTAAATTCTTCGAAGATCACTTCATCCATCCGGCTGCCTGTATCAATCAGCGCGGTGGAGATAATCGTGAGCGAGCCGCCCTCTTCAATGTTCCGCGCCGCCCCGAAGAACCGTTTCGGACGTTGCAGGGCATTGGCATCCACACCACCGGTGAGCACCTTGCCGGAGCTTGGAACCACAGTGTTATAGGCACGGCCAAGACGGGTAATGGAGTCGAGCAGGATAACCACATCGCGCCCATGTTCCACCAGGCGCTTGGCTTTCTCGATCACCATTTCAGCAACCTGCACGTGACGCACCGCCGGTTCATCAAAAGTCGAGGAGACAACTTCGCCCTTCACAGAGCGCTTCATATCCGTCACCTCTTCCGGCCGTTCATCGATCAGAAGCACAATCAGATAGGCTTCGGGATGATTGGCAGAAATCGAATGCGCAATGTTCTGCAATAGAACCGTCTTACCGGTCCGCGGCGGCGCCACAATGAGACCACGCTGTCCCTTACCCAAAGGCGCCACGATATCGATCACCCGGCCGGACGTATCTTTCCGGGTTGGATCATCGATTTCCATTTCCAGTTTTTCATCTGGATAGAGCGGCGTCAGATTGTCGAAGTGAACTTTGTGACGGGCTTCTTCCGGATCAGCAAAATTGATGGAATTGACCTTGATAAGCGCAAAGTACCGCTCGCCTTCTTTTGGGCTGCGAATATCACCCTCTACCGTGTCCCCTGTACGAAGAGAGAAACGGCGGATCTGTGACGGGGAAACATAAATGTCATCAGGACCCGGCAGATAGTTGGCCTCTGGAGAGCGCAGGAAACCAAACCCGTCCTGCAGCACCTCAACGACGCCCTCGCCGATAATGTCGGTTTCCCGTTCAGCATATTGCTTCAGGATTGCAAACATCAGTTCCTGGGTGCGAAGCGTGCTCGCGTTCTCAACTTCAAGCTCTTCTGCCACAACCAACAGCTCGGTAGGCGATTTAGCTTTCAGCTCTTGCAGTTTAATCTGCGTCATATTTTTTCTCACGATGGGCTCATTGCCTGGGTGGCAAGAAGCAAAAGGAAGGTAAGAGGCGTCTTCAAATTTAAAATTCGGGACTTGAGAGTCTTAAGAATTGGAAATCTGGTGAATTCAATGAGATCTGTCTGTCGGCCAACGGATAATCCGCTGAGGAGAAATCTGGAACGCAGCCCCGAAAGAAATCTCGTGGTGCGGAAATGAAAGTCCCATAAAGCGCCGCCCAAATAAGATCTTCAAAGAATGAATTTAAGTCTTCAAAGTGGGAAGGTCGGCAGCCCGGCGCCCAATTATGGTCGCGCTCCGGAAGGATCCCGGCGGGTGTTAAACATGATATAGCCCTTGAGGTCCAAGGCTACAAGCCAAAAAGCACCTTCTCTGTTGATCTCACTCACTCAAAATCAGAACGGCCGAACGATCACCAGGATGACAATGAAGATGGTAAGCACCGGCGGTACCTCGTTGAGTATGCGCATCTGACGAGACGTATAGGGGCGCTCATCCCGATCAAAAGCTTTCCGCCAGCGAGACAGAAACCCGTGATAGGCCGCCATGGCAGTGACGAGCAGCAGCTTCACATGGAACCAGACATCCAACCCGATGCTGTCCCACAAAAGCCAAGCAAGCGTGAGACCAAACACCCAGGCCGCGATCATCGCTGGATTGATGATCCGCCGCAGCAGCAGCTCTTCCATCTTTTTGTAATTTTCAGAGAGCTCAGAACCTGGCTCAGTTTCTGTGTGATAGACGTAGAGACGCGGCAGGTAATACATGCCCGCCATCCAGAAAATCACACTGATGATGTGAAATGCTTTGATCCAGGGATAAAGGTTGAGCAGAAAATCAGTCATTTCGATCTCAAAACAAACAAGTTAGACAAAGCCCTAAGGACGGTTTCCCGGGCAGACACCGCCAGCAAGCTCTTCTGGACAGATGACGTCATCACTTTCAAGCACCGCACGAATTTGGGTCCCCAATTCCCGGATAAAGGCAGGATGAGTGCCCACAGCTGGCACGCGAATATAGGTTTCAACACCAGATTCTCTGGCAAGTTTTCCATACTCAATGTCGAGCTCGACCAACGTCTCTGAATGTTCGGAAACAAAGGCGATGGGCGCCAGGACAATTTTGCGGCCATCTCTGCCAGCCCGCTCAATTTCATCATCTGTCGAGGGACCAATCCATTCCAAAGGCCCCACCCGGCTTTGATAGCAAGTCACCCAATCGAGATTTGGAATGTTCAGTTCCTTCGCAACCGCGGCGCAAGTGCGCTCCACTTGGGCCTGGTAGGGATCACCCGCCTCCACCACATTTTTCGGAAGTCCATGCGCTGAAAAAAGAACTCGCAGCGTGTCAGTGCCACCGGCCTGATCAATGCCGTGGCGGATAAGAGCGGCTTGCGCCTCAATCCAGCCCGGCGCTTCTGGATAACAACAAATCTCTTTCGTTTCCAACGACTTGGATAAAGCCCTACCCGGCCCTACCTGTTTTTCCCAGGCCTGGTGCCAGTCCTTAAGAGATGAAGCGGTGGTCGTCGTCGAATATTGCGGATAGAGCGGTAGAAGCACAATTTTGTCAGGATTAAAGGCTGCGACTTTGGCCGCAGCTTCATCCGCAAACGGATGCCAATAGCGCATGGCGATGAAACATTTCACCTCTCCTAGATCAGAGAGGACCCGCTCAATGGCTTCTGCCTGACGTTCTGTTTCCGGAACAATCGGCGATCTGCCTCCAATATGGCCATAAATCTCCCGCGCAACCGGGGCACGCCGCGACGAGATGATCTTGGCAATCAACCAGCGAAAAGGTTGGGGAACATTGATGATCGCTTTGTCTGAGAAGAGGTTGAACAGAAACGGTTTCACCGCTTCCGGGCAATCCGGCCCCCCCAGATTAAAGAGCACCACCGCGATGCGTTGACCCTCCGTCCTATTTCTTTCAGAGAGGGTATTTTCAGACATGATTAGCCTCGTACCCGTTGGATCAAGCGCTCAACATTTTCTGGCGGCGCGTGCGGCACAATCCCGTGCCCCAAATTAAAGATCCAGGGACCATTGCCGAGCGTTTCAAGCAAGTGATCTATCGCCCGGTCCATTTCAGAACCCCCCGCCACCAGCAGCAACGGATCCAGGTTTCCCTGCACCGGACCAATCGGTTGCAAAACCTTGGCAGCCCAGACCGGATTAACCGACGTATCAAGACTGATCGCACTCACACCCGTCTCTTTGAAGTAGGTTTCATATGCCGCACCCGCCCCTTTTGGGAAAGCAATCATCGGCACATCAGGACAAGACTTTTTGAGCCGAGCGCGTAGAACCTTGATGGGTTCAAGACAGAACCGCCGGAACTGATCTGCGGGCAAAGACCCAGCCCAAGTATCAAAAATCTGCAGCACTTCAGCGCCCGCTTTCACCTGTGCTTCCAGATAATCACCCGTCACCTCTGTCAGCAGGTCGATGAGCAATTGAAACCCTTCAGGATCGCCATAGGCCCAGGCCTTAGCTGCTCCCTGATCGGGCGAACCTCTCCCCCCCACCATGTAAGTCGCCACCGTCCAGGGCGCCCCTGCAAAGCCAATAAGCGTTGTTTCTTTCGGAAGTGCGTGCCGCAATCCTTTGACAGTCTCAAAGACCGGAGCGAGATGCGTGAGCACTCGAGATCGATCGAGGACTTTCAACCCTTCCACATGGGTGATCGGATCAAGACGTGGTCCAACACCTTCCTCAAACCAAACCTTCTGACCCAGAGCGTCCGGCACAACAAGAATATCTGAAAAGAGGATCGAGGCATCAAAGCCATATCGCCTGATAGGTTGCAGTGTCACTTCAATCGCAAGCTCCGGCGTGTAGCAGAGATTAAGAAAGCTGCCCGCTTTTGCTCGTGTCTCCCGATACTCAGGAAGATAACGTCCTGCCTGTCGCATCAACCAGATAGGCGGCTGCTCAAAGATTTCTCCTGCTAGAGCCCGGAGGAACTTTTTATCTGAAGCTGGTTTGCTCATAACACCTTCTGGGTTTCTGGCTGGTGCACGGACCCTCTGAAAGTCCTCTTTAGGGACGTGCGTCATACACTTACCCCCCGTGCTGCCTCTTATATAGAATCTTATAAAAGGATGTAGTGGATAGTGGATACCTGTGGAGATTGGGGATTAAATTTTCTCCCCGAAGCTGCAGACATTTTGTCACAGGCCACAAGCTTGCGGATTTAAGACCGCGAATGTGAATGACTCCCGCCCATCAAAAAAGAGTCCATGAACTTTGAGACACTTGATCTGTGCAGAACGCCCATGTGGATAAATCGAACCATGGGGATAAGTGGAGGTGATAGGGCTTTGCCCTACTTGTCCCCGTTTTCCCCATCCCCTGAAAGGGCGTTTGTTAACGATGTACAGAACCGTCGATGAAAAAAGAAACATGGGTATGACCAGGTAGGGCCTTAACAAAACCGGGGACTTATGCCGGTTTTCCACACTCATCCACAGGCCCGTGCAATCCTTATCTTTGCTTAAGAGCTCTTAACGAAAGTCTGGCTATCAATGCGAAGCCTCGATAGTTTTAGGCAGCTTTTGCGCCGAAACCTTAATCGCTCTTTCAAACGCTGCTAGAGGCGTCGGGAAATTCAAACCACATGACAAGCCGCCGACTATTTCATCTGCATCTCGTCTCTGATGCGACAGGCGAGACGCTGAATGCCGTTGCCCGCGCAGCTTGTGCGCAATATGAAGATGTGAGCCCGGTGGAACATATTTATGCACTGGTGCGCGGACCCAAACAGCTCGACCGCGCCATTGCAGAAATTGAGCGCGAGCCGGGCTTGGTCATGTTCACGATGGTGAATGAGAAACTGCGCGATCAATTGCTCGAGCGCTGTGGTGAGATGGACATTCCCTGCATCTCGGTTCTCGATCCAGTGATCAACGCGCTGGGGACCTATCTCGGTCGGGAAATTTCTCACAAACCCGGCGTGCAACATGAAATGAATGCGGAATATTTTGACCGTATTGCAGCCCTTAACTTCACCATGGCCCATGATGATGGGCAAACCGCAGGTGATCTGGATGATGCTGACATTATCCTGGTGGGCGTGAGCCGCACGTCGAAAACACCGACCTGCATCTACCTTGCAAACCGGGGCATCAAAGCGGCGAACGTGCCTTTTGTGCCCAACACGCCTTTGCCGCCAGATTTGGAGACCGCAACCAGTCCCTTGATAGTGGGGCTTGTCGCTAGCGTGGACCGGCTCTCGCAAATTCGCAAAAACCGGCTGCTCTCCTTAAATGAGCAAACCGAAACCGACTATGTGGACAAGGATCTGATCACCTCAGAGCTTGCCGAAGCCCGCCGGTTTTTCAACAAACATGGCTGGCCCGTAATTGATGTGACCCGGCGCTCGGTTGAAGAAACCGCCGCCGCCATCCTCAATCTTTACAGCCGCCAATAACCCAAACAGGTAAGTCCCCAATGATTGGTACCCTAAATGTCTGATACGCCCACTCTTGTCCTCGCCTCACGTAGCGGTGTGCGCGCCCAGCTGCTTGAAAATGCCGGTGTGTCTTTTCGTGTAGAAGTGTCGCCTGTTGACGAAGCGGAGGCAAAGATGGGGTTTGCGGGCAATGGAACGGCGCTCGCCGAGCATCTCGCACAGCTTAAAGCCCAGGCTGTCAGCGCAGAGGCACGCGATCAATTTGTCATTGGCGCTGATCAGGTTCTGACCTGCGATGCGCGCCTGTTCGACAAACCAAGAAATCTGGATGAAGCCCGAAAAAATCTCTGCTTCTTCCGCGGTAAGACACACACGCTGCACAGCGCTGTCGCCGTGGCGCGCAGTGGTGAGATTGTCTGGAGTCACGTGACCCAGGCCCACCTCACCATGCGCGACTTTTCAGACGATTATCTCGACCACTATATAAGACGCACAGGCGAAAAAATTCTCTCAAGCGTTGGTTGCTATCAGTTGGAAGGACCCGGCGTTCAATTGTTTGAACGCATAGAGGGTGACTATTTTACGATCCTCGGCCTGCCACTCATGCCGCTCTTTGACTATCTGCGCAAAGAAGGCGCCCTCGAGACATGAAGGGGGACTCATGAGTGATCTGTCTCGTGTCTGGGTACTGGGCTGGCCAGTCACTCACTCGCGCTCTCCGCTGATCCATAACCATTGGATCAAAAGACTGGGCATCGAAAACGCTGTCTATGAAAAGCATGGCGTGCCGCCAGAGGAATTGACGGCAACCCTGTCCTCCTTTCGGGATGAAGGTGTGATCGGCGCGAATGTCACCGTGCCGCACAAGGAAGCGGTGTTCGCAGCGCTCTCTCACTATGATGATGCCGCGCGCCGGTTGAAAGCCGTCAACACGATTGTGGATTGCGGCACCCATTTCGAAGGGCGCAATACAGACGGCTATGGGTTCATGGCAAACCTGAAAGCAGAAGCACCAGATGTCGATTTTACATCAAAGCCCGTGATGGTTTTGGGCGCTGGTGGGGCTGCGCGCGCGATCCTTGTAGCGCTTGCAGACGCGGGTGTTCCTGAAATACGGCTTGTAAACCGCACTGTTGAGAAAGCCGCTGATCTGCTCACCGAACTTGATGTGAAGGGGACAGCGTTGTCTTGGGACGCAGCGCCCGCTGCCCTCGAAGATGTGGGCCTTCTGGTCAACACATCCTCCTTGGGTATGACGGGCATGGACCCGCTGGAGCTGTCACTTAACAAGCTCGACCCTTCGGCATTGGTGACCGACATTGTCTATTCACCCCTTGAGACAGATCTTCTTGCCCGCGCCCGCGCCCGCGGCAACGCCACGGTAGATGGCCTTGGCATGTTATTGCATCAGGCGGTGCCCGGTTTTGAAGCCTGGTTTGGGGTGCGGCCGCAAGTAACACCGGAACTTCGGGCGCTCATATTGGAAGACTTGAACCCGAAAGACGGGGGAGAAAACTAAATGCTCTTAATTGGCCTCACAGGCTCCATCGGCATGGGAAAATCGGAAACCGCCAAAATGTTTGCGGCTGAAGGTGTGCCTGTCTATGACGCAGACGCTGAAGTGCACAAACTCTATGCACCTGGCGGCGCGGCGGTTGCACCCCTGGAAGAAGCCTTTCCCGGGGTTGTGAAAGACGGTGCGGTTGATCGCACCCTTCTCTCCAAAGAGGTGATCGGCAAACCGGACGCGCTCAAAAAACTTGAAAGCATCGTCCACCCTCTCGTGGGCCAGGCGAACCGGGCCTTTCTCGAAAACGCCGTGAAAGACGGTGCGGAGATGGTGTTGCTGGATATTCCGCTGCTGTTTGAGACAGGCGGCCGCGAACGGGTGGATGTGATTGTCGTCGTAAGTGCGCCCTATGAATTACAGCGCGAACGTGTCCTCGCACGTCCCGACATGACGGAAGAAAAGTTTGAGGAAATCTTCGCAAAGCAGGTCAGCGATGCCGACAAGCGCGCCGGCGCCGACTATATTGTTGAAAGCGATAAAGGCTTGGAGCATGCCCGTGCCCAGGTCCGCGACATCATCGCAGACCTGAAAGGCCGTGAGGGCGAGGTGCTGAAAAAACTTCTTGGGTGAGTGAGAGCATTTTCAACAAAAGTTGCAGATTTTTGTGGTTCGAAAATGCGACAGAAAATGGGGTTAGAGCGTTTCTCGTGATGCAATACAAACCAGAAACGCCCTAGGAGCACTCAAAGCGCTCCCAAGAAAAGTGGATTTCCGGTTTTCTGTCCGGGAGCGCGACAAAAGAATGAGTGGGGAATTTAATGCGCGAGATCGTGCTTGATACAGAAACGACGGGGATCAGTCCGAAAGAAGGTCACCGTCTGGTGGAGATCGGCTGTGTGGAACTGGAAAACCACATGCCCACCGGCGAGACCTACCATGTCTATATCAATCCCGAACGCGAAATGTCCGAAGGGGCGTTTCAGGTCCATGGCCTTTCTGATGAGTTTCTCGCCGACAAACCAAAATTCGACGAAGTCGCAGATGACTTCTTGGCTTTTGTAAAAGACGCGCCGCTGGTCATTCACAATGCATCTTTTGATATGGGCTTTTTGAACGCCGAACTGAAAATGGCGAACAAGCCGCTTCTCCCTGACGCCCAGGCGGTCGATACGCTTGCCATGGCGCGGAAGAAATTTCCCGGTGGCCAGAACAGTCTCGACGCGCTCTGCCGCCGCTTCAATGTCGACAATTCAAATCGCGTAAAGCACGGCGCGCTTCTCGATAGCGAATTGTTGGCAGAAGTCTATCTGGAACTCATTGGTGGTCGTGAACCGGGCCTGAGCCTTGCTGCCGACGCGGTCAGTGGCACAGATGCCAGTGGCAAGATCACCCATGTGGTCCGCAGCCAACGGCCAAAGCCACTTGGGTCTCGCATCACGGAGGAAGAACGCGCCGCTCATCAGGCTTTCGTCGCAACACTTGGCGAAGAAACGCTCTGGGAAGATATTTAGGCGATAGCGGTCTTTCTGCTGTCAGAGCCGAGGTTTTCTATAGCCGTGTAACTCATTGAAATCTTCATTAAACGTACATACACTTAATGTATGGAAGTAGAGTGGGATGAGAGAAAGCGCAGAAGCAATGCCAATAAGCATGGTGTTGATTTCACCCGCGTCCATGATCTCAATTGGGAACATGCGCTCACGCTTGAACAGCAACATGGTGATGAAAAGCGATTTGAGACACTCGCCCCAATCGAAGACCGGCTTTACGTTTTGGTTTGGACACAGCGCTCAAAAAAGGTGCGTGTGATCTCATTTCGTAAAGCCAATAAAAGAGAGGTGAGACGGTATGTCCAAACGACCTAAAATTAAAATGCCAAGTGATAAGGAAGATGCGGCAATCGGATTGGGAATTGAGGCAGACCCAGATGCTCGGGAAATCGTCAGCCTAAAAGGCGCAAAACGCGGTCGGCCCAAACTCAGCGATCCAAAAAAATCTGTAACACTACGTTTGGATATGGAGGTTATCGAGGCTTTCAAAGCTGAAGGTAGAGGTTGGCAGACTCGGATCAATACTGTGCTGAGGGAAAGCGCTGGTCTGAAAGATGTAACCACGACGAAAAAGGTGGCTGGTAAGTGGGTACCAAAAAAGGAAGCAGCGCGCAAAATATCAGTGAAATCTGCGAAGGCACACGCAGTTAACGTTTTGAGTCAAAACAGTAGTAAATCTTCTAATTCCCCAAGTACCAAAAAGTCTGGAGAATCAAAAAAGCGCGCTTAACCTAAACCTTTCACACTCAGATAAAAATCAAGCGTCAGGACGTTCCTTTTCCCCGGCTTCCTGCTGTGCCTGCATCTGCTGACGGAACAGCTGCGCGAAATCGATCGGATCGACCATCAAAGGTGGGAAGCCGCCGTCTCGTGTAACGTCGGCGATAATACGACGCGCAAAGGGGAAAATGAGCCGCGGGCACTCAATCAGCAAAACCGCCTGCATGCTTTCCTGAGGAATGTTGGCAACTTTGAAAACACCGGCATATTCGAGCTCGGTCAGAAAGAGCTGCTTGCCGTTTACTTTCGCGTCCACTTTCAGCTTCAGCACGACTTCGAAGTCGGTTTCGGCAAGTGGGTTCACCCCAACGTCCACATTGACACCGATCTGCGGCGCATCATCCTGCTGCGCGAGGCTTCCAGGTACGTTTGGGCTTTCGAAGGAAAGATCCCGCACATATTGAGTGATCACCCGAAGCTGCGGACCAGCCTGACCGTCACTGCCTGCGTTTCCTGCTTCCGTCTGATCTGTCTCTGCCATGCCGTCTCCCGTTCTGCGGGTCAAGTGACCTGCCCGCTTATAGAGCATCTCCAGCTGAAGCTGCAGACTTCAGCGTTCAGAAATGCGCTAGAAAAATCTATCAGAGCGGTTCACCTAAACCAGTCGAAAGGCGAACCGCTCTGAATTGCGGACTGTGGCTATCACGGAATATGGGCGTTTCACAAGCGCTGATGGCTAGGAGTCTTTAGGAGGGATCCATCGGCCAGGGCCGGAAGTTGGGCCGACCGGTGAACCATCATCTGGTGCGTCATCATTGTGGGCGGCAGGAGGATGGCTATCCACCTCCTCCGCTTCTCCCTCGACAATTGTTGCGTCAGGCGTTTGCCCGCGGGGGTTGCTCCCGGGCGGGGGATGACCAAACCCCGCATTGGAATGCACATGAACGGTGCCATGTTTTGCAAACCACTTCATGGCGGCCCGCGCCAACATCAACCGGACCGGATGGACAAAGAGCAGAAATCCGGCAATGTCAGTGAGAAATCCGGGGGTTAACAGAAGCGCGCCAGCAATCACCAGACAAAAGCCGTGCACCACCTCCTCGACCGGCAGTCGTCCCTCGCTCATGGCCGCCTGGGCGCGGCCGAACGCTGCAAGGCCCTGGGCGCGCAGGAGGCTGGTCCCGATCAGCGCGGTGAGAATAACGATCCCGAGCGTCGGCCACAGACCAATAATGCCGCCGACTTCAATGAAGACAGCAATCTCCGCAATTGGAACAAGGACAAAAGCGAGAAAAACAAAGGGCATTTAGGACCTATTGGTGGGTCTGATTGTCGACGGGCTGCACTGGGACCCAAAAACACCAGACAGGAAAACACCAGATTAGACGGGTTCAGTTGATTTCAAACAAAACACGGCCGCTCAAACGGGCAATCAGTGGTAATGCGACACTATATGCCCTAGATTACCCTCAACAGATAAGCGCTCTCACATTTGTTTCAAACAGGCTTGATGCAAAGAAAGTGCGCCCTCCCCGTGCGGGTCCGTCGGCATCCGGAAGTCGGCAGTTGACCCCAGTGACAGGTAGCAATCGTTTTATGAGCAGCGACTTTAGCATTATCAATTTGATCCTTCTGGTGGTCGCTATTGTGGTCTTCCTGAAGCTGCGCAACGTGCTTGGCCGCCGTACAGGCGAAGAGCGACGGCCGTTTGATCCCTACGCCGCTCACGAACAGTCTCAAGACAATGACAAGGACAATGTGATCAACCTGCCAGGCTCCCGTACGGCGGATGCGCCGCGTGACGCAGCCACAGAGGCACCCGCACCGCAAATTCGCGGTGTTGAGCCAGGCTCTGAGATTGAACAGCAATTGACGGAGCTCACTCTGGCGGACCGCCGCTTTGACGGGGATGAATTCCTCGGCGGTGCGAAGCTCGCGTATGAGATGATTGTCACAGCCTTTGCGGCAGGTGACCGCAAGACCTTGCAGCCTCTTTTGGCCGCGGAAGTTTTTGAAAGCTTCAACGGTGCGATTGATGCCCGCGAAAAGCGCGGCGAAACCATTGAGATGAGTTTTATTGGCCTCAAATCAGGGGAATTTGTGAAAGCATTGGTGAACGGCAATCAGTCCCTCATCACAGTCAAATTCGTGAGCGAGCAAACCTCTTCGACAAAAAATCAGGATGGAGTGGTGATCGAGGGAGATCCTGTCACCGTGCGCGAAGTTGTCGATATTTGGACCTTCGAGCGCGATATCACCAGCCGCGACCCGAACTGGCACCTGGTCGCCACGGGCGGCGCGTAATCGGTCCCGGGTTACGTGACCTTGAATGGCCCGGCCTCTCCAGTATCGGCATATACGTGCCCAGGGGTGCCTAAATCTCACGCGGATCCTACTGCGAAATACCTATTTTCAACGCTCATTTTTGGCCTGTTTCTGGGGCTTGCAGCCTGCACCGACCCGGATATGCCCCCCGATGCGCCCCCCGATACGCCAGGGGAGGATAAGGTGAGTGATCCAGCTGGCCCTACCTTGTCGAAAACCGCCTTTGAAGCCCTACCTGGCTGGGAGAGCGATGACCACGGGGCCGCGCTGGACGCGTTCCGCAGGTCCTGTGACCGCATCCTTGCCGCACCCTCCACAAGAGTTCTTGATGTGAAAACCGGCGACGCCATCGACTATGGCGCCACCGGCGACTGGCAGCCGGTCTGCCGGGAGGCCCTGTCCGCGGGCGCAGCCGCTGACCCACGCGGGTTTTTTGAAAAAGGGTTTCAGGCTTTCGCAGTAACAGCTGAAAACGGACAGAACGGTCTCATGACCGGCTATTATGAACCCGAAATTGAGGCGAGCCTGGTCCGAAAAGGCCCTTACCAGACACCGCTCATGGCGAAACCGAGCGACCTGCAAAGACTCGATCTCGGCGAATTCGATCCATCTCTCAAAGGTGAGACCATTCGGGGCCGTTTGGAAGGCAGACGCTTTGTCCCTTACCCTGATAGAGCGGCCATCAATCGCGGTGCGCTTGATCCTGCCAACCTTGCCGTCGCCTGGGTGAAAGACCCGGTCGATGCCTTTTTCATCCATATTCAAGGCTCTGCGCGGCTTAAGCTGCCTGATGGGTCCGTCGCTCGGGTGGGATTTGCCGAAAAAAACGGCCGCCCCTACACCGCCATCGGCAAGGTTTTGATTGAACGTGGCGCCCTTTCCCGCGAAGCGGTCTCCATGGCGAGCATCCGTGATTGGCTGGCAGCAAACCCCGATGAGATGCAATCGGTCCTGGAAGCGAACCAATCCTACGTCTTTTTCAACCGCAGAGATTTGGGCGGTCCAGGCCTTGGGCCCGTCGGTGCGGGCGGTGTCGCTCTGTCACCGGGCCGCAGCCTCGCGGTCGATCGGCGCACTCATGCGCTGGGTGCGCCCATTTGGTTGGAGGCTGTTTTGCCGGGCGACACTGATCCCACACAGAAATTGATGGTGGCTCAGGACACAGGCTCAGCTATTCGGGGCGCGGTGCGTGGCGACTATTTCTGGGGCTCGGGTGCCGACGCAGGCGCGAAGGCGGGCGAGATGAAAGCGGATGGCCGCTTCTGGGTGCTCTTGCCGACGCCGCTCGCTGCCAAACAGAGGTAGGGCTGGTGGCGCGAAAACTGACCGATTTCTCAACCCCTACCGGGTATGACCGCAAAAGACCCAAGACCCGCCGCAGAAGCTTAACGCGGGACGAAGCGGCACTTTGGCAAAAAGTGACGGAGGATGCGACGCCCCGGCCGGGTCGCAAGCAAGAAGTCGCAGACCCCCATGAGGCGGCGTCAGAACCGTCCAAAAAAATCGTTCCCTTACCAAAACAAGCGAAGCGTCCCGGTGCTCACATACCAAGTCAGGCACCAACGTCAAAACGGCCCCCGGCTATCCCTCCGCTCAATGCCTTGGACAATCGCATCGCCAAACGGCTGGTTCGGGGTCAGTTAACGCCCGATGCGCGCCTTGATTTGCACGGAGCTACCCGGCACTCCGCCGAACCGACCCTTTTGCGCTTCGTAGCTGACGCCCGGGCTCAGGGAAAACGGCTTGTTCTGGTCATCACCGGAAAAGGAGCCCAGGGGCATATGCTCCATGGCCGAAATTTCCATGCCGATCCCGATCGTCGCTCCGTCCTGAGAGACATGGTGCCCCGCTGGCTGAATGAACCCCAATTCCGGACCCATGTGGCCGGGTTTCAACCGGCCCATCCAAAACATGGCGGTGGCGGTGCGCTTTATCTTTGGCTGAGGCGCTACCGATGACCCCTTTTGGCGTCCGACTTCGTGAACTTCGCGAAGAAAAAGGCGAAAGCCTCTCAAGGCTCGCCGAAGCGGTGGGCGTGAGTGCGGCATATCTCTCTGCGTTGGAACATGGCCGCCGGGGGCGACCCGGATTTCACCTGATTCAGAAGATTATTGGCCATTTGGGGCTCATTTGGGACGATGCTGAGGAGCTGGTCGAACTCGCCCGGCTCTCCCATCCTAAGGTGACGGTAGAAACCGGCGGTCTGGACCCACGGGCAACGGAGGCAGCCAATAGATTGGCGCGGGATATCCGCAATCTCGACAGCGACGCCTTGGACCGTCTGTTGGCCCTCCTGAAAAATGAGTCCGGCGCGAGATAATCATTTCGGCTTCGAATCGCTTTGAGCGAACCAGGGCCGCGATAGAGACCAAACCCTTCGAAACGACCCCGATCTTCGACCAAATATCCCTTTTTGAGGTCAAAATGACCCTAATCGACAAATGAACCCGGATTCAGCTTTTGTGTCAGGACGAGACAGCATGCAAGATTTTGGTCATCGAAATGAGTCCACCGCAAACAATGTGTTTGTCAAAGACTCGCCGATCGCGAATTGCCGTCACGGCTGAGCAACAGGGCGCGATTTCGTTAAGGTTTGGGAAACCATAAAGGGTGTGTCGCGACCGCTAGCGCAGACTGTCACCCCGGGCTTGACCCAGGGTCCACTCTGATTACGAGCCGCGTTGAGATGCCCAATGGATCCCGGCTCGCCAACAAGTTGTCGTCCGGGATGACGGTCGAGAAAAAGACGCCCTACAAAATGAATTTGGAGAGATCCGTATTGCTGGCAAGGTCGGTGAGTTCGTTTTTCACATAGTCCGCATTGATCGTGACGGTCTCCCCTCCGCGGTCAGTGGCCGAAAAGCTGATCTCGTCCAATACGCGCTCCATAATCGTATGCAGGCGCCGCGCCCCGATATTCTCAACCGTCGCGTTTACATCCGCTGCAATGTCTGCAAGGGCATCGATCCCGTCTTCGGTGATTTCTAATGTCACCTCTTCTGTGGCCATCAAACCTTTATATTGTTTGATGAGGCTCGCCTCCGGCTCCGTCAGAATGCGACGGAAATCATCCCGCGTGAGCGCTTTCAGCTCCACCCGGATGGGCAGACGCCCCTGCAGCTCTGGCAGCAGGTCAGACGGTTTAGAGAGATGAAAGGCCCCGGACGCAATGAAAAGGATATGATCGGTCTTCACTGGCCCATGTTTCGTGGCCACCGTCGTTCCCTCAATGAGCGGCAGCAGGTCGCGCTGCACCCCTTCCCGGCTGACATCACCACCCTGCCGGTCTGAGCGCGCGCAGATCTTGTCCACCTCGTCCAGGAAGACGATGCCGCTATTTTCCACTTTGTGGATGGCGTCCGCATTCACCTGATCATCATCCAGCAGCTTGTCAGATTCTTCAGCGATCAAAAGATCATAGCTGTCTTTGACATTCATCCGCCGCGGCTTGGTGCGATCGCCAAACGCTTTGCCCATAATGTCATTCAGATTGATCATGCCCATCTGCTGGCCTGGCATGCCCGGAATATCAAAACTCGGCATGCCGCCGCCTGAGTCAGCGACCTGAATGTCAATTTCCTTGTCGTCCATTTCTCCGGCGCGGAGTTTCTTGCGGAAGGCCTCCCGCGTGGCGGCACTCGCTTCCGCGCCCACCAGCGCATCGAGCACCCGTTCTTCTGCCGCGCTATAGGCTTTGGCTTCCACTTCCTTGCGTTTGGATTCGCGCACGAGCCCGATAGAGGCTTCAACCAGATCGCGCACGATCTGCTCCACATCACGACCCACATAGCCCACTTCAGTAAACTTCGTGGCTTCCACTTTGATGAAAGGCGCTTGCGCAAGCTTTGCCAGACGCCGCGAGATTTCGGTTTTGCCGACCCCGGTTGGGCCGATCATGAGAATGTTTTTCGGCAGTACCTCTTCGCGCAGATCATCCCCCAACTGCTGCCGCCGCCAGCGGTTGCGCAGCGCAATGGCAACGGCCCGTTTGGCGTCTGCCTGACCGACAATGTAGCGGTCGAGCTCGGACACAATTTCGCGGGGGGTAAAGGCGTTCATAACAGGTCTTCTTTCACAGGTTCGTTCAAAGGTAAGCGTTCATGAGCAGAACGGCACCCTCTTCGGGGTCTCGGTCATAGCATAGAGGTGCAGATCCGGCTTTTCGATAGGCCGCGATGGCACGGTGGTTTGTGGGCTTTGGGTCAACAATCACCTGCCTCACGCCATCAGCTTTGCATTGTCTTAGATAGGCACGAATGAAGGCGCTTCCATGGCCGCGCCCCAGAAAGGCAGCAGGGCCGATAAACTGATCAATGCCGATGGCGCCAGGCGCCGCTGCTGCATAAGGGTGGGACCCGCCCACCTCATAAGACTGAAGATAGGCAATCGGTATGTGACCGTGCATCACCAGATAGGGGTGCACATCACCTTCTTCAATGTGATCCGCAATGCTCTTAAGGTTCGAGGCACCTCCATACCATTGCCGCATATGGGGTTCATCAAACCAACGCCGCAATATGGGCAGATGGTCATAGGTCAGTTTGATGAAGCGATAGGGGCAGTTGATCAACCGATCAGCCATCCGCATCCAGTGTTTCAACGGTGAGGGAAGTGTTGGTGTAGACGCAAATATCCGCAGCAATGCCCATGGCTTTGCGCGCAATCGCTTCTGCCCCCATGTCCATGTCGACGAGGGCGCGCGCGGCAGAAAGTGCATAATTGCCGCCGGACCCGATGCCTGAGACCCCATGTTCCGGTTCAAGCACATCGCCTGTGCCAGTGAGCACCAGAGTTGTTTCCTTGTCGGCCACAATCATCATGGCTTCAAGTTTCCGCAGATAGCGGTCCGTTCGCCAGTCTTTGGCGAGCTCAACGCAGGCACGAAGCAACTGATTTGGATATTGCTCGAGCTTGGCTTCCAGCCGTTCAAACAGGGTGAAGGCGTCCGCGGTGGCGCCCGCAAAGCCGCCAATCACCGTGCCGCCCGCAAGCTGGCGCACTTTGCGCGCACTGTTTTTGATCACTGTGTCGCCCATGGAAACCTGGCCGTCACCTGCGACCACAACCTTGCCGTCTTTGCGGACTGAAAGAATGGTCGTGCCGTGCCAAACGGGAGGGTTACTCATTGTAGGTCGGTCCTAAAAACAAATGGGTTTCAGCGTGATATAGCATCATCCGACCGGAGTGGAGCGAGGATCGACCAGATGATGCCCCTAACATGTGGGCTGGATCGCCCCTATGGTCAAGAAGAAGCGCGTCAAGCGAGGAACCACATCACGAAATGAGACTGGATTCGCTGATCGCCTTACTCCCCAACATGGTCAAATTCGCCCGGGTCGCCGCCAAGCTCCCGGACTTGGGCCTCTAGTGCTTTGATGCGGTTTTGCAGCCTGTCAAAAGCGGGCTCCAGAACGTCTGGCGAATAACGCGGCGTAATATGTGCAGAACAATTCTCATCCCAGCGGGCCACTTTAAAGAGGATCGCGCGCTCAACCCGCGCCCGATAGCTCGGATGAGCGAGAGAGCGGGTGAGAGCAGGGTCGGTTTCCACAGCGCGTGCTTCGCCCCAGAGTTTGATCCGGCGCCGGTTTACATAATCAATCAGGAAGATAAAGGCGGCGGGGTTTTCTTCCAGGTTTCCGAGCGTCACATATTGCTGATTGCCGCCAAAATCCGCATAGCCGAGCTCGCTCTCGCTCAAGACCTTCAAAAAGCCGCGCGGACCGCCGCGATGTTGCAGGTAAGGCGCGCCTGTGGCTGAGGCGGAGGCAAAGTAAAAATGATCGCGTTCAGCGATGAATTGGGCCAGGTCCTGTGTCAGGCGAGGGGTTCCGCGAGGTTCCATGGGGGACTTCTTCTCTTCAGCGGTTGGAGGGGCTGCGGTTCGGCGCAGAAGCGCGGCGATAAGATAGAGCAGGAAAGCGTCGGCGACACAGGGTAAAGCGATCAAAAGTGCGGCATCCGTAAACCCAGCACGGCGGTTGCGGCGGGAGACCCATTAATCCGACGGCAAGCGCGCCTCTTAGACCGGCGCGCATGATCTAGCGCATGTCGGGCCGGACATAGGAAGTGGTATATATAGATAAAAGACGGTCTGCCATGACGGCCTTCTTTGAAATAATGAGTCCGTTGCGAAGATCCTGACATATGAAGACTCGCGCTTAGCATAAGAGATCGTTTGGTATCATTTACTGTTTTAGGGCTAAACTGTCCATGGTAGTTTGAGCTGTCTGTCCCTCACCCAAGGAGTTCCCCCATGCCGCGTCCTTCGCGCCGCAACGACCTGATTGAGACTGCCCAGACGCTTTTTAATGCCGAAGGGTTTCACGCCGTCGGGATTGAGCGGATCCTGAGCGAGGGAAACCTCGCG
>Ga0189286_100284_pt1 | contig 18586 bp, 23 predicted proteins | sample UW69minimetaG_FD_130330 | JGI IMG/M metagenome (GOLD analysis project Ga0189286, IMG submission 130330) | Marine microbial communities from the Costa Rica Dome - UW69 mini metaG | ecosystem: Environmental > Aquatic > Marine > Oceanic > Photic zone | place: Costa Rica: the Eastern Pacific...
TATGCAGGCAACCGGCGCCAGCAAAATGAAAGTAGTGCTGTACGCGATCGTGCCGCAGGTAATGCCAGCCTTTTTTGCCATCATCATCCTGCGCTGGGATATCAACATCCGTGAATCCACCGTACTTGGTTTGGTGGGCGCCGGTGGCATCGGGGTGCTGCTGCAAGGGTCTATTGACCTGTTTGCCTGGCAGACGGTGGCCACGATTCTGCTCGCTATTGTGGTGTTGGTGATTCTGGGCGAAGCGCTAACCAGCGCCTTGCGCAAGAAAGTCATCTAACGCGGAAAACCCACGCCATGACAAACAGCTTTAACTTTGGCCAAGCGGACGTATTGTTCACCGATGTGGACGATACCCTGACCACCGATGGTCAGTTACTGCCGGACACCTATCTGGCTCTTTGCCGGCTGGCGGCGGCTGGCATTCGCGTGATTCCGGTTACCGGCGGCTGCGCCGGCTGGTGTGACCAGATCATCAGGACGTGGCCGGTCACTGCCGTTATTGGTGAAGGCGGCGCCTTCTACGCCGAGCGGACAGCCCCCCAGACGGTACGCTGGCATTACTGGAACGACGCGGCCTCCCACAAGCGCGACCAAGCGGCCATACTGGCTGCCGTCGCCGCGCTGGAGCTGGATTTCGAACCACAGCTCGCCAGCGATCAAGCCTTCCGCTATGTCGATGTGGCGGTCGACTACAACCAGCAGCAGTCTTTAAGCCCAGAGCAAGTAGCAGCTCTTCATAACGCTCTGGCTAGCCAGGGCTTCAATGTTCGGCAAAGCTCGATCCACCTCAACGTCTGGCTCGGCGATTTCGACAAGTCCACGATGGCTGTGCGTGTCGGGCAGGAAGTGTTGGGGCTGGATCTGCAGGCGTTGCAGCAGCGCGCGGTTTTCATCGGCGATGCACCCAATGATGAAACCATGTTTCGATGTTTTCCATTAAGTGTTGGCGTAGCCAACATTCGCAAACACCTGCCCGGGATGACCCATCGGCCGGCATCCATTGTCAGCCAGCGTTCCGGGCTGGGCTTTGCAGAAATGGCCGAAAACTGGCTGAGGCAACGGACTGAATCCGACCTGCCGCAGGCCGAAACACATCCCGTGTGATCAAGTCAGGGGCAAAGGACCGAGTATCTAATCTGATGGGCGCCAAAGATCGGCAGAATAGCATTCTGGATTGGGTGAACGAGCAGAAGCATGTTGAGGTTGAAGACATTGCCCAACGCTTTGGAGTCACCACCCAAACCATTCGCCGAGACATCAACAAGCTGTGCGAACAGGGAGTGCTGCGTCGCCGTTATGGCGGCGTCAGCCTACCCGCCAGTGCCACGGTTTCACCGGTTGACTACGCGCGGATACGCCACCTTGCCACCAAGCAGCAGATGGCTCAGCGGGTTGCAATGGATATTCCTGAAGGCGCCACCGTCAGCCTGGGGGTCGGCAGCACCATCGAACTGGTGGCGAAAGCGCTAATTCATCATCAGTCACTGCGCATCCTGACCAACAACCTCAGTGTGGCCGCGGCGCTTTCCGGCAATCCCGACATCGAAGTCATCGTTTCCGGTGGGCAATACCGGCACAACCACCATGATGTGGTCGGGCCGGAAGTAACCGGGTTTTTCAACTCCTTCATCACCGACTTCGGCATCATCAGCACCGGCAGCATGGACCCACAGCATGGCCTGATGGATTTTGATATCCGCGAGGCCGAAGTCAGCCGCGCCATCATTTCCAACACCCGATCCCGCTTGCTGGTGGCCAACCAGAGCAAATGGACCCAAAGCTCTCATTGCAAAGTCGCCTCATTCAAGTATGTGGATCGCTTCTACACCGACTTCATCAATGACGGGAAACGGACAAGCCTGCCGGCGTCTCTGGATATCATCGAATGCGCTGGCGCTTAACGCGTCGGGGGCGCCATGAATTCAGGCCCTACCGGGTCATCAATGCATCTGGCCAGAATGTCATCGATTGCAGCCATCGCGTCCTTATCCAGTGACCAGCCTTCGATCTCACCAACAGGATCGAGCTGTTCCGGCCGCCTTGCTCCCCAAAGCGCAGTCGTCACCCCGGGCTGATCCACCAGCCAACGAAGCGCCAACGCCAGTACGTTTTTCTGGTATCGCTCACGGGCAAACGCATCCAGTTCAGCCACGGCATTCAGATATTGGCGATACCGTTCACCCTGGAACTTCGGATCGTTCTTGCGTAAATCGTCACCGGTGAACTGCGTATCCTCCTGCATCTTACCGGTCAACAGACCCCGACAGAGCCCGCCATAGGTGATGGTGGCAATGCCGTTTTCGCGGCAGTACGGAAGTATCTCCTGCTCAATCTCCCGCTCGAACAGGTTATAGGGAGGCTGCAAACTGTGCAGGGGAACCGTCTTCTGCAATTCGCCCATCTGTGACGGGGTGAAGTTGCTGACACCAATAGCGCGGATCTTTCCCGCCTGATATAGATTCTCCAGTGCGCGGGCAGTCTCCTCCATGGGCGTCTTGGAATCCGGCCAATGCACCTGGTAAATGTCGATCCTGTCGGTCTGAAGGCGTTTCAGGGAGTCCTCAACCTCCCGCTCTATGCGCAAAGCAGTTGCGTCCCGCCAGACTTTGTCCTGATCATCGTTCCAGTTCAGAGCCACCTTCGTGGCCAATGCAACCTGGTCCCGACGACCATCAGCAAGGGCCTTACCCACAATCTCTTCAGAACGACCGAAGCCGTAGACAGGGGCCGTATCGATCAGGCCAATCCCCTTGTCGATGGCCCGATGAATCGTATCAATGGATTGGGCTTCATCCGTTCCGCCCCACATCCAGCCACCAATGGCCCAGGTGCCCAGCCCGACAGGTGTCACCTGAATGTTTGTGTTTCCGAACGTACGCGTCTCCATAAGTCCTCCCATTGCCCTGCAAAACCGTCTGGAGAAGTGCTGTGTTGTGAATGTCTCCTACACCAGACATGCGTGGACGATTGGATAAATTCAACCCCGATACCATGCAAAATTGCGAGAGAGGACCCGGCCGCTCTAACGTGGTTCCGACTTTTATGTTAGCCGTTCCAGACTCCTATCATTGCGCCTGTCCCCAGAACGAGCGCCCCGCCGACTTCCCCGACGATCAGCAACAGCATGAAGAACCCGGTCACCCAAGACGGCAACTGCCGCTTACCCAGGCGGTGGGGCCGGCGCAATTGGTTGTCTGTATCCTGAAGCAGACCGTGAACCACATAGGTGCCAATTGCAAAAGCGAAGAACATCAGTGCAGCCACGGCGGCAGTAGTATTAACCCAATCGGCCAGCACACTATGAGCGCTAAACGCCGCCAGCAGCAGCGCCGCAAAGCTGTAGAGCAGCGAACTGCGGTGGGCGATATCCACATATACCGGCGAGGTAGCGTCCTCACTCCGCGCCATATGCCGGTATTTCCAAATGCCGGTAAGCAGGCCCGTCATAAAAAACAGGAAAGCCGCTGAAAGGCAGATTTTTTCAGCCAGAGACATGCCGTCGCTCCGTGGTTATTATTAACAGACGGAATTATGCCACTGGAATGACGGTGCGATAGGATAAAGCAGGAAACACGTATCTTTCGGCCTTTGATGACCAGTTGATTCCCATGACACAACCCAAGCGCATCTACCTTGCCGGCCCGGAAGTCTTCTTTCCCGCCGCAGAACACAAGGCCATCGTAGCCGAGAAGAAACGGCTGCTTCGGGAATACGGGTTTGAGGGCGTCGACCCACTGGACACCGAGCTGGTGTTTTCAGACGACGAATCCAAACCTGATCGCGGGCATCACATCTACCGGGCGAACCGCGAACTGATGGACAGCTGCGATGCCATGATCGCCAACCTCACACCTTTCCGCGGCATCAGCGCCGACCCGGGCACCGTGTACGAAGTCGGCTATATGGCCAGCCAGGGCAAGACTGCCTTCGGATTCAGCCTCGACAGCCGGCGGTATCGGGAGCGGGCCGGCTCAACCGATCAGGATGAACTGGGCCACACGATTGAAGATTTTGAGCTGAGCGACAACCTGATGATTGAAGGAGGGCTCTGCGAGTCCGGTGGCCAACTCTTTGTAGCGGAGCAGCCAGGCGAGCACCGGTTCTTCTCTTCGGAGCTGTTCCGCCGCTGTGTGCGGTCACTCAGCCAGACGCTAACGACCATCTCCTTGCACTGACTCTTACGCCATATTAGGACAGATTGACGCTCCCCGGCAGCAGCCCGATTCAGCGTTGCCAAAAAGCTTTGCTACGCTCATCCATTGGGAAAAAATGTTCGATCCGCAAATTCTGTGCGGTGACATCCAGAGGCGTGCCTATCGTTGCGATGGTCGAGAAGATTTTAAGCTGCTGGTCCCCCAGGTTCAGGGTAAAAGGAATCGCCGGGTAGTCGAGATGTTCCACCAGGTGGCTTTTCCAACCCTGTGGAACACCGTGCAAGGTCAAGGCATGCTCCAGCAACCGGTTGGGCTGGTCCCGGAAGGGGCCGGCAAGGTGTTCATGGTAGACGCGTTGCAGCATGTGACATGCGATGTTTTCCCAATCGCCCACGAAGGGCTTCATGCCCTCGTTATCCAGCAGTGACAGTAGAAAGTTTGGCCTGTCGGGGAATCGAGCGCCCAACTCCACCATTCTTACCATCATCTCCTGCATGGCCGTGTTAGCCATCACCAAATAGTATTCGTGATCGAACACTACTGCCGGATATGGGAGGTGCGCCTGCAGTAGGTGATCAAGCGCCTCTTTGATCATAGCCATACCGGGCGCGCTCAAATCCTGATCGCTGTATACCTGGCTGTAACCCGCCGCAGACAGCAGGCGGTTGGTCGCTGCCAGATCCGTCTGAAGCATCTGTGCCAAATGCAGAACCATGCCCTTACTGGGCTTGCTCCGGCCCGTTTCCAGAAAGCTGATGTGCTTAGCCGACACTTCGCATTCAAGGGCGAAATCCATCTGGCTCAACCGTTTACCCTGTCGCATTTCTCTAAAAAGCGTACCGAAGGCGCTCATCGTCGTTCCTGTGAATGTCCGAGTGTTCAGCGATTATCTTCATCAAGGGTGGGCTACACCATTACCTCACAGGTAATTGTGCCCATCACCGCCCGGGTAGAAGCTTTGTAGTGTAGTCAAACATATTGCGAAACCCGATTGAGGTGATCCTATGAAAAACTTCGTGCGTCAATTCAGCGTAAAACAGATCGTCCTGAGCGATGTCTTTCTTTCCACGCCGTTGGCGTTGGCACTGATCCTGGCATCAGGACCAATTGCCCAGTTGGCTGGCGGGCCCGGCGCAACGTTCTATCAGGTGGTGGGCATAGTGATGCTGCTCTGGTGCGTGGATATGGCCGCTATGGCCATGAACGCACGATGGCTGGAGAAATACTTCAACCTGATGATGGTTGTGGACGTCAGCTGGGCCTTACTGTCTTTCGCCCTGATGCTGTGGTTTGCGGACAGCCTGCAGGCGTTGGGCTGGGTGCTGTTCGCACTGAACGTTCTTGTTCCACTGGACATGGCGTGGATGAAACGGGTTGCTGGAAGTAAGCCTTTTGAGCCCGAGTTCAGCTAATCACCAAAGCACCGGCGGGTGGTGGTCCCTGTCGCCACCCGCCTGGTCAGAAGTACCCCAATAGCCTGCCAAGGACCAGCGCACTGCCCCAGGTCACCAGAGATATCAAGGCCCCTGCTCTCACGGATAAAGGCATGGCTGCATCCATTGGGAGGCTCCGTATATCCCGGTGCTCTAACACCCGAGCGAGTATCAACGCGTTCGACACTCCCAACAGGACAACCACCATCTTCACCCGGAACAACATCGATCCGGCGTAATCGGCAGCCGCCGTGGCGAATAAAAGAGCACCACAAACGATCGCCAACCCCAAGCCAAGCGCCGATGTCATACGAAGCACATCAACAAACACCATCACGGGGTAGCGACGCCAGAGCCCCAGCAAGCGCAAATCCAGTGGCACAATTCCGCCGACCAGCAGGGCAACCCCAAGAATATGCCCGGCGTTGACCAACGGATATGCCAACGTGGAATTGCGTAGGGCTGAGACAACGGCCAGGTTTTCGACGAAGACCAGTGCCTGCTCAATCATTCCCAGGTTCAGGAATCACGACCGGGGTACAAGTCGTAGCTCTCCCCGTCGATCACAATCCGCTCAGCCTTGACCAACCGTTCGCCTTCTTTGGCGGACCGATGACCGTGCACGGTCATTTCCCGGCCGACACTCAAAACCTCTTTACTCAGCCCGACGCGGTCGTTACGCCAGGGCTGACCAACTTCCACAACCCATGCCTCGCCATCAACGTCGATCGTGACCTCGCCATGGGGATTACCAAGGCGCATCGACTGGATGGTACCGGTAATTTCAAATTCCTCGTCCGTTGCCCAAGCCCAACCGTGATGGGCCTGAGCGGTAGAGGCCGCTAAAATCGCAACAAGAACAGCAAAACAGAGCAGCTGGGTAAAACGCACGTGAGGCATATCGAATCCTCTTTTCGCGAGTTTGTCAGGGTAATTGCGCGAGCACTTTTCCATGCCCATTTAAATCTACGCGATTTCCATTTCACCAGACTAGGCCAGACTATGACAGGTACGCCAAAGATGCATGTTCCGGAAAACTGATTAACCCGGTTTACTATTTCAGGGTAATTTGCTTCGGGTTCTGAGACGTTTCTTGTCCACTCTTGCCCTTACCCACATACTCGACAGCCCCGCCTGACTTCAAAAAAGCAGCGGTCTGTTCCTCAATCGTGGCAGACGTTAAGGTGACTTTCTCGGGCTTCTTGCTCATGGTGTTCTCCAGGTTAACTGTTGGCCTACCCAACAAATAAACATCCATGATATCTGAAATAGGAAAAAAGTGTTTGGAGACACTTTAGCGCCGGTAGCGTGCCGCGATGATGTGATCTATTGAACACCAACTCTGTTCAAAGGAAAGTGCGAACAGCACAGTTGCGAGTGCCGATTTGGACCGAGACCGAGAGCGATGGCACGCGGAACAACATCCGGGCCAACCGGTTTGAATGATGAATTTGGGTAGAAGTTATCCGTTTGTTCCCCGCATGCTGTAGAGGGGCTCCAGTATTGGCTTCAGCCCTTTTGCATCATCAATAAACAGTTGCAAATGAGGGAAAGGAATCTCTATGCCGGCAGCGTCCAGCGCCTCTTTCATCTGCTCCAGAACATCCGCCATGATTCTGGGTTGTACATCCAGATTATCGGGTGTAATCCACACCTTGGCTTCCAGATTCACCGAAGAATCACCCAGGCTTTTGAGCAAAACACGGGGCTCCATACCAGCACCCTGTAGAACTTCAGGATGCGTCAGCAAAACCGGCATCAGCACGTCCCTCGCAGCCTTTGCCGACTCTTTGTATGCAATGCCAACCGGAATATTCAGGCGCGTGACACCTTCTGCGCTGTAATTGATGATATCGGAAGACGCCACACTGTCGTTTGGAATCATCGCGAAGATGTTATCCCGGGTGCGTAGCCAGGTGGTTCGCAAGGCAATCTTGACCACTTTGCCGTCTTGCCCGTTGATGGTGACCCAATCACCAATGCGGAACGGTCTTTCAATCAACAGGGTGATACCGGCAATGAAATTGGAGAGGGTTGATTGCGCGGCAAAGCCTACTGCGATACCGACTATCCCCAAACCGGCAACAATCGAAACCACATCGAAACCGAACTGGGCGAGTACCGTCACCACCGCCAGCGCTGAGACGACAACAGAAAACAGGTTCTCGACCAACTGACGAATCGAAGGGTCCATTTTGTAGCGCACCATGCTGTCCTTGATCAGGCGCGCCAGAACCAGCCAGGCCACATAGAAACCGAGGGCCATAAAACCCGCCCTCGCCATCGCCTTGAGAACCTCATGAGACGTTCCAAACTGCGCAAGAATGAAGATCAGCGCTCCTAACCCGGCCAGATAACGCAAGGTGCTACGTACCTGGATGAACAGATGCGTTTTGGCACGCCGCTTCCCCAATACCAGCCGGATGGCACCTGTCAGGACCAAATAAATTCCGAAGAAAACCCCAAGGTAGATAAAAGAAACCAGCAACTGGCCAAGCACCTGAGCGATTAGCTCGCCCCATTCCAAATCCTCGCCAGACACGGCCCGGAAGGCATCGCCAATATTTCGCTGGAGCTGTTCAACCAGCTCGGTACTGAATGATTCAGCCATCAGGTGTCTGCTCTTTCATTGTTGTAGGTGTCGGCATCACTTTATCGGATCTCTTGCTCATTATGATAGCTGGGTTAGCGTCGGCCGGCAGGTTCCTGGTTTCACCCGGCCGCTGGGAGCAGATGTTTTCCAGGGGCCAGGTTGACACAGTCCCAGGTTGGCTTAAGGATGGTTGTATGACCAGACAAAAAAAAGCAACCGAAAACCAGAATAGCCACGCGCCGACGGAACTTGTAAAAGCATTTGACGGCGCCGTCAGCCGCCTTGCTGAAGTCAACGCAGTTGAGGGCGTGTCGCCCGTATTCGAGGTGATTGATGCGGCAAAGCCCCTGATACTCAGCCCCGAAGGCCTGCAAGCGCTATACGAGCGCGTCCCGGCCATAGAATCCGCCGGGTTCTTTGGAGGCAGCGATTGGGACTATCCCCAGACACTGGTGCCCTCTCTGGCTGCACGTACGGTTCGGCACGGTGACCCAACGGCAACACTGGTCGAATGCCTGAGCCAGATTCGCCTGTTGGCGGTCACCAGAGGCGACTTCATCCACGCTTCCATCTCGGCGGAACACGCCCATAACTTCCTCGCCCAGGTGATGGCGATGAACCTTGATCTGGTGGTTAGTGATGACCTGCAAGAGAGCGACAGGCTGCGGCCCGACCAGCTCGGCCACGCCGTTCAGAACCTGTACCACTACCTGCTTCACCATCTGGGATACGAAAACCTTCTGGAGCACCTGGTGGCCGAAGTCTGGCGTATTCTGGAGCAGCGCCCGGTTCAGGTTGAGGGCGTCAAACACATGGTGACCCAAATAGCGGTTTGCCTGGAAAAACCGGACGCCCTGGGCGGCGAAGTCGGCGACGACGCCCTGCAACTGATCAACGCCGTATTCAGCCCCACCGAAGGTTGCCGTGAAGACCCCGGCTTTGAGGTCTATTCCGAACGACTGGCGGAGATGGACGACGCCGCCCTGATGCGCGAAGCCATCGCCTTTGCCCAGGCCATGCACAGCACCGGCCTGGTGTCAGCCTACATGCCCGTCTTCATACGCTTCCTGCGCGGGCGCTGGAACGCCCTGATCCCCACGGCCCTCGGGCTGAGTTACACCGGTGCCGATGCGTTTCACTGTTACCCCGCGCTGATTCACCGCCTGATCGACGACGCCCTGTTTCCGGAAACCAGCCAGTGTGCCTACGGCCTGGCCATGATGCTGGAGCGGGGCATTCTCTACTCGCCCCCGGTAGCCCCATCCCTGTGGCGCCAGATACGCATGTCGCTCTGCGACGCCGCGGCCGAGAAGATCGAGACAGTCTTTGGCACTAGCCGCTCCCCTGAATGTTTTCTGCTCGCCGACGTACTAAACGTGCTGGGGCGGCCACTGGGCGTGGGCCAGGGCAATTACCCGACCTGCCAGTCCACCCGTGCCCTGTCGATGTGGGCTTACAACATGCCGGCAGAGCTGTTGCGCATCCTTGCCTGGGCAGCACGGGACGATGAAATCATTATGCGCTTCGAAGGCAACAGCATTTCTTCACGGGAACTCGGCACCGGACTGGCCACCGAGCCGCCCGTGGATGTCGATGCCGTATCCCTGCTGACCGTGCCGCATCTGGACCGCATCTATTTTGAAATGGGGCGTCGTAGTATTGGCCGCGGAGAGGACCCCCACAAATGGGTCAACGCCGAATTTCATGGCGACCACGTTGGCCACGGATTTCGCATCGCGGTGGACGTTTTTACCGGCGACCTGAAAGACTTCGAAGGGTTTGTGCGGGATTTCTACGCCGCCTATCACCCGTTCTATAACGGCAACATTCCCGTCATCAATCCACAGCCGGCTGGCATCGCGGTGACCGACAGCGCCACTCGTTTTCTGGGCTGGCACGCAATCACCATCCAACGGCTCGCGATGGATGCAGACAAGACCATGCGCGTCTACTTTTTCAACCCCAACAACGACAGCGGGCAGAACTGGGGCCAGGGCGTCGTCACCTCAACCCACGGCCACGGGGAGCTTTTCGGCGAAGCATCGTTACCGGTAGCCGAGTTCGTTTCCCGGCTGTACGTGTTTCACTATGATCCGATAGAAAAAGGCGAGCCGGGCGATATCCCTGCCGATGAAGTCAACCGGGCCATGGACCTGGCCCGGGACAGTTGGGCTTCGGGGCGGTAGCCAGCGCCGCTCAACGACGGACTCCCTGCACAATCAGGTAGTCGCGCGGTACCGTGATACCGAGCTCGTCTTGAAATTCTTCATGAAAAGCCACGAAATCAGACTCAAACCGATTTCGGCGCTCGGCATCAAGCTTGCCCGCAAGCGTTTGTACAGGACCATAACCCTCCACAAAAGTGCGCCATGCGGCCTTGGCATCAGGCTCGCGATAGTAGGAAGTGCCCCGCTCAAAGCGCAACTCAAAGGCGTCGCCCAGCAACTCCATTAGCCGTTCGGTATTTCCCCACGCGAAGGGAGACGCTGGCGGTTGGCCTTCGGGCTTTGGCATGTACTGCTTGATCACCTTGAACATTCCGAAAACGTTGCCATCCGGTGTCCAGACCGCCAATACCAGCCGCCCCCCTGGACGCACGACACGAGCCATTTCAGTGGCGGCATCCTCGGGCCGATCTGGATTGGTAAGCGGGCACTGGCGCCAGCAATCGAGCGGGGCGACATTCGCCTGCACGGTCGCGTGGACTTAGCGCGCTCGATCAACCATTGGCTTATGTTGTCGGCGCTTGCAAAAGAGCCTCCTCTTACCAACGAATAAGACCGAAAGCAGGCGTCAGCCTGATTACCGAAAGAAACGCGTGACAAAATCGCGACAGGTCTATTTCTCCAAACTGATCAAACCGGCAGCTCAATGATTTCACTAGCCACACCGTCGTCATTCACCTCCAGCCGCCCTACCGTAATTGGCAGCTTGAAGCGCCGAGGCCCGGCGCCACCGGGATTGAAGTAAAGCACGTCGCCGATCCATTCATTACGGGGCTTGTGGGAATGGCCGGCGATCACCACGCGGTAACGGCCTTGCGGATCGATGTCGAGGGTTTTGACATCGTGGAGCATGTAGATTGCGTGGCCGAGGAATTCCAGATCCTGAACATCGGGAAGCGTCGCTGCCCGGCCTGTCTTGTCGATATTGCCGCGAATGGCAACCACCGGCGCGATCGCCTCCAGCGCGCCCAGAACCTCATCCCGGCCAACGTCACCGGCATGAAGGATCACGTCAGAGCCTCTCAAGACCTCCAACGCTTCGGGGCGCATTTTGCTGTGGGTATCTGCGATCACTCCGATGTGCATATACTCCCCTTTTAATCCTTCAACCCCTCAGTGATGCCCACCCGGCCCATGTGCGTGGCCGTGCGCTATCTCTTCCGCATCGGCGGCGCGTACTTCGATGACTTCGATATCGAAGGTCAGGGTTTTACCGGCCATCGGGTGGTTGGTGTCGACATCGGCAAATTTGAGGCCGACCTTGGCGATGACCACATGGCGCGGGCCCTGCTCGGTTTGCACCTGGGCGATCATGCCCCGCTTCCAGCGTTTGGCACCCATCAAATGCTTGACCGGCACGCGCTGCACGGCATCGGCCTTGCGCGGGCCGTAGGCTTTTTCCGGAGTGACGGTAACGCTGAACGTATCGCCGGCCTCGCGACCTTCCAAAGCTTCTTCCAGGCCCTGGATAACGCCGCCATGGCCATGCAGATACGCGTTCGGCTCACCGCCACGGGAATTTTCGACTTCGTTGCCCTGTTCATCACGGACACTGTAGTGAAACAGGACCACCTGATTCTTTTCGATTGGCATAGGGTTCTCTACAAAGATAAATGGTCGTCCATTATAGCCGGCAGAGGCGTTTCGATAGTCCCCAACCAAACATACATAAAATCGATTACCAAAACACAAAACAACCATTTAGTAGATATATAAAAACTCATTAGAATAAGCATATTCCATAAAGTTAGGAGTATCGCAAATGTTCAGGGGATTAGGGTTGTGCGCGTTTCTGACGTTGACCGGCTACGGCCTCGCGGCTTTGCCCCCGGTTCGTGAAACAGGCTTGGGGCCTTTAGTGTTTACGTTGATACTGGGCCTCGTGGTTGGAAATCTCCGTGTAGGAAAACAACTGGATGGCGTGGCAGCCGGACTTGGCTTTGCTTCCCGATGGTTATTGAGGGCCGGGATCGTCCTGTTCGGATTTTCCCTCACGGTGCAGCAGTTGTTGGGCCTGGGGCCAAAAATTCTGGTGCTGGACACACTGGTCGTTCTGACAATTACAACCGCAGGCTATTGGCTAGGCACACGGTGGCTCAAGCTGGATCGCGATACAGCCATCCTTACCAGTGCAGGAAGCGCAATTTGTGGTGCGGCTGCGGTGCTTGCCACCGAAGGGGCCATTCGCGCGCGGCCGGCGGCAACCTCTATGGCGGTAGCCACAGTGGTCCTGTTCGGCACCCTCGCCATGTTCATCTACCCAGTGATGTATCCGCTGCTGGGCTGGGACCAGGGGCTGTACGGTATTTACATTGGCTCCACAGTGCACGAGGTGGCACAGGTCGTGGCCGCTGGAAATGCCGTTGGTCCGGACGCTATGACCAATGCAGTCATTGTGAAACTGGTTCGGGTGATGTTGCTGGTCCCTTTCCTTCTGGTTATCGGCCAGATCTGGTCACGGTATCGAAATGAAGGTGACGACGCTGACGAAACAACAGGCAAGCTCACGATTCCCTGGTTCGCGTTTGGCTTTGTCGCCGTTGTCGTACTGAATAGTCTGTTGCATCTACCCCAGACAGCCCAAGGTACATTGGTCCTTGCGGGGCAGATAGCCATGACGATGGCGATGGCAGCTCTCGGATATCAGACCCGGATTGAAGCTCTTCGGCACCTGGGGCTGAAGCCGTTTATCCTGGCGTCGTGTCTTTTCGTCGGCCTGCTCGTCGGAGGCGCACTGGTCACACCGGCGATTATCGGTTAACAGCGACCAGGCTCTACGCCTCATTCGCCTTACGATAGCTACCCTGATAATCAAAAATCCGCTCCTGCACCTGCCAGTAGTGCTTTTGCTTGCGAGCAATTACAAAATCCGGTGCAGGCAACAAAGCCTGCAACTCAAGCACCTCCCCCACCCTACTGAACTGCTTAGGGGCCTGGCTGTTTGCAAAACGACGCCCGAACAGCCGGTTAAAAACAGTGCGCTGCGCCGGCCTGCTGAAATCAAACGACTCGCTGAGTTCTTCCCCTTGCTCGCCGTGATAGGTGATCTTCAGTTTGCTCCCGTTAAAGTTTAATGTAATCCCAGCGCAACGGATCACCATCGCATCCTTGAGCTTCAGGGCATCTCTCAGTTGATCATCCGGGTCGATAATGGCTTTCTGGCATTGGTGACAGTTGCGGGCGGCAATATCATTCTCGCCACCGCAATGCGGGCATTCCTTGAAACGAAAACGGTAATCGCACTGTTGAGGGCGCCCGTTCTGCGCGGCGGGTTCATCCCCGTCCGCAGTCTCCAGAAGCCCCTGACAACGGCGCCCGTAGTGCTCGGTCACACGGCCGTCACTATCGGTTTTGCCCCAGAAGATATTGGCAAAGCCACAGCCTGGGCAGAATACCTGCACCGGCTCACTGTCCGGGTTCGGTTTCGGCTCGCCCACCTCCGGGTGATGCAGATTCACGTGGTTGCCCGCGTAATCAATCACCAGGCAATCCTGCTTACCGTCGCCCAGGCGAAGGCCACGGCCCACAATCTGCTGATACAGGCTCACCGACTGGGTAGGCCGAAGAATGGCGATAACGTCCACATGGGGCGCATCAAAGCCCGTGGTGAGCACAGACACATTCACCAGATACTTCAACTGCCGCTGTTTGAAGCGCTGAATCAGCATGTCCCGATCTTTCTGATCGGTCGCGCCGGTCACCAGGGCGGTCTGGTGTTCCGGCAGATAGCCGGTGATCTCCCGCGCATGGTCCACCGTGGCCGCAAAGATCATTACCCCCTGGCGCTCAGCGGCCAGTTCCATCACCTGCTCAATGATCGCACGGGTCACACGCTTGTGTTTGCTCAGCAGCTGGTTGACGTCCTTCTCGGCGTATTCGCCAAAGCGGTCCTGAGGCAACGCGGAGAAATCGTATTGCGCCACCGCCGCGTTCACCAGCTCAGGCCGGGTGAGATACCCCCGGTTGATCATAAAACTCAACGGCAATTCGTAAATACAATGCTGGAAGGGTTTGTCCTGATCCTCACCAGAGCCACGAACAAAGCCCCGGTAGTGATAGCGATAGATCCAGCCCATGGCCAGACGATAAGGCGTGGCGGTCAGCCCCAGCACTTTGAGGGCATCATTCTGTTGCCGTAGTAACTCGATGATCCGTTGGTACTGGCTGGTTTCATTACCGCTGACCCGATGGCACTCATCGATGATGACCAACGAGTATTCATCCTGGAACTGTTCCAGATTCGCCGATACCGACTGCACACTGGCAAAAGTCACCTGGTGGTGGCTTTCTTTGCGCTTCAGCCCGGCAGAGAAAATACCCCCTTCCAACCCATAACTCTGGTATTTGGCGTGATTCTGCTCCACCAGTTCTTTGACGTGGGTCAGTACCAGGATTTTACGCTTGGCAAGACGGGCCAGCTCGGCGATGACCAGGCTTTTGCCGGCGCCGGTTGGCAGCACGATAACCGCTGACTCGTCGGATCTGCGGAAATGGCTCAGCGTGGCGTCAACAGCTTCCTGCTGGTAAAGCCGGAGCTTGAACGGGGTTCCTGAATACGTAGGCATCCTAGAAAAACAGTACCGGAGACACCCCAAACCGCTTGCCGAGGGCCTCCATGTGTTTGCGAGTCAACTTCTTTCCTTCAGCGCCATTGAGAATTTTGCTCACATTACCCTTTGAACCCAACTCCGGCAGATCAGCAACCCCAAGGCCGTGTTGAGCCATCAGAGTTTTCAGCACAGCAATCCCCCGGTCCGTTTCAGCAACAGCGGCATTAAAGTCGGAAAACTCTGCAGCCTGGTCCTCCCAGCGCTCAATGCTGACAGCCAGAACCTCAATGAGAAGCCTATTGGCGTTATAGTCGTCCACCAACTGGTCCATCAGCTCCAACGCACGCTCATAATCGTTCTGAGTCTCAATATGAGCCACAAAAGGCACCTGAGCCAGCGCTTCTCTAATCTCAACAAAAGCAGGCGATAACATAAGCCTCACTCCCTATTGCGACGGTATTTGTCGGTCAGCCGGTCGTATTCGGCGTGGCTACAAATGTGTTTTACGTACATACGATTATCACGGAACTCAATGAAGGCAATCAGCCGAAGATTGTTGCCTCCAATGTCGATAACCCACCATTTGTCCCGGTATTTGAAATTGTCCAGAGACGGGAACACCTGACGCAACTGCCCAGGTGTTTCAAACCGTCCATTTCGCAACGTGGTGTAGGTATTCACCAGAGCTTCCCGATCATTGGGAAACTGCTTGGCAGCATCATTGAACGGTTTTCTTGAAATAATGTGCACAAACGTTCCTTGTTTCTTTTTTTGAAACCATATCACGAGGTTTCAAAAATGGAAACTATTGACTGGCGCCGCTATCTATTCGTACACCGGTGAACTAACTTTATTCCATAAGGATTCCAGTCAGGGCGGAGTTGCTTATGCGAATCGAGCGAATGGCGGTCTACACGGCGAATCTGGAATACACCGGGAAAGCCTATGCCTTTGCTGGCGGCCGCTCCCATCAGGTCTTCGAAACAACGGTTGTTGCCCTCTCAACAGACACGGGACTGGAGGGCTATGGTGAGGTGTGCCCCTGCGGCCCCAACTACATGGCGGCTTTTGCCGAGGGCCTTCCTTCCTGCCTGTCAGTGTTGGCACCTGAGGTACTCGGCCAGGACCCACGGCAAGTGTCGGTAATTCAGGAACGAATGAATCAGGCGCTCACCGGCCAGGCTGTCGCCAAGGCGGCCATCGACATTGCCTGCTGGGATCTCCTGGGCAAAGCGTGTGGACTACCCGTTTACACCCTGCTTGGCGGGCTTCAATCGCCGTCCATGCCCCTGCATCGGATTGTTCCACTGGCCGAGCCAAAGGAAATGGAAGAGTTGCTTGGCCGTTATCGTGCCGAGGGTTTTCGGCACATCCAGATCAAACTGGGCCATGAGGTGGACGAAGACATCGACCTGATTCGCAGGCTCAGCAAACTCAAACAACCGGATGAACTCTGGGTTGGCGATATCAATGGCGCCTGGCGGCGCGATCAGGCACTGCGATTTTCAAAGGCCATTGATGACGTGGATATCTACCTTGAACAACCCTGCCGCAGTTACGACGAGTGCCTGTCGGTCAGGCGGCGTGCCAGGCATGTGGTCAAACTGGATGAAGCGTTCAACACCGTGGATGAGGTGCAGCGTGGACTCAGAGACGATGCCATGGACGCGATTGCCCTGAAAGTCAGCAAGTTCGGTGGGCTGACGCCCTCGCGGATCATTCGGGATGTGTGTGCCGACGCCGGCATCCCCATGACCATTGAAGACGCCTGGGGCAGTGGCATCGCGACGGCTGCCTATGCGCACCTCGCCGCCAGCACGTCCCCCAGAGCCTTATTGAACACCACCGATTTGCACAACTACAACACAGCGCAGCTTGCCACGGGTGCCCCGGAAGTGGCGGACGGCCGAATGTGGCTCAGTGACCGACCCGGCCTCGGCGTTGTACCAGACTTTGCCTTACTGTCCTTGCGGGATGTCTACGAATAGGCTCGAGCCGTCATGCCTCGCCCATCGAAAGCCATAACGACAAGCAGGCAATCACGATAAAAAGCATGGCCACATGGACAGCCAGGTTCTTCCGGGTGGTTGGAGAGGGCTTTCTGGCAAAACGGAAGTAGTCCTCACCAAACAGCCCAACGCCGCAGCCCTCACAATAGTTCTTTGAGTAAGAAAGCCTCAGCTCGGATGGCTCAAATTTTTTCCGACAGCTGTAGCAACTGGGCTTGATCATTTCGGGCTCCAGACGAGCGGCCGCAGAGACTTCGACAAATCAAAGCCCAATTGTTGACGCCAACTCATCGCCTCCGGAGCCAGCAGCAGCCACCCCACAGCACCCAGATTGGCCAGCACCGCCAGCACAACAGCCGCGGCCGCCCAGATTCTCGGCGTAATGAAGCCGAAGCCCTTGGCGTCATTCCATGCGGTGAGTAATCCTTTCTGATTCAATACACTTCCCCTCGTGTCATACCCTTCGCTTGATATGGTGATAGGGTACTTCTTGTCACGCACCTGAAGGTAGTTTTTTGAAGAACGTATTATCGAGTAGCCGAGCGCCACTTGGATTGAAAAATCGTTGCTATAGTGAAACAAGATCACCTGATTCGGTAGGATTTCCTCATGCCAACTTATACTGTCACAGTCGCGAATCTTTCCCTGTCGGTACAGCAGAAATCACAGATAGCGAACGCCATAACAACGGCCCATAACGCGCAAACCGGTGCGCCCCGTTTTTTTGCCCAGGTTTTGTTTTTTTCCACCGAAGAGGGCGATCACTTTGTAGGTGGCTGCGTGAACAAGGCGCCCCAGATATACGTGCACGGCCTGGTACGGCAAGGCCGCAGTAACGACGTCAAGCAGGCCCTGATGAGCCAGATGCTTGAAGAGATAGCCCGAATTGCGGGCCTAACGGTTGAAGACATCTGGATCTATCTGCAGGACATTCCAGCCACTCAGATGATCGAGTTTGGCCGGTTTCTGCCAGCGCCGGGAGATGAAGCTGAGTGGGAGCGGGAAATGACTCCAGAAAAGAGGTCCAGGTTACCCAAATAACCGGATCTACTCTGGCAACGATTCACCCAGCCCAGCCTGCCCAAGCGATTTTACGAAATTTCACCCCGATTGCCTCTTCGGTTCATAGCAAGCCCACCAACGCTCAGCTACCATGGCCCGCTGCTCTGAGCCTAGGCTCAATAGCAGGCAATACTCCAAAATAATCAAATAAGTAAGAAGGAACCTACCGTGCGAAACGCAAGGATTCTGGCGGTGCTGGCCGCTCTGCTCTATCTCACCGGCTGCGCCTCCGGCGCCAAAATGGGCAACATGGTGTACGAGGGGCAAGTGAAGCCCTACGACTCGGCCCTGCAAAACAATGTGGATGTATCCAACGTATCGGGCGGAGAAGAAACCAATCCCGCATGGACCTCCGAGATCGATAACGATGCATTCGCTGGTGCTCTGAAGCAAACCCTGCAGAAACAGGGACTGTTAGCCGGTTCTGGCCGCTTTCAGCTTGAAGCGCTCCTGCTGGAAGTTGACCAACCCGTCTTCGGGCTGGACTTCGAGGTAACCACCCAGGTGAAGTACATCCTGACCGACCGTGAAAACAACGGCGCAGTCGTCTTGAATGA
>Ga0189286_100285_pt1 | contig 18527 bp, 18 predicted proteins | sample UW69minimetaG_FD_130330 | JGI IMG/M metagenome (GOLD analysis project Ga0189286, IMG submission 130330) | Marine microbial communities from the Costa Rica Dome - UW69 mini metaG | ecosystem: Environmental > Aquatic > Marine > Oceanic > Photic zone | place: Costa Rica: the Eastern Pacific...
CGCTTTGAAGTCACCAAACTGCTTGGTGATCGCAGCGGTCAGCGTGGTTTTACCGTGGTCAACGTGACCAATGGTGCCGATGTTGCAGTGCGGTTTACTGCGCTCAAACTTTTCCTTAGCCATCTCGGGCGCCTTCTAATTTTGGTGGGGCCACATTGGCCCGTTTTCCTCTACCGCGCGCGACATATGGTGTTACGCGCCAAAAATCAAGCGTGCATTATCCCTGGCTCGCTTGTTGCTCCTGCAGCCGTTGCCGCATTTCCTCGTTCTTGTTGTCTTTCCAACACTTGGCGAGGTCCGCCGCAGAGACATCATCCACCAGACAGGCGCTGTTTTCATGCATCCACTTTTCGATCTGCCGCGCCGCATTGTAGGTCAGGTTGGCCATCTGCTCTTCCGCTGTCATTGAGAAACCACTGGAGGCAATCAGAGAGGAGCCAGTGAAGGACTCCAGCACAAAGATTTCCTTGGCTTCCTCGTTGAACTTCGCTCCTGCCCGGTCATCCCAGGCGGTCACGGTGATGATGATCGCAGACTTCGGCTGCAGGATCAGCGGCACGCCTTTTTGGGCCAATGCATAGCCGTTGATGTTCACGCCAAAATGCACCAGCCGGGTGCCGTCATAGCGCGACGCGCCCATACGGGCATCGATGGCATTCTTCATGCTGGCAATAAACGCGTCGGTGTCTGCCTCGCGTGACAGCGGGCCTTTCTGGATGTCCGGCGCTACCACAATGTTGTGCCCCAGCACAAAGTCGCCCAGATCCAGCGGCTCATCGGTGACCTCTTTGGTGGGCGCCGTACAAGACACCAGCGCGGCCAACGCCGCGATGCATGCAACCAGTCTGAACATGGGCATTATTCTCCGCCACTCTTCCTCAATAAGTTGCCGTTGGCATATCGGATTGCCTGTGTCCGCGCAATCAAAGGCTTTGTCTACTCTGATCCCTCGCCTATTCTGCTCCGTAAGGAGAACCATGATGTCTCATCCCGCACCAGCCCCCGACGCCCCAAAGCGCCCGCTGCCCGTGCATGCCGCTTTGGCCACCGAGCCGCTGGGCCTGTTTGGCTCGCTCAAAGCCGCTCGCAGCAATCTGCTCTCGATCTTGCCGGAGGTCGCTGTGCGCCAACCCATGGTCTCCGGCCGCACGGGAATACGTTGGCACATGGTCATGGACCCGGGCGCGATCCGCCGCATTCTGCTCGAAAAGGTGGACGACTACCCAAAATCCAAAGCCACCAAAAACATCCTGCGCCCCGCGATTGGCGACAGCCTATTCATCGCCGAAGGCGCCCACTGGCGTTGGCAACGCCGCGCCGCCGCCCCGGTGTTCACCCACCGCAACATCGCCAATCTCGCCCCGGTCATGGCCAAAGCCGCCGAACGCGCCGCCACCCGCATCGCGGAGCAAGCCCCCCACGCCGTCGATATGATGAGCGAGATGGTGCAGACCACCTTTGACGTGATCAGCGAAGTGACGTTCTCCGGCGACGGCAGCTTTGACAGCTCCAAAGTGCATCAGGCCATCGATGACTACATCGCCGAGGCCGGCAAAATCTCGCTCCTGGATATGCTGGGCGTGCCCGACTGGGTGCCACGTCCCGGCCGCATGATGTCCGGCAACGCCGTGGGCGACATGAAGCAGGTCGCCGACAGAGCCATTGAGGCGCGAAAGGCGCGCGGGGCCAAAGACACGCCCGATTTGCTTGACCTGCTGCTCGCCGGTGTTGATCCGGAAACCAAGAAAACGATGAACACCGCAGAGCTGCGCGACAACCTGCTGACCTTCATTGTGGCAGGCCACGAAACCACCGCGCTCACCCTCGCCTGGGCGCTTTACCTCTGTGCCTTTGACCAAGACGTTCAAGACAAGGCCCGCGCCGAGATTGCCGACATCTGCGATGATGGCCTGATCACCGGCGACCAAGCCATGCAGATGACCTTCGTGCGCCAGATCATCGACGAGACCCTGCGCCTCTACCCACCGGCGGGCATCATCTCCCGCACCGCGCAGACGAATGACATGCTCTGCGCCCGCGAAATCCGACCCGGCGACACCGTCATGATCCCGATCTACACCTTGCAACGCAATCGTCTGCTCTGGGACGATCCCGACGCCTTCAAGCCGGAGCGCTTTGCGGATCGCAAAGCCATCGACCGCTACGCCTACCTCCCGTTTGGCGACGGCCCGCGCATCTGTATCGGCGCCAGCTTTGCCATTCAGGAAGCGGTGATTGTGCTCGCCACCCTGCTCAAACGTTTCCGCTTTGATCTGGTCGAAGGGAAGCCCCCCAAACCCGTGATGATCCTCACCCTGCGCCCCGAAGGTGGCGTCTGGTTGCAAGCGACTCCGCTCGACTGAAGGGCGACTAAAAAACCGCCAAGGGCCGCCGTTCCCCCCCCCCTCGCGCGCGAACCGAGGGGCTAGGAAGCGAAGCGCCCGCCCCGTCACGCCCGGGGCGTGCCGTTTTATGATTTGGCACACCTTTGGTGCGACGGGGCGGTTCGGGCGCTGCCAAAGCACAGCTTTGGCTCAAAGGCAGCGCTCCCTGAACACACAACCCTTGCCCGACCACCGCCCCGTGCCGCACACTTGTTGGTAAGGGAGGCCTTTTTCATGACATCCGAGACCAGCAAGCCCAAAACGCAGGAAAAGCTGCCCCCACGGCCGCAGCTCATCCCCGACACCAACAAGCTAACGCCGCAAGACATCACCGACGCGCTCAAAGCCGGGTTTGACGACTTCCTCTCCCACCCTGTCATGAGCGGCTTCTTCGGCCTGTTTTATGCCGCCTTCGGCATCCTCTTTGTCTGGTGTCTCGCCTGGCTTGGCAAAATCTGGATGATCATCCCGGCCTCTGTTGGCTTCCCACTGGTCGCGCCCTTTGCCGCCGCCGGCCTCCATGAAATGTCCCGCCGCCGCCAAACGGGGCAAAGTTTCACCTGGCCCGACATCCTCTCCGTCATGGCGCGCCAGCGCAAACGCGAGATGGGTTGGATGGCCTTTGTGACGCTCTTCATTTTCTGGGTCTGGGTTTACCAAATCCGCCTCTGGCTCGCGATCATCCTACAAGACGCGTCCTTCTCCGACTTCGCTGGCTTTCTGAACGTGGTCTTCCTCACGCCTGAAGGCTGGACCTTCCTCGCGATTGGCACCTGCGCCGGCGCCCTGCTCTCCGCTGCGCTGTTTTCGGTGACCGTGATCGCCATGCCGATGCTGCTGGATCGCGAAACCGACTTTGTGACCGCCATGCTGACCTCAGTGCATGTGGTCAAAGAGAACCCCGTGGTCATGCTGACATGGGCTGCAATCATCTCCGCCACCATGCTGCTGTCGCTGGTGCCTGCGTTTTTGGGGCTGATCTTCACTTTGCCGATTTTGGGCCACACCACATGGCATCTGTATCAACGGGCGGTGAAGCCCTTTGCCAAAAAACCGAACGCATCTTCGGCAAGCTGACGCAGCGCGCAGGGCCGCTGCAAATGCACTTATGAGCCCGACACTCGAACCCTTAGTTTGAGGTCTCGCGTGCCACGATAAACACAGCAGCAGCCCCAAACAGAACCGAAAAAACGCCTTCGATCCAGCGTCGGAAGCCCAGATATGCTTTGGTGAGCGCAGGTGTTGAAAAAAGCATAGCCCATGTGGTCACCAACAAGACATTGATCGCCATGCTTATTCCAACGATCCAAAGCATGGCCTCAGAAGACGCGTTGGGTTTCGCGCCAATTGCAAAAATCGACGCCCAAAACAACAACGCTTTGGGGTTGGTCAAGTGGATCAATGCACCTCTCAGCGCCGCCCCGCCATAAGACGCTCCAAAGTCTCTCGGGCGCATCTCACGGTCCGCTCCCATCGCCGATCGCGCTGCCCGAAACCCAAGCCAAGCCAAATACCCGGCCCCAGCATATTTTAGTGTTTCAAACAGCCATTGATTTGCTGCCAGCAAGGCCCCCATGCCGAAAAACGACAGCAACGCCCAAACCGAAGCGCCCGCCGTGATCCCGTAGGCAACCGCAAACCCATGCGCGCGACCGCGGGCCTTGGCCGTGCCAGCAATTGCCAACATGACCGGGCCGGGCGCGAGCCCTCCCATCAAAGCGGCGCCAATCACAATCCATTGATTTACGTCTGTCATGCAAACCCCATGCTGATACTCGTTACACAAACGGCCTGATCCTATCGAAACGGAACACTAAGAGCAGCCCCAATAACCCTAAGACCACACAATACCGCAACTCAACCCAAACGCGCAGAATCTCTACGATTCGTAACTGTACCGACCGTTGCGCCTGTCGCTTTTCAGCAAAAACGCGCACCTCCGCAAAACAGTCGTGATACCGACACAATACCGACGTGCCATTTCAATGGAAAACGGGGGCGCAACGGCCCCCGAAATTTATGTGTCGAACTTGTAGTCTTTGGGGAACCCGTAGGGCGCTTTCTTGCCCACCCCGGCCCGTTTCCCAAGCCAATCAGACAGGTCCGGCTCATGCCGCGTTTTACCACTGCCACCCATTGACCAGGTCAGTCCATTTTCCCACTCAAAGGTCGTGATATCAGACAACCCGCCGTCCAATTCCAGCGTCCCCTGACGCCCGCGCGCCATGTTATACTTCTGAATTCGCACACCTTTTCCGCGCCCAAGCTCTGGCATCTCGGAAATCGGGAACACCAGGAACCGGCCGTTTTTGGACACCACGGCGACGTGATCACCCGTCACCGGCTTACAGATCATCGCGCGAATGTCGTCTTTTACGTTCAGCACCTGTTTGCCTGTCCGCGTCTGCGCAATCACATCTTTTTCCGGCACCACAAACCCGTCACCTGCACTGCTGGCCACCAGCAGCTTTCGATCAGGCTTATGCACAAAAATGTCAATGATTTCAGCCTCATTCGGCAGATCCACCATCAACCGCACAGGCTCGCCCATGCCGCGTCCCCCCGGCAAATTCGCCGCGCTCAGCGTGTAGAACCGCCCGTTGGAACCAAACATCAAAAGCCGGTCCGTCGTCTCCGCATGGAAGATAAACCGCGGCCCATCACCATCCTTGAACTTCAGCTCCCGCTTCAGATCAATGTGGCCCGACATGGCGCGAATCCAGCCCATCTGAGAGCAGACAATCGTCACCGGCTCACGGTCGATCATCGCCTCAATCGGCACCTCTTCGACTTCCGCCGCCTCGGCAAACACTGTGCGCCGAGCACCAGCCTCATAGCCTTTGCCGAAAGTCTTTTTCGCTTCTTTCAGCTGTTCAGAAATCCGCTCCCACTGCAGATCGTCACTGCCCAAAAGCGCAACGATTCCAGCGCGTTCTTCCTGAAGCGCATCCCGTTCGCGGATTAGCTCTAGCTCTTCCAAACGCCGCAAGCTGCGCAGGCGCATGTTGAGGATCGCCTCGGATTGCACCTCGGTCAGCTGCGTCGCGCCAGAGCCCGGCAACGGGGATTTGTAGTCCTTCTCATCCAGCGCGCGTGGGTGATCCTGATCCCAGTCCTCCGCCATCAACGCCTGCTTTGGCGCATCGTCATAGCGGATGATGTCGATCACACGATCCAGATTGAGGAAGGCAATGATGAAGCCTTCGAGCACCTCCAAACGATGGTCAATCTTCTCCATCCGGTGCTTGGATCGCCGGATCAGAACCTCGCGACGGAAGTCCAAAAACGCCCGCAGAACTTCTTTTATGGAGCAGACTTTTGGCGTCACCCCATCAATCAAGACGTTCATATTCAAAGAGAATCTAATCTCCAGATCACTGCTGCGGTAAAGCATGTTCATGAGCACATCCGGCTCAACATTCTTGCTCTTCGGCTCCAGGATCACGCGAATGTCATCGGCCGATTCATCGCGCACATCCGCAAGAATAGGCACCTTCTTGGTCTGGATCAGCTCCGCCAGCTTCTCAATCAGCTTGGACTTCTGAACCTGATATGGGATCTCGGTGACCACAATCTGCCACTGCCCGCGCCCAAGGTCTTCTTTCTCCCACTTACACCGCAGACGGAACGACCCGCGACCAGTGCGATACGCCTGTGCAATGCTTTCCGGCGGCTCGACAATCACGCCCCCGGTCGGGAAGTCCGGCCCCGGCACGTAATTCAGCAACGTGTCATCGCGCACATCCGGCGTCTTGATCATATGCAGACAGGCGTCACACAGCTCGCTGATGTTATGCGGCGGAATATTGGTTGCCATACCAACGGCAATCCCGGAGGCACCGTTTGCCAAAAGGTTCGGGAAGGTCGCAGGAAGAACCACCGGCTCACTCAAGGTGCCGTCATAATTCTCCCTGAAATCAACGGCATCCTCGTTGAGGCCTTCCAGAAGCGCCTCCGCCACAGAGGTCATCCGCGCCTCTGTGTATCGGCTCGCCGCCGGGTTATCGCCGTCGATGTTGCCGAAGTTCCCCTGCCCGTCGACCAGCGGATAGCGCACGTTGAAGTCCTGCGCCAAACGCGCCATCGCGTCATAAATCGCCGCATCGCCGTGCGGGTGATAGTTGCCCATCACGTCGCCGGAAATCTTCGCTGATTTCCGGAAGCCGCCCGTCGCACTAAGCTTTAGTTCACGCATTGCATACAGAATACGTCGGTGAACGGGTTTCAGCCCGTCCCGCGCGTCCGGCAGCGCCCGGTGCATAATCGTACTCAGCGCATAGGTCAGATAGCGATCACCAATCGCCCGCCGCAGCGGTTCGGTCACATTCTGTGTAGGGAGTTCGTCGTCATCGATCAGGTCAGTCATACCCCGCTGATAGCTTTTGCCGATGCGCCGGTAAAGCAGATGCGAGGGAACACTCGCGAATTTTTCCCCGACGTGTTATGATGTGCGCAGTGTAAACCTTTGTTTGATCCTGTAATGCGACAGTGTTGTGAGTACGGGTGATTCTCTCGGGGGTTGATTAAGTGAACAAGTTTGTAATTATCAGTTTTGCATTTCTAGGCTTTGTATTTTGGGAGCTCAGCGGCGGGTCAGATTTCGAACCCAAAACGCGGGTTCAAACGGCCGAAAAGAAGGCACCACAGCAAGTTGAAGACGCGCCGGTTGTGGCGCGGGCGGCTTTGTCTGTGCCGATCATCAAGGCGTCTGCCACGCCTGCAGATACACAAAGCGCTGCCACGCCTGTGTTGTTGTCTGCGGAAGTCACCAATTTGCAGGAAGCCGACACAACGCAACCGGCGCAACCGGTTGTCGTGGCCTCGCTTGTTACGGGACTTGAGTCTTTTGCCACACCGGGCGCGCCAGTGCTTGTGAAACCGACCGTGACCGACGCTGACGTGCAGGACACGCTGGCTTTGGCGCTGGAAACGCAAAGCGCCGACTTGCGCCGTGTACGTGGTTCTCGCGTTAACATGCGCGGCGGTCCAGGCACGTCTTACAGCGTGCTCATGGTCCTACCGCGTGATCGCGAAGTGGAAGTCTTGCGCGAGAATGGCTCCGGCTGGGTCAAGCTCAAGGATAGCGAAACTGGTCGAATCGGCTGGATGGCCAGTAAAATGCTGGTGGCATCGAACTGAACTGCCCCCTAAGTTGCAAAAAACTCTTTTTGCGACGGGGCGTCGATGTCACAGAAATCCATTTTGATCACCGGCTGCTCATCCGGAATTGGCCTGGCAGCGGCACATAGCCTGCGCGCCCGTGGGTGGCGCGCGTTTGCCTCGTGCCGCAACCCCGACGACTGCAAACACTTAATTGCCGAAGGCTTTGACAGCCCCCGCATTGAATTACGCGACGCTGAAAGCATCTACGCTGGGCTACAAGAGGTTTTGGCGGCCACAGGGGGCACGCTGGATGCCCTCTTCAACAACGGTGCCCGCGGCATGCCCGGCGCAGTCGAAGACTTCCCTGCCGATGGCCTGCGCGACCTCATGGAAAGCAATGTCATCGGCTGGCATGACCTCACGCGCCAAGTGATCCCCGTCATGCGGGCGCAGGGCCATGGCCGGATTGTTCAGAACTCCTCGGTCCTAGGCTACGTCTCAATGCGGTATCGCGGAGCCTACGTGGCGAGCAAACATGCCATCGAGGGCCTCACTGACAGCCTGCGCATCGAGCTGCGCGGCACGCCCATCCACGTCAGCCTGATAGAGCCCGGCCCGATAACCTCTGACATGCGCAAGAACAATGCGGCGCAGTTCTTTGAGTGGATCGATTGGGAAAACTCCGCCTTTGCGGAGGACTACAGACACGGGCTGGTCAAACGGTTCACCGAGAAGCAGGAAGGCCTGGACCCGTTTGAGCTCCCCGCGGAGGCCGTGTGTAAGAAATTGATCCACGCGGTGGAGGCAAATCGCCCGCGTGCACGCTACCGCGTTACTACCCCCGCCCACATTATGAATGTGTTTCGTCGCGTCTTGCCAACGTCCCTGCTTGATTGGGTGATCGCCAAGGCTTGATGCGACGTAGTGTCAGAGGTGGTTCAGTTTTGGGCAATGACCCGCTACACCAGTGCCACCGCTGAACATGGAGACCCCTATGGCAAACGATCCTCTCTTCTGGCTTATCGCAGTCACCTGCCTGGCCGTGCTGTTCATCCTTCTGGCTGGCATCGGAGGCTTTGCCAAAGGTGGCGAGTTTAACAAAAAATATGCCAACAAAATCATGCGGCTACGTCTGCTCGCGCAGTTCATTGCGGTCATTCTGATCGTTGGTTTTGTCTGGCTACGCACCGGAGGCTGAGCACATGGTTGTTCTCAACAAAATCTACACGCGCACCGGCGACAAAGGCACCACAGCCTTGGGCAACGGCGACAGAGTCGCCAAACACGACGCCCGCGTGGCGGCCTATGGCACTACAGATGAACTCAATGCCTTCCTCGGCGTTGCCCGACTGCATGCTGACGCTGACATGGACGCGGCGCTTGCCCGCATTCAGAATGATCTGTTTGATATGGGCGCGGACCTGTGCCGCCCGGACATGGCCAAAGATGCTGAGGCCGAGTACCCGCCACTGCGGGTGGTTGCCAGTCAGGTCTCCCGTCTCGAAAGCGAAATTGACGACATGAATGCCCAACTGGAGCCTTTGCGCAGCTTCATCCTGCCCGGCGGCTCTGCACTGGCTGCCCAGCTGCATGTGTGCCGCACGGTTGCCCGACGTGCAGAACGGTTGTCCGTAGAACTGGCGCAATCTGAGGACATCAATGCTGATGCGGTGACCTACCTCAATCGCCTCAGCGATTGGTTTTTTGTAGCAGCGCGCATCGCCAACGATGAAGGTCGTGCCGACATTCTGTGGGTGCCTGGCGCGAATCGATAAATGGTTGAGTGAGGTCGTTAGCGCCAACATTTCAGTTGACGCAAATTCCCCTTACGTAACTTTTCTGCGCCGCGGAAACATTCTTGCAAAAAACGTGGCGTGAAAACGCTGATACGCGACGTCGTTGCGCCTAAACGTGACGATTTTGCTCTGTTTCGCCAGCGCTGCACACTATATCAACGCGGTGAGAGCATTCCGATGAGCTGCCTCTAGGTGGCTTTGACAAACTTTGAGGAGTCCTACGCCCATGAAGGTACTAGTACCTGTCAAGCGCGTGATTGACTACAATGTGAAGGTCCGCGTGAAAGCGGACGGCACAGGTGTCGATCTCGCCAACGTGAAAATGTCCATGAACCCGTTTGATGAGATCGCCGTTGAAGAGGCCATCCGTCTGAAGGAAGCGGGCAAAGCGGACGAAATCGTCGCAGTTTCCATCGGTGTGAAGCAAGCTCAGGAAACCCTGCGCACCGCTCTTGCCATGGGTGCCGACCGCGCCATTCTGGTTGTTGCTGCGGACAGCGTTGACCAAGACATCGAGCCACTGGCCGTTGCCAAAATCCTCGCCAAAGTGGTTGAGGAAGAGCAACCAGGCGTTGTACTCTGCGGCAAGCAGGCGATCGACAACGACATGAACGCCACCGGCCAGATGCTGTCTGCGCTGCTGGGTTGGTCCCAGGCAACTTTTGCTTCCGAAGTGGATATCGACGGCGACAAGGCTGTTGTAACCCGCGAAGTGGATGGCGGTCTGCAGACCATCAAGGTCAACACACCAACCATCATCACCGTAGACCTGCGTTTGAACGAGCCGCGTTATGCGTCCCTGCCAAACATCATGAAGGCGAAGAAAAAGCCGCTGGATGAGAAAACCGCTGCCGACTACGGCGTGGATGTCACTCCGCGTCTGGACGTTGTGAAGACTTCGGAGCCATCTGAGCGTGCCGCCGGCATCATCGTAAGCTCCGTCGACGAGCTGGTTGAGAAACTCAAAGAAGCGGGGGCTGTGTAATGGCTGTTCTTCTTCTCGCAGAAGTCAACAACGGCGAACTGGCGTTGGACGCCACCGCCAAAGCTGTCACCGCTGCCAAAGCACTTGGTGACGTAACCGTTCTGGCTGCCGGTGCCTCCGCGGCAGCGGCTGGCGAAGCCGCCGGCAAAATCGACGGTGTTGCCAAGGTTCTGGTTGCCGAAGACGCATCTCTAGGCCACCGCCTGGCGGAACCAACAGCTGCGCTGATCGTTTCCCTCGCAGGCAACTACAGCCACATCGTGGCCCCAGCGACCACCGACGCCAAAAACGTGATGCCACGCGTGGCCGCGCTTCTGGACGTGATGGTATTGTCCGATGTGACTGCAGTGGTTGACGCGGACACATTCGAGCGTCCGATCTATGCCGGCAACGCGATCCAGACTGTGAAGTCCAACGACTCCACCAAAGTCATCACCTTCCGCACTTCAACATTCGACGCCGCTGGCGAAGGCGGTTCCGCTTCTGTGGAGACCGTTGGCGCTGCCGACAACCCGGGTCTGTCCGAATGGGTTGAAGACAAAGTGGCCGAAAGCGATCGTCCAGAGCTGACCTCCGCAGGTGTGGTTGTCTCCGGTGGCCGTGGCGTTGGTTCTGAAGAAGACTTCAAAATCATCGAGGCACTGGCAGACAAGCTGGGTGCAGCTGTTGGTGCATCCCGCGCCGCGGTTGACTCCGGCTACGCTCCAAACGACTGGCAGGTTGGCCAGACCGGTAAGGTGGTTGCACCAGAGCTTTACATCGCAGCGGGTATCTCCGGCGCGATCCAGCACTTGGCCGGCATGAAAGACTCCAAGATCATCGTTGCGATCAACAAAGACGAAGAAGCGCCTATCTTCCAGGTTGCTGATTTTGGTCTGGTTGCCGATCTGTTTGACGCCGTACCAGCGCTGACCGAGAAACTCGGTTAAGCTCTGGCCACTCACAAGACATGAAGGCCCGCCTTTTCTGGCGGGCCTTTTTCATTGGGTGCGTGGCGTGGTCTTAGGTCAGCTTCGCCAGCGGCTTTCGCAGCGCGTCAGCCGCCTCCTGATGGGCTGCAACGCCCAGCATCCGTTGCGCGGCGACACGTTCCATATCGGTGCATTGCATGCCGGTGATGCCCTGCGCTTGCGCGTCCTCGCTCACCACCACTTCGACAACGTCATCCACCATGGGGCGCAGCTCTTCTATCATCAGCCGGTCTACAAATAAGGGATCTGGTCCCAATCCGCTTGTCCCCATGGCCGTTTCCGGCGCATGGTCCGCCACCCAGAGCAGGACAATTTTGCCGCCAATCGTATTCAGCAACAGCTTCATACGTGCGCTCCACGCCATGCGCAGTTCGTCTCGCACCATGGCATAACGATCCGGCGCCCGAGCACATAAAGTACCCAGCATATGCCGCGTAAAATGAAACTCGCTAAAGTCGATTTCGTTGAACACCATTTGCATCATGTTGGACGCGCCGATGAAACGATCATTCCGACGTGGATGCACTTTGTAGTACCGATTGGACATGTTCTGCGCGCCCATGACCTGCACAACTGTCACTTTGGATTGCTGCGCAATGTGCAACACCGACGGCTCCGCAAGAAACGCGTCAATACCCGCATTCACATACCCAAAGTTTACACAATTGATCGGCAGAGCCTCATCAAGCAGGCTCACAAACGGCTGCGGCACAAACTTGCCATAGGTTTCAGTACCCCCAAGAAACGCAACAAAGGGCTCGTCGAGCGCCTTCTGAGGGCCACGAAACAATAATCGCGATTCCCCGTATTGGCACGGCTCATAATTGAGCTCGGTGCCAGACATCTTTTCGTAAGACATTTTCTCACCACTAATTTTCTCACCCAGTAGAGAGAATCGCCGAAAGCCCTTGCGAAAATGCTAATGCGCGATTTTGTGGCAAGTTTTAGAGGCCTTATCCTCTTGCAGCCCCTAAGCGCGCAGGCCTATGGTCAGCCAGGGATTTTGAGAGGATTTCACGCATGGACATCAAGTCGATTGGCGTCGTTGGAGCAGGCCAGATGGGCAACGGTATCGCGCATGTAATGGCGCTGGCCGGATATGATGTTCTTCTGAATGATATCAACCAGAACGCGCTGGAAGCAGCCGTTGGACGCATCGACAAAAACCTCGAACGGCAGGTGAGCCGCGAGATGATTTCCGCCGAAGAAAAAGCCGCCGCGATGGGGCGGATCGAGACCACATTGGAGCTGCCAGCGCTTGGTGGAACCGACTTGGTGATCGAAGCGGCCACGGAACGTGAAGAGATCAAGCATCAAATTTTTGATACTTTGAAGCCCCACCTTGGCCCCGATACCCTCCTCACGTCAAACACATCATCAATTTCCATCACGCGACTCGCGTCTCGCACCGATCGCCCAGAGCGCTTCATGGGGTTCCACTTCATGAACCCTGTGCCGATGATGAAGCTGGTGGAACTGATCCGCGGAATCGCCACTGACGAAGACACTTATCAAACGTGTCTGGGCATCGTCGAGCGCCTCGGGAAGACCGCCGCCAGCGCCGAGGACTTCCCGGCCTTTATCGTGAACCGCATCCTGATTCCAATGATCAACGAAGCCTGCTACACGCTCTATGAGGGCGTTGGCAATGTGGCTTCCATCGACAACGCCATGAAGCTGGGCGCGAACCACCCGATGGGCCCTTTGGAGCTGGCCGACTTTATTGGCTTGGACACCTGCTTGGCGATTATGAATGTGCTGCACGACGGCCTGGCGGACACCAAGTACCGCCCCTGCCCTCTGCTTACCAAATATGTCGAAGCGGGATGGCTTGGCCGCAAAACCAAACGCGGTTTTTACGACTACAGAGGCGACGCACCGGTACCAACGCGCTAACACAAAACCAAAAGAAAAAACGCGAGGCCAAGACCTCGCGTTTTTTCTAGTCAGATGAAGCAAATTCAGGCGCTCTTAGATGCTCTTTCCGAGGTCCAGCGTGTGCTGGCGCAACCACGCCATAAATCCACGTGGATCAGATTGGAGCTGCTCCATTTGCTCATCTGTCAGCGGCGCACCAACGACAGGTGCCTGCGGCTTGTCGCAGGATCGAACAATCTCGTGTAGCAGCAACCCCTGCCGCAGAATTGGCGATAGTTTGTTTGCGATCTGATAGGCACGGCTGTTTTGACCAGGGTAGAAAATCGGAACCACGCGTGCGCCAGAACGGCGGATCATCTGCGCAGTGAAGACGTTCCACTCTTGTTCAATGGCCGGTCCAAACCAGGTGTCCGAGCTCATGACAACACCCGAGGGGAACAGTGCAACGACGCCCCCGTCTTTTAAGTGCGCCATCGCCTTGCCGCGCATTTCAACCATTTTGCGCTGCGCGTCGGGGTCGTGCGGAAAAGGCACTGGGATCATGAAGCTGGACGCGGCTTCATCAAGCCCGGTCAGCACGGAGCGCGTCAAAATACGATAATCTTGGCGTACACGGCCGATCAAATCCGCAAAAATCATGCCGTCCACCATCCCGTGCGGGTGATTGGCCACAACCACGACCGGACCTTCTGACGGAATGTTCTGGAGTTGCTCGAGCGGCGTTTGCAGCTCAATACCCATCACGTTGAGCGCGCCACGCCAGAACTTCTGGCCGCGGTATTTCTCATTGTCGCGTTCAAACTTGTTGACCATGCGCAAGATTTTTAACTTGCCGGTCATCCACTCGATTGCGCGAATTGCAAACGAGGTCCAGCGGTCATCAAAGGAATTGGCATAGGTCAACGTGCGGCGATCATAAACCTGACCTTCCGTCTCTGATGCAGGCTTAGCAACCTGCGCCTCTGGCACCGTATCTACCAAATTCGTCTTCCTACGTCGCGGTCCTTGTCAGAATCCTTCACCGAACTTGTCTGCGACAAGCGCCTCAATGGCATCGGCCAAGGCCTGTGCATCCGGCCCGCTGGTTTCCACTGCAATGCTGGTACCCTTGGAGGCCGCCAACATCAGCAACCCCATAATACTGTCACCACCCGCACTCAAGCCATCCTTTGACACTTCTGCCGAAGCGTCAAAGCCTTCGACAACCTCAACAAGCTTTGCAGATGCGCGTGCATGCAGACCTTTTTCATTCACGATTTGCATCGTGCGTTGGATGACATCACTCATCTGCTTACCCTGTTTGAATATTTTGGCTATCGATATATTTGCGGCCAGCTTCCAGCGCCGCTCTGACCGCATCCGCTACGTCCAAGTGGCGGCTTTTGGCCAGTTTAATCAACATCGGCAAATTTGCACCATAAAGGATGCGCCGATTGGCTGGGGCACAGGCACGCAAGCTCAGATTGGACGGCGAGCCACCAAACATGTCTGTAACCACCACAACGCCGTCTCCGTGGTCCACCGCGTCAGCAGCGGCACAGATTTCACGTTGTTTCTGACTGCGATCATGATCGGACTCAATAGTAATCGCGCTGACGCCGTTTTGGGCGCCAACGACATGTTCCATGGCGGCCAAATATTCATTGGCCAAACCACCATGTGCCACGATCACGATACCGATCAAGCTATCTATTCCCCATCTTCTGCGATCTGCGGACGCGCGCTTAGCACTGCGTACCGATTGAGTTCGCGATGTCTTATAGACACCCGCCAGCCCCTATTTGCAAGGGATTCGGCAATTGTCTCGGTCATGAATACGGAGCGGTGTTTGCCACCAGTACACCCAAAGGCGACGTGAAGATGACTGCGCCCCTCACGAACATAGCCAGGCAACGCATGCTCCAACATCTCTTTCAGGTTGGAAACAAATGGTGCGTAGCCGGGATCGGTCGCGATATAGGCACCAACGGGCTCATCACCACCATCCATGGCGCGAAGTTCGGCTTGCCAATGCGGATTGTGCAAAAATCGGCAATCAAAGACCAAATCTGCCCCCTGGGGAATGCCACGTTTGTAGCTGAAAGACTGAAGCGTCAGACCAATCGCCTGATCATCTTGTGGCGCAAACCTGCTTTGCACGGCATGGCGCAGTTCATGTGGTGTGAGCTCCGATGTATCGATCAAAACGGTTGCCCTTCCGCGAACCTCTTTCAGCAACGACAGCTCAGTCTCAATTCCCGCATTGGGATCTTCCTGCCGATCCAACGGATGACTGCGCCGGGTTTCGTTATAGCGACGGCGCAAGACTTCCGCGCGGCAGTCCAGGTACAGCAACTCCGGCGCCACATTGGGCAACTCATCCACCAGTTCCAACGCGTCCAGAATGGCCGCCGGAGAAAAGTCCCGATTGCGGACATCCAGGCTCAGCGCCATAGGCCGCTTGAGCGGTTGACCGGACAAAAGTCTCGGCAGCAACCCCAACGGGAGGTTGTCGATGGTTTCAAACCCTGCATCCTCTAGCGCTTTGATTGCCGTAGAGCGCCCGGCACCTGATGGACCAGTGAGCAGCACCAAAGGTACTGTGTCCTGCTTGATGTCAGAGATCATTCAGGCGTTCCTTCCATGACGCAACAGCTGCAATACAGCAGCGGCAAAATAAGGGGCATCTACCCCCAAAAGCATGGGAAGTTCCTGCCCCAACACTTGAACTTGCCGTGGATGCGGCAACCTCTGGTCTTCCGTTTGGTCCAAATCGATCACCAAGTGCAATGGAATATCCTGCACAGGATTAGCGCGCAAAATTCCCACTGACCGTGCCTCGATCAATCCGCGAGTGGTATCCGGTGCTGACGCCAGAAGTCGCCCTTCAGAAAGTCGAACAACGGTTTGGTCATCCGACACAAGCTCCGCACCATACGCCATGAGCTGCAGCGCCAGGCTCGATTTTCCGCGACCCGCAGCCCCCCTTATCAGAACTGCACGCCCGCCATCGGCCACGCAGGACGCATGCAACAGGGTTTCTTCAACGGCGATGTCCGACTGTGCAGAGAATAGATCGTCCGCCTGCGTCATGGCTTACACCGGCAACCCCACAACGAAACGTGCGCCAAGAGGCTCCGAAGTCACATCCGCATCGGTTGGCCGGATGTTCTCCGCCCAAATAACGCCTCCGTGCGCCTCTACAATTTGCTTGGAGATGGCCAACCCCAAACCGGAGTTATTTCCGAACTGGGATTCAGGTCGGTGCGAATAGAATCGGTTGAAGATCTTGTTCAGTGCCTGCTCTGGAATACCGAGGCCGGTATCCTCCACAACCACCAACACACGGTTTTCCCGCTTGCGGGCCCACACACGGATTGCGTCTCCATCCTCACAAAAACTGATCGCGTTGGTGATCAGATTTACAAAGACCTGCGCAAGGCGCGCCTCTAGGCCGGTGATGTCAATCGGCGCATCAGGCAGGTCCGTGATGAAGTCGATGCCTTTTCCTTTGGCATCTTCGCCCAAATACTGCGTTAGATTGCCAACCATCCCAAGTAGGTCGAAGGTTTCCTCTTCCTCCTTGACCAACTCGCTGTCCAGGCGCGATGCATTGGAAATATCGCTCACCAACCGGTCCAAGCGGCGTACATCATGCTCGATCACATTGAGTAGCTTTTCCCGATGTTCATCCTTTTTCACCATACGGAGCGAGCCAACCGCAGACCGCAAAGACGCCAATGGGTTTTTGATTTCATGCGCGACGTCTGCGGCGAACTGTTCGTTACTGTCGATCCGCTCATAGAGGGCGGATACCATGCCGCGCAATGCCCCTGACAAACGTCCGATCTCATCTGGTCTTGCTGTTAAATCCGGAATGCGCACACGGCCTGGATTCACTTTCCGGCTATCGCTGTCTCTGCCAAGTTCTGCCGCAGCGGCCAGATCAGAGAGCGGGTTGGAAATGGTAGACGCCAACACCATAGACAATCCCACAGACACCACCGTTGCGATCAGGAACATCTGCAAGACGCGTTCCCGCTCGGAACTCACCATGCGATCAAGCTCACCGGAGGCACTGGTCAATACCACCGCACCGACAACACCATTGTTCTGTTCAATGGGGACAGCCATCGCGAACACATGTCCGCCATCGGCCGCGACAAGTGTCTCCAACGTTTCCTTACCGCCCACCGCTGCCTGCGCCATAGCTTGAAGCTGGCTGTTCAATTGATCCGCAGAAGCTTCTACGGCATCGCCTTTGCCGGAAATCGAGCTCCAAATTTTGTTGAGCGCGGATGTGAGCGGGGCACCTTCTGGACGCTCCGCCAAAACCTCGGCCGCCTCAGCAGAGGCTTTGCCTTCTTTTCTACCAGCCGTTTTTCCCGCCGCGTCATAGACATGCACGGTTGTGCCAACTTGCAGCGGCAGCTTTTCAAGCGTTGAACCAACATCAACACCATCATTTGTGGCAAGGTTGACAGGCGCGTCTGACGGCAACTGGGCCTCTAAGGCCCCTGCAATCAGCCTAGCCTCGGTCACAAGTCCAGTGGCGCGCTGCACCGCGAAGCTGTCACGGGCGCTGTTGAGAAATAGAATACCTGCGACCAACACCAAGAGTGCGATCATATTAAAGGTAATGATTTTGCGTGTCAGCGGGGACTTCCCCAGAGGCAAAAGCCGGCGACGTTCGCGCCGGCCTTGCAACTCTTCTTCGACGTTGGCTTCAGGAGCGACCCAATCATCGCCCAAAACAACGTCCCCGTCCCGCCCTTGGGCCATGTCTTGCACGTTGGTCCTTCCGGCCTTGTGTCGTTACTCTTCGTTGTACCTATAACCGATGCCGTACAGCGTCTCAATTGCGGAGAAGTCACGATCTACTGTCCGCATTTTCTTGCGAAGGCGTTTGATGTGACTGTCGATCGTACGGTCGTCCACATAGACCTGATCATCATATGCGACATCCATCAATTGATCGCGGCTTTTCACAAAGCCGGGCCGCTGCGCAAGGGCTTGCAATAAAAGGAATTCAGTCACGGTCAGCGTGACATCCTGCCCCTTCCAGCTCACCGAGTGGCGCAGCGGATCCATGGTCAGTTCCCCACGCTCCATAATTTTTGTGTCTTCGGTTTCGCCAACAATATCGCCATCGACGGCTTCCTGGCGGCGCAGCAGCGCGCGAATGCGCTCCACCAGCAAACGCTGGCTAAACGGCTTTTTGACGTAGTCATCTGCGCCCATGCGCAACCCAAGGACCTCGTCGATCTCATCGTCTTTGGAAGTCAGGAAGATCACCGGCATGCTGGTTTTCTGTCGCAGGCGCTGCAATAGATCCATGCCGTCCATGCGCGGCATCTTGATGTCCAGGACAGCCATATCCGGGAGCTTTTTGTTAAATGCATCCAGCGCCTGCTGGCCGTCATTATATGTC
>Ga0189286_100287_pt1 | contig 18430 bp, 25 predicted proteins | sample UW69minimetaG_FD_130330 | JGI IMG/M metagenome (GOLD analysis project Ga0189286, IMG submission 130330) | Marine microbial communities from the Costa Rica Dome - UW69 mini metaG | ecosystem: Environmental > Aquatic > Marine > Oceanic > Photic zone | place: Costa Rica: the Eastern Pacific...
CCATTTACATAAATTAACCCCAAAAACTTCAAAAATCAAAAGAAATGCTATCAATCCAAATCATAAAAAAGAAAAAATCAAGAAAATGAAAAATTGATAGCGCTTTTTTCAAAGGTCTCAGAAGATAAAAAATAAAATCCCAAGTGCTAGCGCGCTTGGGATTTTTCTTAGATAGAATATCTAGTATACGTTGTGTAATATTAATGGGTGTTTTTAGAGTGCTAAATTCGAATAATTAACCTAATAACAATACGGTATACTTTACTTATTGTGCAAAATTGGTCGTTTTTTTTCAAATTTAATTACTCTTAGGCTGAATTTTAACAATTTTTTTGTCAAAATGTGCTACTTTGCGGACTAAGAGTGTATTAGGTCGTCTAAAAATAGAAAACCTCAGCTGTGCACAACTAAGGTTTTCGTCTATTAATAACATTCAATTAACACTAACCATCAATAATAATTGAAGCTATTAATTTGTTATATGTTGTAAATTAAATGTAGTCTCTTATAGGAATCCGCCACTTCCAGATTTTTCATCATTATCACGTCTCTTTCGAGATTTAGCTCTGTATTTTCCACCTCCAAAACGGTATGAAAGACTTACGTTTACAGTGTTACTTTCCCATCTAAATCCTCCAGTTTGGCGGAATGGTCTTTCACCATCAAAACCAAATTCCTGAGTGTTAAAGATGTCATTGTAATTTACACTTAATGTACCGTTTCCTTGAGCGAATGCATAACGAGCACCAATATTAACAAAGTACATTGGTTCCATTTTAAATTGAATTCCTTGAACACTTCCTCTGTAGAAACCAAATGCAGATAAGTTTAATTTTTTAGTAACTTTAAAGTTGTTGAACATTCTAAAGTTCCAAGCTTCATTGTCTACTTGTACAGTTTGACGTACAATATTATCAATTGTAGCTACATCTGTTGGTGCATTTAATGATTCTGTAATTCCTTTTTGTGTTTGCGCAAAGAAATCAAAACTTGTGTTAAAACTCCACCAGCTTGTTGGACGGAAGTTACTTGAGATTTCAACCCCATATGCAGAAGTGTTATCAAAGTTATCATGCGTTAAAATCAAACGGTTGATGTCTGTACGATCTACAAAAACAGCTCTGTTGATTTCGTTTTCAATAATTCTATAAAATACACCTCCAGTAATTGTTCCTTTATTTCCTAATCTTCTAGTATAGTTTACTTCCATAGAGTTTGTAAACTGTGGTTCTAAGTTGATATTTCCAAAAGAAGAGATCAAAGGTGTGCTCCATTCTCTAATTGGGTTTACTTGATCAATTCCAGGACGATCTACACGACGGCTATAGCTCAATTGGTACGAATTTTTATCAGATGGAGAATACGTGAAAAACGCTGATGGATATACCTGTGTATAATCATTTTGAAAAATGATATTATCAGTATCTGTTGTTTCAATTTCTTGAGAAAAAGCATTAGCGTCTACTTGAACCGTTTCTGCTCTTAAACCAACTTGGTATGACCACTTTTCGAATTGTCTTCCATACGTTGCATACAAAGAGTAAATATCTCTGCTGTAGTCAAAATCAGTACTTGGTGTTCTTCGTAAGTTTCCTAATTCATTAAATGTAAACCCTGACGATTGGTAATCAATACCTGAGTTGAACAAACGTGCTTCAGCACCAAGTTCTAACTTCGCTTTGTTTTTCAATGGACGTACATAATCTAAGTTAATGGTAGTACGATCTCTATCTGTTTCTGTTTCATCAATATAATTAGGGAATGTACCAGCTCCTTGAAATTGGAAGTCAATATTATCATCTGCATCGTATACATTGTAGTCTACTTCTAATTCAATATTGTGGCCTTCATCATCGATGTCATACTTATAGTTGAAATTGTATTGAGATGCTAAGTTGTCATTTTTTGCTGTGAAATCTTGAAAGTTATTAAATGCAGGATTGTCATAGAAAAATACATCAGTAATACCGTCTGTTCTACTATCCGTGATATTTTGATTCGTAAAGAAAGAAACGGTGTTTTTTTCATTCAAATATACATCAAGACCAACTTTAACCAAGTGTGTTTTACGATTGTCTAAAAAGCTAAATAATTGCTCTGAGTTTTCATCACTTCTGAAAATATTTCCATTATTCGCATTTTTAGAAATGTTATTAGAATAATTTCCAAAAACATTGAATTTCCCGTTACGATAGTTCATATCAAGAGAACTATTAAACTTTGCTTCACGCTCACGTGTCAATCCAAGGTTTACATTTCCGTTGAATCCAATATTTACATTCTTACGCAATACAATATTGATAATTCCACTCATTCCTTCTGGATTGTATTTGGCAGAAGGGTTTGTGATTAATTCAATCTTTTTGATAGAATTAGAAGGTAATTGCTTTAATAATTGTGCTGTAGGAATGTTTGAAAGCTTTCCGTCAACCATAACACGTACGTTCTGATTTCCACGTAAACTAATAGCTCCAGTTTGCTGATCTACATTTACAGAAGGTAAGTTGTTCATAATATCAGAAGCCGTTGGTCCACTAGTAACCAAATCTTTTCCAACAGTAATTACTTTTCTATCAACTTTCTGTTCAATCGTAGTTCGTTCAGCAACAACTTCAACTTCATTAAGAGCAGTAGCGCTTTCTGTAATAGAAACCGTACCTAAATTAATAACTCTATTGTCTTTAGAAATTGTCGCTTCTTTTGAAATAGTTTCGTAACCTATAAATTGAACGTCTATTACAATTGCTCCAACAGAGACTTTTTGAATTTTAAAATTTCCGTTGTCATCAGAAATAGCACCAGTAATTACTTTGCTGTCTGCTTTTGATTTAATGACAATCGTTGCATAAGGAATAGCTTCTTTTGTAGCAGCATCTATTACTTTTCCTTGAACAGTTCCGATTTTGGGGGCTGGGTTTTGAGCATGCAAAGTAACGCATAGCATTAGCATGCATAGTGAGAATAGTTTTTTCATCTAATTAGTTCGTTTTTTATTTTTTTGATGATGTTCTAGATTTCTAGAATCATGCATAATTGACGAAGGAATTACTATTATGTTACGGGTCATAACATATTTTAACATATTTTAACAGATAAAATTGTTACACACTAAAAATTACTAAATTTGTAGTCTCATTACTAGTGAGCAATACCTAAATCGTAAACTAAATACTTAACCCATTGAAAACACTTGTATTAGGCGCTTCTATGAAGTCGCACCGCTTTTCGCATAAAGCTGTAGACAGACTTGTAAACTATAACCACGAAGTCGTAGCCTTTGGACTCAAAGAAGGAGAAATTAACGGCGTAAACATCGATACAGAATTAGTGCAATATGGAGATATTCATACAGTTACCTTGTATTTGAATCCTTCTGTACAACCTGATTATTACGAGTATATACTTTCGTTACAACCAGAACGTGTAATTTTTAACCCTGGTACGGAAAATTCAGAATTTTGTGCTACGTTAAAAGAAAAAGATATCAAATGCGAAGTGGCATGCACTTTAGTCATGTTGGCGTCTAATAATTACTAAACCAATGAAAGTCAATAATCCATTAATTGGTAATAGTTCGTATCCAAACTGATAAAAGGTTTTTTTAGATAGTATCGTAGCTTCCGCTAGGTTGGTAACATCTTCCGTAAAATATGTGTAGAATGTTCCAAAATAGTTGGCCAAGAAATACGTCAATGAAATGGAAAGTAATGCTACTAACCATACATATTTGTCTTTTACATTATATTTGGTGAAAATTCCAAAAGCAAATAGTCCTAAAAGCGGTCCATACGTGTAGCCAGCAATGATCAATAAGTTGTCAATAACACTTTTATCACTGAGACTATTAAAAATAATTACAACGATAATTAATACAATAGACATTAATATATGTACAACCTGACGTATGAGTTTTTGTTCATTTATAGAAACTTCTTTTTCAAGTTTAATATGAGTGTCTTTATTTTTAGCGTTAATGATAGTTGGAATAGCCGTAACAATAGGCTTTGTGAAAGCAATAATTTTTTGACTAAACTTATTTTTTGTTCCTTTTTCTTTTTCAATATCTAAAAAGTCTACAGAAAACGAAGTCGTTAATGAAGTCAATGCAGAATCTGCACTTGAATACGCAGCGGCAATCAATCCTAATAAAAAGACGATAGCCAACGAAAGTCCCAGTCCACCATAAATAGCAATTTCAGGAAATAATAAATCTGTTTTTACTTTTCCATCCATCAGTGGGATATCAATACTATGTTTAGCTGCATACATATATACCAATGCTCCTAATAACAAGAATACAAAGTTTACAACAATTAGAACCACACTAAAACTTACCATGTTTTTTTGTGCATCACCTAATGTTTTACAAGTCAGATTTTTTTGCATCATATCTTGATCGAGCCCAGTCATACATACGGCAATGAACAATCCGCCAAGGAATGATTTAATAAAATAATTCTTTGCCATAGGATCATCTGTAAACCAAATTTGATTGTATTGCTGCAAAGCATCGGAGCTTAAAAATTCTCCAAAACTCAAATCCAAATCAGCCAAAATCAAATAAATTGCTACACCAACTGCAATCAACATAAACAGTGTTTGTAAAGTATCTGTCCAAACAATCGTTTTAATTCCGCCACGAAACGTATACAACCAAATCAAAACAATGGATAGAGTTACCGTAACCGAAAAATCAATTTCGTAGGCGTCAAACACATAACGTTGCAATACAATAGCAACTAAATACAATCGGAATGATGCTCCTAAGATTCTAGAAATCAAAAAGAAAAAAGCGCCCGTTTTATAACTTATAACTCCAAAACGATCCTCTAAATACTGATAAATAGAGGTGACATTCAAGCGGTAATAAATAGGCATTAACACATAAGCAATAATAAAATAACCGACCAAATAACCAAACACGACTTGCATGTAACTAAAGCCAGAATCGTTTACCCAACCTGGTACAGAAATAAAGGTAACTCCCGAAAGAGAAGCGCCAATCATACCAAAAGCTACGACATACCAAGGTGATTTTCGAGATGCTCTAAAAAAAGTTTCGTTACTGTCGTCTTTTCCTGTAAGAAATGAGATTAAAATCAAAACGCCAAAATATCCGGCAATTAGAAGTAAAATGTGAATCGGTTGCATTACGTATGTTTTCTGTATTGCAAAATACAAACTTCCTAATTATAAAATGTACATTCGTGAAATATTTAAACTATTAATGAAGAAGAAGTATACAGTCATAGTGTGTAATGTTATTGTAGTGTTGCTAATTTTTGCAACATTGGAATTTTATTTTGGATACAAATTATCTCACCCCGAAAGTTTAGGTGATCGAATGAAAATTGCCTCTCAAAACCACTATATGAAAAATGGAAGGCAAATAATTCAGTATGAATCTGAAATGGCTAAGTATGATCAAGCATTATTCTACAAACTAAAGCCTGGTACATTCCAATTTTAAAATAGAGAATTTGATGTAACTTTTAAAGTAAATTCTTTAGGAGTAAGAGATGATGAAGCTTCTTTGAATAATCCAAAAATAGTAGTCTTAGGAGATTCTCATGCTATGGGATGGGGAGTTAAACAAGAGGAAGCATTCGTTGAGTTACTGGAAAAAAGTACATGCAAAAAGGTATTGAATACTCCAATATCAACGTATGGAACTGCAAGAGAATTTAAACTATTACAACAAGTAAATACTAGCTTACAATACATAATTGTACAATATTGTGATAATGATTATGAAGAAAACCAATTGTACCATCAAAATGTAAACACATTAAAAATTTCTTCAAAATAAGTATATGATGAGGTAAGCGAAGATCATAGAGAAAGAGGAAACTATTACATCTTTAAACATGTACTAAAGTTTCCAAAGTTGATCCTTAGTGCTAATTCAGAATCAGAAATAAAAGAATCGCCAAAAGATGAAGTTACCGTTTTTCTAAATGTTATTAAGCAGGCAAAAATTCTAAATGACAAAATAAAGATAATAGTAGTCAACATAAACGGTCGAAAAACAACGAATCATTTTATAAAAGATCTTACAAAAACGTTGCAAAATGAAGAATGGAAAGAACTGGCAGCATTTATTATTCCGTTAGATGTATCTTCAGGTTTGACCAAAGAAAAATACCATGTATTAGACGATCACATGAATGCAAAAGGACATGCTTTTGTAGCAAGTAAATTGAAAGAACTAATAAACAACTTCTAAGACTTTTTTGCTTTTCGCTCTTTTCTGTAGGCTTTGAATAATCGTGATTTCATTTCCTCAGTCAATATTTCTTCCATGGCAAGGTTTTTAATGCCATTTCTTTTATCAAACAATTCAAATGCTTTTTGAGTCTGTATATCACATTTTACAGTGGCTATAACTTCATATTTTGAAAACTGTAATCTTTCCTGAATTTTTAAAATATCCTTTTTGGAGGGTTCCTTAATTACCTTTTCTGAGTCTCCTTGTATTCCATCCAATGTCATGCATCTAACATAACGATCTCCAAGTTTAGCATTTTTAGAGAATTTTGGAGTATTTTGCGTCTGTGCAAAGCTAGTAGAAACTACTAGAATTAGCAGACTAAAAAATAGAATACCTTTTGAGAAAGAGAATAACTTCATTTCAGATTGATTTTATGAGGATACTATCAAATACAGACATAAAATATCAAGTAATTCATAATTCTGAGTTCTCAATTTTGAATTAAAAAAGTTAAATTTGCCAAATGGAATTCTCCTCTAAACTCTTAGAAAACGCTGTCAATGAAATATCACAATTGCCAGGAATAGGGAAACGTACTGCTTTGCGATTGGTATTGCATTTACTACGACAACCTGAAAGTCAAACATTTCATTTAGTGAATGCATTGCAAGACTTGCGTACAGAAATCAAGCATTGTAATAGCTGTCATAACATTTCCGATACAGAAATTTGTGATATTTGTGCGAATCCAAATCGTCAACAAGAAATTATTTGCGTGGTGGAAGACATTCGCGATGTAATGGCGATTGAAAGTACAGGGCAATTCAAAGGCTTATATCATGTTTTGGGAGGGAAAATTTCTCCGTTAGATGGCATTGGACCGCATAATTTGACAATTGCGAGTTTGGTAGAAAAAGTCAAAGAAGGAAAAGTCAGAGAAATCATATTTGCACTAAGCTCAACGATGGAAGGAGATACGACAAACTTTTATATTTACAAACAAATTGAAAGTTACGAGATCAAAACATCTACGATTGCGCGAGGAATTTCAGTAGGTGACGAGTTGGAATATGCAGATGAGGTGACTCTTGGAAGAAGTATCATTAATCGAGTTCCGTTTGAAAACTCACTAAAAAGTTCCTAAACTTTCGCAACTCAATGAAACTTTCGGTCATCATTCTTAATTATAATGTACGCTACTTTTTGGAAGCTTGTATCAGAAGTGTGCAAGCTGCAATCACAAACCTTGATGCGGAAATTATTATGGTAGACAACAATTCGCCAGACGATAGTTGTGATATGATGCGAAACACTTTTCCAGAAATTCAACTCATTGCCAATAAAGAAAATGTAGGGTTTGCCAAAGCAAACAACCAAGCAGTCAAAGTAGCCAAAGGGGAATATGTTTGTATCTTAAATCCAGATACAATTGTCGCAGAAGATACGTTTACGCAACTATTGCAATTTGCAGATGCTACAGAAAACTTAGGAAGTGTAGGTTGCAAACTCATCGATGGAAGTGGAACGTTTTTACCTGAAAGCAAACGTAATATTCCAACACCAATGGTTTCGGTCAAAAAAATCTTAGGGAATAAAAATTCAGGATACTATTCGGAGGTACACATAAATGAAATAGGAAAAGTAGACATTCTTGTTGGTGCGTTTATGTTGATGAAAAGAGATGTGTATACTGTTGTTGGAGGATTTGACGAAGACTATTTTATGTATGGGGAAGACATTGATCTTTCATACAAAATCAAAAAAGCAGGTTTTCAAAACTATTACTATGGAAAAACAACGGTAATTCATTACAAAGGTGAAAGCACATTAAAAGATAAAACCTATGCAAAACGTTTTTATGGTGCAATGCAATTATTCTACAAAAAGCATTTCAAAAGAAATTTAGTCTATGATTTGGCTGTGACGCTTGGCGCGAAATTGATTCCGTTAGTATCAAAACCAGAAAAGCAAGTACCTAAAAATATCAAAAAACATATAATTGTCAGTAATTCGGCAGAATGTTTCAAGCAAATCAGCGAAGTTTGTGCTGCTAAAAATTGTGTGCAAGTTGAAAACTTAGATCACTTTTTTCGTCAAATAGAAGATAAAAATCATACAGAAATCATTTTAGATACGAATTTTGTGGATTTAAAAAGTAGTATTCAAATCTTTGAAAAACAGCTTGGGTATTACAAAATATTACCAAAAAGCAGTACTTTTATCGTCGGTAGCGATTCCTCAAAAAATAGAGGAGAAATACAACTACTAGGCGAGTCAAAGCATTGTTATTGAGCGAGTCGAAACATTGTTAGTGGACTTGTTGAAGTAAAATAAAAATAATTCAATAAAAAACGATATTATTTAGTATTTTCGCAAAATAAATTAAAATAACATCTTTAGATTAAGGATATGGCAAAATTTGAACTAAAACTTCCACAAATGGGAGAAAGTGTTGCAGAAGCAACAATTATATCATGGCTCAAAGAAGTTGGCGACACCATTGAAGCCGACGAAGCAGTGTTAGAAATCGCAACAGATAAGGTAGATTCTGAATTGCCTAGTGAAGTAGATGGTGTTTTAGTTGAAATTTTACACAATGTGGATGACGTTGTAAAAGTAGGGCAAACAGTTGCAATTATTGAAACTGAAGGAGAAGGAAGTGTAGAAGCAACGCCAGCACCAGCAACAAAAACAGAAACCGCAGCAGAAGCACCTGCCGCAGCAGAAGAAGTTGCCAAAACAGTGGCTGTAGCACAAGAAACAGTAAACAATGATTTTTCAACTTCCGAAAAATTCTATTCACCGTTAGTTAAAAACATAGCGAAAGAAGAAGGAATTTCAGTAGAAGAATTAGACGGAATTGCAGGAACAGGAAAAGATGGTAGAGTTACCAAAAACGATATTCTTGCATACATCAAAAATAAAGGAACAGCAACGCCGCAACCTACGGCAGCACCAAAAGCTGCTGTGCAAGAGGCAGCAAAACCTGTAGCTGTTGCAAAATCTACACCTGCTACACCAGTTACTGTAAACGGGAGCGACGAAATCGTAGAAATGACGCGTATGGGAAAACTTATTGCGCATCATATGGTAGCTTCTGTACAAACTTCAGCTCACGTGCAAAGTTTCGTGGAAGTAGATGTAACAAACATTTGGAACTGGCGTAAAAAAGTAAAATCATCATTTGAAAAACGTGAAGGTGAAAAATTAACATTTACACCAATCTTCATGGAAGCTGTTGCCAAAGCATTGAAAGATTTCCCAATGATGAATATTTCTGTAAATGGTGATACTATCATCAAAAAGAAAAACATCAACTTAGGAATGGCGGCTGCCTTACCAGATGGAAACTTAATTGTTCCAGTAATTAAAAATGCAGATCAATTGAATTTGGTTGGAATGGCAAAAGCGGTGAACGATTTAGCAGGAAGAGCTAGAGCAAACAAATTAAAGCCAGACGAAATTCAAGGAGGAACCTATACTGTAACCAATGTAGGAACCTTTGGAAGTATTATGGGAACTCCTATTATCAATCAACCACAAGTTGGTATTTTAGCTTTAGGAGCAATTCGTAAAGTTCCTGCGGTGATTGAAACGCCTGAAGGAGACTTCATCGGAATCCGTTACAAAATGTTCTTATCACATTCATATGATCACAGAGTTGTAAATGGAGCACTTGGAGGACAATTTGTAAAACAAGTTGCTGATTACCTAGAAGCTTGGGATAGCAATAGAGATTTTTAAAAAACAAGATTTACATAATTAAAAAGAGCCTTCATTTGAAGGCTCTTTTGCTTTCTTGAATATTTTACTTTAGAAACAGCTGTTTTACTTTTTTGATATTTGTGTCCCAAATGTGTATCCCTTTGGGTAGCAACAATATAAGGTGAACAAACGCTAATGCAATTGCTCCTGGAATCATATTAACCGATACCATTCTAAAGAATTCTTGAGCAGAAGTTGTAGTGCTAACTTCATGTATTAGTACTCCAAACTCAGAGACTTGTATTTTTGTTGCAATTATTAATACTACAGAAGCAAAGTGGAAGCTATTTGCAAAAATGTGTAGTATATATTCCCATTTAGGCAATCCTCCAATAGATTTCCTACTATCACTTTCAGCATACGCATCAATTGCTAAAACTAAAGAATCAATACATACAAAAGCAATAGCGAACCAAAAACTAATTGCATCATTATTAATAAATAAAAGCCACACTATTAGCGGAAATAAAAATGCCCTAATAGTATGTGTTTTGTGTTCAAACTTGCTGTCTTCTCTCCCATATAATTCATACTTATATATATGAAGGTAAAATCCGTCGTAAGTTGCTAAAATCATAAAAATGAGTAAGCATAAAGTAGCTAAGTAGTATAATATTTCCATTTTCTGAGATGTTTAATTTCTTCACAAAAGTCAGAGAATGAAAAATAGAATCAATTGACATATGTCACATTATTGCAACTGTGAGATTTGTGATCTGACTCTACTCAGGGTTTCTCTTGAAACTCCAATATAAGACGCTATGTGTTGTATAGATACTCTTTGTATAATTTTAGGTTGAGTGGTAAGAAGGTGAAGATATTTTTCCTTTGCAGTTTCAAAACTTAATGCTTTAATTCGTTCAGTTAAGCGAGCACATTCTACTTCAGTTAATAATCGACTAAGTTCTACCCATTCACTATTCGATTTGTATAAACTTAGAAGGCTTTCATGTGATAAAGAAATAATAGTAGCATCTTCAAGTGCCTGAATGTATTCTGTTGACGCTTTTTTATTGACAAAACTTTCGTGAGATGTTGTCATGGAGTTTTCCATACAAAAACAAGTATTTACTTCGTTTCCGTCTTTCAAATAAAAAGTTCTAAAAAGGCCTTTTCTTATATATGCAATATGCTTAGCTATAGTTCCTTCAGTTACTAAGTAATCACCTTTTTTTATATGTTTTAGTGTAAAATGACCCAAAGCCAAGTTAAAAACCTCTTCATTCATTTGAATAAGATTTGTAATGTGTGATTTTATATCTTGAAATTCAGTACTCATGAAGACCTATAATGATAAAAGTTTGGAAGCTATTTTTGATTAGTTTTCAACATCTCAATAAAAGAAATCAGATTCAAGCTTTCGTAGAGTTCACCTTTAACGATTGCAATAGGAATAGAAGAAATCATTACATCTTGTCGTTTCATCTTTGAAATAGTGTTCCAGAAAAACTGCTTGTGACGCTCACTTTCAGAAATATCAAATGCTTTATGTCGAATTCGATTTGCTTTCAGCATGCCAATAAGTTTTTCACACTTGGTACATTCGTTTTTCGTGAAAATGATGGTTTCTCCTTTGTCCATCAATTTTTCAAGTGATTCCCAGTTTTTTACTTTCACCATATTGACATTTACATCTTGGAGTTTATCTTCAAAAGAATGAAAATAGGTATACTCTGGAGTAGCATTTTTAAGAGGAATCAACGTTGTTAAGAGTACTTTTTTCTGTGCAGGAACTTTCCTAATTACAGGACGATAACTGCTTCTTCGGAAGCCTTTTCCATCAATCTTAAAAAAAACTTCTTTATCCGTCTCTGTATGATTAATGGCATAAAATGTAATTTTTTTTTTGCCTTTTTCTTCTACAATTTCAATCGTTTTTGTTTGTGCATTCGCTGAAAAAATCCAACAAAAACATAAAAAAAGTGTTGTTAAAATTGACTTCCACATGCCAGTCTTACTATTCATTGTTAATAATACATTAAAATCAATTATTATACCACAAAATAATTTTATTTGCCCTCTAATAATGGTAAATTTACTCTTTTAAATAAAATAATGGAATTAAAACTAAAAAATCCAATTTGCTTCTTCGATTTAGAAACCACTGGCGTAGAAGTTGCAAAAGATAGAATTGTAGAAATCTCAATACTAAAAGTATATCCTAACGGAACAAAGGAGAGCAAAACTTGGTTGGTAAACCCTGAAATGCCAATTCCTGCACATGTATCCGAAATTCATGGAATCACTGATGAAAAGGTCGCGAATGAGCCGACATTTAAACAAATTTCGAAAGAAATTTACAATATGATCAAGGATAGTGATTTGGCAGGATATAACTCGGATCGATTTGATATTCCATTATTGGCAGAAGAATTATTGCGTGCAGAAATTGACTTTGACATGAAGAATAAGGTTTCTGTAGATGTGCAAACTATTTTTCACAAAATGGAAAAACGTACACTCTCTGCGGCATACAAATTTTATTGTGGAAAAGAATTGGAAGGCGCACATGGTGCAGAAGCAGATACAAATGCTACCTATGAAGTATTGAAATCACAATTAGATCGTTACGACGAATTAGAAAATGATATTAAAAAGTTAAGCGAATTTACGACACGTAAAAAAACAGCAGATTTTGCCGGATTTATTATTTTTGATAAAGATGATGAAGAGATTTTTTCTTTTGGAAAACACAAAGGAAAGAAAGTAGAAAAAGTGTTGGAAGAAGAACCTGGGTATTTTGGTTGGATTCTGAACGCAAACTTTCCCTTGTATACAAAAAAAGTGTTGACAGCAATTAAATTAAGAAAACTGAATACAAAATTTTGAAAAAGTAAAAATGATATTGAGAAAGGCTACCATACTACTCATAACATTTTTTTACATCAGTTTTGCTAACGTATAAAAAATAAATCGGGAAAAGTTCTTAACCAACAAACAAAATAACCGATTGCGTATGCACATTTAATCATTCCATCTGAAAAGTGTGGAACAACAACAGATATTCAGGGAAATTTTGAATTTACAGTACCTGAAGATTGGGTTGGGAAAATTTTAAAGATTACTTGTGTAGGTTTTGAAGATAAAAAAATAGTACTCATACAAGAAAAAGGATTGATGATTCACATAAAACCATCCCTTGAATTTTTGAGTGCAGTACATATATCACATAAAGAAAAAGAAAAATTGGTACGCGTCAATTCTTTTCGAGGAAAGCGTAGTATTGGTTTGGGAAACTTTAGCGGAGGCGCATATCCTTCCATGTTTGCAAGGTATTATCCGTTCAATGCAAGTTTAGGAAATGAAAACTATCTAAAATAAGTTTCTATATTTTTCTTTAAAGAAGGAAGACATGATGCAAAATTTCGATTGCGTATTGTGTCATCAACCATAGATAAATTTCCCAAAGATGATATGCTTGATCCTATCATAGAGGAAGTCAGTTATAAGCAGTCAAAAATAAAAATAGAAATGCCAGCCAAAGGTCTTGAAGTGCCTAAAGAAGGTTTTTCTGTAGTTGTAGAGCATTTATTTATTGAAGAAAATATGGTTGAAGAAACGGTGCATTTGCAACTAAATGATTCTATTAAAATAATGGATGTAAAACAAAAACGGTATGCTCCAATATTTAAAGGCATTGTAGAAAAAGTAGATGAATCTTTTTCGTATTACATGTCGGTTAACGGATGGAAAAAGTACGAATGCTAAAAATGCTAAGTTCTGATTTTAAACAAAATCAAGTAGTTGCGCCAGTATTCAAGTTAAAATTGACGAATTGAAAAACTAATTATATGAAGTTGTATGCATAAAATTGGCAACTTTCATATATAAATATAATAATAGACAGATGAAAATTATTTGCATTGGAAGAAATTACACAGAACACATTGCAGAACTTGAAAATGAGAAACCAGTAGATCCTGTTATTTTCATGAAATCAGATACTTCTATTCTGTTAAAAAAACAACCGTTCTTTATTCCCGATTTTTCAAAAGAAATTCATCATGAGGTGGAAGTTTTGGTAAAAATTAATAAATTGGGAAAATATATTGATCAGAAATTTGCGCATAAATATTACAATGAAATTAGTGTAGGGGTTGATTTCACTGCGCGCGACCTGCAATCGAAACTAAAAGCCAAAGGCTTACCTTGGGAAAAAGCCAAAGCCTTTGATGGTTCGGCAGTTGTAGGGAAATGGATTTCGAAAGATCAATTTGAAGATATCAACAATCTTAAATTTAAACTGGAAAAAAACAATGAAGTTGTACAACAAGGGAATACCAAACAAATGCTTTGGAAAATTGATGAACTAATTGCCTATGTTTCTCAATACTTTACCTTAAAAATAGGAGATATCATATTTACAGGAACGCCAGCAGGAGTAGGGAAAGTTAATGCTGACGAACGCCTGACGGGATATCTTGAAGGACAACAATTGTTTTCAATATTAGTAAAATAAAAAATGGGTTATAATTTAGAAAAAATAAACGCAATTTCTGATGGCGACCAAGACTTCATAGAAGCAGTAGTAGTAGCTTTTATTGAAGAAATTCCCGGAGACCTTGTCACTTTTGAACAAGAAGTGAAGTCAGGCAATTATGAAGGCGTATATCAAGTAAGTCATAAGATAAAACCAAACCTAGAACTTTTAGGGATGCAAGAATCTTTTGATATCAATCTAAAAATATTGAATTGGTCAAAGGCAAGAACAAATATAGAAGATATTGTAACAGCTTTTGATGATGTGCAAATTAGAATAAATAACAACATCGAAGAACTTAAGAAGGAATTCAATTTAGGCTAATATATGATTGCAGAAATAATCACGATTGGAGACGAAATTCTTATTGGGCAAATTGTAGATACTAATTCTGTATTTATCTCAAAAGCATTGAATGAAATTGGAGTTTCTGTACACCAAATAACGTCTATTCAAGATGATAAAGTACATATTCTAGAAGCTTTAGAAGCAGCAAAACAAAAAGCAGATGTCGTACTAATAACTGGAGGATTAGGACCTACAAAAGACGATATCACCAAACATACACTATGTGAATATTTTGATGATCAATTGATTCAAAATAATGAAGTACTTGCACATGTAGAAGAATTATTTAGAAAGTTTGCTACTACGTCTCCTATTTCAAATATGAACCGTATGCAAGCGTTGGTGCCTTCAAAAGCACAAATATTGCACAATGAATTTGGTACTGCGCCAGGTATGTGGTTGGAAAAAGACAATACTGTATTTGTATCCATGCCTGGAGTTCCATATGAAATGCGTGGATTAATGACCAATCATATTATTCCAAAACTGCAAGAAGAATTTGAACGTCCTTTTATATATCATAAAACCATTCTTACCTATGGAATGGGCGAGAGCAGTATTGCAATGAAAATTGAAGATTGGGAAAATAACCTTCCTGATTTTATAAAACTAGCATATTTACCCAATGTAGGAAAAGTTCGTTTACGTCTAACTGGAAAAGGAAAAGATAAAAAAGAAATTACGGAAGCTGTCGATTCGTGTGCCGAAAAACTTTATCCAATTATTGGTGATATTATAAATGGTGTCGAAGGAGAAAGTTCTATCATAACACAAATTGGCGATTTATTAAAAGATAAAGGACACACGTTGGCCGCGGCCGAGAGTTGTACAGGAGGACGTATTGCAGCACAAATTACAGCAGAATCAGGTGTTTCAGCATTTTTTAAAGGAAGTGCTGTAACTTATGCGTTACAATCGAAAGTAGATATTTTAGGCGTTCCAAAAGAATTGATAGACAAACATTCTGTAGTAAGTGCGGAAGTTGTGGAAGCAATGGCAAAAGGAGCAGCAGAGGTGTATCATGCAGACTATGCAATGGCAACTACAGGAAACGCAGGGCCGAGTAAAGGAAACTCAGATGTTGAGGTTGGAACTGTTTTTATTGGAATTGCAACACCAAATGGAATTATTTCTCAAGGATTTAACTTTGGACAGCCTCGCGAAAAGGTAGTAAACAAAGCCGTTGCCAAAGCTTTTCAGATGTTACTTGAAGAAATTTTAAAAAACAGTAAGTAAATGTTTGCTGAGAAAATAAAAAAATGTAAATTTGCACCTCGTTTTTGAATAACTTAAAAGTTTAGTACAGATGTCAAGAGTTTGTGAATTAACAGGTAAGAAAGCTATGGTAGGGAACAATGTATCCCACGCAATGAATAAGACGAAACGCAAATTTAATGCGAATCTTACAAAAAAGCGCTTTTACATTCCTGAAGAAGATAAGTGGGTTACTTTAAAAGTATCTACATCAGCATTGAAAACAATTAATAAAAAAGGAATCTCAGCTGTGCTAAAAGAAGCAAGAGCGAAAGGTTTTATCAAGTAATTCAGTCATATATAAATACCAATAGCAATGGCGAAGAAAGGAAATAGAGTTCAAGTGATACTAGAGTGTACAGAGCATAAAGCTTCTGGACAACCAGGAACTTCTCGTTATATCACTACGAAAAATAAGAAAAACACTCCAGACAGATTAGAGATTAAAAAGTTTAATCCTATCTTAAAGAGAATGACTGTTCACAAAGAAATAAAATAATAAGTCATGGCAAAGAAAGCAGTAGCATCCTTACAAACAGGATCAAAAAGATTAACAAAAGCTATCAAAATGGTAAAGTCTCCAAAAACTGGAGCTTATACATTTGTTGAGTCAATCATGTCTCCAGATAAGGTAAACGATTGGTTAAAAAAATAAGTATACATTCTATACGATCATAAAAGCTACTTTCGAAAGAGAGTAGCTTTTTGTTTTTATACGTCAACACAATATGACACTTTAACAGGTTTGTAACTTGGGCAAGATAATTGACAGGAAATAGGTATAAAAACCAATGCAAAATATACACGAATTTTAAGTATCTTGTTTTGCATTTTATACAATCAATTTTGATTGTGTGTAGAATTAAAAATAGTACTACAGATTATGAGCTTTTTTAAAAGAATATTTTCATCAGAAAAAAAAGAAACACTCGATAAAGGATTAGAAAAATCGAAATCAAGTTTTCTTTCTAAATTAACCAAAGCAGTTGCCGGAAAAAGTAAAGTTGATGATGAAGTCTTGGATAATTTAGAAGAGGTATTAGTTAGCAGTGATGTTGGCGTAAATACTACTTTGAAAGTTATTGATAGAATAGAAGCAAGAGTTGCTAAGGATAAATACTTAGGAACTGACGAACTTAATAAAATTCTTCGCGAAGAAATAGCAGGATTGCTATCTGAAACCAATTCAGGTGAAGAAACAGAATATACAATCCCTAAAAATACCAAACCTTATGTATTAATGGTTGTTGGTGTAAATGGTGTTGGAAAAACAACAACCATTGGTAAGTTAGCACATCAATTCAATAAACAAGGATTAAAAGTTGTCTTGGGTGCTGCGGATACCTTTAGAGCTGCTGCAATTGATCAATTACAAGTTTGGGCTGATAGAGTAGGCGTACCGATTGTAAAACAAAATATGGGAAGTGATCCAGCTTCTGTAGCATTTGACACTTTAAAATCTGGAGTAGCGCAAGACGCAGATGTCATCATTATTGATACTGCTGGACGTTTGCACAACAAAATTAATCTAATGAAAGAGTTGACTAAGGTTAAAAAAGTAATGCAAAAAGTTGTAGGAGACGCTCCACATGATGTTTTATTAGTGTTAGATGGTTCTACAGGTCAAAATGCATTTGAGCAAGCAAAACAGTTTACAGCAGCCACAGAAGTAACTTCATTAGCTGTCACAAAACTAGACGGAACTGCCAAAGGTGGAGTTGTGATTGGTATCTCAGATCAATTCCAAATTCCAGTAAAATATATTGGAGTTGGAGAAGGTATCGAAGATTTACAAGTATTCAATAAATACGAATTCGTAGATTCATTTTTTAAGAAATAGAAGTCGTATTAGGCATGTTATAGATGCTTCATTTCGACTTAATTCAGAATGACTTATCGATTGATAAAACCTACTATGCTATGGTAGGTTAATGTTTCAATTGTTAAGTCATTTTGTATATTTGAGTGTAATCATTACTTGAAAAATGGTCGAAGACATTAAAAGTCTAACACAATATAATCTTTGGGCAAACAAACGAATTGCCAATTGGTTGTTATCCAATGAAGCATCTAAGTTAGATGAAACTTCTGCCTCAAGTTTTTCAACGATTGAATTGATAGTTAATCATATATGGGATGCAGAAATATTTTACTTATCGACGCTAACTCAGACTTCTTTTGATAAAAAATGTGATAGCACAGCAAGATCAAGTCAAGCAATAAAAGGACTTCTTGAACATTTGAAAAAAATTGTTGATATTCCAACAAATGGTATCAAACCCCCATCTTCAGATGGGAGATACTTCTAGTATTTATGAGTAACTTTGTTTTATGAGCTACACAAAAGGGAATCATACCACATATTATCATCG